>ERZ808029.4-NODE-4-length-367618-cov-65.967296_pt1 | contig 367618 bp, 246 predicted proteins | sample MGYA00380185_ERZ808029 | MGnify/ENA primary metagenome ERZ808029 (study PRJEB31490, sample SAMN06133404) | mouse gut metagenome | isolation source: M2_3 | host: mice | place: China: Chengdu | collected 2015-05 ... | reverse complement strand
GACCCGGCAGATGACAGTATTGATATTATCTACAAAGACGGCACTATCAAAAATATTGCCGAAGCATCGGACATGCTGAACATCTCATTATTGTCCAAAAAGGTAAAGAAATACTATCTCTGCTATCAGAGATTACACAGATAAGTATAAAATATTCATGCAATAACACGGAAATCTGAAAAAAAAATCCGTTATTTGTGAACTAATTAAATTTTAAATAAAAGACATGGAGTTCTCGGCTAAGCAAATTGCAGCATTTATCCAAGGGGAAATCATTGGAGACGAAAACGCTACGGTACACACATTCGCTAAAATTGAAGAGGGAATGCCCGGAGCAATTTCTTTCCTGTCAAATCCCAAATATACACCTTACATCTACGAAACACAATCAAGCATTGTCTTGGTTAATAAGGACTTCACTCCCGAACACGAAATTAAAGCTACTCTTATCAAAGTAGACAATGCATACGAAAGTCTAGCTAAATTGCTCAATCTTTATGAGATGAGCAAGCCTAAGAAACAAGGGATAGATTCATTAGCTTTCGTTGCACCCAGCGCCAAAATTGGTGAGAATGTATACATCGGTGCTTTTGCCTATATCGGTGAAAATACCGTGATTGGAGATAATACTCAAATTTACCCCCACACTTTCGTTGGAGATGGCGTGAAGATAGGCAACAGTTGCCTGCTTTACTCCAATGTAAATGTTTATCATGATTGCCGCATAGGTAATGAATGTATCCTTCATTCGGGTGCAGTGATCGGAGCTGACGGATTTGGTTTTGCTCCCACTCCGAACGGATATGATAAGATTCCGCAAATCGGAATTGTTATTCTGGAAGATAAAGTAGATATAGGTGCTAATACGTGTGTAGACCGTGCTACAATGGGAGCTACGGTAGTACACAGCGGTGTCAAGTTAGACAATCTGATACAAATAGCACACAATGATGAAATAGGTTCGCATACCGTTATGGCTGCGCAAGCCGGAATTGCCGGTTCTACCAAAGTGGGTGAATGGTGTATGATCGGTGGCCAGGTAGGTATTGCAGGACATGCTAAAATAGGAGATAAAGTTGGATTAGGCGCACAATCAGGTGTGCCGGGAGACATCAAGTCCGGTAGCCAGCTTATCGGCACTCCTCCTATGGAACTGAAACAATATTTCAAATCATCCATTGCACAAAGAAGCCTGCCGGATATGCAGAAAGAACTGCGTAACTTGCGCAAAGAAGTAGAAGAATTAAAACAACTATTAAATAAGTAACCAATGCTGAAACAAAAAACGCTGAAAGATAGCTTTTCACTGAGCGGGAAAGGTCTTCACACTGGACTTGATCTCACTGTAACATTCAATCCTGCTCCGGACAATCACGGATATAAAATCCAGCGCATTGACGTAGAAGGACAACCAACTATCGACGCAGTAGCCGACAATGTAACAGAAACCACCCGTGGTACTGTATTGTCGAAAAATGGAGTCAAAGTAAGCACCATTGAACATGGTATGGCAGCCCTTTACGCATTGGGCATTGATAACTGCCTGATCCAAGTTAACGGACCGGAATTTCCTATTTTAGATGGTAGTGCACAATATTACGTACAAGAAATAGAACGTGTAGGAACAGTAGAGCAAAATGCCGTCAAAGACTTTTATATTATCAAGTCTAAAATTGAGTTCCGGGATGAAACGACAGGTTCTTCTATTATTGTACTACCTGACGAGAATTTCAGTCTGAATGTACTGGTTTCATACGATTCGACTATTATCCCGAATCAGTTTGCGACCCTTGAAGATATGCATAATTTCAAAGACGAAGTGGCTGCCAGCCGTACTTTCGTCTTTGTTCGTGAAATAGAGCCGTTGCTCTCCGCCGGATTGATTAAAGGTGGTGACCTGGACAATGCGATCGTAATCTACGAACGCAAAATGTCACAAGAAAGCTTTGACAAGTTGGCAGATGTGATGGGAGTACCTCACATGGATGCCGATCAATTAGGCTATATCAATCACAAACCGTTAGTTTGGCCCAATGAATGTGCCCGTCACAAACTGCTGGATGTCATTGGTGACCTCGCTTTAATTGGCAAACCGATTAAAGGCCGTATCATCGCTACCCGTCCGGGACATACTATCAACAATAAATTTGCCCGTCAAATGCGGAAAGAAATCCGTCTGCACGAAATACAGGCACCAAGCTACGACTGTAACCGCGAGCCGATAATGGATGTAAACCGTATCCGCGAATTGTTGCCGCACCGTTATCCTTTCCAACTGGTGGACAAAGTGATTGAAATTGGTGCCAACTACATTGTAGGTATTAAAAACATCACAGCCAACGAACCTTTCTTCCAGGGACATTTTCCACAGGAGCCCGTTATGCCGGGAGTACTTCAAGTGGAAGCAATGGCACAAGTCGGAGGCTTGCTCGTCTTGAATTCCGTAGATGATCCTGAACGTTATTCTACCTATTTCATGAAAATAGATGGAGTGAAATTCCGTCAGAAAGTAGTGCCGGGAGATACAATCATCTTTCGTGTAGAACTGCTGGCACCTATCCGCCGTGGCATTTCTACCATGAAAGGATATGCGTTTGTCGGCGAGAAAGTTGTTTGCGAAGCAGAATTCATGGCACAAATAGTAAAAAATAAGTAATAATTGATATTTAAAAGCATGATAAGTCCTTTAGCGTATATCCATCCCGAAGCTAAGATCGGAGAAAATGTAGAAATTGCGCCTTTTGTATTTATAGATAAGAACGTAGTTATCGGCGACAACAATAAAATTATGGCTAACGCCAATATTTTATACGGTTCACGTATTGGTAACGGAAACACGATTTTTCCGGGTGCCGTTATCGGAGCCATTCCGCAGGACCTCAAGTTTCGCGGTGAAGAATCGACAGCCGAAATCGGAGATAATAATCTGATTCGTGAAAATGTAACAATCAACCGTGGTACGGCAGCTAAAGGGCGCACGATTGTGGGAAATAACAATTTATTGATGGAAGGTGTACACGTAGCACACGACGCATTGGTTGGTAACGGATGTATCATCGGTAACTCTACCAAGATGGCAGGCGAAATCGTCATTGATGATAACGCGATTGTCAGCGCCAATGTATTGATGCATCAATTCTGTCATGTAGGCAGTCATGTAATGATTCAGGGCGGATGCCGTTTCAGTAAAGATATTCCTCCTTACATCATTGCAGGACGCGAACCGATCGCTTTCAGCGGAATCAATATCATCGGCTTGCGCCGTCGTGGCTTCTCCAATGAAGTGATCGAAAGTATTCACAATGCATATCGTATCATCTACCAAAGTGGTTTGAACACGACAGAAGCATTGAAAAAAATAGAAGATGAATTCGAAAAGAGCCCGGAGATTGACTATATAGTCAATTTTATCCGTAATTCAGAACGTGGTATTATTAAATAAACAGTTCAAAATAGTCATATTATGATATACAGATTTACTATCATATCTGATGAAGTTGACGATTTTGTCAGAGAAATACAAATTGATCCGGAAGCAACTTTTTATGACTTCCATGAAGCAATACTGAAATCAGTAGGGTACGCAAACGACCAGATGACTTCTTTCTTTATCTGCGATGACGACTGGGAAAAAGGAAAAGAAGTAACCTTAGAAGAAATGGACGACAATCCGGAAATAGATAGCTGGGTAATGAAAGACACTGCTATCAGTGAACTGGTAGAAGACGAAAAACAGAAACTGCTATATGTATTCGATTACATAACAGAACGTTGTTTCTTCATCGAACTATCCGAAATTATTACCGGAAAAGATATGAATGGTGCCAAATGTACCAAGAAATCAGGAGATGCTCCTAAACAAACGGTAGACTTTGAAGAAATGACCGCTGCGGGAGGTTCTCTTGATCTGGATGAAAACTTCTATGGAGACCAGGACTTCGACATGGAAGACTTCGATCAGGAAGGATTTGACATAGGTGGTGACACTAGCAGCCCATACGAAGAAGAAAAATTCTAAGTATTAAGCATCAAGTATTAGGTATTAATTGCTATGTAGTGTCAGGCAGTTAATACCTAATATTTTTTTAGTCCCGTACGCTTTAATACTTAATACTTCTATACTTAATACTTAAAAATCTATGCCTACTCTCATTGTTCTTATAGGTCCTACAGGTGTGGGGAAAACGGAGTTGAGCCTGCGCTTGGCAGAAACATTTCAGACAAGCATTGTATCTGCCGATTCGAGGCAGCTTTATGCCGAATTAAAAATAGGCACAGCAGCTCCTACTCCCGATCAACTTAAACGTGTCCCCCATCAACTGGTCGGCACGCTCCACCTCACAGACTATTACAGCGCTGCTCAATACGAAACAGAAGCACTGGATATTCTGGAGAAATTATTCACACAACACGAAGTAGTGATTCTCACTGGTGGCTCAATGATGTACGTAGACGCTATCTGTAAGGGAATTGACGATATTCCTACCGTTGATGCGGAAACCCGTCAACTCATGCTACAAAAGTATGAAGAGGAAGGTCTTGAACAACTCTGCGCAGAACTTCGCCTGTTAGACCCGGAATATTACCGGATTGTAGATCTGAAGAATCCCAAGCGAGTGATTCATGCGTTGGAGATTTGCTATATGACCGGACGCACTTATACTTCTTTTCGCACCCAACAAAAAAAACAGCGTCCTTTCCGTATTCTGAAAATCGGCCTGACTCGTGATCGGGAAGAACTTTATGACCGTATCAACCGTCGGGTAGACCAGATGATGGAGGAAGGATTATTGGAAGAAGTACGTTCCGTCTTTCCCTATCGTCACCTCAATTCACTCAATACAGTAGGCTATAAAGAACTGTTCAAATATCTGGACGGAGAATGGGAACTCCCCTTTGCTATAGACAAAATCAAGCAAAACTCCCGCATTTATTCGCGTAAACAGATGACCTGGTTCAAAAGAGATGAAGAAATAAAATGGTTCCACCCGGAACAAGAAACGGAGATACTAGCGTACCTCCGTCAATCTTTATAACATTATATTTTGACAATATTTAGAAACAGAAGACATCTAAAATCTACTGCTATTCTTCAGATGCAGTTACTTTTATTGTTGAAGTCACTGTATCATTAATAGCACGAATAGAAATTTGACGGGCTTGATATTCTTCTTTCACTAATAGATTTACTTCAACCACTCCATTCTTTCCCTTATCACCATAAGCAGCCAATGCAGTCTTATCTTTCAATACAGATATACTCCTAATACGATCAGGAGAAATATTCGCTAAAGGATCATCACCAGTAGCCTCTTTGCCATCAATTATAACCAAAGGTTTACCTCCATCAGCAGAACGAAACGTAGCTCCCCAACTCTTTGCCCCACTATTTAATGCATCCAACCTTGTTTTATTAATGCCTTCGATTTCAATCTTTCTCGGCGCAAACTTTTTTTCCGAATATAGTTTTATATCCATCACTCCATCCTTAGCCTTTTCTCCATAAATCTTAATAGCTTTTTCAGGACCTATGACAGACACACTTTCAATACGTTCAGGATTCAAAGCATTTACTACTTCACGATCAGACTCTTTCCCATTAATAATAACCAAAGGTTTTCCTTCACCGGAAATTCCTTGTACCGAAATAGCCACCTTCTTTTTCCCGGATGTTAAGACAGAATCTTTTTTTTCTGTACGATAACCTACCACTACTACCTTATTCTTGGTAGTATCAACAAGCTCCTTAACAACATTTTCTTCACTCTTTTTTTCCACAATTTCCGCCAAATCATTAACTTTGACTGCAGAAATCTCTTCCACTTTTTCAGAGATTTCAGGACGGGCAAAAGCAGTTACTGCAATAGCTGCCAACGGAAGTACATACAAGTACTTCAACCGTGCCCACGGATTCGATTTTTCTTTTAACATCATAGTGATACGTTTTTTAAGTTTACTGTGATTAAAGCTGTTGGCCATAGAGTAGAGCCTTGTGCCAACGGCTTTTTTTATTAATAATAGTTGATATTCTTTCGCGTTTACCCCCTCATTAATGACGGTCTCGTCCGCTTCATATTCGTGAACGTTCTGCAACTCCTGTTTCAACAACCATGCACCAGGATTGAACCATTGAAAAAAGATGCAAATATCCGCCACCAATAAATCTACTGAATGACGATGGTGAATATGAGCCATTTCATGAATAAGGATTTCCCTCCCGTTTTCCTCCAAGTCTTTCCGGCTGATGACAATATACTTCATCCAACTGAACGGAGCTATCTCCTGATTGTGCACCACAAGTGTAACCCCTTTCTCCAACTTCTCATGTTTGCCGGAATGTACCAACCGAAAGAGACAAATCAAAGAATAGATATTGCGACAGGCAAGAAACAGAATACCCGCCCAATAGACCAGCAGAACAATCTGTACCCAAGATATGACCGACGTCTCCTGCACTGCACCGACATTGGCAGGAGTAGTCTCCAACTCTGCCATCAATAGCAATTGTTCAATGGAAAGCACAGCCTGCTGCACTTCAACCTGATGCCGGGTAGTTACTTCGATACAAGGAATGAGTAATGAAAAGAACAACACTCCCAATAAAGCCATACGATTGAAACGATGAAAGGTTTCCTTGCTAAGTAATAACCGGAAAAACAGGTAAAACAGAACAAGACAAACAGATGATTTTAATATATAAATGAAGAAAACTCCCATAGCATAGATTTTCGTTTAATAGATTAGTGTTTTTTGTCAGCCTGTTCCACTTCCTCGATGAGCTGTTTCAATTCATCCAAGGAAATATCTTCCTCCTTAACCAAAGAAGAAACGGCATTCAGGTAAGAATTATTAAAATACTTACTAATCACATTCCGCAGCGTTCCTTTACGAAAATCTTCTTCACTGACTACGGGATAATATTGATAGGTATTTCCGAAAGTATAATGAGCTAGAAAACCTTTTTCTTCCAACCCACGCACAATCGTAGATAGTGTGTTGAAATGTGGCTTGGGATCTTCATAGAAAGCCAACATTTCCTTCACGAACAAGGGACCTTTTTCCCAGAAAAAGCCCATGATTTCTTCTTCTTTTGCTGTTAATCCTTTCATATCTGCAACTTTGTTTGCTGCAAATAACGAAAAGTTTTAGTTCATAAACTAATTTATCTAGTTAAAGTAAACTAAAAGATATAGTTAAGACGAAGAATCTACTATTAAACACCTGTGAAACAGATTTATTACATCTCTTTTAGCTCCACAGTTTATTGACAATAAAGTTGCCGATAAAGAACAAGTCGCCCATAAAAATAATGCTGAATACCAGGAAAGTGAAACAAGTACTCCACCGGGCTCCTCCCTCCTCTTCGCCACGTTTGATACGAAGCAGGGAACTATGTAAACAATCACCTGCTATGAACAGTACAAACAAACTCGGTATCAAGTCACCCCATGACACCAACCACAGATTATCACCCTTCCCCATCAGGAACGTCAATGCCACGGCCAATAAGAAGACAGAAGCATATTGCAAGTCTTTTCTTTTTGAATTCATAGTGGTAATGTTTAAAGTCCTTTTCACAAAGATATTGAATCTCACCCAATAATCCTTATCAAATCTATATAAAAATCGGTCAGGCTTTGTTGAATCTAAGTTTATTGTTACTTTTGCAAGTACGAATTAAAACCAAAACCGATTATAAACGCAGATGAAAAAGATCAGCATCACTTTATTACTCTGCCTTCTCTGTCTGACCGGAATGGCACAAGGACAAAAGGCACTCGATTTAAAAGATATTACTTCCGGACGTTTCCGCCCGGAAAATATTCAGGGAGTAATCCCTATGCCTGATGGCGAACACTACACACAGATGAACGCTGACGGCACGCAAATCATTAAATACTCTTTCAAGACAGGTGAGAAAGTAGAAGTGATTTTCGATGTAAATACTACACGCGAATGTGACTTCAAGAACTTCGACAGTTATCAGTTCTCTCCCGACGGTCAGAAATTGCTGATTGCTACTAAAACAACACCTATTTATAGGCATTCATACACAGCTGTACATTACATTTACCCTTTGAAACGAAATGATAAGGGCGTTACGACAAACAACATTATTGAACGGCTGTCTGACGGTGGACCTCAACAGGTCCCCGTCTTTTCTCCGGACGGTACCATGATTGCATTTGTACGCAACAATAACATATTTCTTGTTAAGTTGCTTTACGGCAACAGCGAAAGCCAGGTCACAGAAGATGGCAAACAGAATTCGGTAATCAACGGTATTCCTGACTGGGTGTATGAAGAAGAGTTCGGCTTCGACCGTGCTTTGGAATTCAGCGCCGACAATACGCTGATTGCTTTTATCCGTTTCGACGAGTCGGAAGTTCCCTCCTACTCTTTCCCGGTATTTGCCGGACAAGCACCCCGCATTGATGCTTTAAAAGATTATCCGGGCGAATATACATATAAGTATCCAAAAGCCGGATATCCGAATTCGAAAGTAGAGGTACGTACGTATGACATCAAATCACATGTCACCCGTACAATGAAACTCCCATTGGATGCAGACGGATACATTCCGCGTATACGCTTCACAAAGGATGCCAATAAATTGGCTATCATGACATTGAACCGCCATCAAGACCGTTTTGATCTTTACTTTGCCGATCCTCGTTCCACACTTTGCAAACTTATACTTCGTGATGAGTCTCCTTATTACATAAAGGAGAATATTTTCGATAATATCCAGTTCTATCCGGAATATTTCAGTCTACTTAGCGAACGTGACGGTTACAGTCACCTCTATTGGTATAGCATGGGGGGTAATCTGATTAAAAAAGTTACTAACGGTAAGTTTGAGGTGAAAGATTTTCTGGGATATGATGAAGAAGACGGTTCTTTCTATTACACCAGCAATGAAGAAAGCCCTCTGCGCAAAGCTGTCTATAAAATAGACAAGAAAGGCAAGAAGCTCAAACTATCCCAACAGGTAGGAACCAATACACCGCTCTTCAGCAAATCAATGAAGTATTACATGAACAAGTTCTCCAACTTGAATACTCCGATGCTGGTTACACTGAATGATAATTCGGGCAAAACACTTAAAACGCTTATTACCAATGACGGATTGAAACAAACATTGTCCGGATATGCTGTGCCACAAAAAGAGTTCTTCACTTTCCAAACCACAGATGGCGTGAAGCTGAACGGCTGGATGATGAAACCGGTTAATTTTTCCGCATCTAAAAAATATCCGGTACTGATGTATCAATATAGCGGTCCGGGCTCTCAACAAGTATTGGATACCTGGGGAATCAGTTGGGAAACATACATGGCAAGCCTCGGTTATATCGTGGTATGCGTGGACGGTCGCGGCACAGGAGGTCGTGGAGAAGCTTTCGAGAAATGCACTTATCTGAAAATCGGAGTCAAAGAAGCCAAAGATCAGGTAGAGACTGCCTTGTATCTCGGCAAACAGCCATACGTGGATAAAGATCGCATCGGTATCTGGGGCTGGAGCTACGGCGGATACATGACTCTCATGAGTATGAGCGAAGGAACTCCCGTATTCAAAGCAGGAGTAGCAGTAGCTGCACCCACCGACTGGCGTTTCTATGATACGATTTATACTGAACGTTTCATGCGTACTCCGAAAGAGAACGCGGAAGGATATAAGGAATCATCAGCCTTCACCCGCGCTGACAAACTACATGGAAACTTGTTGTTGGTGCATGGCATGGCAGACGATAATGTGCACTTCCAAAATTGTGCGGAATATGCCGAACAGTTGGTTCAGCTTGGAAAACAATTTGATATGCAAGTGTATACAAACCGCAATCATGGAATATATGGTGGCAATACCCGCCAACACCTATACACACGGTTGACCAACTTTTTCTTGAACAATTTATAATGACGGACAGAGTACGTAAGCCCGAATGGCTGAAAATTAATATCGGTGCCAACGAACGATACACCGAAACCAAACGGATTGTCGACTCCCACTACTTGCATACTATATGCAGCAGTGGGCGTTGCCCTAATATGGGAGAATGCTGGGGAAAAGGAACTGCTACCTTTATGATTGGCGGTGACATCTGCACGCGCAGTTGCAAATTCTGCAACACGCAAACCGGGCGCCCGCACCCGCTAGATGCAAACGAACCTACCCATGTAGCAGAATCCATCGCACTGATGAAACTGGATCATGCTGTCATCACATCCGTAGACAGAGATGATCTACCGGATTTGGGAGCAGCACATTGGGCTCGTACCATTCAGGAAATAAAACGGCTGAATCCACAAACAACAATCGAAGTGCTCATTCCTGATTTTCAAGGCAAGATGGAGTTGTTAGATTTGGTAATCGAAGCCCGCCCCGACATTATTTCACACAATATGGAAACCGTACGCCGCATTAGTCCGCTAGTGCGCAGCGCGGCAAATTATGATACAAGTTTGCAAGTCATCAGACACATTTCCGAGAAGGGAGTTAAGTCTAAAAGCGGTATTATGGTCGGACTGGGTGAGACCCCGGAAGAAGTTGAAACATTGATGGATGATCTGCTAGCAACCGGTTGCCAGATTCTTACCATAGGCCAATACCTTCAACCGAGTCACCGGCATTATCCCGTTGCAGCATACATCACTCCGCAGCAATTTGCAGAATATAAAACTGTAGGTTTAGAGAAAGGATTCAACATCGTAGAAAGCGCTCCCCTTGTTCGTTCCTCCTACCATGCAGAGAAACATATTCGTTAGCAAACAAAACATATCCCCTATTTGTTTTATTGATAGAACCGACAAATAAACATAAATATAGAGATGGCTCATAAAGGAACACTTTCTTCCGCATTTAACATGTCGCTGGGTTTTATCCCCGTTATTATTTCCATTTTATTGTGTGAACTTATAACGCAAGACACGGCTATTTACATCGGTACAGGCATAGGTATTATAGGTATATACCTTTCTTATCGACGTAAAGGATTGTTAATTCCTAATTTTATCCTCTATATAGCAACCGGAGTGTTAGCACTATTATCCGTAGCAGCTCTCATTCCTGGTGATTATGTTCCACCCGGTGCGCTTCCACTTACGCTGGAAGTCAGTATTCTCATTCCGATGCTAAGTCTTTATATGCATAAGAAAAGGTTTATCAACCACTTCTTAAAACAGATAGGTTCTTGCAACAAACGTTTATATGCGCAGGGAGCAGAAGCAGCCGTTGTATCTGCCCGCATTGCCTTGATTTTCGGAATACTGCATTTTATTATAATCAGCATCACCGTCATTTTCCAAAACCCACTAAGTAAGACAAGTCTGTTTGTACTCTATAAAGTGTTACCTCCTACTGTCTTTCTGATGAGTATCCTGTTCAATCAGATCGCCATCCGTTTCTTCAATCATTTAATGTCACACACAGAATATGTTCCTATTGTAAATACCAAAGGAGACGTGATCGGGAAAACACCTGCAATAGAAGCTGTTAATTACAAAAACGCATACATCAATCCGGTGATAAGAATTGCCATATCCACTCACGGAATGTTATTCCTTTGCGACAGGCCATCAACAGCCATTCTGGATAGAGGGAAAGTAGATATTCCCATGGAATGTTATCTTCGCTACGGAGAATCTCTGGAAGCAGGCGCCACTCGTTTAATCAACAATGCTTTTCCTCATGAAAAAGGTATCAAACCTGAATTCAACATCGTTTATCACTTCGAGAATGAAGTGACCAACCGTCTTATCTATCTATTCATTGTCGATATCAAAGACGATTCCATCCTTTGTACCCCCCGCTTTAAAAACAGTAAGCTGTGGAGTTTCAAACAGATAGAGGAGAACTTAGGAAAGGGCTTCTTCAGCAGTTGCTTCGAAGATGAATATGAACACCTGAAAGGCGTTATTTATATAAGAGAAAAATACAGGGAATCTTAGATAAATCGGGCACGTGTCCTTTCCAGTCCTTCACTGTACGCGTCTGTATATACTCTCCTTCACAAGTAATATTGGCAGCGATACAGAGCTTTGTTTGAGGACGGCAATTCAACAAAATATCTTCTACCATCTTATGATTCCGGTAAGGCGTCTCTATGAAAAGTTGCGTTTGATTTTCAGCATACACACGCTGCTCCAGTGCTTTTAGTTTCTTGGCACGTTCTCCCGGTTCAATCGGCAGATAACCGTGAAACGCAAAACTCTGCCCGTTAAAGCCGGAAGCCATCACGGAAAGGATAATGGAAGAAGGTCCGACCAAAGGAACCACTTTCAGCTTTTTACGTTGTGCGATAGCAACCACATCCGCTCCCGGGTCAGCTACTGCCGGACAACCTGCTTCGGAGATAACCCCCATTGAAGCTCCACCCACCAAAGGTTGCAGATAACCGGAAATATCATCAGGAGAAGTATGCTTGTTCAACGGGTAAAATGTCAATGCATCAATATCAATCTCCCGGTCCACCTTTTTCAGGAAACGCCGGGCAGAACGAACATCTTCGACTATAAAATACCGGATACCAGAAATGATCTCCTTATTATAAGAAGGCAATACCTTTTCAATAGACGTATCACCTAACGTCACGGGCAACAAATAGAGGGCAGTTTCCACTTTTAAAATTGAGAATTAAGACTATACTTTAATATTAAAAATCAAATAAGGTTTTGAGCGAAGCTAACTAAAAATTGAAAAATGCAACAGTTTAGGAAGCCAGATAGTTGGATTCACTTAACATCACATGATAATCAGTAAATTCCAGGAGATCTTTCAGTTTCATGTCCTTATGCTTTTTCATATAAGAAGCGATGATTCTTGCTCCCATCCATGTTCCGATCAATGCCGGAGCTTGAGCACCCAACATATCGACAGCAGGAGCAGGCTTCATATAATAGCGGATCACCATCGGGTCTCGTGCATGCAGATGATCGTTGGTACAGATATAATTCCATATCTCCTTTTCATTCTCCTTACACCAGTCGTTTTCCTCCTTGGAATATCCCATCGCTTCGCCGATATCACTATATCCTAATAAGTTTTGCACGACGTAGTTGATTTTTCCGGAGTGCATCATCAAGTCAATCAAACAAGTACCCTCATGATAGTTCATTCCGTAACGGCTCAAAAGATAAAAAGCAAAACAATCCGGCACAATCCGTTCCGGACGCATCGAGCGACATTGATAATCGTAATAGAAACGCTTATAAAGAGGATAATCTTCCCCCATATATTTATCAAGACTGATCCCTAATAAAGAATCCACCAAAATTATAGATTCGTTGAAGGCAGACACTTGCGAATAGATAAACGGCACTTTTGTATCAGGCACTTCCTTCTTCAGTTTCCGGAATCCTTTGTTTAGTCCTTTTTCCACCTCATCCAGATTAGGGTACTTTGCTTCTACGTCGCTAAGCAAACGGACTAAAGTCGTATCCGAATAGAATTTCTGCAGACGTTGCGAAATGGTATCATCTTTCACCGTACCGATAGACAATACATCCTCAATCAGGATTTTCGTCGGCATACGGTAGTCCATCGTCAACTTCTGCATAGCAGAAAAGCTGTTGGAGCGAACGTATTCGCTCAACAGCTTATCATATCTTAGAACAGAAATCTCCTCTTCCTTCTGCTCCGTACCCTTTCCCGTGCTTATCCCGCAGGAGGCGAAAAGCATACTAATTAAAATAATAAGAAGAGAGATCCGTAGTTTCATAATCTTTTATCCGTAAATGATGTTACCATTTTCGTCCATATATTCATCGAGTCCTTTCTCGTAAGTAGCCATGGCACGAAGACTCATACCTACACTGGAGAATCCACCGTCATGGAATAAGTTCTGCATAGTTACCTTACGGGTAAGATCGGAGAACATCACGATGCAATAATCGGCACATTCGTCAGCCGTAGCATTTCCGAGCGGAGACATACGATTGGAGAAATCAAACAGTTTATCCATACCCTTCACGCCCGAACCGGCAGTAGTAAATGTAGGAGACTGCGAGATAGTGTTCACACGTACGCTATGTTCGCGTCCGTAGATGTAACCAAAGCTACGTGCAATAGATTCCAGCAATGCCTTTGCATCTGCCATATCATTGTAGCCGTAGAAAGTACGCTGCGCGGCCACATAGCTCAAAGCAACGATAGAACCGTAATCTGCAATAGCGTTCAATTTCTTGGCCGACTGAATCATTTTATGGAATGAAACAGCTGAAATATCCAATGTCTTATCCAACATTCCATAGTCAAGGTCATCGTAAGTACGTTTTTTGCGCACGTTGGGAGACATACCGATAGAGTGGAGTACAAAATCAATTTGTCCACCCAGTATATCCATGGAGGTCTTGAATACATTTTGCAAATCTTCTACGCTGGTGGCATCTGCCGGAATAACCTGGCAATTTAATTTCTGGGCCAAAGCGTCGACTTCTCCCATACGGATAGCCATCGGAGTATTTGATAATGTAATAGTTGCACCTTCTTCTACGGCACGCTCTGCTACTTTCCAGGCAATAGACTGATCGTTCAAAGCACCGAAGATAATACCTCTTTTTCCTTTCAACAAGTTATAACTCATATCTTTTAATAGTTAAATTTTGTGCAAAGATAGGAACTTTCTGCATAAAAACACGAGAAGTGTGCAAATAATAGACAGAAATGACAAAAAATACACGTATTCTATCAATTAGTCCACATCCTCTTGGGGTTTGCCACCTATCTTTGCAATCGATAATTAAGAGGTTTTTTCATAATATTTATTTAAGGTTAGAATTAGGTTAACATGAATTTGTCTTATTCCTCTCCTGCAGGCTGCCTGCGACAGATCGCCTGCGGAAGGACATAAGGATTATGAAATCACCCTCATTAATCATCACCCAACTACCAAGAAAAACAATAGATGTATAACCCTATAGAAATAAGTTACTAAATGAACACATTGACAAAAAGACTCTTCTGGATGGCCCTATGCTGTTTACCGTTTATCTCATCAGGATGTAAACAAAGCGAGACTGCCGTAAAAGAAAGCTCCATCAGTGACGCTCTCTACCAGAATCTACCTTTTGAAATGCCCAAAGTACAGCAACCGGTTTTTCCTGCTTACGAGGTAAACATTGAGAAATTCGGAGCCAAAGGCGATGGTCTGTTTCTGAATACCAAAGCAATCAACGATGCTATTAAAGAGGTGAATCAACGCGGAGGGGGTAAAGTGATTATCCCGGAAGGCATCTGGTTGACAGGACCTATCGAACTGTTGAGTAACGTGAATTTATATACGGAACAGAATGCATTGGTGCTCTTCACCGGTGATTTTGAAGCATATCCTATCATTGCCACTTCTTTTGAAGGATTGGAAACCCGTCGTTGCCAATCGCCTATTTCCGCACGCAATGCAGAGAACATCGCTATCACAGGATACGGCACATTTGACGGAAACGGCGACTGCTGGCGTCCGGTAAAAAAAGGCAAACTGACTGCTTCACAATGGAAAAAGCTAGTAAACTCGGGAGGTGTTCTTGATGAAAAACAAGAGATATGGTACCCCACGGCCGGTTCACTGAAAGGTGCAATGGCTTGTAAAGATTTCAATGTACCAGAAGGGATCAATACAGACGAAGAATGGGCTGAAATCCGTCCGTGGTTGCGCCCGGTGTTGTTAAGCATCGTCAAAAGCAAGAAAGTACTGTTGGAAGGTGTTACTTTCAAAAACTCACCAAGCTGGTGTCTGCACCCCTTGTCCTGCGAAGATTTTACAGTAAATAATATCATGGTCATCAATCCGTGGTATTCCCAGAATGGTGACGCCATCGACCTGGAATCTTGCAAGAACGCGCTCATTATTAATAGTGTATTCGATGCGGGAGATGATGCTATCTGTATCAAATCCGGTAAAGATGAAGACGGCCGCCGTCGCGGTGAACCTTGCCAGAACGTTATCGTTAAAAATAATACGGTACTGCACGGACACGGTGGATTCGTAGTAGGTAGTGAAATGTCGGGTGGCGTGAAGAACATCTATGTAGAAGACTGCACATTTATGGGCACAGACGTAGGCTTGCGCTTCAAGAGCACTCGCGGACGTGGCGGTGTGGTAGAAAACATCTACATTAATAATATCAACATGATTAATATTCCGAACGAACCGTTGTTGTTCGACCTGTTCTACGGTGGAAAAGGTGCCGGCGAAGAATCGGAAGAGGATTTGCTGAACCGCATGAAGACAAGTATTCCTCCGGTAACAGAAGAAACACCCGCTTTCCGCAATATTCATATCTCTAATATTGTTTGTAGAGGTTCGGGACGTGCCATGTTCTTCAATGGTTTGCCGGAAATGCCGATCAGCAATATTACCGTTAAGAATGTCGTGATGACAGAAGCTACGGACGGAGTTGTTATCAGCCAGGTTGACGGAGTTACTTTGGAAAATGTATATGTAGAATCATCCAAAGGTAACAATATATTAAACGTCAAAAATGCTAAGAATCTGACCGTAGACGGAAAGGTTTATGAAGAATTGGGAGCGAAAGAAGAAATTTTAAGCCTCAAATAAAGTTCACTGCAAAAAGAAAACCACAATATCATTATATAGAGTAAAAAGCTCAAATAGCAGACTATAATCTTTTCAAAAGATAGACAGTCTGCTATTTTTTCTGTTACTTTTGCAAGGAGAAATACGACGTATAATTTCAGCCTTAGAAAATCATGAAGAAGAATCTTTTTATTTTTACTTTCCTTTTAGGAGTTTTCAGTCTGTCTGCCCAGGCGCAGAAACAAGAGAAAACTATCACAGTTGAAGTACAAAACAACTGGAATCAGGCCAAAGCGGATGCTCCGGTTGTTATCAACCTGCATGAGTTGCACGCCGGCTTCAAAGTTAAATCCGCTGTTGTCATGGAAGGAACAAAGGAAATACCATCGCAGCTGGACGATTTGAACAGAGACCGCAAGATGGACGAACTGGTCTTTGTGACCGACCTCCCTGCTCACGGTAGAAAAACATTCCAGGTTACACTCTCTTCCGAGAAAAGTGCAAAGACTTATCCGGAAAGGGTTTATGCCGATATGTTTATAGTAGACAACCGAAAGGGCAAACATCAACGGGTGCAGGCTATCACCGTTCCCGGCACCAGCAATATATACAGCATGGTACGTCCGCACGGTCCGGTTCTGGAATCGGAACTAGTGGGCTATCGTCTTTATTTCAATGAGAAACAGACACCGGATATTTACGGCAAGTTCAACAAAGGACTGGAGATTAAAGAATCGCAATTCTACCCGACGGATGAACAATTAGCTAAAGGATTCGGAGATGACGTACTTCGTGTGTTCGACAGCTGCGGACCGGGCGCATTGAAAGGTTGGGACGGACAAAAAGCAACGCATATCACTCCAGTGGACACTCGCACAGAACGTATCATCTCTTATGGACCGGTGCGGGTGATTGCAGAAATTGAAGTGACCGGATGGAAATATCAGGATCAGGAACTGGATATGATGACACGCTACACGCTTTATGCCGGACATCGCGATCTTCATATCGAAACATTCTTTGACGAACCACTCAATAAAGAAGTTTTCTGCACAGGTGTGCAAGACATCGTAGGTACTTCCAAATCTTTCTCCGATCATAAAGGACTCGTAGGAAGTTGGGGAACAGACTGGCCGGTCAACGACACCGTGAAATATGCCAAAGAAACTGTAGGGCTAGGCACTTGTATCCCTCAACGTTATGTGAAATCGGAAGAAAAGGATAAAGCCAATTTCCTTTATACCATTACCGCTCCGGGAAATAAATATTTCCAGTATCACACTACTTTCACTTCGATGAAAGAGACATTCGGATATAAAACACCGGAAGCATGGTTTGCTCATCTCCGCGAATGGAAAGAAGAGCTGGCTCATCCGGTGACAGTGAAAATAAAAGATAACCGCACCAATAAATAGGGTAGAAACAAATACAACTAAACAAAAATTACGAGGTTTCTACCAATTTTTCTATGACTCTGCACAAATATTCCTCCTTGTGCAGAGTCTTTTTATTTACCTTTGCCATCAGATAAAACCAACGAATCATATCTATAAATAATCTATCTATAACATGAAACGATTGACACAGACTTTAGCTTTTTGCTTATTAACGGTTTTCACCGCAGTAGCACAGAAGAACTATGTATCTGAAGTATGGGTTTCCGACCTCGGAAACGGTAAATACAAAAATCCGGTGCTTTATGCCGACTACTCCGATCCGGACGCTTGTCGCGTAGGGGATGATTTCTATATGACTTCATCCAGTTTCAACTGCTTGCCGGGATTGCAAATCCTTCATTCCAAAGATTTAGTCAACTGGACAATCATTGGTGCTGCAGTTCCCAATGCCCTCCCTCCTATCGAAACTCCGGAACGGCCGGAACACGGTAATCGTGTATGGGCTCCGGCTATCCGTCATCACAACGGTGAGTTTTACATCTTTTGGGGAGATCCCGATCAGGGAGCTTTTATGGTGAAAGCCAAAGATCCGAAAGGTCCGTGGAGCGAACCGGTTTTGGTGAAAGCGGGAAAAGGTATCATTGACACTTGTCCGTTTTGGGATGAGGACGGAAAAGTATATATGGTACACGCATACGCAGGAAGCCGTGCCGGACTGAAAAGTGTAATCACTATCTGCGAACTGAATGCGGAAGCAAATGCAGCGATCACTCCTTCTCGTATTATCTTCGACGGTCACGAAGCACATCAAACTTGCGAAGGTCCTAAAATGTATAAGAGAAACGACTATTATTATATCTTCCATCCGGCCGGCGGGGTACCGACAGGCTGGCAGGTCGTACTACGTTCTAAAAACATCTACGGTCCTTACGAATGGAAAACAGTACTCGCGCAAGGTGACTCTCCGGTCAACGGTCCTCATCAGGGTGCATGGGTGGATACTCCTACCGGAGAAGACTGGTTCCTCCACTTTCAGGATGTCGGCGCTTACGGACGTATTATGCATCTCCAACCGATGAAGTGGGTGAACGACTGGCCTGTGATCGGTATCGATAAAGACGGTGACGGCTGTGGCGAACCTGTCTTGACTTACAAGAAGCCGAATGTAGGTCAGACATATCCTATCTGCACTCCGCAGGAAAGTGACGAGTTCGACGGATATACACTTTCTCCACAATGGCAATGGCATGCTAACATCAATGAGAAATGGGCCTATTACGCAGGCGACAAGAGTTATGTGAGGTTATATTCTTATCCGGTTTTAAAAGAATATAAGAATTTGTGGGATGTAGCCAACCTGCTCTTGCAGAAAACTCCTTCTGATAATTTCACCGCAACAATGAAACTTACGTTCAGCCCTAACCCTAAACTTAAAGGTGAACGCACCGGACTTGTTGTTATGGGCAGAGATTATGCCGGAATCATTCTGGAAAATACAGATAAAGGTTTGATCTTATCTCAAGTTGAATGTAAAAGAGCGGATAAAGGAAAACCGGAACAGGCAAATGCTTCTGTTGATCTTTCTCAAAATACAGTTTACCTGAAAGTTCGTTTCAGTTGTGATGGCAAGAAAATCAAGGGTAGCGAAGGCGGACATGACCTCATTGTGATGTGCAACTTCAGCTACAGCCTCGACGGAAAGAAGTATCATCCACTAGGCAATCCTTTCCAGGCAAGAGAAGGACAATGGATCGGCGCTAAGGTCGGTATGTTCTGCACACGTCCTGCCATCGTTACTAACGACGGAGGATGGGCAGATGTAGACTGGTTCCGTATTACCAAGAAATAAGCAGCTTTATTCTGAACAAGCATAGTTAATGAGGATGTCAAAAGTCTCCAACAACTGTCTTTTAGGCACAGATTACACGGTTTTAGCTAATTTAAGAACCGTGAAATCCGTGCCTAAATAATTTCATATTTATAGACTGTTTTTACTTTCAAGGCACCCTCGTTTCATTTTAATCCATTTTTTATTTCTACCTTTGCATCTAAAAGATAGTCTATATAGGATAAACAATAAACCAAAAACTCAATGAAGAAACTAGTTATATTCGATCTGGATGGAACATTGCTGAATACCATCGCCGACCTTGCCCACAGTACAAATTACGCTTTAAATAAATTAGGCTATCCTACACACGAAATAGAAAAGTATAATTTCATGGTAGGAAACGGCATCAACAAACTTTTCGAGCGTGCATTGCCTGAAGGAGAAAAGACGGAAGAAAATGTACTCCGTGTTCGTAACGAGTTTATTCCTTATTATGATATTCACAATGCAGACGATAGTTGTCCCTATCCGGGTATTTCAGCGTTATTGTCGTATCTGCAATCCGCAGGTATTCAGATTGCCGTAGCTTCCAACAAATATCAGGCTGCTACCGAGAGACTCGTTGCTCATTATTTCCCGGAAATCCGCTTTACTGCTGTTTTCGGGCAGCGGGAAGGAGTGAATGTCAAGCCCGACCCGACAGTCGTTCTTGATATATTAAAACTTGCCAATGTACGAAAAGAAGATGTTCTTTATGTAGGCGATTCCGGTGTAGATATGCAAACAGCAGCCAATGCCGGTGTAACCGCTTGCGGAGTGACATGGGGATTTCGACCGCGCACAGAACTGGAAGAATTTGCGCCTCAATACATCACGGAGACTGCAGAAGAGATAAAACGCCTCATCTCGGCTGATAAAGTCTAATATTACATATTTTCCGTACAAATTTCAAAGTAATCAACCTTTTCAGGTAGTTACAAGCTAGTAGACAAGTGATTATAAACGCTGTTTCATTCCATGCAGACAAGAGATTATTCTCATCCCTATGAGAAAAGATTCTCATACCAATGGAAATATATTCTCATAGGTATGAGTATTTTTTCTCATAGGGATAAGTACAGTTGAGAATAAATAAATCTATCTATTGTTTACTGCTTGTTCCAATTGTTTCAATGCTTGTTCCAGCACCGCACGCGGACAAGCAATGTTCAATCGCATAAACCCTTTCCCCTCCTTGCCAAATGTTGTTCCGTCATTCAATGCCAGATGAGCATCTTCTACGAAAAGGCGGTTCAGTTCTTTCTGATCGAGTCCCAACTCACGACAATCCAGGAAAATAAGATAAGAGGCTTGCGGACGAATCATTTTAATGGCGGGAATATACTCCTTCAAATAAGTTTCCGTGAAGTCTACATTTCCTTTAATATAGGCTACCACTTGATCCAGCCATTCCGTTCCATGACTGTAAGCAGCCGCTACACTAAGGTAAGCAAACAGGTGCCCTTCACTAAATTCACTTGCTTCCATATAGGTTTGGAAACGATGGCGAAGTTCGTCATTTTCTATGATTGCATAAGAACTGGCCAGCCCCGGCATATTGAATGCTTTGCTCGGAGACATAAAGACAAGTGAATTCATCCGTGCTTTTTCCGAAATCAAAGCAAAAGTAGGATGTTTATAAGGTGGTAAGGTCAAGTCGGCATGAATCTCGTCCGAGATCACCAGAGTACCGCTTTCATAACAGATATCAGCTATTTGAGAAAGTTCCTCTTTTGTCCATACGCGTCCGCCCGGGTTATGGGGATTACTTAAAATCAGTAATTTGCATCCTTGTACATCCCGGCGAAAACGGTCAAAGTCGATATGATACTGTCCATCTTTCAGTACCAATGGGCTGTATACTACTTCACGCTCATTCTTCTGCGTTACCAAAAAGAAAGGATGATAAACAGGAGGCATGACCATTACTTTATCACCTTTTTGCGTAAAACAATGAATAACAAAAGCCAATCCGCGGACAATACCGGGAGTGAAAGTCAACATCTCTTCACGGATCGTCCAGCCATGACGCTCTTTCACCCAGTTAACAATAGACTCCGACCATTCCTTGCAAGCAAAAGTATATCCAAGCACTTCATGTTGCAGGCGTTTTTTCAAAGCCTCTATGACAAAAGGAGCCGTACGGAAATCCATATCAGCTACCCACATTGGAATCAAGTCATTGCGTCCCCAACGGCTTTCCACAGCATCCCATTTTACGGAATCTGTACCGTTACGGTTTATTATTTCATCAAAATTATAGTTCATACTGCATAATGTTTTTATGTTATGTGAGACAAAAGTAGTACATTTGTACTCAATTCAAAAAGGAATTTATGACGAAAGCTTTATTTTTTGATATAGACGGAACGCTGGTCAGTTTTGAAACTCACCGTATACCGTCTTCTACCATCGAGGCGTTGGAAGCTGCCCACGCAAAAGGGCTGAAGATATTTATTGCTACCGGACGCCCGAAAGCCATTATCAACAACCTTTCCGAATTGCAGGACCGGAACCTTATCGATGGATATATAACCATGAACGGAGCCTATTGTTTTGTCGGTGAACAGGTTATTTATAAAAGTGCCATACCACAGGGAGAAGTGAAAGCAATGGCAACTTTTTGCGAGAAGAAAGGTGTTCCCTGCATTTTCGTAGAGGAACATCATATTTCTGTCTGCCAACCTGATGATATGGTGAAAAAGATATTCTACGATTTTCTGCATGTGAATGTAATTCCTACTGTATCTTTTGAAGAAGCAACAAGCAAGGAAATTATACAGATGACTCCTTTTATCACAGAGGAAGAAGAAAAAGAAATCCGTCCGTCTATCCCCACCTGCGAAATCGGACGCTGGTATCCCTCATTCGCAGACATAACAGCCAAAGGAGACACCAAGCAGAAAGGGATTGATGAAATCATCCGTTACTTCGGCATAAAGTTGGAAGAAACAATGGCATTCGGAGATGGAGGAAATGATATCACTATGCTTCGCCACGCAGCTATCGGAGTTGCTATGGGACAGGCTAAGGAAGACGTGAAAGCTGCCGCCAATTATGTGACGGCTCCCATTGACGAGGACGGAATAAGTAAGGCAATGAAACATTTCGGAATTATTTAATAATGTGCCGATTTACCAATGCGCCCAAAAAACTATTATCCCGCGATTTCATGACACAACGTATTGGCAAATTAGCACATCAACAAATTTGCATATTATTATATTATGAGCGTAGACACTAACAACGCTGAGTTTCAGGATGCACTGAATCTGATTCAATATACCCGTCAATCGGTTTTTCTGACAGGAAAAGCCGGTACGGGAAAATCTACATTCCTGCGTTATGTCTGCGAGCATACCAAGAAGAAGCATGTTGTACTTGCACCGACCGGAATTGCCGCAATCAATGCCGGTGGAAGTACGATGCATAGCTTCTTTAAATTACCTTTTTATCCGTTATTGCCGGATGATCCTAATTTAAGTCTCCAACGTGGCCGTATTCACGAGTTCTTCAAATACACCAAGCCACATCGTAAGTTGCTGGAACAAATAGAACTGGTCATTATCGACGAAATCTCTATGGTACGGGCAGACATCATCGATGCCATCGACCGTATCTTACGAGTTTATTCACATAATCTGCGCGAACCTTTCGGTGGAAAACAACTCTTACTGGTAGGAGATGTCTTCCAACTGGAACCCGTTGTAAAGAACGATGAGCGGGAAATTTTGAACCGCTTCTATCCCACTCCCTACTTTTTCTCTGCCAGAGTGTTCGGACAAATAGACCTCGTCTCTATCGAACTTCAAAAAGTATATCGACAGACAGACCCTGTATTCGTCAGTGTCCTCGACCATATCCGCACCAATACAGCCGGAGCCGCAGACCTGCAACTGCTCAACACCCGCTACGGAAGCCAGATTGAAGAATCTGAAGCAGATATGTACATCACACTCGCCACCCGAAGAGATACGGTCGACTCCATTAATGAGAAGAAATTAGCAGAGCTCCCCGGAGAACCCATTACTTTTGAAGGAGTTATCGAAGGAGATTTTCCGGAAAGCAGTCTGCCTACTTCACAAGAGCTTGTACTCAAACCCGGTGCACAAATCATCTTCATCAAAAATGATTTCGATCGTAGGTGGGTAAACGGTACGATTGGTGTCATTGCCGGAATTGATGAGGAAGAAGAAACGATCTACGTCATCACCGACGATGGAAAAGAATGTGACGTAAAACTGGAATCATGGCGAAATATCCGCTACCACTACAACGAAAAAACAAAAGAAATAGAAGAAGAAGTATTAGGCAGCTTCACTCAATACCCCATCCGGTTAGCATGGGCCATCACTGTCCATAAAAGTCAGGGACTGACCTTCAGCCGTGTAGTCATCGACTTCACCGGCGGTGTATTTGCCGGAGGACAAGCATACGTAGCACTTAGCCGTTGTACCTCACTGGACGGCATCCAGCTCAAAAAGCCTGTTAACCGTGCCGATGTCTTCGTCCGTCCCGAAATCGTCAACTTTGCCGGACGCTTCAACAACCGCCAAGCCATCGACAAAGCCCTGAAACAAGCACAAGCCGATGTGCAATATGCCGCTGCCTCACGTGCCTTCGACAAAGGGGATATGGAAGAATGTCTGGAACAGTTTTTCCGTGCCATCCATTCACGCTACGATATTGAGAAACCTGTTCCCCGTCGTTTGATCCGCCGTAAACTCGGCATTATCAATACACTGAAAGAACAGAACAAGAAGCTCAAAGAACAGATGCGCGAACAACAGGAACGTATACGACAATACGCCCACGAGTACCTGTTAATGGGAAACGAATGTATCACCCAAGCCCACGACGTACGTGCCGCCCTCGCCAACTACGACAAAGCCCTTAGCCTCGACCCCAACTACATAGATGCCTGGATAAGAAAAGGAATCACACTCTTCAACAGCAAAGAGTACTTCGACGCTGAAAACTGTTTCAACACCGCAGTCAGCCTCCATCCTGCAAACTTTAAAGCAGTCTATAACCGTGGAAAGCTCCGACTAAAAACAGAAAACACAGAAGGCGCCATCGCCGACCTGGACAAAGCCACCAGCCTGAAACCCGAACACGCCGGCGCACACGAACTTTTCGGGGATGCCCTGTTAAAAGCCGGAAAAGAAGTTGAAGCTGCGTTACAATGGAGAATTGCAGAGGAACTGAAGAAAAAGAAGAATCCCTAAAAATTTCTCTTTTATCTCTTATTATCAAAAAGTTTTATTAGTTTTGCTCTTCATTATATCTCAAACTCTTAAAATAGAAGCAAATGAAAAAAGGTTTGAAAATCGCAGCTATCACCGTAGGAGTAATTATCATTCTGATGTTCCTTCTTCCTTTCGCCTTCCAAGGAAAGATAGCCGACATTGTAAAAACAGAAGGCAACAAGATGCTTAACGCACAATTTGACTTTAAGAACCTTAACATTAGTCTGTTCCGCAATTTTCCACAGGCTTCCGTCACTCTCGAAGATTTCTGGCTGAAGGGTACGGGTGAATTTGCCAATGACACCCTTGTACAAGCCGGAGAAGTTACCGCCGCAGTCAACTTATTCTCCCTTTTCGGAGATAGCGGTTACGATATTTCTAAAATATTTATCGAAGACACGAAGTTACATGCCATTATCTTGCCGGACGGACGTGCCAACTGGGATATCATGAAACCGGATACAATAGCAACAGCCGAAACGCCTGCAGAAGAAGAAGCCTCTTCTCCTTTCAAAGTCAAGCTGCAACGCTTTGTTATCAAAAACATGAATCTAATTTATGACGATCAACAAGGAAAGATGTATGCTGATATCCGCGACTTCAACACTATTTGTGCCGGAGACTTAGGAAGCGAACGTACCACTCTGAAACTGGAAGCGGAAACCAAATCACTCACCTACAAGATGAATGGAATCCCTTTCCTGGCAAATGCCAATATCTCCGCCAAGATGGACGTAGATGCTGACCTTGCCAATAACAAATACACATTAAAAGACAATACCATCCGCCTCAACGCCATTCAGGCAGGCATCGACGGCTGGGTAGCCTTGAAAGACCCGGCTATCGACATGGACTTGAAACTTAACACGAATGATATAGGCTTCAAGGAAATTTTGTCATTGATTCCCGCCATTTACGCCACAGAATTCTCCAGCCTGAAAACAGACGGAACTGCAACGCTCACTGCAACGGCCAAAGGTATCCTGCAAGGAGACACCGTTCCATCATTCAATATTGACATGCAAGTCAAGGATGCGATGTTCCGCTATCCGGCTTTACCGGCAGGAGTAGATCAAATCAACATCAGTGCCAACGTTCAAAATCCCGGAGGAAATATCGACCTGACTACGGTCAACATCAATCCGTTCAGTTTCCGCCTTGCCGGAAATCCGTTTAGCCTGACTGCTACAGTGAAAACGCCGATCAGTGATCCGGATTTTAAAGCAGAAGCGAAAGGAGTGCTCAACTTAGGTATGATCAAACAAGTCTACCCGCTTGGAGACATGGAGTTGAACGGTACCATCGACGCCGATATGCAAATGTCGGGACGCCTCTCATCCATCGAAAAAGAAGAATACGAACGTATACAAGCTTCGGGTACTATCGGACTGACGGGCATGAAACTCAAAATGAAAGATATGCCGGATGTAGAAATTAAAAAGTCTCTCTTCACCTTCACTCCGAAATACCTCCAGTTGAGTGAAACAACCGTCAACATCGGAAAGAACGATATCACCGCCGACAGCCGGTTTGAAAACTACATCGGTTATGTATTGAAAGGTAGCACATTGAAAGGAAACCTGAATATTCGTTCCAACTACTTCAATCTGAACGACTTCATCACCGCTTCTGCCGATGAAGCCTCCACATCAGAAGCTGCGTCCACCGACTCTGTAGCTACAGCCGCCACAGGTATTGTTGAAGTTCCCCGTAACATCGACTTCCAAATGGACGCTAACCTGAAACAGGTGTTATTCGACAAGATGTCTTTCAATAATATGAATGGCAAACTTGTTGTAAAAGATGGCAAAGTGGATATGAAAAACCTTTCCATGAACACCATGGGTGGTAATGTAGTGATGAACGGCTACTACTCCACCGCCAACGTAAAGAAGCCGGAAATGAAAGCCGGATTCAAGCTCTCCAATATCGGTTTCGCACAAGCTTACAAAGAACTGGATATGGTGCAGAAAATGGCTCCTATCTTCGAAAACCTGAAAGGTAATTTCTCCGGAAGCATCAATATCCTAACAGATTTGGATGCAGCCATGAGCCCCGTACTGAATACGATGCAGGGTGACGGTAGTCTTTCCACCCGCGACCTTAGTTTAAGCGGAGTAAAAGCAATCGACCAGATAGCCGATGCCGTGAAGCAACCCAGCCTGAAAGACATGAAAGTGAAAGACATGACATTGGATTTCACCATCAAAGACGGCCGCGTAGAAACCAAACCGTTTGATATCAAGATGGGAGACTACACACTGAATCTTTCCGGCAGCACAGGACTCGATCAAACCATCGACTATTCCGGTAAAGTGAAACTGCCCGCATCCGTAGGCAATATCTCTAAGTTAATGACTCTTGACTTGAAAATCGGAGGTTCGTTCACCTCTCCGAAAGTCAGCGTAGATACTAAAAGCATGGCCAACCAAGCTGTCGAAGCCGTAGCCGATGAAGCAATCAGCAAACTCGGACAGAAACTTGGACTGGACTCTGCCGCTACCGCCAACAAAGACTCAATCAAACAGAAAGTCACAGAGAAAGCTGCGGAAAAGGCACTGGATTTCTTGAAAAAGAAACTCAAATAAAAAGAGAAAATAATAACCATTTAACCCCACTCGTCCCTCCTCCTTCTCCTTTGCGAGAGGGAAGGGATGAAGCTTTTAATATGCTACTGAAACTATATGATAAAAACAATAACCCGCAGGATTTACAACGAATCATCGATATCCTGAATGACGGCGGACTTATCATCTATCCTACCGATACGATGTACGCCATCGGCTGCCATGGTCTGAAGGAACGTGCCATAGAACGGATCTGCCGGATTAAAGAAATAGACCCTCGAAAAAACAATCTGTCTATCATCTGTTATGACTTAAGCAGTATCAGCGAATACGCAAAAGTAGACAATAACGTATTCAAACTGATGAAGCATAATCTTCCGGGGCCATTTACCTTTATTTTGAACGGCACCAACCGGTTACCGAAAATCTTTCGCAACCGGAAAGAAGTAGGTATCCGTATGCCGGACAACAACATCATCCGTGAAATCGCACGCCTGCTGGACGCTCCCATTATGACCACCACACTGCCATACGAAGAGCACGAGGACTTGGAATATATGACTGATCCCGAACTTATAGATGAAAAGTTCGGCGACATCGTCGATCTGGTCATTGACGGTGGTATCGGAGGTATAGAACCTTCAACGGTAGTGAAATGCACGGACAACGAACTGGAAATCGTCCGACAGGGAAAAGGCTGGCTGGAAGAGAATTAATTCCGCTGACAGCTATCTCTAACATACAAAATGGGCTGCAATCAATTCAACACTGATGCAGCCCATTCTCTTTTTATAGAATCAATTTTATGCTTACTTAATCAAAGATTCCGGATCTAAATGAGCAGACTCGATATCTTTGAAGTAACGGTAAGTACCTACTTTCAATTCCGCCGTAGCAGCATCATCACAAACAATAATACCTTTTTCATGCATTTGCAACGCACTGATTGTCCACATCTGTGTGATAGCACCTTCTACTGCATGATACAAAGCACGAGCTTTGTTATGACCGTTTACAATAATCATCACTTCCTTTGCAGAAAGCACAGTACCCACTCCCACTGTCAAAGAAGTCTTAGGAACTTTATTGATGTCATTATCGAAGAAACGGGAGTTAGCAATGATGGTATCCATCGTCAATGTTTTCTGACGAGTGCGTGAAGTCAATGAAGATCCCGGTTCGTTGAACGCAATATGTCCGTCAGGACCGATACCGCCCATGAACAGGTCGATACCACCGTATGACTTGATCTTTTCTTCATAACGTGCACACTCTGCATCCAAATCCGGAGCATTACCATTCAGAATATTCGTATTCTCCGGTTTGATGTCGATATGACCGAAAAAGTTATTCCACATGAAAGAATAATAGCTTTCCGGATGTTCTTTCGGCAATCCTACATATTCGTCCATGTTGAATGTTACCACATTCTGGAAAGAAACGATTCCTTTCTTATTCAGGTCGATCAAAGCTTTATACATACCCAGAGGAGAAGATCCGGTGGGGCAGCCCAATACAAATGGTTTTTCGGGGGTTGGATTGGCAGCTTTTATTTTAGCAGCAACATAATGTGCAGCCCACAGAGATACGGACTGATAGTCCGGCTGAATAATAAGTCTCATAAGTCGATTGTTTTATAGGTTAGTTAATAAATTATTATCTCATTCACAGTTTTAACGATCTTTCTTCAAACGATCCGCCATGGCACGTGCCAGGTTTTCACATTGAGTATAAGTCAGGTCCTTCATTGCCTGTTTCATCTCCACCGGATCACCGACCAATTCGAATTTGCTCTTTTCCGCAAACTCTGCCAGACGCTTCACCGCAGCACCTGCCCACGCGAAAGAACCAAAGCAACCCAAATAGCGTCCCTTCACCTCACGCAACAGAATCTTTGAGAGCAGCGCTTCCACTTCCGGGAATATCTGATTACTATAAGTGGGAGAACCGATAATCAATCCCTTGTAACGGAAAATATCCGCTATAATATAAGAAGGATGGCTCTTTGTCACATTATGCATGACAATGTTCTTAACACCCTGTGCCGAAAGCTCTTCTGCAATAGCTTCCGCCATTTGCTCCGTATTTCCATACATGCTTCCATAAGCAATAACAACACCTTCGTCTGCATCATAACGACTCAAACGGTCATAGATACCAATTACCTTGGCAATATTCTCTGTCCATACCGGACCATGTGTAGAACAGATGGCAGAAATAGGTAGTCCGCCCAATTTTTGCAAAGCTTTTTGCACGGGGCTTCCGTATTTGCCTACGATGTTAGAGTAGTAACGAACCATTTCCCCCCAATACTTATCCACATTGATCCGCGTATCCAGGAATCCGCCATCTACAGTGCCAAAGCATCCGAATCCGTCGCCGGAGAAAAGAACGCCGTCCGTTTCATCAAAAGTCATCATCGTTTCCGGCCAATGCACCATCGGAGTCATATAAAAACGCAGTTTATGATGTCCCAAAGCTAAGAAATCACCTTCCTTTACCAGATACTGTTCGCCGGTTACACCGTAGAAACCTTCAATCATACCGAATGTCTGCTTGTTACCCACGATAATAATTTCCGGATAATGTTGCTTAATCAGTCGGATAGATCCCGAATGATCCGGTTCCATGTGGTTTATAATCAAATAATTAATAGGACGTTCTCCAATCACTTGCTTGATCTTACGCAAGTAGACTTCAAAATAACAAATATCTACCGTATCCACCAATGCCACCATTTCATCATCAATCAGATAAGAGTTATATGAAACTCCATAGGGCAATGGCCACATCCCTTCAAATCTGTGCTTGTTACGGTCATTCACTCCCACATAGTGGACATTTCCTTTAATTCTTGTTTTATGTTCCATTCTTCAAATCCATTTATATTTCTTCCACCATCTATATTCCGCTCAAACAGCTATTTATTCAGTGGTAAGTTTATCGTCTGCAAAAATAATCCTTTTTTCCGAATCCCTATACTTCTTACCTTGATAAGCACCTCTTTCTTTCATTCTTTTTTGTAAACGCGCTACAAATTCATAATTTTTCAATCCCCAGTCCGGAGCTATTAATAAATCTTTAGGAGATTGGGAAACAAAACGCTCCACAACTATATCGGGACGGAGATGTTCTACATAATCAATCACCAGATCAATGTATTCCTCCACCTCGTTAAACAAATAAAAACCATCAGGAGCTTCATCATACTCATGCGCCATTCGTGTACCACGAATCAATTGTAACTGATGGATCTTGAGTGTAGCTAAAGGCAGGTCGGAAAGTATTTCCGCTTGTGCCACCATCGTATCATGCGTTTCTCCCGGAAGTCCGAGGATGATATGTCCGCCTGTCAGGATACCACAGGCAGCTGTCCGTCGGACGGCTTCCACCGTATCGGCATAAGTATGCCCCCGGTTTATGCGTTTTAAGATTTCGTCACAAGTGCTCTCGATCCCATATTCAACCATAAGGAAAGTATGTTTGTTCAATTCTTCCAAGTAACGCAACAAACTCTCCGGCATACAATCGGGGCGTGTACCTATTACCAGCCCGACCACCCCGTCTACCGTCAACGCTTCTTCATATTTACGCTTCAAGCCTTCCAGTTCGGCATACGTATTGGTATAGGCCTGAAAGTAAGCCAAATATTTCATTTCCGGATATTTATGGGCAAAAAAGCATTTACCTTCTTCCAATTGGGTAGTGATAGACTTCTCTGTCCGGCAGTAATCCGGATTAAAAGTCTGGTTATTGCAATATGTACATCCGCCCCATCCTTTTGTTCCGTCACGATTAGGACAAGTGAAACCTGCGTTCAATGAAATCTTTTGTACCTTGTAAGGAAAATATTTCCGCAAAAAAGTAGGAAAATCATTATATAATAGCTGTGTAGACATGTTCATTCACTTCTTTCTTTATTTTACCTACAAACATAAGCAAAATCAGCGAGTTATGGAAAGTTGACACAAAATATCTTCAATATATTAAAAAATTCATAATTTCCATAAGATAAATTAATAAACATTGCTATTCAAAAAACTATTTAATTAGCTTTGTCATGATTTTAGGCATTGGCAGGAGGATACTTGTGAAAGTCTTGTGCAATTATTCCCCAATTATGATTTCATCTCACCATACCCCATGCAACTCTTGTCAATAAAATTATCCTCTTTATATTCTGAATAAGATTATAAAGAGGATTTTTTAACGAATATTATTCATTTCACTTTTCCAAAACAAAGAAGCGAGACCAATACAATATAGTAAGAAGAGGAAAAAATAAGCAAAAACGAGTATTATTTGTTCAAACCACTTATCGAACTTTCTATTCTGCATTGTTTTATCTATTTTTGCTATAAACATTAAAGCAACTACTATGAAACGGCTCCATACTTCATTTCTTTTTCTAACAATAGCGATCACTTTAATTGCTCAACCGATCTGCCAGGTGAAACATTTTTCGGTGAGTGACGGTCTTGCCCAAGGAGTAGTAATGAACATATTGCAAGATCAGAAAGGCCTCATATGGTTTAGTACCTGGAATGGGCTTAACAAGTTTGACGGCTACACGTTTAAGACTTACAAAACTTCACAAGAGAGTAAATACGCATTCGGAAGTAATCGTATGGGAACTATTTCTGAAAGCAAATACGGAGATATATGGTGCCCCACTTACGATGGGCAAGCTTGCCTTTTTGATGTAGAGTCCGAGAAGTTTATTGATGTGCTTCAACCTATTGAACTTTCCACGAAACAAACTAATTATGTTACACGTATCTATTCATTGGAGAAAGGGATTGCCTGGATTCTCTGTGAAAACGGATATGCATTCAGAGTAGACGAACAACTATGTAAAAAGGGAGAAGGTATCACACTTTATGCACCTTCGAATCACAACCTGAAAGGTGACCAGATATTTAACGTATACCAAGACTCTGAAGAAGACGAATGGATATTGACGGACAAAGGCGTTTCCATCATAGGAAAGAAAACGTTGGATACCGACTTTCCTTTTCAATTTATCACTCAAATAAAAGAAAGTATCTATCTGATCGCAGAGAATGATAAGTTAGCCAGGTATGATTTTCATACTAAAAAGCTGAAATTCGTAGATATTCCTTATCCGCACGATAAGATAAACAATGTTACTACGATAGGGAAAGATATGTTGGCATTGGGAACAGACAATGGACTGATATTGTATTCTATTCCCCAAAACAGTTTCCAGCAAATCGATATCCGCACCGCTACACAGACTTCTAACTTTGTAGAATCCGTCTATCAGGATTGTCAAGGAGAGATCTGGATCTTTTCAAAAGATCCTGGTATCGTCCGTCTTAATCTAGCGACCAATGAGAAAGAACATCTGTTTACTCCCAAAGATGAAATTATCAAGCATGGACGCAAAAGTCGCAAACTTATATTTGAAGATAATGCCAACAACCTATGGCTACTCCCCACAGAAGGAAACTTCTGCTATTATGACAGAAAAGAAAAAACTCTCAAACCACTTCTTACAGACATCAATAATCCCAAATCCATTTTCAGTCCGTTAGTCAGGTATTATACATTGGATAATCAGGGAAACTGCTGGTTTGCGACAGCACGCGGCGTAGAAAAGTTATGTTTCTTTCCACAAAGTTATCAATTCAATTTGACTGATTACGAGGCGGAAACACGGGCATTCCTGCAAGACAGTCATAATCGCCTTTGGACCGCATCGAAGTCTAATTATATTCAAATATTTGCACCGGATGGCAGCCTGGTGGGATATTTATCCAAACAAGGGAATATCACAAAAGAAAAGCAAGCTTTCTTTAATGGAGTATATTCTATTCTGGAAGATAAAGAAGGAAATATCTGGTTGGGGACAAAAGATATCGGTCTCTTCCAACTAAAAAGCACAGGAGTTTCCCAAAAGATAGGAGTAAACCAAAAAGCAAGAGAAAATCATTACTCCATTCACCATTTTGAGCACCAGCCCAATGATCCTTACAGTTTAAGCAGCAATAGCATTTATACAATCTTTCAGGATAGTCGCAATAATATCTGGGTGGGGTGTTATGGAGGCGGGTTAAATTTGCTGACACAAACAAAAGATGGAAAAACCTCATTTATCCATAGCAATAATGAATTAAGAAACTACCCCATAGCTTACGGAATGAAAGTACGTAATATCACCGAAGCTCCGGGAGGAGTCATTCTAGTGGGAACGACTAATGGATTGCTTACATTCTCGAACAACTTCGAACGGCTGGAAGAGATTAAATTCTACCGGAATATCCGCAGACCGGGAGATAAAAACAGTCTTAATGCCAACGATATCATGCACATTTATACAGACAAAAATAAAACCACTTATGTAATCAGTTTTACCGGAGGCGTAAACAAAGTGATATCTCCCAACTTGCTTAGCGAGAATATCCAATTCAAGAACTATGACAAGAACGACGGATTGGCTTCCGACTTGGCACTATCGATGATTGAAGATGCGCAGAATCAATTATGGGTTGTTTCGGAAATTGCTCTTTCCAAATTCAATCCTGTCAAAGAAACATTTGAGAATTATGAATTGAGTTCCATCTATCAGGAGTTCAACTTCTCCGAAGCTCTTCCTATTATCAATGCCCGCAATCAAATTGTGTTGGGAACTGATAAAGGTTTTCTGGAAGTTTCTCCGGAGAAGATGCGGAAGAGTGGCTATGTCCCTCCCATTGTATTTACAGGACTTAAGATTCAAGGACATTCCACCGCTCATTCTATCGACAATCTGAAAGAACTGGAGCTGGAGCCATCACAAAGGAATGTTACTTTCCAGTTTGCTGCGCTTGATTACGTCAATCCGAAAGGGATTCTATATGCCTATCGCCTGCAAGGGCTGGAGAATGAATGGAATGAAGCCGATAATAATCGTTCTGCAAGTTACATCAATTTGCCTGCCGGCAAGTACCAGTTGCAGATAAAGTCCACAAACAGTGACGGAGTTTGGGTAGACAATGTACGGACTCTGCAAATACATGTACTCCCCACCTTTTGGGAAACATACTGGGCATGGCTACTCTATTTCATTCTGTTTATACTCTTCACGGCGAGTATCGTATATGTATTGTTTTACATCTACCGGTTACGCCACAGAGTAGATATGGAGCAACAATTAGCAAATATCAAACTACGATTCTTTACTGATATATCTCATGAGTTACGCACTCCGCTGACATTAATCAGCAGCCCTGTAACGGAGGTGTTGGAGAATGAACCTCTTTCTCCTTCCGCCCGTGAACACTTGACTCTGGTACATCAGAATACAGAACGCATGCTCCGGCTGATGAATCAGATTCTGGATTTTCGCAAGATTCAGAATCAAAAGATGAAACTATTGATTGAAGAGACCGATTTGATTCCACTTTTGCAGAAGGTGATGAGTAGTTTTAAATCGATAGCCGAAGAAAAGAATATAAACTATCAGTTGACCTCTACCATCCAATCGGTGTATAGCTGGGTGGACAGAGATAAATTTGAAAAGATATTTTTCAATCTGCTTTCCAACGCGTTCAAGTACACACCTGCCGATAAATCAATAACGGTCAATATGACAACGAAAGAAAAGACGATAGAGATAGAGGTGGCAGACGAAGGAATCGGAATTGCAGTAGAAAAGCAACATTCTTTGTTCCAACGTTTCGAATCATTGGTCAAACAGAATATTCTGCAACCTTCTTCCGGCATCGGATTATCTTTGGTAAAAGAGATGGTGGAAATGCATCATGGCACTATTACAGTGGACAGTCAGCCGGGAGTAGGCAGTCGTTTCACCGTAAGTTTGCCTTTACAACGGGAGGTTTTCGAAGAAGATGTGCAGGTAGAATTTATCCTGAACGACAGCCAAAGTTCAACGCCTCATCCGGTTGACAGCATGAAAGCACCGGAAGAGATGGAGGAAAAAGAAGACCTTGAGAATAATTCGGATGGTTTCTCCATATTGGTAGTAGAAGATAATGAAGAGTTGAAAGCATTTCTGAAGAACATTCTATCGGAGAACTACACAGTGATAACCGCTTCCAACGGTGAAGAAGGATTGCAGCATGCTGTTGACGATTTGCCGGACCTGATTATCAGTGATGTCATGATGCCTGTGATGGATGGTTTAGAAATGATAAGGCAAATCAAAGAGAACAATAATATTTGCCATATCCCTATCATTGTGTTATCTGCGAAAGCATCTTTGGACGATCGCATCGCCGGATTGGAACAAGGTATTGACGATTACATCACCAAACCTTTCAGTGCCACTTATCTAAAAACCCGTATCGCCTCCCTGCTACGCCAGCGCAAAGCATTGCAGGAAATTTATATGAACAGGCTGATGGAAGGAAAGACTGCCTCTTCTCCAGATCTTCTCACTCCTTCGCAACCACAAATTACTCCGTACGACGAGCAATTTATGGAGAAAGTAATGGCATACATGGAAGAGCAGATGGACAATGCCGAACTAACCATTGACCAGTTTGCAGAACAACTGATGCTTAGTCGTACCATCTTCTACCGGAAATTAAAATCAATCGTCGGACTGACGCCTGTGGACTTTATACGGGAAATACGTATCAAACGTGCCGTCCAATTGATTGACAGCGACGAATACAACTTCTCGCAGGTAGCATATATGACGGGGTTCAACGATCCGAAGTATTTCAGCAAATGCTTCAAGAAAGTGATAGGAATTACGCCATCAGAATACAAAGAGAGGAAAAAGTGAAGAATTCCTCCTTTTCTACCGGATAATCCCCACAAAAATAATGAAAAGCGCGTACTATTGCAGCCTCAAATCTAAAAACCAAAAGAACTAGAAAATGAAAAAGCAATGGATCATTGCCTGTCTTATCGGAATTCAAGGGGTAAATGTACAGGCACAACAACCCAGCAAGTATCCCTATCAGGACACGAAATTAACTGCGGAACAACGGGCGGACGATTTACTTCAACGCCTCACATTAGAAGAAAAAGTAGCGTTGATGCAAAACAATTCGCCGGCTATTCCCCGGCTTGGCATTAAGCCGTATGAATGGTGGAACGAGGCCCTTCATGGCGTTGCCCGTGCCGGACTGGCTACTGTTTTTCCGCAAGCCATAGGTATGGCGGCTTCTTTCAACGACGAATTACTATATGAAGTCTTTGATGCCGTATCCGACGAAGCACGTGCCAAGAACCGCCAGTTCAATGAAAGAGGACAGTATAAACGTTATCAGGGATTGACCATGTGGACTCCCAACGTCAACATATTCCGCGACCCTCGCTGGGGACGGGGACAGGAAACCTATGGCGAAGACCCTTATTTGAGCGGACGCATGGGAATGGCAGTCGTCAGAGGTCTGCAAGGACCGGAAGATGCCGAATATAACAAACTTCACGCCTGCGCCAAACACTTTGCCGTCCACTCGGGACCGGAATGGAACCGCCACAGCTTCAATGCAGAGAACATCGCTCCCAGAGACTTATGGGAAACTTACCTTCCAGCTTTCAAAGAACTGGTACAAAAGGCAGGAGTAAAAGAAGTGATGTGCGCTTACAACCGTTTTGAGGGCGATCCCTGTTGTGGCAGCAATCGCCTGTTAACCCAAATTCTCCGTAACGATTGGGGATTCAAGGGAATCGTAGTAACCGACTGCGGAGCAATCGGAGATTTCTTCCAACGCAAAAAACATGAAACGCATCCCGATGCCGCCCACGCTTCCGCCGACGCTGTTTTAAACGGAACAGACCTCGAATGTGGCGGTAACTTCAAAAGTATCACCGATGCCGTAAAAAAAGGTCTGATTTCGGAAGAGAAAATCAATACATCAGTCAAAAGATTGCTGAAAGCCCGTTTCGAACTGGGAGAAATGAATCCGACTCATCCGTGGAGTAACATTCCTTATTCTGTTATCGACTGCCCCAAGCATAAAGAACTGGCACTGAAAATGGCGCATGAAAGTCTGGTATTGCTTCAGAACAAGAACAATATCCTTCCATTAAACCGTCAAATGAAAGTCGCAGTGATCGGCCCCAACGCCAACGACTCGGTGATGCAATGGGGTAATTACAACGGTTTCCCTTCACACACCGTAACTTTACTGGAAGGAATACGCGCCAAACTTCCCGACGCACAAATCATCTACGAACCAGTGTGCGGATACACGAACGACACCACCCTGCACAGCTTGTTCAACCAATGCAACATCGACGGAAAGGCCGGATTCAGCGCCACCTATTGGAATAACCGCGAATATAAAGGTAAGATTGCCGCAACCGACCGCCTGACAACTCCTTTCCATTTCAGTGCAGAAGGTTCTACCGTCTTTGCTCCGGGTGTGGGACTGAAGAATTTCACCGCCATCTATCGTTCTACTTTCCGTCCGACAGATTCCGGAGCCGCCACTTTCCGGGTGATGACGAACGGAGGAGTTACTTTATTCCTCAACGGCAAGCAGATAGCGGAAGCAACCAATATCAAGAATCACACCAACCTGTATTCGTTCAACTACGAAGCTGGAAAGAGTTATGACATTAAATTGCATTTTATTCAAGTAAAAGACAACCCTACACTTCATTTCGATCTGGCTAAACAGACTCCAATGGATGCGCGCGATATTCTAAACAAGTTGAAAAATGCAGATGTAGTTATCTTCGCCGGAGGTATCTCTCCCCTGTTGGAAGGAGAATCGATGCGGGTATCTGATCCCGGATTCAAAGGTGGTGACCGTACAGAAATCGAATTGCCCGCCATCCAGCGCGAAGTGCTCGCTCTGCTGAAAAAGAATGGAAAGAAAACGGTATTTGTCAATTTCTCCGGTTCGGCGATGGCTATCGTACCCGAAACTCAAAGTTGTGATGCGATTCTACAAGCATGGTATCCCGGACAGGCAGGTGGAACAGCCGTTGCCGATGTTCTTTTCGGAGATTACAATCCTGCCGGACGTCTGCCTATCACCTTCTATAAAAGCATACAACAATTGCCGGATTATGAAGATTATTCGATGAAAGGGCGTACCTACCGTTTTATGACGGAAACACCTCTTTATCCATTCGGCTACGGTTTAAGTTATACCCGTTTCTCTTATGGAAAAGCTACCCTGAACCAACCGAAATTAAACAAAGGCGAAAAGGCAATCCTTACCATCCCGGTAAGTAACGTCGGCCAGAGAGACGGTGAAGAAGTGGTGCAAGTGTACATCTGCCGTCCTGACGACAAAGGAGGTCCACAAAAAACTCTTCGTGGTTTCCAACGGGTCAACATTGCTAAAGGTAAGACGCAGAATGTCAATATAGAGCTTCCATACGATTCTTTCGAATGGTTTGATACAGCGACCAATACCATACGCCCTTTAAGCGGAACATATAAGATACTTTACGGAAACAGTTCAAATGAAAATGACTTGCAAACGTGCAGTATTCAGATTCAATAGGTAATACCATTCCATATATAATTTGAGGCTAAGTTGAACTTAGGCTACATTGAGAATTTATAAAAAATGGTTTTTATTGTCAGGCCAAGAGCTATGGCTTCATAAAGTAATTGTTTTCAAGCTATTACCTACTGACAATAGAAGCTGACAATAGGCTGACAATAAAGATTTCCGTCTTTTATTGTCAGCCTATTATTGTTTAAAACTACACAATGCAGCTATTATCCCTTATTTACCAAGCCTGCATTATTCCGCTAAGACACCGTTATTGTTCAACCAAGGTACCGCTATTGTTCCCCTAAAGCACCGATATTGCTAATTCTCCACGGCCGTGACGAGATCTCTCCACGGCTGTGGTAGGATCTTCCCACAGCCGTGAGAAGATATTACCACGACCGTGGGAAGGTAAAGATAGCGGCACCTTTGCCCAACTATACAGGCACACTAACCAAACGATACAGGCATACTTGCTCAACTGTACAGGCATATTAATGCAGCTACATCAAAACCTTGAAACAATAATTCCAAGATGTCCGCATAACTATATCGGTATATTAATAAATGATATGAGAGTATCAATGAATGATATAGGCATATTGATATATGCCTCATCAGCCTATCAATACTATAACGAACGAATGGACAGACTTGTATCCTTACTTGCCAAACAATAAAAAAACAGGCTGACAATAGAATACTCAATTCTTATTGTCAGCCTATTATCAGCTTCTATTGTCAGCATGTATTATACTGTAATTCATATCTTTAACTGCCGTCCTGACAGATTGACAATAAAAACAGTATAAAAACAACTGGTATAGTTAGTTCTTGGTTAGTAACCGCTTCTCCGAAATCGTTCCCAACTCTTTTCCGTTAATGGTGATATCCGTCGTATTTTCTATCTGTATCATAGATTGATCGGGAGTGTCAATTTCCACATTCTCAATGTTGAGCTTTGCCACTTTATTCACTACAATACCCTCTTTAGCACCTGTAACCACCATATTCTTGATGGAAATATTCTCAATCGGCATTTCGGGAAGTCCGTTCAGATACGCTGCCCGTCCTGCTCCCCTGCAAAATACATCCGAGATATAGATGTTTCTGAAAGCAGGCGTCTCCTCACTCACACTCGGAATCGGTTCACCGGGAGCGCTTTTGGCCGCGTAATACAAGTCGGCAATCAAGGCATCATTAGGAATATCAATCATATTTATATTATTGATATAAATATTCTCCACAACACCACCGCGTCCACGGGCACTTTTAAACCGTAAGCCGACATCCGTACCGATAAAAGAACATTCGGACACATACACATTCTTCACACCACCGGACATCTCACTGCCAATCACGAATCCGCCATGACCATGCAAAACGGTGTTGTTTCTCACAATCACATTCTCACAAGGTTCGCCCCTTCTGCGGCCATCCTCGTCTTTGCCCGACTTCAGACAGATAGCATCATCCCCCGCATCAAAAAAACAGTTGGCAATCAATACATTCTTGCATGATTCCACATCCAGCGCGTCACCATTTTGTGAATACCAGGGATTGAATACTTTTACATCATTCAATATCAAAGATTCACACGAAAGCGGATGCAGACACCAACTCGGAGAGTTTTTGAAGGTCACACCTTCCAGAAGAATCTTTTTGCTCTTTACGATACTTAGCAGTACGGGACGCAACCAACTCTTCATATCTTCCCATTCTTCACTCGTGATTTCAGTCCGTTTATCTCCGCTGCCGGCCATGAGAACAGAGGCTTTCAGCGCTCCTTCATTAGGATACCACACCTTTCCGTTCTCATCCACCTTGCCGCCGGAGTTCACCAGATTCTTCCATTGCCTGTCCGTCATCTTATCCTTCTTCACAGGACGCCATCTATCCCCCGCCCCATCAAAAACACCATAACCGGTGATGGCTATGTTCTCCGCATTCATTGCCGAAATAGGCGACTGGCAACGTTTGGCATCCAGTCCCTCAAACGAAGTGGTGATGATCGGATATAACGAAGTATCACTACTAAATACAATCAACGCATTCTTTTCCGCATGCAAATTGACGTTACTCTGCAAAACAATAGGTCCTGTCAGCCACAAGCCTTCCGGAATGACTACCTTGCCACCTCCCTTATCATGCACTGCTTTGATTGCATTATTAATAGCCTCCGTATTCAGCGTCACACCATCACTTTTTGCTCCGAAATCGCAGATATTCACCTGATAATCGGGGAAGACGGGACGCTCTATCGTGGGCATGGAGAAAGGAAGGTCTGCATACATCGCCTTCAAGTCAGTCTCCATATCCACCTGCTTGGCAGTAGTCTGACAAGCACAAAATAGTCCTAAGATGACCGGTACCAAACCAGCCATTTGATTCAATCTACTCATTGTCTCTTTTTACCTTACATATTTTATTATTTGAACCAAGCCGCATCGGTGTAACCATCCCAACTCATGATGATTTCACGCGTACCGAAATATTGGTCATACTGTTCCTTACTAAGTTGCAATACCGTATTGCGCACCGCCGCCGGAATGGATTGGTAAATATCGGAACCCGATTCCGTCTTGCAGTTGTATAATTTACAACCGGTGGAAACAGTAGGCACAGCCGGAGTCAGCGGTTTATTCTCGCCTACAAAGTTGGGCCCATACACATCGGCAAACGTACAATGCAAGAAGGTCAGGTTGTCCGGCTCGAACTGATAAATCAAAGTAGAGTTAGTGACGCCTTCGCCTACCGTGAAACGGCTGTTCAGGAATACATATCCCAAGTAACCCGCCCTGACCCGCGCTTGCATTACAGCACGTGTGCCGGTAGGTGCATGGAGCTGGCAATCTTCAAACAGAACGACCTTGCCCGAACCCCAGATAAAATCGGTAGCTCCGGCTATGAAACAATCTTTGAACCAGTTGTAACCGCCACCCGGAAGCAAAGTATCCTGAAAGCTCAAGACACGACAATTGATGAAAGCTGCCGATTTATTGTTAATATAAAGCGCCTCTGCCTGGCCATTTTTGCCTAGCGTCCAACCGTAAGCATTCTCTATCGTCACATTTTCAAAGCGGATTTTATCACTGTTGCCATCCAGTATCACCACCGAACGCCCTCCGGAAGAAGGTACAATAGTGCCTGCCGGAGCAAACTGATCGATATTGGTTCCACCACCTATACCACCGTTAATATCATTGCTATTATCATATTGGATATTGACAGCGGTATTATCACCGGCATTTCCTTTTATCGTGATATTGCTTTGATCGCGCAAGTAAATAATCTCCTGATAGATACCATCATCCATCCGGAAAGTCTTGGGTGCATTCAAATCGATCTGTGTGGCACAGAAGTCGATGGCACCTTGCAAAGTATAAAAGTCGGCATTGGGGTCGGTATGACTAATCTTCACCTCATAGTTCGGTCCGGTCACGACTGGCGCAGACTTGGTTTTGAATGTCCATGCACGACCATATACTCCCTTGAAATCTGTTTGCTTCACGGCGGCCTGTTCGATGGTTACATAGTATTCGGTATCATACTGCAAACGTTGTTGATGAGGCTTGATGATAAAGTTGTTACCCTCCACTCTTGCCGGATAGTAGTTGACGATGCGGCGACTGACAGAAGAACCCGTAGGCGTGACACCGATAATATCCATCCATGTATTCAGTTTGGTAACCCCGTCCACGATAGACTGTCTGCGTTCTGCCATATTGATTTCGTCTACCAGTTTATGGTCGCTCATACGATAGATACGGATACAACCATTCGTACCAAGTTCGGGTGCAGCACCTTCAAATGTAATTTTCAGTTCAGTGTCCGCAAGTGCTTGCTGCGTACCATCAGCAGGTGTGAAGGCATATCCTGATACAGGAGTCTTGTCACCTTCGGCTGTACCATCCTCACTGCTTCCGTCTTCCCAAGGAGCCGATGAGTTTCCGCCATCCACATTTTCGAGACGTCCCATTTCTACAAAGCCGCTATCGTCTATGTAGAGTGCAAAGGTGTAGCTGTAACCTTTGTGGAACTGCGGCAGCGCAATGTCCAGATTGGTAAATATCCACTCTTTCTCTCTATCGTCCAATACAAAAGACACCTTATAGCTATCCTTCAACGCCGTAGGAAGAATAATAGCCTCGTAGAATCCTGTTGTTGCATTGTGATAAGGGGTGATTGTAGCAACAGAGCTTTCGTCAACCGTCAGTACATCAGTCTGTACGTTGAACGAGGCTTCAGTTTGCATCCCTTCAATACGCACATTGCTGACTTCCAACGGATTCTTTTCCAAATCCACAAATTTCAGAATCACTTTAGCCAAACGATGGCTAAAGTTGAGTGCGATATGAGGTTCGTTCTCCGGGGCATAAGTATATTCCTCGTTCGTGGCAGCATACAGTAAGTCACAAGCGGTACTCCCCCTTTCTTGAGCTGCCAATTGCACGGGATAGTTAAAATCGCGTATATCGGCATTGTATGGATAGTATGCCACAAACTTCACCGGTATTCCGTCATTTTGCACTTTGAGCGGTGTGGTGGAAGCGAAAGAAACCGATGCACCCTCTTCCGAACAAACATAAGGTACATTAGCTGCCTCTGTGGCAGGCTCAAGGGTTTTCATATCCAGCACGTATGCTCCAATCTTGTCCCCATTATTCCACGACGAACCGTCTTGGGTGACGCGGGTTGAGAAACCTGTGAGGTCTACACCGAAGGTAACCTCTCCTGTAATAGCAGGTTGTTTCGTGCCCGCATCTTGCTCGTCATCCGAACAAGAGAGGCAAAGCAAACCGCCTAACAAGGGATATATTAATGAATGAAATAATTTCATAACTGTATTGTTTAATCAGTTCTACAAAAATAATTCAACGGCTATTGGGCATTCTTATACCAACGTGGGTCACCTACTTGAGCATCCATTTTCAGTTTGAAGTTGCCGTTTGCTGCGTCTTCAAAAAGTTCGGCAACAGTCTTGGAGGTATCTGTCCAAGCGTCAGGGAAGTTGTTCGTATCTACTGCCTTGTTATGTATATTCACCACTGCAAGTTGTCCATCTTCGGTAACTGCGGCGGCATAGTTACCAGAAAATTCTTTTACATTCATTTTGTAGGCAAGGTTGGGACTGCTTGTCACGAAACAAGCTGAAATATTATTTTTATAATACAAATTGCCATTAGTCGCTCTACTTTCAAAAGGAGTCTTACCTAAATCTACTAACGTACAATTCTCTACAGTGAGAATCACCGCGCTGGTGCCTTTCATATAAATGGCACGTTCTGTCATATTATAAAGTGTAGAGTTGGTAATAGTGATTACTTTAGAAACATAATCGTTGAAAACATTCTGCATATTTGCAAATATGCAATCATCAATTATCATAGCAGCAATCAAGTTTTGTGCATTGGCATCTCCACTCGGCCAGTCACAAATCGTCTTCATACTAGTGAAATTACATTTCTTCAACTCAATGACAGCATCCACTGCGAGTTGGGCAGTTTCACTGTTTGTCAGCAAAGCAGTTGAGTTATCGCCTGTTATATCCAAATTGTTCAATGCAATTTTTTGAAGTCCGGCATACTGTATCTGTTTCAGGTTGACTTTCACCTGTTCTTCGGTATCTCCAATCAACAGCAACTCGGTGACAGCTTCGGGCACCACCATTACATCGCTAAAGGTATAGCCGTCCGCATTGGCAGCGAACACTAACGCAGCCTTGCCGGAAGCACCGGACAATACTGTAGATAAGTCAGTCTCCGCAGTAATCGCTTTCTGTGCATAGTCGGCAGGTATAGCTTCATTTTCAGATACTTTATCGCCATTACCTTCTTCGTTGCCGCCATCACCCCAAGGTGTGTTACTACCAGAGCCGCCACCCACTTCTCCGCTCGTTTCTTTTCCGACAGTGATATCGAACGTATATTCATTGCCTGCAACAAATTTATCAATCTTGCTGGTTTCGGGCACTGTATACTGATATTTGCCACCATCTGCCAGAATAGTAAGCGACAACTTGTTTTTCAACTCTTCAGTAGGCAACATAATACCAATGAAAGACTTATTATCCTTTTTCTGCAAAGCCACCGACTTCTGTGTACCTATATTACTTAATGTACCGTCTATCAGATTAAAAGTAGCCGTAGTGTTCATCCCCCCTACCGTAACACTTGTTACATCCGACACATTTTCATTCGTAATGTTGACACGCAAAAGCACTAACTGATGATGGAAAGTGAACGCCAATCCTCCTGCCAACAATGATTCCGTTGACTGGTTGGCAGCCTTTGCCCACATTAAATCGTGGGCAGAGATACCATTAGACTGATCGCTTATATCTACTTTATAAAGTGCTGCCGTAGCGTCAATAACATCCGCAGATGTGGCATGCGGATAATAAGCGACGAAATTTGTAGGCATATCATAGATTGCTATTCCGGGGTCGGACGAGAAGTTCACCGTCAGTCCCTCACCAATCGTAGTATATTTCACATTAAGGGCATCGTTCAATACATTCTTATCTTCTGTATCGAACATATATATACCGATAGCATCACCGCTCTCCCATTCACTGGTTTCGCTATTCAATCGTGTAGAAAAACGGTCGTTACCCGAACTGATCGTGCGGAGCATTCTTTGACCATCGCCATCAGTAAGAGAATTTTCATTAACTTCACTACAAGCTACTGCCAATGTTCCGGTAACCGCTAAGAAAAATAAATGTTTCAGCTTCATAATATTCTATTTTTATTTTATTCTTAATCATGTAAATTCATACTCTCCACTCTAATTTAAGGTAACCAACGAGTATCACCGGCACGACTACTTACGATCGGAGAAGAAGTATCCTTAATCGTCAAGTCTCCATTAACCGGATCGACAAACAGTTTGTCTGCTGTAATCTCAAGGTCTGTCGCGTTCATCTTGCTGCCGCCCAATGCATAATCTGCTGTGGTATAGTTGTCGGAGAATGTGGTGGTGGTATTAGCGCCGATAGCATACAAATCACCGCAAGGAGATGCCAACAGGATGCCCTGCATTACCAATTTGGAACCTACGGCAGATTCAATGTTAATCAAACGTTGGTTACGGCTGTAATTGTAGATAGTCACATTCTTATATTCCAGTTCGATCGGTTTATCCATATAAGGCGCATAGAAAAGGTTACCCCAACCATAGCCATTGGTACCGTCATTGTCGTTGCTAAACGTACAGTTGCGGAAGATGGCACGGTCTACTTGGTCATAAGACACTCCGTTATCTTTATCGAAAGACTGAAGATTAAATGTACCATACGCACTTGTTTGCCATCCACAACCTTCGAAACGGCATCCTTCCATTTCCAGATTCATAATGTACTTGGCATTAGCTGATTGATGGCGCCAGAAACCACGACGAAGACTTATAAAGTCGCAATTCACAAAGCTGACATTCTCTATTGTGTATGCCTTGCTGGTATTCATAAAGTAATTATTGTTTGCTTCATGACGGAATTCGATATTATCGAACTCTAAGCTGGAAAGGTAAGAACCTTCTGCAATGCTCCAACTGCCTTCGAGGACAACAACAGGTTTAACACCGTCACGACTGCCCGCCAAACGGAAACCCTTCATCAAAGAGAACGGAGTGACACGGTAAGAAGAACCTGCCGGCAAGTAGTATTCCGTACCTTCGGGCACTTCAGGATCGACATCGTTGTCCAATAACATGGCAGATAAATCATCTTCCAAGCCAACTTGTATAGACATGGCCGACGGACCAGCCGTGCGGAACGTTACCTGATTGTAAGGTTTGTCATATTTACGAGGTTTACTGGTATCATACAGGTTGACTGCGTATAATGTATTCTTCGTCAATCCGTCTACTTCAGCATATCCCTGCATCATCTCTTCAATGGTCAGATAGCGGCTAACGCCGGGCAGAGTCGTATCCATCATAGGCATAATGCTTATGCTATCCACCGGATTTTGTTTGTTGTCTTTCTTCCAGCGAATAATAGCGGATGATTCCGTAATCTCGGTTTTAGATACATCTTCCACCAGCCTGGCATACTCCGGACGAGCTTCAGTAGAAGCACTGACGTAGCTCCATTGCGAATTGTTGATCGTTTTGGCAGCATTGCTGCGTACACGAATATAGAAAGTTGTCCCGTAAGGAATATCATCAATAAACACATAAGGATCAGTGGTTTCTATCTCCATAAACAAGCTGGTGTAATATTGATCCTGATGTAGTTGTACTGTATAAGAGGTAGCATCGTTCACTTTATACCATACCAATGTCACAGAGTTTGCTTTCACCTCCGGTTTCTCCAATACAAACCGGGGCTGGAACAGGTCGTCCACTTTCGTATATTTATCATCTGCCTCGCAGCCTATGAACAGGGTGCCGCAAAGGAGTGCAGGTAGCATAGCCGTTGCAAGTTTTCGTAATAACTTTATCATAACGTTTGTCTTTTTTACTGATTAGTATCCATAATAGTTCCGAATCAATCCGCGATGATCTGTTATAACCTTTGCAGGATAAGGACACAAGTATCTCACAGGATCGGTAGGTTTCACTAATTGATCGTTGTTCTTGTTGATAAATCCACGGAAACTCCATGAAATAGCATCCAACGTTTCATAAAGCTGTGTTTCTTTGTTCAACACTCTCCATCCCAACGCATACTCCAATACCGTGTAACCGGCAGGACGACCCACACCCGGACCATATTCGTCAATACCTACAATATCCAAGACCTTCCGATCGGGATGTTCGGGATCCGTTACTTGTTTGTAATAGATATTAGACGGTACTTTCTCAATGCCCGGTACGTAAGCCCCGTTAGCTACCAGTCCCCAATTAGTCATTTCATTATAAAGATTATAGATGACTTCACCGTACTTATTCCAACGTGCAAGATCGTACTTACGAATACCTTCACCGCCAAACTCCCATTTACGCTCATCCATGACAGCTTGGAAGAAGTCTGTTTCGTTAGTCAGACTCTCTACATAACTTTCTACTTTATCCGTCCATTGAGCCGCATCGAAAGCGCGGCGGCGAACACGCTTCAGTGCTTCTTTGGCATCGTCACGCGGTCCGTAAAGTTCATTGACTGCTTCAGCATACATCAGTAAAACATCTGCAAAGCGCATACGCACACTATTGATACCGGTATTTGAACCACTGGAAGCACCCAACGGAGACTGCATATAGAGTTTGGACCATTTCCCGGCACCCATACCGGTCACTCCCATATCAATTTCCTGATTCAGATCTTTATCATATTTATAAGGTACACAAGTCATATTGCGACGCAAATCATCTTTATCAAACGAATAAACGTAAGTACCGCAGAAAGTCACATAGTTGCGGGCACTGCCGTATGAGTGCTTACCTTCCGCAATGGTAACACCGATGTTATAGCCATAACGGCTGGTGACGCTTTTCAGCATCGGAACAGCAAACAATACATCATCGTTGTTGGCTGTCTTCCAGTTACACTCATTCACCCATAAGCTTTCAAAACTTTGAGTAAGGTCGTGTTTGCTTTCCTTGATTACCTTTCCCAGATAAGTGACGGCAATTTCATAATAATGCTCAAAGTTATCGCCACGTTCCATGTAACCTACGTGAGTCACATCCTCTTTGTCGGCACGAAGAGTCCAACCACCGCGATAAAGAGCCAACTGTCCGATAAGCGCTTGGCAATATTCGCGTGAAGCACGTTCTACACCATAATCCAAATCGACTGCATATTTCATCATCGGTTCTACAGCTATCAAGTCGTCGATCAGATATTCCAGAATGACATTGCGGTCGGTAGTACCCAGGCTGAAGAAATCATCGGTCGCTTCCGTTGGTTTGGTAACAAACACGACATCTCCCCATGTACGGATCAAGTCCAGATAGAGCATGGCACGAAGCGTTTTCACTTCTCCATACATCTGTTGTATTTCGGAGGGAGTATCACCTGCTACTTTATCGGAAAACAACGGTGACTCCTGCACAGCCTGCAAAAAGTCGTTGGCATAATTGATAGCATAATAGAGATTATTCCAGGTGGAGTTCAACACCGACCAAGTGGGACGGGAATCAAAACAGCCGATATCCGAGCCATTGGTACTGACAGTGTTGTTCTTGAACGAACTCATCTCCACATCGGTATTCGTATTCAAACCGCTGGCAAGGTTACTTCCGTATAACCCGTCTTCCGTCATGGAAGAGTAGATACGAGTCATCAACGCTTTCATTTCCGATTCGCTGGAAAATATGTACTCGGGAGTAAAACCGGAGCCGGGCTGCACATCAAGAAAATCATCGCAAGACGTCAAAGTGAACAGAGTTCCGGCAATGAGTGAGTATATTAGTTTCTTATTCATTGTTCTTTCATTTTATAGATTTCAATTAAAAAGTCAACTGTGCGCCAAATGTATAGGTGCGGCTACGCGGATAACGGTTATAATCAATATTGGGTGTCAAACCGGTAGCGATGTTCACCTCGGGATCATAACCACTATATCCGGTGAGGGTAAACAGATTATTGCCCGATACGTAGAAACGTACTTTACTCAAACCTACTTTCTTCGTCCAGACACTTGGTAAGGTGTAACCGAGGGTAGCTGAATTAAGACGCAGGAACGAACCGTCTTCCACGGCATACGACATACAGATGGGGCGTCCGATGGAAGTGGGATTCCACATGGTAGCATTCTTATTGAATTCTGCCAGTACTTCCGGACTGTAACGGATCTCATTCCCCATGTCGTCGAAGTTACGCCAGCGTTTATCCGAAGCAATATCCATCAGGAAGTTGTTCTCTTTATTGTCCGCCCACGTGGTCAGCATGATTTTGTTGGCATTCAGTACATCAAAATCATACATAAAGTTGAAGAACATACTCATGTCGAATCCTTTATAAGTAGCATTCAAGCCGAAACCTCCCGAGAATTTCGGAGTGGTGTTACCAATAACAGTACGGTCGGCTTCTGTCAACTGATAAGGATTGGTGCTGTTGGGATCTACCGAAGTGAGTTTCTTGAACTTGGCATTACCGGGACGCGGTGTGTCGGACAATGGACTTGAGTCTACCACACCGTCTTTCAATTTCCATGTTCTTGATTTGGAGTCGAAGGATTCAAAATCGGCTACGGTATAGAATCCGTCATTGACATAACCGTAAATCAAACCACTGGTACCACCCACATAGGCACGATAATCATCCGAGTTCACCACATCATTTCGCCAGCCCGAAGTGAGAATCCATTCTTTTTCACCACTTGCCAGTTTGTCAATCTTGTTTTTGTTATGACCGATATTGAATGTAGCGTTCAGTGAGAAGTCTTTCGTCTCTACCAGCCAGGCATTCAGTTGAAGTTCTATACCCCGATTGGATGTCTGTCCCACATTGGTCATCAGTTTAGTGTAACCTGTGTAACCTGGAATATCCGAAGGTACCAGCAAATCTTTGACCGTATTCCAGTACACATCAATCGTACCGCTAAGGCGTTCTTTAAAGAAGCCGAAATCAAGACCAACGTTACGTGTGATGGTGGTTTCCCATTTCACATCAGGATTGTACACATATTTAGAGTTATAAAAGTTATAGTAATAGTGGCTGACTTCTCCCCATCCGGCAGGACGAGAACTGCTTACTCCATACAATTTCTGATAAAGGTCGGCATCGATGCGGTCGTTACCGGAAGAACCGTAGCTTAATCTCAACTTTAAGTTGGATACGACCTGACTATCTTTCAAAAAGTCCTCGTTAGAGATACGCCATGCCAACGCTCCTGCCGGGAAGAATCCCCAGCGGTTACCTTTGGCAAATTTGGAAGAGCCATCGGCACGTAGCGTTACCGTAGCGAGGTATTTATCATTATAGCCATAGTTGATACGGCCAAAGAATGAAGAAATACGCGAGGGAGAGGCCGCTGACGAGGAGTTCTCGTAAGGAGTACCTAGCGACAAATTATCAAAGACCTTTTCTGCCGTAATATTTTCCGGAAAAAAGCGGGTAGAGTAAGTTTTGGTAGTAGTCTGGTTATGCTTGATTTCCTGTCCCAACATCAGACGGATATCATGTACATCTTTTAGCATAAAGTTGTAGTTCCACACGTTGGTAAGCTGCCATTTGGTACCTTGTTTCATGCTCCATTCCGCCACCGGCTGGTTATTGTTGCTACGAGCTTTACTAGTCTCCATACCCCAGAAACGGCGTTGTTCTTCAGAGTTATTTTCGAAACCGAATTCGCTGCGGAAGGTCATACCTTTCATAATATCCCAAGTCACGGCTCCCATTGTGTTGAGCGACTTGTTGATTCTCTTTTTATAATTTCTTTCCGATTCTTCTTTCGGATTGAAACGAGTCACCTCTTCCAGTTGGTCGGGATCAAAGTATGTATCGTCTTCAGGAAGCGTCATGTACTCATCCAAGCCAGTAGTAGGAGCTTCGCGCAAAGCTGTAAGCAAGCTGACACCCTCCGTACCGGAACCATCTACTTCCTTATGCAACAAACGCGTACGATATTCCAACGTCAGGAATTTAAAAGGCTTGAAGCTGAAAGAGGCATTCATATTGTTTTGCTTCAATCCGTTGCCTACCATCACACTTGGCTGATCCTGATGGATAAAGGAAATTTTATATTTGGCTTTATCCGTACCACCATTCACACTAAGGTCTACATATTTAGCCACCGGATTGGAACCAAACACTTCGTCTTGCCAGTCAGTTCCGGCATTACCCTGATAGATATAGTGTTCATAAGCATGTCCATACTTATTATTGAAAGCAGTAGGGTTCGAACTTTTCTGACGCGCATTTTCGTATTGCATCAGTACAAATTCGTAAGGGTCCATCACATCCAGTTTGTTAGAAAGTTCTTTGGTCTGCACATAAGTGTTCAGACTAATGACAACCCGTCCTTCAACAGGACGTTTGGTTGTCACCAAAATAACACCGTTCGCACCGCGTGCACCATAGATGGCCGTAGAGGCCGCATCTTTCAACACCTCGATAGATTCAATATCGGTAGGAGGAACATCGTTCAGGCTGCCCACTTCAAATCCGTCCAATATGATAAGCGGACTGTTATCTTGTGTAATAGAACCGCCACCACGCACCAAAATCTTGATTTCAGCATCCGGCGAGCCGTCCACAGCTGTCACCTGTACGCCCGGCAGCTTACCGACGATGGCTTCAGCAGCAGAAGTGGTCTGTACTTTCTCCAATATCTTACCGGATACGCTGGCGATAGAACCGGTCAGGTTACCTCTTTTCTGCGTACCATAGCCAATTACGACTACGTCGTCCAACATTCCGACAGCTTCTTTCATATAGATATTAATGTTTGAAGTGCGTCCTTTCAACGGCTCTTTTGCTTCTTCCATACCTACATAGCGAACTATCAACACAGCCTTAGCTACATTGGGCACACCAGTTAATGTAAATTTACCGTCCAAATCGGTCGTAGCACCTACCGAAGTGCCTTGCACCGTTACTGTGGCACCAATCACCGGCCCCATGTCGTCGGTCACCGTACCGGTCACAGTAGCAGTCTGTGCCATAGCACTCACCGCTACCCACAGCAGGATAAATATGTTTATGATTATTTTATTCATCATTCTATGCTTTTATTGTAAATAGATTTATTTGCTCCACACCATTATTTCTTTTCCATCACTATTCCGCCTTGGTTCTGATAGTAAATGATATGCTGAACCAGATTGTGGAAATAAACTTCGATGTTCGGATAGCGTCCGTTAGGATCAACTGACGAACTGATCTTTTGTGCATCACTCGGATCGTTAGGATCCAGCCCGTAAGCTTCTTCCCAAATATCAGGAATACCGTCACCATCCGTATCGGGCCAGGGTTTCAATGATTTCACATCAATGTAACCTTCGGTATCTGATACCGTATCAATGATACCCGGTTGTTTGGCTTTACCATCTTCTTCGGGCTTGGAACCTATATAGGTGTAAGTACCATTCTTCACTTCACGAACCACACGCTGGTCTATCACATCTCTGCGCAAAGAAGCTCCGGCATATTCGAGCACTCTATCGTAAGCCTGTTCAGCGGTATGATTGGTCAGTTTGCTATAAGGTTGATAATTTGCCATCTTCATCGCTTGCTTTTCCGCTTCAGGAACTGTGCCCAATGAGGAATCAAATTGTCCCCAAACACCCTCTGTCCAGTTATCAGCCGTAACACTGGTATTACCCAATACATAGTTGCCATTGATGTAAGCTCTGGCAGTAGGATCACTTGACAGGATACGGTAAGAACGATTGTTTGTTCCGGTAGCGGGTCCCGGCTTATAATAGCAATTGGTTAGATTAAAAGTAGCATACTTTCCGCCATAACTGCCCTGTCCTCTTCCACTCCAGTTGTAATAAACGTTATTGCGTACATCAAAATATCCGGTAAAATCATAAGATTCCTGTGTACCGGGAGCTGACAAATCGGAGATACGCGGACAGCGGCTACCGTGATGCGCTAACAGTATGTGGTGGAACGAAGCATTGTCGCCACTAAACATAGCACCATATCCATGGGCACCCTTAGCATGGTTAGACAAGTTCATACTTTCAGAAGCAATGCACCATTGTGCCGTAAAGTTCTGTACGCCATAGAAAGTCAGTGTCTCATCCACGCTCCATCCGGCTGTAATGTGATCGATAATGGCATCTTTGAAATAACGTCCGCCAATAGCATCTTCTCCATAATCGGCAAACTGATCGCCCGGACGGCAACGCAAGAAACGAACAATAGCATTCAGGCTGGAGCCTGCACCTATAGCCGGGTCTTTAGAAAGATTAAAGGTGAAGTTGTAATTCTTCAGTGTAATACCGTCACCCGGTGCAGTCTGACCGATGATACTCAAATTAGGAAATTCATTCAGATACAATCCTCTTTTCAATTCGATGATACCGGATACATCAAAGATGATGGTACGCGGTTGATTGGACTTTTCAATTCCGTAGCGCAAACTGCCCTCAATAGGAGTTTCGTTTTTGTTATAATCTGCCAGCGTTGTCACCCGATAGATTTCTCCCCCACGGCCACCGCTAGTAAAACGGCCGCCACCTTCGGCACCCGGGAAGGCCAATATAGAAGTAGAATGATCGTCACCGATGCTTGTATCGGGTTTACCATATTGGAAGATGGTAATTACTTTATCCAACATTTCTACCGTTGCCGTACGTGGGAAGACTGTTTCATTATCTTCGATATTCAATACGACTTCATTGGCAGTAGAGTTTTTCTTATCCTGCGTAATCCAACTCTCGGATATTACAGCATCGTAATCTACCGGATTTTCTCCTTGTGGAGCCGAGATAACCAACGTACGACATTTATAAGGAATGATATACTCATCCTGCTCTATAGTCACCGCACCGCTTACACCGTCTTGTGTCACTTTCAGAACGCGTTGCAAGGTGTAGTCTCCTACGGATTTGAATACCAGGACAGCTGTTCTGGTTTTGTTCGTATTGGCATCTACTGCAAATGTTACTTCGTCTGTCACAAAACTGCGAGTTCTGGGAGTTGTTTCCTGCAACTTAATCCAGTTGTACTCTTCTGCTATCTCCAGTTCCCATTCCACATTTGCCACTACCTTGCAGATAAATATACCTTCTCTGAATGACAAAGGGTCGGATGAACAATCGAACAATATATCAGGATCGGCCCCCAATTGCTCTACGCTAATCTCCTGTTCCAATGCAGAACCTGCGCCCGACATGGACACTTTTACTGTCCCTGTACGTTTAGGACCCTCTGTATTCTTGGTGAAAAACAAGCGGAGATCACCATTTCCCTCTCCGGAGTTCTTTGATATACTCAACCAGCCGTCTGTCGAGGTCACTTCGGCAGTCCATGCAGAGGTAGCCGTTACGTTGATTGTAAACGAACCGTCCACATTGCTCAATTTCACCTCATTCTTCGACACTTCCAGTTTGGCAGCTGTCGCAGCCGCATTGGATTCGTCATCCGAACTACATGCGCTCAACAATCCGGCCAACAATATGAATAGAAAATATCTCATGTTTTATATCTTTATATTGTTAATACTCTATTGATTATTTAATCCAATGCGGGTCACCGATTCCGTTGGTATATACTTCGGAGTTTTTATCGGTGATCGTGAAGTCTCTACCAGCCACATCTTTGAAGAGTGTTTCCATCGGGAGAGTTGTTTCTACCGGTATCTCAGCAGCATCGACTCCCCAATTAGCCACGACAAAGCCATTGGTGCGATAGTTATTCTCGAAAGTCTTGCTTGTGACGTTTCTTGTAGTAAACCAGGTTCCCTGACCGGCTTCACAAACACCACTAAAGAGATTATTACGGACAACCAAGTGGAATGAAGAGGTATTCTTCGGATTTAAGTCGAAGAAGGTCATTGCAGCAGGAGCCATACTCACAAATGTACAATTCTCTATTGTCACATTCAATTCGCCTGTCATACTGCCCAAACCGGTTATCAAAGCTTTTGTGAGATTGTTGGCATGGAACGTAGAGTTCTTGAACACAAAGTTGTGTACCGGCGCGTCCTGCTTGGTAGAAAGACCGAACAGGCCACTTCCACCGGAATTCAAGCCTAAGAAACGACAATTCTCAATCACAATATGATCGGCAATCTGTTTCTGTGCAGCGTTTACTTCCTGATACCACATTGTACGTACCAAATCGCTGATTTCACAGTTCTTCCAAGAGATAGTAGATACATGGAAAGCTTGGTTTTTAAACTTAAAGAAGTCGGAAGTTGTCACCTTTATTTTCAGATTCTCGAAGTGGAAGGCTTCAATAATGGCATCAGGACAGTTGATACTCATGTTACCCATTTCCATAAATGCCAATTCTTCACCATCACCCGGTGCCTGTCCCATGATGTAGAGAGCCTTCGGTATTTCGGTCTGTGTACCTAATTTATAGGTAGCACCTGCTTTCAGGAACAGTTTCACCTCATTCACAGAAACATCTGCCAACATTGACTTACAAATCGATTCAAGGTTCTCTTCCGGACTTACATATCTGTATCCGTCAGGAATTCTCATCGGAGCTTCCGGATTGATGTCTTCTTCGTTCCAGCCTTCCGAAGCAATCGTTACCGTGTAATCTTGTATGACTGGTTCGTCTACGTTGTTCAACGCAAATGCCACTTGCACTGTATCGTCGGGCAAGATGGAAAATGCTCCATCAATAGCTTTAGATTGAACCACTGTATTGTTTTTATCCAGATAGTCGATACGCACGGATACTTGTTCGCCTTCACTTTGAGTTTGAAACAAGACAAAGTCATCGGTGTAATTCACTCCGCCAGTAGTCGTTTCCTTCTCACGTTGTACGTCTATCGGAGTTTTTACAAAAGTCGCGTCCGAAAGTTTATAGCCCGAAATGGGTGAAGAAACAACTGCGCGCAATTTCGAATAGCTTTTATCCGATTTACGATCAGTAGCCTTTAGACGAAGCACACCTGTACGATTGTACATACGCACACTTAGTGGTTCGTCGAACGGGGATTTATACGTCACCGGTGCCGAAATGGCATATTTTGTTTTAGCAGTCGGATCCTGATGTATCACAATGTCATTCAGATTCCTCGGGCTGGGAATAGAATCGGATTGTGTAGTGGAAATTATGTTATAACTTCCATTGGGCAATTGAAAACGATAAAGCGACGAATAATTGGCTACATACTCACCATCAGCCGTATAGATAAACAGAGGTTTGTTAGATGCACCAGTGTTCACAGCCCATGGCTGGTCATCCAAAAACAGTTCTATCTCTTTTACTACCGAGGTGCCGTATCGTTCTTCTTCCGAACAAGCTGTTATTCCCAACAGGAGTATGAATCCTGTCAGCGAATAGAATATATTTCTCATATAACTCCTGTTTTTAAAATTCTGAAACTTCTATTGTAAACGGTTGAGTAGATGTACCTTTATACACCATTGTGCGTACTGAAGGCCACGGCTCATCCAGGTAATTCTCATCCGTAATTTTCATATGTACGGTAGAACGCTTGGAAGACTCAAAGCCTATACCGGTATCGAGAGGACTGATAATACGATTCACCTCCTCGCCTCCTTTCAGATATACCACATCGATAGATGTTCTGGAATCTCCATTCACTGTGGGAAACGAATAAACCGAAGCGCCAAAGCCGGTAGAGAGATTAGTGGAGATGGTTACATTTTCTGTAATACATTCTTTGCTTTTTACTTTATAGCCTATTGCTACATTCGTAAAAGTAACATTCAACTGGTCAAAACGGGTGATTGCATTCAATTCTTCTTCCGTCTCTTTCGGCTGGAAGACGGCTTGTCCTACCAAACGCTTCAACTCTACATTCAGCGAACTGACCGAGTTATCTGAAGTAAAACCTACCACTTCCGAAATATAAACCGGTTTTTGAGCGTATGCATCCTGATAAACCACCACTTTGGAAAGACTATCTGTATCTACCAAGTGATCGGCATTTGCCACAATAAAGGTTTGCAGATTTTCTCCTAAAGGAAGGTCTACTTTTAAAGATCCATCATTTAAAGGGAGATTTTTACCATACACCATGGAATCTTGCAGGTACACATAAACACCGACCTCGGTAATTCCATATTCGGCAAAAGTTTCAAGACTAGCCCTACTGAAAGAAACGCCCACCGGATGGGTTTCGGGCACATTGGGAAGTTGTTCATTCGGTTTCCATTCATCATCCATTTGCTGTGAACAAGAACAGCAAAGCAGAAATGACAGAAGAAATAAACTTGCTAGATGTTTCATAAATATTAGTTTATATATAATTTAAAGATATACAATTATTAAAAGAATAAAAATTCTATGCCCTTTTTCTGTAAAAGGCAGATGCAAGCCTAAGGAGGATTGGCTATTATAAGTGCTGACTTCATGTTTCCCATTTATTTAGATTTTCATTGTATATTAATGATGTTTTTCGCTAGAGTGAATTCTTTGTTCTTTCACCAGTGCAAAATTGAGAATTAAGCAAGAGAAGATAGAGTAAGATTTAGTAGAAAAGGAGTAAAAAACGGACTGGGGCAAAAAAGTGCCCCTCCAGTGTAGCCATGTATCCAAACGATATGCCCTTCAAGTGTTATCATCAAACACCTGAAGGGCATATCATCTAAATTCACCGCATTGAACGGAGAGTTGCTGATTACCTATTTGTTCTGTGCGTTGACTATATTTTGCACCAAACTATTCAAATATACCTCAAGATTCGTATATTGTCCATTCGGATCTTTCGTTTTTGTATTCCCATCTGCAGGATTATTCGGATCAAGTCCGTTTTTTATTTCCCACTCGTCAGGCATACCGTCACCGTCCGAATCTACCGGTGCCGAAAAACCTGCTATTGATAGTTCCGGCCAGGGAGAATCACCTGTATCTTTGGGGCTATTGATAAATCCGGGTTTGTTTCCTTCTCCGGTGAAAGTCGCCTTTCCTTTTCGGGTATCAGAGATGATACGTTTATCTACTTCATCCCGATAATTGCTGCAACCTGCAAAATTCATCACTTGTTCATAAGCCTTATCAGCCGAATAGGTGGTGATCACTCCAAAATCAAGAGGTTCCTTCAGGCGAATCGCTTCTTTGGCTTCTTCCGTCCACAGGAAATCTACTTTTGCATCATTTTTCAGTTGGGCATAGATTCCATCCGTCCAGTTATCGGCAGTCACTTTGTTATTACCTTCTATCTTATTCCCATCGATATAGAAAGTTCCCCATTTCTGCAGGTAAGGTTGAAAAGCCAGGTTCTTTTTGGGTTCTCCATCAACGTAGACATAAGATTTTGGATAAACTCCTACTTTGGCAATGCGATATTGCACCTGTTTGGAGGCTTGTTTGGTTGCCGGTCCGGGTTTATAGTAGTTATTGACAATATTGACGTGCTGGTCTTCTCCGCCATAGCAACCGTTTCCGGCCCAGTTATAAAAAACATTATTGCGAATATCAACACATTCGCCAAGAGCCAGTGTGGAAGGACGAGGTCCCAGACGCGGTACCCGGCTTTCACAATGGGCAATCAAATTATGATGGTAGGAAGCTTTATGTCCTCCCCAATTACCTCCATATCCATGCGCTCCTTTTACATGAGTTGCCTTTCTTAATGCTTCAGACGCAATACACCATTGCACCGTAGAGTTTTCCATTCCATAAACAGAAAGACATTCATCCACACTCCAACTGATAGAGCAATGATCTACCATAATATCTTTCTTATCACAGCCGCCCAGCCCATCGGGTTCTTTTCCACTTGCCTCTCCGGGACGGAAACGAAGAAAACGGATGATTACATTATTAGAATTAATGGAAAAGCCATAATCAGCCAGACAAATGCCACCGGGAGAAGTCTGTCCTGCAATGGTCAGATTGTCTCTGCCTGTTCTCAACTCCGATTTCAACCGGATGGTACCTGCCACATCAAAAACAATGGTTTTAGGTCCATTTTGTTTCAAAGCCCAACGCAAAGTTCCGTGTGAACCATCGTCTTCCAAAGAAGTCACATGATACACCTTTCCTCCACGCCCGCCTGTCGTATATCTGCCGTGTCCTTCAGCACCGGGGAAAGCCACAACTTTATCTTCCTGAACATTTGCCTCCTGCTCTCCGGTCATATCATAAGAAAAGGACATCATTCCTACCGCAACCATTATCAGCAGACAACCATAAACTAATTTTCTTTTCACTTCCACGTTCATAATTATTAGATAATGAAACAAAAGTAGTGGAAGCCTTTCATATCTATATTCATTTTTTGACCAATAATGGGGATAAATTAGTTTTTACGATCAATGACCAAATTTTATATCCCCAATCGTTCTTTCAATAATCGGTAACCGGAAAGACTAACCCGAAGTTTCACTCCATTCTTCAATAGTAACTGATAGGTTTCTTTTCCAAAAAGCTCGACCCGGGAAATCTGCGTAACATTCACAATCGTAGAACGATGCACCCGAACAAATGTATCCGGAGAGAGATGAGTTTCAAAATACTTCATAGTCTGCTCTTTCAGGTATTCGCCTGTGGGAGTTATCAGCATCACATAATCTCCACATGCTTGTATGTAAATCAATTCGTCTGCCTTCACCAAATGAATCCGGGAGCCGTCTTTCACTGTAATACGATCTATCCATTCCATGGGTGACTCTTCCTGCTGTTCAGCCACATTCACCTGATGTACAGCCAGTTCTTTTTCCAGTTCCTGGTTTTGTACTTCTTCTTTTGTGACTATCAAGCGGTACCATAGAGTAATGGCAATTAAAACCGGTAGTCCGAACAATAACCGGAAAGGGATTGTCTGCACAAAAGGAACATAGGACACTCCTACAATTCTCACCATTATATCACAGACCATAAAACTCCCTGCCAGCCAAAGCAGACTTCCAACGATAATCATAATTACATCCGTCTGGAACAACGAGACAAGACCGACCACAAACCATGCCAGATAGGCGATAGCCGCCAACCAACCGATCGTTACTATTCCATCTACCAAAGCGGGAAGATAATCGTTTCCGGTGTATCCACAGACTAAAGCTACTTGGAATACAACCAGAATCAATGCCAGCACCAGCATCGGAATCCAACGAAAAGGAGATTCTATAATCGGATGTGCTTTCATACGCTAGCCTTTAACCTCCAAGCCTCCGAAAGAAAGTGTTCCCCGAATTACCAACACACTCTCCTTTTTTATATTTCCATTCTGCCAACGTTTATCATCACATCCTCCAAAGAAAGCATTGCATTTAAACACGACTTTCCAGTCAGAAGGGACATATATCTCAACTCCTCCCCAACTGCAATCCAAATCTATGTATGTTTCTCCGGGTGCAATATGGGTATGGCGCAAATCAATCGTCGTTCCTCCGAAAGATGTGCGAATGACAGCTCCTTTAAACAATTCGTCAAGTACCACGTGACGGGCAGCTCCCCAAACATTCTCGGCACGTAGAAAACCATCTACTGACTCTGACTGCTGTTGCTCACTTTCAAAGTTCATGCCGGGTTGTCCCTGATGCATCTTCATCCATTTCTGACGATGTTGCATGGCATGATGATGCGCCCAATGCCCCCGCCTATTCTTGCCGGATTTAAAAAAGAATAAGACACCTGCTGTTATCAGAGCGATAGGCCATACCATTGCCTGCGAATTTTCAGGCAACCATGAAAGTCCTCCAATCAAAAAATACACACCTATCAACAAAAGGATGATTCCACCGATGAAATGGCGGCGAATCATAGAATATATACCTAATATAATAAGGAGTGAATGCCAGGATACGATCATATCGAAGACTTCAGATGTAATCCATCCCATATTACGGGCAAACAGCAGAATCCCGGAAAGGATAAAAAGCGAAGCTATCAGTATTTTACCGGAAAAGCCTGTAGCAGTGGGAAATTTTTGTTTCTCTTCCATTGTCTCTATTATTAATTGATTAATGGTTCAAAGATACATCATTTCCCACTGCTTCTACAGCCTTTTCTGTTGATTTCCGGTATAAATTCCGATGAATGCCGGATAAAAACCGGTAAAACTGACTATAAAGTATCTTACCTGATAAAGATAATTCTTAATACGATGTTTGCAGATTACTTCTTTCCACCGCTATTTTGTTTTTCAATAATGTCATGCACCAAACTATTCATATACATTTCCAGATTTGTATACTGGCCATATTTATCTATCGTTTTTCCATTGCCATCAGAAGCATCATGAGGATTTAATCCGAATTTTCTCTCCCATGCATCAGGCAAACCATCATTATCAGAATCAATCAAGGTACTTCTCTGTAAAAGAACTGGCCATGCGGAAACATTTTCCGAAGTATTTAACGAGAGCAAATCATCCTGACTATCTATCAATCCTGGTTTCGGATATCCTTCACTTTTCCAAATACCTCCTTCTCCATTATGAACATTCAAACCTTTATATCCAGCTGTTCTCGTACGTGTTTCCTTCACAATACGTGCATCCACATCATCTCGATGCAATGAACACCCCGCATAATCCAACACTTGTTTATAAGCATTGAAAGCAGAATGTGTCGTTACCGATGCAAATTCATGAGGTTTGTCCAATCGAATCGAGTCTTTAGTTTTTTGCGTAACTACTTTCTTATAATTATTCGAAAATTGATTGTAAACTCCATATTCCCAATTATTAGCTGTAGCCTTTTGGCTGTTTTTATCATCTGCCCCTCCATCTACAACGTTACCATCGATATAATACTTTCCCCACAGATACCCCCCATTCCTATTTTCTGTTGCATCTATAGCAAAAATCCGTCCACGTTTAGAGCCTGTCACCGTTGCAGGACCTGGTTTATAATAATTGTTCACTATATTAATATTCATCCTTTCGCCACCATACGAACTGTTCATACCCCAATTATAGATCACATTATTGCGAAAATCTACATAATCACCATCACATTCTCCATTCTTACGTACCTTAGCTCCTAATCCGAAACGGGGATTCCGGCTATCATGATGGGCTAATAAATTATGGTGATAAGAAGAGTGTTCACCTCCCCAAATTCCTCCATATCCATGAGGACCTTTGGTATGTCCACCTAATCTAAGACTTTCAGAAATAATGCACCACTGCATAGTAAAATCATCATTTTCATAAAAAGAAGCACATTCATCTGTACACCAGCTGATAGAGCAATGGTCTATAATCACATTCCTTGCCCCTTTTCCTCCTAAAGCATCTGCACCGTCAGGATGCACACATTCTTTATTACCCATACGGAAACGTAAAAAACGGAGAATTACATTACTAGCATAATTTGTCACCGGATAACCCGCTATGCATATACCGTTTCCCGGTGCAGTTTGTCCCGCAATAGTCAAATTCCCTTTCCGTATTTTTAGGTCTTTATGCAGAAATATTGTACCGGACACTTGAAAAATGATAGTACGAGGACCATCCAACTTTTCTATACCATAACGTAAAGTGCCAGGCATCCCATCATCTGCTAAAGAAGTAACAATATACACTTCACCTCCACGTCCGCCTGTAGTCATACGTCCATATCCTTCTGCTCCGGGAAAAGCAGCCAACTCTCCAAAATCAAGAGTGTTACCAATACCAGAAGAGGCAAAAGCAGCCTCATTTCCGATCAGAGTTAATAAAACGGTTAAACAACGAAAGATCAAATTCATATTCATATTTTTATTTATGGAATAATACAAAAATACACCAAATTTATTTATTGCACTCCTCCTTTATTCTGTTCCTCAACAATCTTTTGTACCAAGCTATTCATATACATCTCCAGATTTGTATATGTTCCTTCCTCATCTACTGTTTTACCATTTCGGTCAGAAGCATCATTCGGATTCAAACCATACTTTTTTTCCCATTCATCAGGCATACCATCATTATCCGAATCCTTCAGAATAACACCTTGTACCAATTCAGGCCATGCTGAAGATTCTCCAACAGGAATCACATCATCCTGACTATCAATGATACCTTTCTTTGGATACCCCACGCTTTTCCAATCAATACCTTCAACAACTCCCTGACCATTGTGCTCGTTCATTCCCTGGTAGTTCGCAGTCCCGGTACGAGTCTCCTGAACAATACGTTCATCCACTCTATCCCTGTGCAAAGAACAACCTGCATAATCCATAACACGCTCAAAAGCCGTACGGGCATCATGAGTGGTAACAGTACCTGTTTCTACAGGAGTGGTACGTTTAAGAGCTTTTTTTGTACCTTCATCCAACGTTCCATACTTTTTATCAAACTGATTATAAACTCCGTACTCCCAGTTATCCTTTGTAGCCTTCATACAACGATCGTAATCAGCCGCACCATTAATTTGCCCATCATCCACCACATTTCCTTGGATAAAGAAATCTCCCCAAGTGTCAAAAATGGCCGGATATGATTTCTTATCCGAATCACTCACTTTTTTGTCAATGGCGATAATACGTCCACGTTTAGAAGTGCCAGTAGGAGTGGCAGGCCCCGGCTTATAAAAATTATTCACAATATTTACATGCATGGCTTCTCCACCATAACAAGAGTTTCCACACCAGTTATAAATGACATTATTACGCATATCAACAATTTCATTCTCTTTTGTCGAATTAACTCCAGGACCTAGACGAGGATTACGGCTATCATGATGTGCCAATAGATTATGGTGAAAAGAAGCTTTCATACCTCCCCATATACCACCATAGCCATGAGGACCTTTTGTATGCCCACCTAAACGCAGACTTTCAGAAATAAGACACCATTGCAGTGTAAAATTCTCATTTTGATAGAAAGAAACACACTCGTCAGTACACCAACTCATAGAACAATGATCAATCATTATATTTCTATGATACCGACCGCCAAAGGCGTCGGCTCCGTCTGCACTGACATCTTCTTTATTTCCCATTCGAAAACGCATAAAACGGACAATAACATTGTCTGCTTCCAAGAAAACCGGATAACCAGCCAAACAAATACCATCCCCCGGAGCCGTCTGGCCTGCAATGGTCAAATCTCCATTCTTAATCTTTAAATCACCATTTAAATGAATAGTTCCGGATACCTGGAAAATAATTGTACGTTTTCCGCTTAGTTTCTCAATACCATAACGTAAAGTTCCGTTCTGTAACTTGTCCTCCAATGAAGTAACAATATATACATCGCCACCACGCCCACCGGTTGTGTAGCGTCCATGTCCTTCTGCCCCAGGAAAAGCTGGTATCTTTTCATCTTGAGTTTCTCCAGTCCCTTCAGGTTCTTTAGGCAACTCATTAGCGTCACTACCATCAGTACACGCCAGGATTCCAAAAGCAAACAAAATGGCCAAACACCATTTACTTAGAATTATATCCATTTTCATACATTATTAGATTAATGAGGGCAAAAGTAGGCAGGATAAAGAAAAGTCTTGTTCAAATTTTGTTTTTCCAAATCATTAAAATCGATAAAACAAGGCTTTTCAAGCTAGTATGTGTATTTTTTGTTTTAAAACTATTCTAAAAATGCCTGCCGGCTATTAAAAAACAAAAAATACTAGGTGAAAAACAAATATTGCACATATCTATATTCACATTCATATACTTTTGTACCGAGGAATTAACTCTAAATGTGAGTACAGAATCAAAACAATAACCATTAATTAATAAACATGCAAAGAATGTCTAACAAGGTGAAAAACATGCGCAGTTGGCTGCTAATGCTATTTGCAGCGATATCGCTTGGCGTATCAGCGCAAACAATTACCGTAAAAGGTAATGTGAAAGACACAACAGGAGAACCGATCATCGGAGCTTCTGTAGTAGAGAAAGGTAATACTACCAATGGTACAATTACCGATTTAGATGGTAACTATTCTATCAAGGTTCCTTCAAAAGCAACCCTTACAATTTCTTATATCGGAATGAAAACTCTGGATATTGCTGTAAAAGGACAAAGTCAAATTAATGTCACTCTTTCCGATGATACACAAGCATTGGATGAAGTTGTGGTAATTGGTTACGGAACCGTTGCAAAAAAGGATTTGACTGGTTCCGTATCTTCCGTTAGTGCCAAACAGATAGCTGCCATTCCGGTATCTTCTGCATCAGAAGCATTACAGGGAAAAATGGCTGGTGTATCTATCACAACGACTGAAGGTTCTCCTGATGCAGACGTAAAAATCCGCGTACGTGGTGGCGGTTCTCTATCTCAAGACAATTCACCGCTTTATATCGTAGACGGATTTCCCGTATCAAGTATCTCTGATATTGCTCCAACAGATATTCAATCGGTAGATGTATTGAAAGATGCTTCTTCTACTGCTATTTATGGTGCCCGTGGTGCAAACGGTGTTATCATCATTACTACTAAATCCGGTCAGGAAGGTAAGGTGCAGGTAAACTTCGGTGCATCTTACGGTTTGCGCAAAGTGACCAAGATGGTCGATGTACTCAATCCGTATGAGTTTGTGATGTGGCAACAAGAATTAGACCAAAAAAGTTTTAATTATGGCACCTTTGACGATCTGGAGATTTATAAATCATACACAGACACCGACTATCAAGGAGAAATATTTGGTCGCACCGGTAATCAACAACAATACAATATTAGTGTCAGTGGTGGAAACAAAGATACCAAATTCAATATCAGTTATTCACGTAACGACGAAAAAAGTATCATGTTGAACTCAGGTTTTGCCAAAGACAACATCAATGCTAAAATAAATACAAAAATCAACAAATGGCTAACATTTGACTTCAATGCCCGTTTATCCTATCAAAAAGTAAAAGGAACCGGAAGCGGTGCAGACGACAATCAATCAAGTGCAACCACTTCTGTAAATGCACGCTCTGTAGTATTTGCTCCTGTTGAAAAATTAATCAGTGGCGGCAGTGACGATGATGAAAACGTTAATAACGCACGTTACACGCCTATCGAAATATTGAACGCGACTTACAAACGTGTTAGCCGCTTCCAGCAAAACTACAATGCCGGAGTGAACTGGGAACCCGTAAAAGGACTTAAATTCAGAAGCGAATTCGGATATGGATGGAAATACAATAATACTGACCAAGTATGGGGGGTGGAAGCTACAAACAACAGTAAATATGGAAATCCGGGAATGCCCCAAGCGTTATTAACCAAACTTATCAACAAGAACTGGAGAAACGCCAATACTGTTACATATAATAACGATAAAATGTTCAATTTGAACCACAGAATGAATGTCATGTTAGGTCATGAAGTATCCAGCAGCTACGACCACAAAACAACAATGACATCTGTAGGTTTCCCTAAAAACATGTCAATAAAAGAAGTACTTGCTAATATGGGACAAGGTCAGGCACTTCCCACAGATACATACATTGGTATCAAAGACAACTTGCTCTCTTTTTTCGGACGTATCAACTACACCATTAACGATAAATACCTGATGACTTTCACCATGCGTGCAGACGGCTCCAGCAAATTTGCCTCCGGCAATCAATGGGGATACTTCCCTTCACTGGCTTTAGCATGGCGTATATCCGACGAAGCTTTCATGAGAAACTCCCAAGAATGGCTTTCCAACTTAAAACTTCGTTTAAGCATCGGTACGGCAGGAAACAATCGGATTCCCTCCGGGTCGCTAGAAACAACTTACTCACTGGCAGGTTCGGGAGACAAACATATCTATTTCAACAATACAAGCAGCGTGGTTCTGCAAAGAGGTAAAAACTTGTCCAACCCGAACTTGAAATGGGAAACAACGCTCACTCGTAATATAGGTTTGGATTTCGGCTTCTGGAACGGACGCCTTTCCGGTAGCTTAGATGCATACTGGAACACGACCAAAGATTTGTTGATGCAAACTACCCTCCCCAAAGGAGCTGGTTATGAGTTCCAATATCAGAATTTCGGTCAAACCTCTAACAAAGGTATTGAGCTTGCTTTAGACGCTATCCTTGTCGACCAAAAAGATTTCGGTCTGAATTTCAACTTCAACATTTCTTATAATCAAGCTAAAATTGACAAACTGCCTACAAATAAAATCTGGCAAAGCAGTGGCTGGGGCGGCAGTCTAATCGCTGGTATCGATGATTTCCTAATTGAAGAAGGTGGAAGACTGGGTGAAGTATACGGTTATAAACTAGATGGTTTCTATACCACAGAAGACTTTACTTGGGATAATGGATGGAAACTTAAGGAAGGACGTGTCAATCCGACGGAATCGGGCATGAAAGTCAATAATTTCGGTCCTGGATCCCCCAAACTGAAAGCAAATGCAGATGGTAAAATCGAGAAAGAACGCCTTGGAAATACAATCCCGAAAATAACTGGCGGTTTCGGTATCAATGCACGATATAAGAGCTTTGATTTAAGTGCATTCTTTAACTATTCATTGGGAAACAAAATTATCAACGCTACCAAACTTGCTTCCGGATTCTATAGTGACACAAAAAAAGATTGGAATCTGAACAATGAATTCAACCTTAGCAAACGTTACACTTGGATTGACCCTGCCAACGGAATGGACATGACTTCCAAAAGCTATATCAACGAATTTGGAAGCGACTATGCCATCAACCGTCTAAATGAAATAAATGCCGGTGCCAGCATATTCAACCCAGCTTCCATCACACAGATTCCACTTTTGGACTGGGCTGTAGAAGACGGTGCCTTCCTGCGTGTCAACAACATTTCCATCGGTTACACATTGCCGAAAGTTTTCGTACAAAAACTACAAATGCAGAATGTGCGTATCTACTTTACAGGATACAACCTCTACTGCTTCACTAAATATTCCGGTGCCGATCCGGAAGTAGACACTTGTCGCAAAACACCTATGACTCCGGGCATAGACTATTCGGCCTATCCTAAAAGCCGTTCATTTGTAGGTGGTATAAATGTTACATTCTAAAACAGATACATATATGAAATCAATTATAAAATACATCATTGGAGGAATGGGGTTACTGAGCATCACCTCTTGCAGCGATTTCTTAGATCAAAGCTCTCCTTCCGAAATCAAAGGCGACATGGTTTTCAACTCGCTTACTTTTACAGAACAAAGTTTGAACAAAGTATATGCAGGGCTTACCCTCGACCATACTTATGGTGCCCGCATCCCTCTGAATTTCGGATTCAATACAGATATTGAACTAGTAGATGCCGACGTTAACAAACCGGCTTCTTTCACCGAATCCAGTGAGCGCGCTTTAGGTAATTACAATGGAGAAAGCATCAGCGGTTCCTGGTCAAAACTGGATGACAACTGGAAAAACTGTTTCGCCATTATTGAAGACGCCAATCTTGTCGTAGAAGGAATCCGTTCTAGCGAGTTGTTCCAAGAAGGAAATCCGGCACGCAACAAGATGGCTAATTTCTTGGGTGAGGCACTCACCATCCGTGCTATGGTCTATTTCGACCTTGTAAAAAACTATGGAGACCTGCCAATGAAATTCGAAACGACCAAGGTAGACGGTTCCAATTTATATGTAACCAAAAGCGACCGAGACGACATCATGGAACAATTGCTGAGCGACTTGGAAGAAGCTGCAAACTATCTCCCTTGGGCAGGCGAATCCGGCTATACGACCGAACATGCCACTGCAGGTTTTGCTCACGGCTTGTTCGCCCGCATCGCCCTTGCCAAAGCCGGCTACAGTATCCGCGAATCCTCCAAACCCGGCTATGAGACACTTGCCGGCTCTGACGGTACATACCCTACCCAACGCCCAGGAGAAGCAGAAAGAAAACTGTTGTATGAACGTGCACTGAAACATCTGACAGCTGTTATTGGAAGCGGTGTACACAAGTTGAATCCTTCGTATGCAGACCAATGGTTCCAAGTAAACCAGCGGAAATTGGACAATACTTATAAAGAAAACCTATACGAAGTAGCACACGGTCTGAATAAATCCGGAGAAATGGGATATACCATTGGCGTGAGAATCAGCGGTGCAAGCAGCTACTACGGTGCTAAAGGAAACTCAAGCGGAAAAGTGAAATTAACCGCTCCGTTCTTCTGGTCATTCGACCACTCTGACCTGCGTCGTGACATCACATGTGCCACTTATGAACTCAAAGAAGAAAACGGGCACATCAAAGAAAATATGCAGAAAAACGCCCCATTCGGTATCTATGTAGCAAAATGGGACATCCGCAAAATGAACGACGAATGGCTGAATGCTGTCCGTGCGAGCGATGCAAAAATTGGATATGGCATCAACTGGATTGCAATGCGTTATTCCGACATACTATTAATGTATGCTGAAGTTATGAACGAACTGTATGGAGCTGATGCAGCCAATCCATTGGGTGGAACTGCCATGACAGCCCGTACCGCACTGACAGAAGTTCACAGCCGCGCGTTCGACAACAAAGCCAATGCACAAGCGTATGTAGCTGCTATCTCATCAGGTGACGATTTCTTCAACGCCATTGTGGATGAACGCGCATGGGAATTTGCCGGAGAATGTGTCCGCAAATATGACTTGATTCGTTGGGGATTACTCTCTAAGAAGATCGACCAATTCAAAGAAGACTACCGCCAACTCACTACCATAGCTCCCAAATACATATTCTATAAGATGAAAGCCGATGATGAATATTCCATCGACATGAGTAGTATTTGCTGGTATGAATATCCCTCCTTTGTCAGCGAAATCAATAACGAATTGGATGTCAAGAATGCCATAAAGAACGCCGCAGATCCCAACTGGAAATACGTTCCGGGCTGGGGAACTTTCCCAAATGGAAAGATAGAGAAAGACGCAACTACAAAGCAAGAAGTGTTCAAAGAGGACGGAAGCACCTCCAACGACTCCAACCTTTCGGGATTAACGGACTATGTTAGCACAGGTCTGAACAAGACCGTAAAAAACAGGCATTTGATTCCACTAGGTAGTAAAACGATTTCAGAATCAAACGGAACATTAGCCAATTCATACGGATTCTAATTGATAAAAACGATTATTATGAAAATTAGTACAAATATACACACGCTATTAAGCATCATTTGCTTAACAGTTATTTCATTTTCGTCTTGCGACAAAAGTAATGACTGGAGTTCGGACGAACGATACAACCGCTTATTCCGCAGCAACAATCTTGCGGTTACTCCCCAAACATTCGAAGCAGAGGTTATTTGGAACGCAACTCCCAACACCGACTACTATATCATAGAGGTAAATAAAAACGAATTTACAAATGACGAACTGCAAGAAGGCTCTATCATCTACGGAGAAGACAAAGGCATTACAAGCAGCCCTTACAGTATCACAGGACTAGAAGAGCAAACGACGTATTACTTGCGTCTGCGTTCCTGTTCCGAATCTGCCCAACCGTCTAAATGGTGCACTTTGGAGGATGGCACTTTCACCACGAAGAGCGAACAAATTATCGAAAGCAGCAGCAACGTGACCAGCAAGAACGCCACCATCCACTGGACTGCAGGAGTGGACGTTACCCACTTCCTCATCGAATCTACCGAAGAGGAGACACGCCGCGACATCACCGCCAACGAGAAGAATGCTGGTCAAGCTACGTTGACAGGACTCAAAGCTGCCACCACTTACAAAGTTTCTATCTATAACAATCAGAAGTTGAGAGGAAACTGTAAATTTGAAACAACAGAAGACTTTCCGGAAGGATACAACATAGCCAACCTGAAAGAGGGCGATGATATTGATGCGGTTCTTGCCGAACAACAAGGAGATGTAGTACTCGTCTTCCCTGCTGGAAGCACTTTCGAACGTACGGAAAAACTCAGCATTCCCGCATCGGTAAATGCAATTATCTTCTGGGGCGCCTCCGGTGGGACACAGCCTAACTTCAAGCCCAAAGAAGTGACAGCCACAGAAAATACGACTTCTATCAAGTTTTATAACATGAACCTCTACAACAACGGTAAGAGTGGCGACTATATGATTAATCAGGATGCCATGACAACGGATGTAAACATCTCTTTCGACAAATGCAACGTATCCAAAACTCGTGGTATATTGCGTGTGCAAGGCGGCGGTGTGGATTGCTCCATCAATAGTATAGAGTTTACTAATACCACCTTCAGTGAAATCGGTTCGTATGGTGTCATCAACACTAAAGACATGACGGGAAATCTGAATTCCATTCATATCAGTAAATGTACATTCAATAATGTAGCAGCTACCGACGGACCGACATTTACACTAACAGCAAAAAATACAATGCATCCTATCACATTCAATATCGATCAATGTACATTCTATGCTTGCGATCAAAAAAGTGGAAAACACTTCATTGATGCAAACAAAGTGGAACTACATGATATCAGAATCACAAATTGCTTATTCGCCAACTGTGGTAGCAGCGATGCCAAAAACAAACTATGTAGCATAAAGGGTATCGTTAAAGAGACCTCCGACAACTGGTATACCACCGATTGCGCATGGCACAGTGAGGCACAAGCGATGTGCACCGAATATAGCAAAACATCTGCCGAACTCTTTGAAGATCCTGAAAACGGTAATTTCAAAATTAAAGACGCTTTATTCAAGAACCGTGCAGGCGACCCTCAATGGTTCAGTGAATAATATAGTTTTTACCTAAAAAACATATAAAAAAGATAGGGCGAATGTATATTTGAATATATACACTCGCCCTACTTTTTTATATACATTCCCAAGCAAATGAACGTTTACAAACAAAGCATATAAAATACACTTTGAGTTTGGAATATATGAATTGAGAAGTTCATAGGAATAGTCTCTCAAATCATTTATATCCTAAAATAGAATAACAAAAAGATTATTATTACGTATTACCGGCCTATTTTTTCCTTATACTCAGTTGGTGTCATACCCACTTGTGCCTTAAAACATTTGCTAAAATAACGCGGGTCGTTGATTCCGACCATATATGAAATCTGCGTCATATTAAACTCTCCGGTTTCAATCAGTTGCGTAGCACGCTTGATGCGTATTTCTTTGATAAACTCAATAGGTGCCAGTCCTGTCAATGTCTTCAGCTTCTTGAAGAACACGGAACGACTGACAGCCAGTTCACGTACCAAATCATCCACTACGAGGTCTCCATTATCCATGTTCTGCTCCATCAATTCCACCAGTTTATCCATAAACTTACGGTCATTTGGAGACATATCAGGAATGGTCGGTTGCTGTTGTGACTGTAATTGCGTTTGCTCTTCTTCTCGCTCCGACACTATCTTTTTTTCCTCTTCAGCCATAGCCTTTGTCGACGCAGGCAACTCGCCGGAAGTAACGGACATATTGATATGCATCAGGCTATCCCGATAGAAACTTTGCAGTTTCTTACGCTGCATCAACAGATTTTCCACACGGGCTTGCAGATAGGTAGCACTGAAAGGTTTCGTGATATAATCATCCGCACCATATTCCAATCCTTCCAGTTTACTTTCAATCGTAGTCTTGGCAGTAAGCAGGATAATAGGTATATGGCTGGTTGTCATATCCGCACGCAGTTCACGCGTCATTTCAATACCGTCTTTCTCGGGCATCATCACGTCACTGATAATAATATCCGGAAGATACTTCAATGCTTTATTCGCTCCTTCCCTACCATCGGCAGCTTCCACTACCCTGTACATCGGAGTAAATATACTACGCAAGAATTCACGTAACTCCTGATTATCTTCAACTAATAACATCAGTTCTTTGGAGTTTTCTTCTTTCGCAGTATCTTCCTCATAAACAGCTTCAATTTTCTCCGAATCATCGGGTATCAGCGTTTCAGACTGAATGGAAGAGTTGGCTATATCCACCACTTGTCCCATCCTTACCGGAGCTTCCGCATCTTCCAGGATAAACTCGGTTTCCTTATCATAATGTTCTTTCCCTTTCAGGAAATCGACTTTGAAACAACTTCCCTCTCCCAAACGACTATCCACGGAAATAGTAGCCTTGTGCATCTCCACAAGCTCTTTCACCAATGAAAGTCCGATACCCGTACTAGCCTGATTGAACAGATTCTTGTCCACCAGATTCTCAAAACGGACAAACAAGGACTTCTTTTTATTTTCCGCGATACCAATTCCCTGGTCTTGTACACCGATAGAAACTGTATTCTCATCTTCACGGATAAACATCGTTATCATCTTGCCATTCGGCGTATACTTAAATGCATTGGAAAGCAGGTTGAATACAATCTTTTCCAGCTTATCGGCGTCCACCCAAAGATAAAGATGCTCCTTTTCCGTCTGAAACAGGAAATCAATCCGATGCTCTTCGGCCACAGCTTCAAAATTATCCATCACCTTGCACACGAAAGGAACGATGTCTACACGCTGTACTTGCATCTTCATCTTCTTGTTCTGAATCTTACGGAAGTCCAATATCTGATTGACAAGACGAAGCATACGGCTGGTGTTCCGTTCCACCACCACCAACTGTTCACGGGCATCAGCCGGCAATTTATCATTCTTCAAGACCTGCTCTACCGGACCTGCTATCAACGTAAGCGGAGTACGCAACTCATGGGATATATTCGTAAAGAAGCGCAGTTTTATATCCGAAATCTGCTGTTCGACCGACACTTCATGCTTCAACCGGTAAATGGTGAACAGGATATAAACGGCCACAAGAATAATAATCAGAATGAAAAGTATATAAAGCACGTATGCTATCGGCGTTTCCCAGAAAGAAGGCAGAATGACAATATCCAAGATACGTTCGTTATCCACCCACACACCATCGCTATTGGTAGAACGGACGCGGAGCACATACTCTCCTTTCGGAAGATTCGTATAAGTCACGCTACGCTGTTTGTCGGCAAAGGTCCACTGTTTTTCAAATCCGTCGAGAATATAAGCATACTGTATATTCTGCGGATTGGTATAATCGAGTGCCGCGAAATGAACGGAGAAAATATTCTCTTTATGCGAAAGTACCAATTTATCAGTGTCGTCAATATCCACTTTCAACAATGAGTTGCCGCCGGGGGTAATGTCCTCATTAGCCACTGTCAGTTTGGAGAATACGATAGGCGGGATATAGCTGCTCTTACGTATAGAGTCAGGATTAAATATAAAGACTCCGCCACTGGCACCGAAAAGCATGCTTCCTTTAGCAGTTAATGCCGAAGCGGCTTCACTAAAACGTACGGGGAAAGTGATACTACGCTCGTCATAACTTTCAAAACGTTCTTCAGAGGGAATGAACTTACAAATTCCATTCTCCGTACTAATCCATAGATTCTGCTTACTATCTTCGCGGATGGAAAGCAGGACATCAGAAGGAAGACCATCCAATACGGAATATGACTTGAATTCTCCGTGACCTTCCTTACTGATAGATACCAGTTTGTTGAGTCCACCGCCGAAAGTAGCCAGATAAAGTTCCTTTTTCTTGGTGGAGATAATCCAATGGACATCATTATTACTCAAACTTTGCGTATCATTCGGCATACGGGAGAAATGATAGAACTTCACATCCTCCGGTTTCTTAAAGTTCTCATCAAAAGCAACGGCACCCGTAGTTGTTCCTACCCACAAGCGTCCGTTGTTATCGGAAGTGATGAAACGAGCTTTGTAACAAGGATCGATGGGATAACCTTTCAGGTTGTTCCGGTGATTGATAAACAATGTCTTTCCAGCTTCATTCTCCGTGATATAATTGATACCTCCGGCAAAAGTTGCCAGCCAGATACGACCATAATGATCTTCATAAACGCAATATACATTATTATCGCTCAAACTGTACATATCATCTTCACGATGAAGATAACGGGTCAGTTTATAAGACATTCCGTTGGAAGAAGTCGGCTCGGCACGAACAAGGCCGTCTCCTTTTGTCGCAATCCAGATGATTCCTTTTGAATCCTGAATAACAAAATAAACGGTTCCCAGCATGGGAGTACCGGTGGTAGAGATCTTGCCGCTTTCGGTGAGATATCCTTTATAAGTTTTGTCGGCATCATACATACGAAGTATGCCGTCTTTCAAGCCAACCCACAAATTACCCAGTTTGTCTTCACACAGGGCACGTACCTCATTATGCAACGATTCGTGTTCATGAGGCATAGGGGTCATCATCGCAAAGGGTACATTTCGATAAGTCACTTTCTCCAATCCTTTAGAGTGGGTACAAAGCCACAGATTACCTTGTTTGTCGGAAAAGGCTGAATGAATCTTATTGGAAAAACGCCAGTCACGGCTACCCAGTCCGTTATAGAAAGGAACCAAGCATTTTTTTTGAGGATCGAAGTAAGAGAAACCTCCTCCGTAAGGATGTACCCAAAGATAACCGTTTACGTCTTCATGGATATGAAAAGCCGGACGGGAACGTTCGGGATTGCTGTATTCGATAGGAATTTGCTCGCGGGTCACCACTCCGGTCGAGGGATTAAAATGAGCTACAACACCCGGTTCTTCCTGTTCGAACCACACTTCCGAAGAACGGTCTACGTATGCAGAAAGGATCGGCTTTGCGGGTAACGCCTTACAAGTCAGGAACGAGTAATGTACGTTTGTTTTTGTTCGCAGGTTGTAAGTAAAGAAGCCATCCGAATCGGTAGTAATAACGGATACGTCCGGTGCAATGGGATGAATGGAGGTGATCTGTCCTTTTGTGGGAAGCTCGATCAACGTAAATTCTCCGTTTTCTTTCTGATAAGACCAGATGCGACCATGATCCGAGGCGAAACAAATATCTTTATCACGTTCCTGCACAGCATAGAAAGCCTGATTCATTCCGCCAAACTTTCCTTTTGTCTCCGTAAAATAAGAATCAGGCTCTTTCTTTCCGGGATGGATCATACCGAGGCCATTATCCGTCAGCAACCAGTCATTGCCGGCTTTATCCTGATGAACTTTGAATACATGTAAAGAAGGAAACAGTTCTGTCTTGCTGGAATAAATATCCCATGTCAAGCGATTATTCTCATCCGGATGCGTCAGGATGCGGATAGCTCCATCGTTTTCCGTTAGCAGCCAGACGGTTCCGTTCGGCATCACTTCAATGGTATGCACATTGAAAGCACTCCCCTCTTCTCCGGCAGCAGGCACTTGCTCGAATGTCTCTGTCTTCGGGTCGAAACGATGGACACGGTTGTCATAGGTCAGCAACCACAGAAAGCCGTAACGATCTTCATACATACGGTCTACACGGTTATTGGTCAGACTGATGTAGTTTCCCTGACGGGCCTTGTATGTTTTGAAAGTATAACCGTTGAAACGGTTGATACCATCCCAGGTGGCAAACCAAAGGTTGTCTTTGTGATCCTGCAAGATGTTCATCACTGTATTTTGGGATAATCCATCTTCAGTAGAATAGTGGGTGAAAAAACAGTGCTGTTGCGCGTATGTTGAAAACGCAATAGCTAACAAAAGAATTACTGAAATTAAGGTTTTCTTCATCATATCACTCGGTTCTGTGGCGTAAAGATAGAAAAATACTTGTAGTATCATGCAATCTTTAGCGGCTATTTAACAGAATCGGGCCTAACGCTTTACCGTTATCAGTTTATTTCCGTTCTCTATCGGATTCCATCCGTCTTCTCCTGCCAAAACTGCATTTATCTCATATCCTTTCAGATTCTTCAATTGTTGGGAGAAAGCAGCGCGCGCTTTCGGATGGGCTCCTTCGCCCCGACTTTCATATTCGGCATAAAAGACAGTTTTCTCGTTTTCCTTCTTGCCCCAGTTGTTCCAGCCAACGGGAAGAATGTGTTTCCCCAATTCGCAACGGATGAATACAGCTTGTGCATACGGACGCCAGGGACGGGACAGATACACTTTTGTGGCTTCCGGTTCCGCAGTCAGTTTGCAATTATAGAATACATAGCCATATTTTTTACCTTTATCAGTAGAGGGAGCGGTGACATAACCATCCCGTTTGCTATGAATGTGGCAACGGTTGAAAACAGCCGTAGACCAACCGAAGATAAAATCTACCGTTCCTTCGATGTAGCAGTCTTCATAATATTGGCGGCTTTGCTTGCTGTATGTATAGAGGGTATCCTGGAAACCTAAAAAACGACAGTTCTTAAAATAGACACGATCGGCAGACACAAAGCAGGCAACTGCCTGTCCTACGGGACCTGATGAGTTCTCGAATGTGATATTCTCCGCATAAAAATCGGGGGCATAGATGTAACAGCTGGACGAACCGGAAGTTCCCATGTTCTCGTCGAATACATTTTTTTTGTTTGCAAAACCGTCATAAGTCAGTATCGCACCGTCTTCTCCAATCAAAGAAATATTAATCTTGGATTCAGGGATGATGAGTTTCTCTTTATAAGTTCCTTTACGAATCAGGATAGTGGTACGGACGTCTTTGCGAAAATCGGGAACAGCATTGATAGCTTCCTGCACAGTAAAGAAATCACCGCTACCGTCTTGGGCCACTACATAATCGAATTGACGGATATATTTCGCCAGTTCCGGAATTTCCTTGCCGATAGCATCCACTGCCAGTCCGGCAATTGTTCGTGCTCCGTATACGTTTAAGTGAGTATTGTCTTCACGACCTTTCGGGAAAGCCGGCACCTGATTGGGTTCGACAAACATGAATAGTTTCTTTGATTCTACTGGTCCCAGTCCCTGCACCAGGTCGTGGGTGATTTTGTTCATGTCGATGAAAGTCACTCCCAGTTCTTTTGCCACATTGCGGGGAGCATCCAGATAGGCGCCATGCGTATCGAATAAAACAGTTCCCTCTTTCGGTTGTTCCTTTTCCCCCGGTGTACGGCGGACATCTTTTGCGATGACATCATCCTTCGGCTGTACGAAGTTTCGACGGACGATAGAGTTGAACAGTACCGGTATTCCACCTTTGGCGCGGGTTTCATTCACATACCGACGAAGATTTTCATCAAAAGTACTACCAGGATCGGTGTGACGGGTAGAGTCTGCTTTCTCATCATTATGGCCGAACTGGATAAAGACATAATCTCCTTTCTTCACCTTAGAAATTACTTTTTCCCAGCGTCCTTCGCTGATAAAACTCTTAGAACTTCGACCGTTGGCGGCATGATTGTCTATCCGTATGTCTTCGGAGAAGAATCCGGGAAGTACCATTCCCCAACCACGTTCGGGATTTCCTCCGTCTATTTTCTTGTTAGCCATTGTCGAATCACCTATCATAAAGATAGTGATGACCGGTTTGTCTGCACGAAATGCAGAAAAAAGAATAAGAGCCGTTGCAAGTAGCCCTACCATTTTAACCCTAAATGTTTTCATATTCTTCATCCCCTCTTACGAGTTTTATTTTTTGTTTTTATCTGCCACCTGCAACGTTTTGCTTGTATCTTACTTGCAATCAACTGATTGCAGCGTTGCAGATACTGTTGCAGATACCGTTGCAGATGTTTATCTGCAACACCTTATATAATCCTGTTTTGCACGCAGGCAAATTCAGTTTCCACGCATAGGAACTACAGTTTCCCCGGGAAGAAACGCTAGTTTCCACGTAGAGAAACGACAGTTCCCACATAGGGAAACTGCAGTTTCCTGCCTTGGAACAGGAGTTTTAAGCTAGGGAAAGCAAAGAGCCAAGCCCGGAAACAAAAATTTCAAGCTGCATAAACAGTCGGAAAACCTACGTATTTTTATTTATAGGGATACCAATTACTGCTTTCCTTAAAGATATTTTGCGGAGTATACTTCATTGCCTCCTTATTTGTCAACTGTTTAGCCCATGCCACACGCCCGGAAGTATCTGCGCCCGCACCCGTATTTCCGAATTCGGCATAACGGGCTGTCTTTTCGTTCTCCGGATTCTTCCAATTGTGCCATCCTTCGGGACGGATATGATTACCAAACTCACAATTGATAAAGACCGTTGCCGCATAAGGACGCCACGGACGACCCAAATATACTTTTTTCACTCCCGGAGCGGCCGTCAGCTTACAGTTTTTAAATACATAACCGAATTCTTCACTTTGAGGAGTGGAAGCTGCAGTGATATACGAATCACGTTTACTATGCAGTTCACAATATTCGAATAAAGCGGTGGAAGGACCAAAAATAAAATCGGTAGTTCCTTCAATATAGCAATTTGTGAATAAGAGACGCGCTCCTTCGGTTCCTGTATAAATAGTATCCTGATTTCCCAGGAAACGACAGTTGACAAACATCAGTCTGTCACCTTCGGTGTGAAGAGCTACCGCTTGCCCCAGTGGAGCCGCATTATTTTCAATCGTCAGGTCTTTGAAAGTGATGTCATTTCCCTCCACTTTTACCGTATAGGTGCGGAAAGTACCCATCTTATTGATATTGGCATGGTCATCATAAGTGATAATCGTTTTTTCTGCGCTTTCGCCCACTAATTGCACATTCTTTACCCAGGAAGGAATGACCAGCTTTTCTTTGTATATACCGTTCTTGATATAGATCGTCACCGTATAATCCATAAAAGCGCGGACAGCTTCCACGGCTTCCTGAATGTTACGATACTCCCCTGTCCCGTCGCGTGCCACGACTAATGTGTCTTTGCGTTGCTGTTGTTGTGCATAAACAGATGTTGCTCCCACACCCAGTAGAAGCAAACACATCATTCCTTTAAAAATAGTCCTTTTCATTGTCGGAAACTACTTTTGTAAACGTTCGTATTCCAAGCTAGCCATAATAAAAGGTCCTACGGCTTTAGGATCGTTATTGCGGATAGTTTCATTAATATAATAGTCATAATCGCCGGAACGATAGACCTTTCCTCCCAATCCTGCCACTGCACAAGCCTTGGTGATGGTTACCAATCCGTTCTTGTCCACTTCGATAAAATTATCCAGGAATCCTTTGTAGCCTTTCAATGCCACATCCAGATAAGACTTATCAATATATCCCAGACGAACAGCCTTAAAGAGCGAATAAATAAACATAGCGGAACAGGAAGATTCTACGTAATTACCCTTATCACCACTCCGGTCCATCACCTGATACCATCCTCCGGTCTTCGGATCCTGAAGTTTCTTCACCTGCACAGCTACATTATTCAATATATCAAGCAGGGAATCTCTTCCGGCTTCATGCTGCGGAATAAATTCGAGCACATCCACCAATGCCATCGCATACCATCCCATTGCACGTCCCCACGTATGTTTCGACTGTCCGGTCACCGGGTCCGCCCAACGTTCGGTGCGGCTTACATCGCACGCATGACGATAAAGACCATTTTTAGGATCGTACGTATGACGGGCACAAGTGACAAACTGGTTGATTACATCTGCATAGTCCTGCGGAAGATTATTACGGAATGCATACTCCGCGTAGAAAGGAGCTCCCATGTAAATTCCGTCCAGCCACATTTGGTGGGGATAAATCTTTTTATGCCAAAAACCACCGTCCTCATTACGCGGTTGTCCTTCAAACTGGCTATAAAGCAGGTCGAGCGCTTTCTTATATTTAGGATTCTTGGTCTGCTCATAGATACGGAAAAGGATTTTTCCGGAGTTGATACGGTCGAGGCTATAATCGGTTAATTTATAAGCGGTAATGCTTCCGTCCTCGTGCACCATTGTATCCGCATACGCGATGGCGTAATCACGAATTTTCTTGTCGCCATAAGCGTCGTACACATCGAGCATGGCTCCCAGTTCAAGTCCGTGGCAATAATCCCACTTCAGTTTCGGCTGAAAGTCGAGCTGCCAGGATTCGGGGTAACGGATCATTTCCGATTCAGTCAGTCGCACAGACCAGGGAAGTTTGCTGTCTACCTGTTGTGCCGATACGGAAGCGGTCATTGTAACCAATAAAGCCACTATAAAAAAATTATAAAAAGGAGTTCGTCTCATGGTTTGTTATTTTAAGGATTCAACATAGTCTTTTTTCACGGTACGAAAGTAGTGTTTTTCCTCCAAACCCAGTGGGATTTTTTAGTCAAGTAGGTGCATTTTTTGTTTTTCGTGCACGGAAACGACTAATTTTGTGCACGCAAACGTCAAAAATGTCCATTTTTGATGCAATATCTCATAAATTAAGAGTTTCGTTTTGGAAGAAAGCAAAAAAGGTCTTACTTTTGGCACGGTTTACAACTAATACCCTCTGGGGAAACACAGGTAATTTATCATTAAAACAGAGAAAAAATAGAACAGAATGGAAGAAGTATTTAAGTACATTATCGGTCTTGGAGCGGCAGTAATGATGCCAATCATTTTCACGATTTTAGGAGTATGTATCGGTATTAAACTTCCCAAAGCGCTGAAGAGCGGTTTGTTGGTTGGTGTCGGTTTCGTTGGTTTATCAGTAGTGACGGCATTGCTCACCAGCAGTCTGGGTCCGGCATTAAGTAAAATGGTTGAAATCTACGGATTGGAATTGGGAATTTTCGACATGGGTTGGCCTTCTGCTGCGGCGGTAGCTTACAACACTTCAGTCGGTGCTTTCATCATCCCTGTTTGCTTGGGAGTTAACTTATTAATGTTGCTTACCAAAACAACCCGTACCGTCAATATCGACCTTTGGAACTATTGGCACTTCGCATTTATCGGTGCTATCGTCTACTTCGCTTCCGACAATATCTATTGGGGATTCTTCGCTGCCATCATCTGTTACATCATTACGCTGGTAATGGCTGATATGACTGCTCCTGCTTTCCAGAAGTTCTATGATAAAATGGACGGTATCTCTATTCCTCAACCGTTCTGCCAAAGTTTCGTTCCGTTTGCTATTGTAATCAATAAACTATTGGATAAAATTCCGGGATTCGACAAGCTGAATATCGATTCTGAAGGTATGAAAAAGAAATTCGGATTGATGGGTGAACCGCTGTTCTTGGGTATCGTAATCGGTTGTGGTATCGGCGCATTGGGTTGTGCCAGCTGGAAAGAAGTATTGGATAATATTCCGGGCATTTTAGGACTGGGTATCAAGATGGGCGCGGTGATGGAATTGATTCCACGTATCACCAGCCTCTTTATCGAAGGGTTGAAACCGATCTCTGACGCTACCCGCGAACTGATCGCTAAGAAATATAAGAATAACACCGGTTTGAGCATCGGTATGAGCCCTGCACTGGTTATCGGTCACCCGACTACCCTGGTGGTATCTCTGCTGTTGATCCCTGTCACTATCTTCCTGGCTGTTATCCTTCCGGGCAACCGTTTCTTACCGCTGGCTTCTCTGGCAGGTATGTTCTACCTGTTCCCGATGATTCTGCCTATTACAAAAGGTAACGTAGTGAAATCATTTATTATCGGCCTGGTAGCATTGATTGTAGGTCTGTATTTCGTAACAGGACTGGCAGGCTTCTTTACACTGGCTGCTAAAGATGTATACGAAGCAACAGGCGACCCGACAGTAAATATCCCTGCGGGCTTTGAAGGCGGCGCGCTTGACTTTGCTTCCAGTCTCTTCTGCTGGGGTATCTTCCACCTTACTTACAGTCTGAAGATTATCGGCCCTGCCATCCTCGTGGCACTGGCACTCGGAATGGCTATCTACAACCGTATCCGCATGACTAGAAACGACGCAAAGAACGCATTGAACAGTAATAAGGAATAAGTAGAAAAGCCTTTAACTGATAATAATAAGTAGTATATAATATATAACTCAATAAAAAACTCGAAAGATGAAAAAATTAGCAATTGCAATGATGTTGGGTATCGCAGCAATGTCTGCCTCCGCCCAGGTGAATTACAAGATGCAAGTGGCTTGCAGTCCGCAAGACGTGAAAACGTATGATACTAACCGCTTGCGCAGTAGCTTCCTGATGGAAAAAGTAATGGTTCCGAACGAAATCAACGTTACTTATTCTATGTACGACCGTCTGATCTTCGGTGGCGCAGTACCTGCAACAAAAGAATTGGTACTTGAAACAATTGACCCGTTGAAATCTAAATTCTTCCTCGAACGCCGCGAACTGGGTGTCATCAACATTGGTGGCGAAGGTATCGTAACCGTAGACGGTAAAGAATATACGTTGAAATTTAAAGATGCTCTGTACGTAGGTAGAGGCAAGCAGAAAGTGACTTTCAAGAGCAAAGATTCCAGCAATCCTGCCAAATTCTACATCAACTCGGCTACTGCTCACAAGGAATACAAAACTCAATTGATTACTATCGACGGACGTAAAGGTTCTCTGAAAGCAAACTCATTTGCTGCCGGAAAGCTGGAAGAAAGTAACGACCGCGTTATCAACCAGTTGATTGTTAACAACGTACTTGAAGAAGGTCCTTGCCAATTGCAAATGGGATTGACAGAACTGAAACCGGGTAGCGTATGGAACACCATGCCGGCACACACTCACTCTCGTCGTGTAGAAGCATACTTCTACTTCAATGTACCGGCAGGAAATGCTATCTGCCACTTCATGGGCGAACCTCAAGAAGAACGCGTCGTATGGATGCAGAACGAACAAGCTATCATGTCACCGGAATGGTCTATCCACGCTGCTGCCGGAACAAGCAACTATATGTTTATCTGGGGTATGGCAGGTGAAAACCTCGACTACGGAGACATGGACAAGATCAAATATACAGAAATGCGCTAACCGTTGCGTATTCCTGTATGACATATAACTTTTCAGACGCAGATAACGCGGATAGCACGGATCAAAAATAAGTATCCGCATTATCCGCGTCATCTGCGTCTAAAAGATTAGACTCATTTGCTCTTGATTCACAACTCGTTTATCTTCTTTCTGTATTCCCCCCAACGTTGCAAATGATAATGCTATGAGACATTTTTATATCTTTTGAAACAAATAGCATATATAATGCAACGAATAATACATGATTTTGACCAATTTTTACAAATAAAATTCAGTCGAAATACCGACCTTTGTCAACGAAACAAAATCTATTTAAATCCATTATCATGAATGCATTTCAAAAAACAGGCGAAAAGATGACAAACTACAGATGGACCATCTGTGCTATGCTATTTTTTGCTACTACAGTTAACTATCTCGACCGTCAGGTTCTCTCATTAACGTGGGATGAATTTATCAAACCGGAATTCCACTGGGACGAATCTCACTACGGTACTATTACTTCTGTTTTCTCCATTGTATACGCTATATGTATGCTGTTTGCCGGTCGTTTTGTCGACTGGATGGGAACTAAAAAAGGATTTTTATGGGCTATCGGTGTCTGGTCGGCAGGTGCTTGTCTTCATGCCGTTTGTGGTATTGTCACAGAAGCACAAGTTGGACTTCATAGTGCAGCAGAACTGGCAGGTGCCACAGGAGATGTGGTAGTGACTATTGCTACGGTCAGTATGTACTGCTTCCTCGCTGCCCGCTGTATCCTTGCTTTAGGAGAAGCCGGTAACTTCCCTGCCGCTATTAAAGTAACCGCAGAGTACTTCCCTAAAAAAGACCGTGCTTATGCTACTTCTATCTTTAATGCTGGTGCATCTATCGGAGCATTGATCGCTCCTCTTACCATTCCTATTCTGGCAAAAATGTTCGGTTGGGAAATGGCATTTATCGTAATTGGTGGACTTGGCTTTATCTGGATGGGATTCTGGGTGTTTATGTATGATGCCCCGTCGAAAAGCAAACATGTCAATCAGGCAGAGCTTGACTACATCGAGCAAGATAATCGCGAAGCAGGCAGTGCTCCAATGACAGATGAAAAAGATGAAAAGAGAATGAAGTTCTGGCAATGTTTCAGCTACAAACAAACATGGGCCTTTGTCTTCGGTAAGTTCATGACTGACGGCGTATGGTGGTTCTTCCTTTTCTGGACTCCGTCTTATCTGAATACACAATTCGGTATTAAAACCTCCGACCCGCTAGGTATGGCGTTGATCTTTACGCTTTATGCAGTGACTATGTTATCTATCTATGGTGGTAAACTACCTACTATCTTCATCAACAGAACAGGTATGAATCCGTATGCAGCCCGTATGAAAGCGATGCTAATCTTCGCCTTCTTCCCGCTGGTTGTACTGTTAGCACAACCGTTAGGTACTGTTTCTCCATGGTTCCCGGTTATCTTAATCGGTATTGGTGGAGCTGCTCATCAATCCTGGTCGGCCAATATATTCTCTACCGTAGGCGATATGTTCCCAAGAACAGCTATTGCAAGTATCACCGGTATAGGTGGTATGGCAGGAGGCGTAGGCTCTATGATTCTTCAGAAAGTGGCAGGTAACTTGTTCGTATATGCTTCCGGAACAACGATGATCGACGGCAAAGAGGTGGAAATGACAAAAGAATTACTCGAACAAGGAGCACAATTCGTACACCCAGCCATGACATTCATGGGATTCGAAGGCAAACCAGCCGGATATTTCGTTATCTTCTGCGTATGTGCAGTAGCTTATCTGTTGGGTTGGGTTATCATGAAGGCATTAGTTCCGAAATACAAACCTATCGTATTAGAGTAAATCTATTCGAACAGATAGAATCGTTAAAAACAAAAGAGTAACTCGTCGCCGAGTTACTCTTTTGTTTTTAACCAATTATTCAAAAAAATGAAAAATGAAAAAATAAAAAAGCCTCTTCTCACGAAGAAGGCTTTTTAGGTTTACTTATCCTGCATCATCCTCCTGCAAATTTTTTAACCGAAACACTAGAAACAGTGTTTTTGCATTCCTATAATGAAGTATAGTAAACGTTAAGATGAAAAAAAGGGAAGTCTCACGACTTCCACAATTCTTCTAACCTTAAATCTAAATCTCTATGAAAAAAACGTGTTGCAAATATAGGCGTTTGTTCAATATAGAGGTGTTAATGAATTGCATAAAGAGAGAATAAAAACTAACATCTGCAAAAATGATGCAATTTTCAGGAGCCTTCTATTAATTTTAATAAACTTTTGTAGAGTGGATTGCGTTCGAGTAGTTCGGAAACTCCTGTAATGAACATCTGTTTTCTTGCACGGGTCAAGGCAACATTCAGTTTCCGGTCGATCAAAACGCCCTCTTCTTCCGTCAGATTGGATAGAAATTTTAATTGATAAGGGTAGTTGACACAGAAGGAATAGATTATTACATCACGCTCGCTTCCCTGGAACCGTTCTACTGTGTCAACTAGAATTCGGTTCAGAGCTGGAATACCTAATGATTCTATTTCTTTTTTTATCAATGCTATCTGACTCCGGTAAGGGGTAATGATTCCTAAAGTACGGGATTCGTCAAAATCTGCCTGATGATCTTCATAAATGCGAACAGCTAAGTCGGCAACAATACGTGCTTCCGAATAGTTGATCTTTGCAGATGCTCCGGCCTTCTCCGGCACAGAGGGATAAAAAGCCAAACGACAGATAGTATCGGATGATTCTATTTGGTGAGGCAGGCCGACAGGGATCAGACGCCCTCCATAAAAGGCACGATTAGCAAACAAAGCAACTTCCGGATGCATTCGCCCTTGACGGCACAGCATATCGTAGGAGCGATGAACTGTTGCAGTACAGTTCCGGTAGAGGCGTTCAAACAAGGAATCTTTCAGATTGGTCAACCCGATAGACAGTAAAGATTCATCATAAATGGCCGATTGCTCCGTATTTTGCTGTACCACAGCAGGCAGTTGTTTATGATCTCCGATCAACACAAACTTATCTATTGCATCTTTTCCGTCTTCTCCACGTGCACAGAGAATGCCTAACAACTGCGGTTCCAATATTTGGGTAGCCTCATCAATAATGGCTACATCAAAATGCTTCAAACGAAACAGTTCCGGTTTGCCGGAAATAGCCGCTACCGTTCCCACAATAATCCGACAATTCCGGATACGTTCGTACACTTCCGAACGACGGTTACAAGAGGATAATTCATTTTCAATCAGATGCCCGCGGTAGGCTTCATCACATGACAATTCGCTTCCTACACGTATAAAATCAACAGCCGGAGCAATGGAAGCCAGCGACTTGCATATCTCATCGACAGCCCGGTTGGTGTATGAAAGCAAAAGAATCTGCGCATCTTTATCTGCATGAAAAGTCTCTACCATTTTCTTCAGGGCACATGAAGTTTTGCCTGTTCCCGGAGGTCCGATAAGGAGGAAATAATCCTGTGCGGCTTTTGCTTTCAGGGCAATTCGCGTAAAATCGTCTTCCGAACGGGAAATCATGGAATCCAATGATTCATCAAAACGAGGAGGACGCTGTGACAGCAACAAGTCACGACGTTCCTTCCTTGCAGAAAGATAAATATATAACCCCTGATACATCGAGCGGAATGTTGTATCCATTGTATCATGTTCTATCGCATAAAGGCTTTCGGCAGGAAGTACGGATGGGTTCTGCTGGGTAGCACGTAAGCGGATACCTATTTCGTTTTCTGTCAAGTATTCAATATTGCCCTTGAAAACCATTTTATTGGTAACGTTATCTGTATCACTGTTTCGTTCATAAAGGATAATGGCGTCGCCTTGGCGGAAATTAGGGAGAGAAGTCTCTGTTTCAAGAGCTTCACTGCTGACAGTCTTACTTGCAGAGGCTTCATTTCCGGTAATATCATTTCCAATAGCTTTATCTCCGGTAATGTCATTTACGGCAGACTCATTCAACAAAGTTTCCCCAAGCTTTTCCTTTTTAAAGAAAGAAAAAGTAAGTCCGGCTTTATGTTCATCGGCAGCATGATTCTCCTTTATTCTCAAATTATAGATGATTTCTCCGGCCTCGCATTTCTCCGCTAATGTAGAAAGCCATAAAGAAGCTGCCCCGGTACGTCCTTCATAATCCACATCACCGGATTTTGAAGTATAAAGTTCCTTTGTAATGAAGTTGTACACCGCATAGAAGTAATTCTTTTCCAGTGGAGAAAGAGCTTTCAGTTTCGATTGAAAGTTATCAATAGAAGGACGCAGGTATGTTTCCCAAAAACGTCCTTTCAATCCTCTTTCATTCAAGGTGGAGGCATTGATTTCTTCCAGTTTTTGTGCCGTATATTCCAGACTGTTGCGTAGTTGGACGCCATATTCATCGGCCACAATGCGGTTACGCAAATCAATCACCCGACGTACCATCGCCCATGAAGGACGGGCGGGATAAAGGAGCGGATAACGGGTATAAAGCAAATAGGCTTTCACTTTCCGGTGATCCATTCCCATCGAATATTGCAAGACTGCTTGATAAAGTAACATCTGTACTTTATTATTCTCCTTCGGCTCTACCTTGCCCCGGATAGCGTATTCATCCGCCTTGCCGGATTTCATTTCTATGAAAGAAGACATGTCCCGCTGCATATAGTCGAGACGTCCCTGAAGTCCGAGTGCTTCACAGATATAAGACGGTTCGAGCACGGCATCTGTCTTGTCCAGTTCATAACCGGCTGCATGAAAGGTATCATTAACCGTTTCACGAATATGATCGAAGTGCAGTTTGCAGTCCTCAAAGAATTGGCGTTCTTTCTCTTTGTCGCGCAAATCGGAACAGGCAGCCAGCTCAATAGGATAACGCCGGAAGGCTTTCTGCATACAGGTACGATAATCTATGTCTTCACTCTTCGCATGAATCCATTCGTCCAGGAAAAGATTGGCTATATTTCCCAGTAACAGAGGCCGGGCATTTTCGATCGGTTGAAGACGGGACAGGAAATAATTGGCCGGATGATGCCCGTAGTCACGGAAACACTCTGCCAAAGAACTGATGTCAAGCAAATAATCCGGTTCGAGTACAATGAAAGAAGGAGTCAGGATTCCCGCCTCATCCACTGCAACATCCAATAAATTGACCTGGGCATGACGCCAAAGCAGTTTGCACGTCTCTGCAAACTCTTCATTGATTTGAGGGATATTATAACGAACTAAATATGGTTTCTCCGAGACTTCGTCCAAGGGAGTCACATACAAATATTGCTCATCGGCATACTGGAAGCAGACACGCATTCGCTGCACCCGTTCGCGGGCAGGAGGCGCAACCAGGTAGGTGGCATCCGCACGCGGAAGTAGGCGGTATAATTCCAAGGGAATATCCTCTTCCAGGAGTTTACGAATAAAAAAAGCTAATGTTTTCGCATCGCGCAAGAGTTGTTCCCGGTTGGGCTCCTGCTGGCGGTTCAGGATAGCATTCGAAGTGAGCCGGAAAGTATGCAGCCGGTTCTGCTCTGCAACAGAAAGACCGACCTTAGCCGCCACGAAACTGATTCGTGCGGAAAGGTCGGTCATCTGTAAACTTTCGTTTTGCATTTGCGCGCGACAAATACGCTCCAGCAAGTCGCGCATTTGCTTATATCCTACGGCAAGATAAGCATCTTCCGCCCGGCAAACTGCTAAAAGGATTTCATAAGATTCTATCGCTTCACTCTTCGGACAGGGCAACTTCATCTCCAGCTTCATCTCCAGCTTCATCTTCAACTTCCTCTTCTGTTTTCTTCTTGTCCTTTATCATCAAAATACTCATCTCGTACAACAGATAAAGCGGAATAGCGACAACACTTAAAGTGAACGGGTCGCCCGTCGGAGTAATAATAGCAGCAGCTATCACTATGATGACAACCGCATGACGGCGGTATTTCCGCAGGAAGGACTTGTTGACCACTCCCATTAAAGAAAGCAACCATGTAACCAATGGAAGTTCAAAAGCCAATCCCATGCAGAGAATCAGCATCATAAAATTGTCGATATAAGAATTGAGCGACAGGATATTCTCCACTTCCGAACTCAACTGATAAGTAGAAAGGAAACGGAGAGTCAACGGATAAACCATAAAGTAGCCCAACAGTACACCGATGAAGAACATCAGTGTTCCGATAGTCAATGCTTTACGCACGCCCTTTCTCTCATTCGGATAAAGGGCGGGATTGATGAAACGCCATATTTCAAAAAAGATATAAGGCATAGCCGTCACCACCGACATCCAAAATGCTGTCGACATGTGAATAAAGAAAGGAGCAGCCAAGTTGATATTGACCAGCTTCACATAAAATTGTTGCGTGAAGAAGTCATCGGTCAAATCAAATGTTTTACCGATATGCCGTAATAAATCGTAGAATATGAAATCATTGTGGCAAGGCGCAAGTATCACATGGTCGAAGAGGTAGGGCATAGCAATAAAATAGCCTATTGCCAATACAAACCAAACTCCAACTACCCGAAAAAGTACCTTACGCAGTTCGTCCAAATGATCCCAAAAGGTCATTTCTGCCATCCGTATGTTGTGCTCTTTTAGTTCTTAGAAGGATCTACAGGTTTGTCCAACTCGTCTTTAGCCTTGTTTATTTCATCTTTCGCTTCGTTCACACCGTCTTTGAAGCTCTTTACGCCTTTGCCTAATCCGCGCATCAGTTCAGGAATTTTCTTTCCACCAAAAAGAAGAAGGATAACCAAAGCGATAATAATCCATTCGGAACCACTGGGCAAAAAGCCTAACAATAATAAGTTTGTCATAAGTTTATTTGATATAAGAGGTTTTTAATAGTTGCTGCAAATATAATCATTTTCACCACAGATTACACGGATTCACACAGATTTATAGCTTATCTTTCGATTTATTGCTACTATATATTCTCTTCATTCTGTGTGAATCCGTGTAATCTGTGGTGAATTAATCCTGATAATATACCCTTTTCACCCGTGTCGATATACTTGTCAACACTTCATAAGGGATCGTTTCCAGCTTATCGGACAACACCGTAATCGGCAGATCATCACCGAAGATGATAGCTTGATCGCCTTCCCGACAATCAATATCCGTCACATCAATCATGCAAACGTCCATACAGATATTCCCCACATAAGGAGCTTTCTTTCCGTTCACCAGGCAATAGGCGTTGCCGCGTCCCAAGTGGCGGTTCAGTCCATCCGCATAACCGATAGGAATAGCTGCAATGCGTGAAGGGCGTACCAAATGCCCCATCCGGCTATATCCTACCGTATCTTCTTGAGGAACATCCCGAATCTGAAGGATGGTGGTCTTGAGCGTACTTACATTATGTATTATCGAATTGTCTATCGGGCTGACTCCATAAAGTCCGATTCCCAAGCGCACCATATCGTACTGTGCTTCGGGGAAACGCTCGATTCCTGCTGTATTACAGATATGACGAAGAATCTTATGAGAGAAAGCGGCCTGTAATTCTTGCGAACCTTTCTCGAACAATTCAATCTGTCCGCGGGTGAAAGCGTCGAACTGTGACGAATCACTTCCTACAAAATGAGAGAATACCGAACGGGGAATCACCGCGCTCTGATTCTTCAGTCGACGGATAAGCAATGGAATATCCTCTACCGCAAAGCCCAAACGGTGCATACCTGTATCAAGTTTCACATGAATGGGGAAGTTGGTGATTCCTTCTTTCTCCGCAGCTTTGATAAGTGCGTCGAGCAGATGGAAATTATAGACTTCCGGTTCCAGTTTATAATCAAACATGGTTTTGAATGCGGTAAGTTCCGGGTCCATAATGATAATAGAGGCGGTAATGCCTGCCTTGCGGAGTTCGGAACCTTCGTCAGCAACAGCTACGGCCAGATAATCGACATGGTGTTCCTGTAAACTCTTGGCTATTTCATACGAACCGGCTCCGTAAGCTGATGCTTTCACCATACAGATCATCTTTGTTTCCGGATGGCGAAGCATAGAACGGTAATGGTTCAAGTTGGCTACCATCGCTCCGAGATTTACTTCAAGAATGGTTTCATGTACCTTCAATTCGAGGGTTTCGGATACCAAATCAAAGTTGAACACGCGGGAACCTTTCACCAGAATCACTTCCGAATGAAGCGATTTAAGTATATTGGATGCAAGGAGTGCTTCTGTATTAGGGAAGAAATAGCGTTCGAGATCATCATCAAAACGGGCGGAACAAGAAGATATCTCCTGCCCTACTCCAATCAGTTTATTAATACCTTTGCTCTGTACCAATTGTGCCACACGCCGATAAAGCGTAGCGGTACTTTGTCCGGTTTCCAGTATATCCGACAGGATAAGGGTCCGTTTGAGACCTTTCTTTTCCGAACGGCGTACAAGGAAATCGAGAGCAATATCCAATGATGCCAGGTCTGAATTATAGCTATCATTAATCAGTACACAGTTATTCTTTCCTTCTTTCACCTCCAGACGCATGGCAATCGGTTCGAGACGGGCCATCCGCTCGGTTATCTGGTCGGCAGGCGTCATCAGATAAAGACAAGCTGCCAGACAATTCAGTGTATTTTCAATGGAAGCGTCATCGATGAAAGGGATACAGAAAGTATTATCCATCTCCAGATAACGATAGGATATAACGGTATGATCTTCTTTCTTGGTCACACGGCTGATATACAACGGGCGTTCAATATCGGTACGGCTCCAAGCAATCTCACGCGCCGTCAGCATTGATTTTGCGACACAATTGCTGATTAACTCGTTATCACCGTTGTAAATCACGACATCACAGTCTTTGAAAAGCGTCAGCTTTTCCATGCATTTCTCCTGCAAGGAGAAGAAGTTTTCCTGATGGGCACCACCGATATTGGTCAGAATACCAATGGTAGGCTTAATCATTCGTTTCAAAGCTCCCATCTCCCCCATCTCGGAAATGCCGGCTTCGAAAATACCCAGTTCGGCTTCTTCAGAAAGTTGCCACACAGAAAGTGGGACTCCGATCTGCGAATTATAACTGCGTGGAGAACGAACGATGCAACGATCCGGGCTAAGCAACTGGTGCAACCACTCCTTCACAATGGTTTTTCCATTACTGCCAGTGATACCAATCACAGGGATTTTAAATTTATCACGATGTGTTTCAGCAAGCTTCTGCAAAGCTTTCAGAGGATTGGGAACGATGAGGAAGTTGAGAGTTGAGAGTTGAGAATTGAGAGTGGGCTGCGCACCATCATGCTGCATAGAACTCTCAACTCTCAACTCTCCATTCTCAACTTCTTTAAAGTCTTCTTCCGTAATTACAAAATTACGTACGCCCCGGTCATATAAATCAGGGATATAACGGGCTCCGCTATTTCGTTTGGTAGTTAAAGCAAAAAAAAGAGTTTCTTCCGGAAAACTCAAAGAGCGGCTGTCTGTTAGCAGCCAATCAATAGTCGCTTTATGTTTGCCCACACGGCGGGCACCGATACTTTTGGCTATGGATTCAATCGCATATGACATAGTTCTGTTTCTTTTTGAAAATCTAAGTACGGGTATTTTCCGATAAGTCGTTCTATTTTTAACACTATTTGTCCTAAAAAGCGTTGATACGCCTCTGACTCGGGATGAAAGGGTTTGTGCGCCAAGTCTCGGCGGATGTCTTGCACAGCTATGATAACCTGCTTTGTTTCAGGAGAAAAGAAGGTTTCGGAGAAGCGTTCCCACAGGTAACGAATCGCTAGAGGAGACGGATGCAACATGTCGTCGGCATAGAAACGATAATCACGTAATTCGTCCAATATGATTTCATAAGAGGGGAAATAGAACACTCGTTCCGGGAACAGTCGTTGCAATCGGTCGATGGCGAGTAGCAGAGTCGATTTGCTTAACTGGTTGGCGTGCATCCCGTCGCGTATATGACGGATCGGGCTGACTGTAAACAGCCATTTCAGATCCGGATTCAGGGCTGACATTTCGGTGATGAGTGCTGTATAATCTTCTACAATTTCTTCAACAGACAGCCGGTAACGCAAAAAATGACTCTCCGGCAATTGATGACAATTAGCTACCACTTGTCCACTCTCCTTTTGTTTATAAACGTAAGCAGTTCCCATTGTCACCATCAGCCAGTTCAATTCCGGCAGTTTTTTATAAGCATGGTGAAGACGTAAATTTATGGTATGCAATGTCTCTTCGGGCGTAAAAGCAGAAAAAGAGCCATGATGCATCGGGCTATGCCATAAATCTTTGTAGGCAAACAAATCTTGTTTGTTGTATTCCTTATTCCTTATAATCTCTCTCAAAGCAGATGAGACAGACAAAGGATTATAGAGAATACCAAAAGGATTCAGGTCCAGTTGAAATCCGGCATCCATTAATTGTCGCCCGATATTTTCCGCAAAACAGGACCCCATCAGAAGAATATGATCTGCATGACTGACCGACGGCATCCCGGCAGGTAATTCTACAGATGTTTGAAAGTTCATACGATTTTCCATCATTTCATTACGTTTCATGTGCAAAAGTAATCAAAAAACTATTTCCGCCCTCTTTTTCCTCACGATTCAATAATCTTAGGAAGCATAGAAAAACAGATACGTCTTTATACCGGATAAGATTTTATAAAAAAAAGGAGGTCGAATATACTTTCTTTTCGTATTTTTGCACTAAATTTCCTAGAATCATGAATAGTGAACCAACATATAACTTGTTAAACTCCATCAATTACCCCGAAGACCTACGTAAACTAACCGTAGAGCAACTGCCGGAAGTATGCGGTGAACTAAGGCAAGACATTATTAAAGAACTCTGCTGCAACCCCGGACACTTCGCCGCCAGCCTGGGAACCGTGGAACTAACCGTAGCTCTGCACTACGTCTACAATACACCATACGACCGTATTGTATGGGACGTGGGACATCAGGCATACGGCCACAAAATTCTTACAGGACGCCGTGAAGCATTTTCTACAAACAGGAAACTCGGAGGAATCCGCCCTTTCCCATCTCCGGAAGAAAGCGAATATGATACTTTCACGTGCGGACACGCTTCCAATTCGATTTCTGCCGCTCTCGGTATGGCTGTCGCAGCCGCCCGGAAAGGAGACGCCAAACGCCATGTAGTAGCCATTATCGGCGACGGATCAATGAGTGGCGGACTGGCTTTTGAAGGACTGAACAACGCATCTGCCACGTCGAACAACCTGCTCATTATCCTGAATGACAATGATATGGCAATCGACCGCAGCGTAGGAGGCATGAAGCAGTATCTTTTCAACTTAACGACTTCTAACCGCTATAATCAGCTACGTTTCAAGCTCTCGCGCATGCTGTTCAAGCTTGGCATTTTAAACGAAGAACGCCGCAAAGCACTCATCCGTTTCGGAAATAGCCTGAAATCAATGGCGGCCCAGCAACAGAATATTTTTGAAGGGATGAATATCCGTTACTTCGGTCCGATAGACGGACACGACGTAAAGAACCTGGCAAGAGTATTACGTGATATCAAAGATATGCAAGGACCTAAAATCCTGCACCTGCATACTATCAAAGGAAAAGGATTCGGTCCGGCAGAGAAACACGCTACCGAATGGCATGCTCCCGGCAAGTTCGATCCCGTCACTGGCGAACGTTTCATTGCCAACACCGAAGGAATGCCCCCGCTTTTCCAGGACGTATTCGGAAATACACTGGTGGAACTTGCCGAAGCCAACCCGAAGATTGTCGGTGTCACTCCCGCCATGCCCAGCGGCTGTTCGATGAATATACTAATGGAGAAAATGCCGAAACGCGCTTTCGATGTCGGTATTGCCGAAGGACATGCGGTTACCTTCTCCGGAGGGATGGCTAAAGACGGACTGCAACCGTTCTGCAATATCTATTCTTCTTTTATGCAACGGGCGCATGATAATATCATCCACGACGTAGCGATTCAGAATCTTCCTGTTGTTTTGTGTCTCGACCGCGCCGGACTGGTTGGCGAAGACGGTCCTACTCATCACGGAGCTTTTGATATGGCATGTTTACGCCCGATCCCTAATCTGACTATCAGTTCCCCCATGGACGAACATGAATTACGTCGCCTGATGTATACGGCACAATTGCCGGACAAAGGACCGTTCGTGATCCGCTACCCCCGTGGACGCGGCGTACTGGTGGACTGGAAGTGTCCGCTGGAAGAGATCCCGGTAGGAAAAGGACGGAAACTGAAAGAGGGTAGCGACCTTGCAGTGATTACTATCGGACCGATAGGAAACGTAGCCGCCCGTGCCATCACCCGGGCAGAAGCAGATTTAGGTCTGTCCATCGCCCATTACGATTTACGATTCCTGAAACCGCTGGATGAAGAGCTGTTGCATGAGGCAGGACGCAAATTCCAACGTATCCTGACCATCGAAGACGGAATTATCAAAGGCGGTATGGGTAGCGCTGTCCTCGAATTTATGGCAGACAACGAATACAAACCGACCGTGAAGCGTATCGGTATCCCTAATATATTTGTAGAACATGGGGCAGTTGCCGAACTGTACCAACTGTGCGGCATGGATGAAGAAGGAATTCTGACTAAAATAAAAGAATTTATCAATTGACATGAAGATTATTATTGCCGGTGCCGGCAACGTAGGCACCCATTTGGCCAAACTGTTATCGCGCGAAAAGCAAGATATTATCTTGATGGATGATGACGAAGAAAAACTAAGTGCTCTTAGCGCCAACTTTGACTTGCTGACTGTTGCCGCTTCTCCTTCTTCCATCTCCGGATTGAAAGAAGTGGGCGTCAAAGAAGCCGACCTGTTCATCGCAGTCACACCGGACGAAAGCCGCAACATGACTGCCTGTATGCTGGCCACCAACCTGGGAGCCAAAAAGACAGTGGCACGTATCGACAACTATGAATATCTTCTGCCCAAAAATAAAGAGTTCTTCCAGAAGCTGGGAGTAGATTCGCTGATTTACCCGGAAATGCTGGCTGCTAAAGAAATCGTATCTTCCATGCGCATGAGCTGGGTACGCCAATGGTGGGAGTTCTGCGGAGGTTCGCTGGTTCTGATTGGTACGAAGATGCGCGAAAAGGCTGAAATCCTGAATATACCGCTGCACCAGCTGGGCGGTCCCAACATTCCTTACCACGTAGTGGCCATCAAACGCGGAACGGAAACGATTATCCCTCGCGGAGACGATGTTATTAAATTGCATGATATTGTTTATTTCACCACTACCCGCAAATACATTCCTTATATACGTAAGATAGCCGGCAAAGAAGACTATGCCGATGTACGCAATGTAATGATTATGGGAGGTAGCCGTATCGCAGTCCGTACCGCACAATATGTACCGGACTATATGCAGGTGAAAATAGTGGATAATGACCTGAACCGTTGCAACCGTCTGACAGAACTACTGGATGATAAAACAATGATTATCAACGGAGACGGTCGTGACATGGATCTGCTTATCGAAGAAGGGCTAAAGAATACCGAAGCATTTGTAGCCCTGACCGGCAACTCGGAAACAAATATCCTGGCCTGTCTCGCCGCCAAACGCATGGGAGTGGAAAAGACGGTGGCAGAAGTGGAGAACATCGACTATATCGGTATGGCAGAGAGTCTCGACATCGGCACGGTTATCAATAAAAAAATGATTGCTGCCAGCCATATCTACCAAATGATGCTGGACGCCGACGTGTCTAATGTGAAATGCCTGACTTTTGCCAATGCGGACGTTGCAGAATTCACCGTACCGGAAGGGGCCAAAATAACCAAACACCTGATTAAAGACCTGGGGCTCCCCAAAGGCACCACCATCGGAGGAATGATCCGTAACGGAGAAGGTATCCTGGTGACAGGTGATACGCAAATCCGCCCCGGCGACCATGTAGTCGTATTCTGCCTAAGCATGATGATTAAAAAGATTGAGAAGTTCTTTCACTAAGTATCAACAAATACTTGTATATGATTAACTCGAAGATGATATTCCGGATTCTGGGTTTTCTGCTTCTAATAGAAACAGTTATGCTATTATGTTGTGGGGGTGTTTCTCTTTTTTATAAGGAGAATGACTTGCAGAGTTTTCTGGTTTCATCGGCTATTACCACTAGCATCGGTATTCTGTTGCTCGCCATCGGGAAAGACGCAGTGAAATCCCTGAATCGCCGTGATGGATATGTCATAGTCAGTGTAGCATGGGTCACCTTTTCCCTTTTCGGAATGTTACCTTATTATATAGGAGGGTATATCCCAAGTGTTACGGATGCATTTTTTGAAACGATGTCCGGGTTCAGCAGTACGGGTGCCACCATCTTGAATAATATAGAGTCAATGCCTCATGGAATACTTTTTTGGCGGGCTATGACACAATGGATAGGCGGTTTGGGTATTGTATTCTTCACCATTGCCGTTCTGCCGATTTTCGGTGTGGGTGGGATTCAGGTGTTTGCAGCAGAAGCCAGCGGTCCTACTCATGACAAAGTGCATCCCCGTATTGGTATCACTGCCAAATGGATTTGGGGTATTTATGCCGGAATGACAGGGACATTGATTGTCTTATTAGTATTTGGAGGTATGAGTGTGTTTGACAGTATATGCCATGCTTTCACGACAACCAGCACTGGCGGATTTTCTACCAAACAAGCAAGTATCGAATATTATCACTCACCCTATATAGATTATGTAATCTCTATTTTCATGTTTCTTTCGGGCATCAACTTCACGCTATTACTGTTGATGTTCAATGGAAAAATAAAGAAGTTCATTCATGATGCAGAGCTAAAGTTCTATTTCTGGTGTGTCTCTTTCTTTACTATATTTATTGCAGTCTGGCTTCATCAGACTTCTTCTATGGAGATAGAAGAGGCGTTCCGTAAATCACTTTTCCAAGTGATTTCCTTGCAAACTTCTACGGGATTTGCCACAGCCGATTATATGCTTTGGCCTTCTATTCTTTGGGGATGCCTTGTAATAGTGATGATCATCGGAGCCTGTGCCGGCAGTACAACAGGAGGTATAAAATGTATTCGTATGGTTATCCTGTTTCAGGTTGTGAAAAACGAATTCAAACATATTCTTCACCCTAATGCCGTGCTCCCGGTGCGAGTTAACAAACAGGTTATTTCTCCTTCCATCCAGTCTACAGTATTGGCCTTTACTTTTTTATATGCAGTCATCGCTATCATCAGCATACTTATCATGATGGGGCTGGGAGTCGGTTTTCTGGAATCAATCGGAACCGTAATCTCAAGTATGGGTAATATGGGACCGGGACTCGGTACATGCGGCCCGGCTTTTTCATGGAGTCAATTGCCTGATGCCGCCAAATGGCTGCTTTCTTTTTTAATGCTCTTGGGACGTTTGGAATTGTTTACAGTATTACTACTTTTCACTTCCGATTTCTGGAAAAAGAATTAAGAATTCAATAAAGGTAGTCTCTTTAATGTAAAAGCTACAATAAGATATACATTATCAGGCTATTACAAAGAGTACTTATCTATTCATATATTCTCAACGATACTCACTGTAATGAGAAAAAATACTCATCGCAATGAGAAAAAGTTCTCATTACAGTGAGAATTCTTTCTCATTACGGTGAGTATTCTATCGTATTTCTACGCTGTTATCACATCATATCTTTCTAAGTAAAATCTTTCTTACAACAGGCTTATTTATTTCATAAATCTTATTGATAAGAACATCCATTTCCTGTTGGCGAGCATCACGGACAGCTTCAAACATCATCTTTGAATACATATCACGACGTCCCTTCAACCAAACGTTTTTATCCAAGTTTTCATCCATCACCTCAATCGCTTTTCTGTCGTCAGCATACAACAATCCCTTTTGCTGGAAAAAGCCGAATTCACACCACGCATATTCTCTGAATGTTCTTTCAATTTCCCAACGATATTCATTCAGGTGCATCACCGTCAATGCTTGTTGGTATTGGGGAGTTTTGGATTCAGCAGCAAGATTAATGCCCTTTGCCAGTTCATCTCCACTCCAAGTTCCAATTTCTTCATCGTCTATCAACAACTTATAATTGCCTTTTAGTCCTGTTACTTTCAACGTTTCACGGTTCATCTCTTCCATAAAAGGAACAACTTTCAGCACTTCTGCCTGGCTCTTTTTCTGTCCCCAACCACGAGCAATAGTATCTAAAGGATAAGGAAGAGCTTCTGCCAAATAGTCAAAACTCAAATCTTTTCCGTTCTTCTTTATATTTGACACAGTACAGTTCTCCGACTTGACGGCTTGTTTTTTATTGGCATTAATCTCCATATCCGCTACTTCCTTACCTACAAATCCCTGGGCTTTCAGGAAAAGATAGGCCATCACCATGTGCCCGTCGTTATCGGGATGAATACGGTCACTGCCACAAAGGGTAAAGGTAGGATCTTTCTGCTGATATTGCTGATTAATAGCTGTCATAGGAGCATTTAAATCGGTAAATTCCCAATTATTCTTAGCAGCCGATTCTTTCTGATATTCAACAAGCCGTTTGATGGTTTCATTTTTTGTCTTGAACGGTGTATTCTCTTTCAGTTGTACGGTTTCATCATACGGAGAAGTTCCGACCATCACGATACGGGTATCAGGAAGATCTTTAAAACGTTTCTCCATCTGCTGGTAATTCTTTATACTTTCCTGATATTTCTGCTCACCGAATTCTTTGGGCTTATCACCGTTATATTCAAAATATCCGGAATCATTCATACCAAAAGTAACCATCAACACGGAAGGTTTCATCGCAAAAATATCACCATCCAAACGTTTGTTCATATCATAGGCCGTATCTCCACCAATACCACCGTTGAAAACACGGATAGGCATATCCGGAAAACGGGTCATATAGTACAACCAGATGTATGAATGGTAATGCCCACCATCCGTTATACTATTTCCCAGGAATACTGCTCTCTCACCCTCCTTAAAAGGTTTCACAGTTTGTGCAAACGCAGCAGTACATGTCATACAAGCCGCTGCAATCAATACAAAAAGTTTTTTCATGTCTTAATTTCTATTTTATAAACTGTTATTTTCATTATGAACGTTTTCTTTATTTTTTGAGAGGATCATATACGGCAACTGCCACGCGTGAATCGGCACAGCCATAATATAAGAACCATTTCTGATTGTGGAATACAAGTCCTTCTATAAATACGGTTCCGGCTGGATATTGTCCGCTCTTCTCAAAGTCTGATTCGGGAATATAGAAAGGTTTATCCAAGCGATCGATTAGTTTAGTAGGATCTTTGGCATCAAATAAGGCTTGTCCGGCGCAATAAGAGTTGGCTGTATACAGTGTGTCTCCTTCTGCGCCCGATTTATTTTTGCCGTTATAAAGCAGCAGTATTCCTTTGTCAGTCAGGATGGCAGGAGGACCACATTCGGTCAGGTCACTGTCGAACTTACCTGCGCGGGGAGTCATCACTTTCAGGAATTCTCCATTTTCATCCAACATCGGTTCCCAGTTGACAAGGTCTGTGGAAGTGGCTACATTCACAAACTTTTCTCCCCAGTACATCCAGTATTTGCCGTCAATCTTGGCAATCACTTGTTTGCCGTCGATTAATTGAGTTACGATAGAGGCAGATTTGGAAAATTCATCTATGAATCTTCCGTTGTATGCTTTTGCGAAAGCCGGTCCATGTTTTTCCCACGTTTGAAGATCGCGCGAGGTGGCCACTGCCAAACGTGCCTGTTTGCGGTTCCATTGTGTGTAATGCATTACGTAAAGCCCGTCTTCTGTTACAGCAACACGTGGGTCTTCGCAACCGCCGGGATTTTCCAGTTCTTTCTGACTGTCGTCTGCCGGATAAAATACAGGTACGGACATTCGTTTGAAGTGTAGTCCGTCGTCAGAAGAGGCATATCCCAAACGGGAGGTACGTGATCCGATACCAGTTGCCGAGTTGTCTTCAGCCCGGTAGAGGACTACTACTTTCCCATCATAAACAGTAGCAGCGGGATTAAACGTATCACTCGCTTCCCATGCTATTGAGTCCTGTCGCATCGGACAATAGAAAAAGGTAGTAGTGTCAGGAGAGATAATCGGATTAATTCCTTCCGGACGCTGGAAATCTGCCCACGCCCAATCCGGGAATTCTGCTGTTTGCTTCTTCTCGCCACAGGAAGTGATTAATGCGGCAGCCATCAGTAGATAAGCTATGTTTTGTAGTTTTCTTTTCATTTTTACGTTTGATATTATAAATAAGTGCTCTTACAAAATTATCTTATATCATAAATTTATATACCTCGTTGATTTGCTTTAAGGGAAAGAGGGAGGCGTCACTTTAGTTCCCCACTTCACGTCAGGCTTGGACGAGGTAGTGTATTCTATCGTAGCTCCATTATTCAGTTGATCCCAATCGAGCCATGTACTGTCACACGGTTTACCGTTCAGCTTCATGGACTTGATATAAATATTCTTTTCCGAACCGCCTTTTATCACCATATCCCCTTTCTTTAAATGAACTTTCACGGATGAGAATATCGGAGTGTTCACTGTAAAACCTCCCACTCCCGGTATTTCGGGATAAAGTCCAATACAAGCGAATACATACCAAGCCCCCATCGTTCCTAAATCATCATTACCTGGCAGACCATCAATTTTGCTTGAATACTGTTCATTCAATACACGGTTAATAATCTCCTGTGCTTTATAGGGAGTTCCTACCCAGTTGTATATCCAGGGTATGTGGAAGCTCGGTTCATTGCCGGAAGCGAACCAGGCATCATTATAGCCGGCATCCAGACGAGTAAAGAATTCATCCAGGCGTTTTTCTGCCGCTGCTTTACCTCCAATGATTTCTATCAGCCCGGCAATATCGTATGGCACCATCCAGAAATAATTCTTATAGGTCGATTCACGGAAATCTTCAGTCAGTGGTTTCCACGAACCATCCGGATTACGTGATTGCAACCATCCGGTTTCCGGGTTATACAGATTCTTCCATGAACGTGCAAAATGGAAATAGCGCCAGCTTGCAAACTCTGCTCCTACAGCATGTAAACCAAACTGTCCGATTGCAAAATCTGCAGAAGTATATTCCAGTTGTATAGAAGCATTATAATATCCTTTATCCAAATACTGTTTTAGCCCTGGACGCACTTCGATATTCTGCGACATTGTGCCCGGTTCTTCCGCTCCTTTTCTCATAATTTTCCAAATCGGTTTCGGATCGTAATTGCGGGCACCAAAAGCATAGGCATTGGATATCAGGATGGGAGTTGGATCTCCTTGCATCACGCCGGTCTCTATATTAGCCATCACCCAACGCGGGAAAGCACCACCAGCCTCTTCGGCAAACAATTGGTGAGAAATAACAATATCAGAGGCTACTTCAGGATCAAGGATTGACAATAGTTGAATCTGTGTACGATAAGTATCCCAGTTGCTAAAAGAAGTATAGTGCTTGGAACGGGATTTATGTACCCTGAAGTCCGCCCCCATGTATTCTCCATTCACATCACTGCATACGTTCGGGTGAATGAATGAACGATACAGATGGGTATAAAATTGAGTGGTACGATCCGGATTAGTTCCTTCTACTTCGATCTTACCCAAATAATGATTCCATTTGGATTCAGCCTGATTCTGAATCTGCAGGAAATCCCATCCGGTATTCTCCGCTTTCAGATTTTCGCGTGCATTTTCTACTGATACATAAGAAACCCCAATCTTATATTGGACATTTTTCTTCTTATCTACATCAAAAGTAAAATAGACTCCGGAGTATTCTCCTTCAGCAAAAGTAGTATTCGGTTTCAGTTCATTTCTTTTCCATGTTCCCGACTCCAGCGCATCCGTATCAAACTCTGCCACAAAATAGACTTTATACGGTGTACGGAGTCCACAGAAATTACCGCCTTCTGCATATCCTTCACACTTATTCGGTGCAGTAATAACGATGGCGGCCTGCTCTATCGGAGTTGCGGAAATGCCTCCACCGATAATTACCGTACCATATTGCTGATCTGCCGGATATTCATAACTCGCCATACCGGTCCTTTCAGTTACTGTCAGTTTTGCATGAATATCTTCCTGCACCTTTGCTTCATAATAACCGGCATGTCCTTTTTCTTCAGAAATATTGATACGGTAATTGAGAATATTGTCCGGAGACATCTTCAGTTTACCTTTTACCGGAAAAGTGGGAAAGTTACCCATGTGCTCGCAACCGCCACCACTCAACTGATTGATGACGAATCCGGAACGTTTGGAAAAATAAGAGGGGGTGAACTGCACCATTCCGTATGGATAGGTGGCTCCGGGATAAAGATATCCCGAAGTCAAACCCACGCCCTTCGTTCCTATCAGGGTATTTACCTGACGGGCATAATTACTCCCGACGTTCTGCGCCGAGAGACTCCCCCACCCTCCAATCAAAACCAATAAAAAACCTGTTAAAATTTTATTTTTCATACTGTATTCTTCTTATATCTTTTTAGTTTCTTATTCTTTCGATAAAGAGAAGGGAGCGGCATACTTCGACGTACATCGTTCTTTATTCGGTTGACTTCCCATTTCAAAACGGATAATTCCTCCGTCTGCTATATCGACGTATCTGATAAAATTCTTATCCAACACACGTCCATTTAAGGTAGCAGACTGGATATAGAGATTCTCTTTACTATTGTTGTTCGCTTCAATCACGAATTTATTACCGTTTTCCATCGTTATAGTAGCTTTCTTAAATAACGGACTGCCAATTACATACTCATCCGTACCCGGACAAACGGCATAAATGCCCAGTGAACTCAAGACATACCAAGATGACATACCACCCTGGTCTTCATCTCCCGGATATCCTCTTTCTGTGGAATTATACAATCTCTCAACAATCTGACGGACCCAATATTGGGTTTTCCATGGCTGTCCGGCATAGCTATATAAATAAGGCATGTGCTGAATGGGCTGGTTGCCATGTGCATACTGTCCCATACCTGCAATCTCCATTTCTTTCATTTCATGGATCACTCCCCTGTAAGTGCCCGGTTTGATAGTGGGGGGAAGGGCAAATACGGAATCTATTTTGGTCGTGAACTTTTGATCGCTCCCGAACAAATTTATAAGTCCCTCCACATCATGGAATACCGACCAAGTATAATGCCACGCATTGCCCTCACAGAAAGGCCCGCCCCACTCCAACGGGTCAAACGGTTCCTGCCATTTACCATCAGCGCCTTTTCCCCTCATAAAACCGATAGACGGGTCAAATACGTTTTTATAATTATACATCTGACGGGCAAAAACTTCCTGATAATGTTTGTTTCCGGTCATCTTAGCCAGTTGGTAGCCACAGAAATCATCGTATGCATATTCCATTGTCTGTGCACTCGATCCCATTGATTCCGGATAAGGAACATATCCCAGTTCAAAATATTCTTTCCAGAAACCACGCCCGTTGGCACCTCCCCAAGGACCTTTATTCATGGCTTCGTGCGCGTATGCTTTTAAGGCTTTCTCCGGATCAAAAGTCCGAATCCCTTTTGCCCACGCATCTGCTAGCAACGAAATGGAATGATTGCCCAGCATCCCTCCAGTTTCTCCCGGTGCTGACCAAGACGGTAACCACCCGCATTGTTCTTGCGCGGCAAGCAAAGCATTCATATAACGTCCCTGCATCGTAGGATGAAGGATATTAGTCAATGGAAATTGAGAACGGAAAGTATCCCAGAAGCCATTATCCGTATACATATATCCATCGTACACTTTACCGTCATAAGGACTATAGTAATAAGGTTCTCCATTTGCTTTACGCTCATAGAATTTGCGTGAGAAGAGATTGGCACGGAACAGGCAGGAGTAGAAAGTTTTCATTTGTTCGTCTGTTCCACCTTCTACCTGGATTCTATTCAATAATTCATTCCACGTTTTATGTCCACGTATTTTAGTGGCTTCCAAATTCTTATCCTTACCCAACTCGTCGTTAAGCGTAACCACAGCTTGTTCTGCACTGATATAGGAAGAAGCAGCTTTCGCTTGTACTTTCGAGCCTTTTTTAAATTTGATATAAGCGCCGTAACCTTTGCCTTCTCCTTCCAATTTTCCGGAAAACACCTCATCTTTCTGATTTTCCCATACGCCATAATCTTCAAATGCTTTATCGAACTGCACGATGAAGTAGCTACGGAATGTCTTGGAGTTGTTTACAAAACGCTGGTTATTCACCCAACCGGATATTTGTCTTTTTACCGGATCAATTTTAATTTCGCTCATATCCGTATATCCGTCAATCACCAGATAAGCGTCTCCGGTAGAGGGATAGGAAAAACGCAAATGCACGCCGCGGGTAGTCGGAGCCATTTCGGTAGTAATGCCATTATTGAGCGTTACTTTGTAATAATGGGGCTTGGCTATTTCATTGTCATGACTGAACTTCGTGGCCCGTTTATTCTGATTCACAACCAATTCTCCTACCATCGGCATAAAGGAATATACAGCATAATCACTCATCCACGGGCTGCATTGATGAGATTGACAGAATCCCCTGATATTATCGACTGCATATTGATATTTCCAGCCTTCTCCGTTCTTTCCTGTTTGTGCAGACCATGTATGCATGGCATAAGGCATACCTGTGGTAGGGTATGTATTGCCATAACTCAAGCCGAAATGAGAGTCGGTACCTTGCAATGTATTGACATACTGCACGAGATCCTTCATTTGGGCATATATACCTGTTGAGAAGAAAGAAAAGATTACTAAATAAATAAATTTGTTCATGTTTTTTTATTTGCAATTATACAATTTCGATTAATAAACACATAAAGCTTTCACTTATCATTGTATTCGTCCACCTTTAATGCGCTTCTATACTCATCCAGCCGTTTTTGCAAGCGTTGCTGTACTTTTTTATACTTTAAATCATCATAAAGATTATTCAGTTCATTCGGGTCCTTCTTCAAGTCATACAACTCATTGCAATCCAATGGATCTTTCTTTGTACCATAAAAATGGATCAGCTTGTAACGACTATCACGGACCCCGTCGTGACGACGGACTTTGTGTTGGGCAGGATAATCGTAATAATGATAATAAATATCCCGGCGCCATTTTGCAGGTATCTTTCCACTCAACAAAGGAAGCAATGAATTGCCAACCATATAATGAGGTTTCTCAATCCCGGCCGCATCCAAAATGGTGGGAGCATAATCTATATTTTGAACTAAAGCATTACATTTACTATTTTCTTTTTTCTGAGGATAATATATGATCAGCGGTGTCCGGAAAGACTCCTCATACATAAAACGCTTATCGAACCACCCGTGCTCTCCCATATAAAAGCCCTGATCGGAAGTATAAACAATCATCGTATTTTCCATCAAATCATGTGCTTCCAAATACTCCAGCAAACGTCCGACTTCATCGTCAATAGATTTAATACACCGAAGATAATCTTTGAGATATTCCTGATATTTCCATTTTTTCATATCCGCCCCGGCAGCTTTCTTTTTCATAAAATCCGCATAACGTTTCTCATAAGCCGCTTCCCATTGACCGCGTTCTTCAACATTCATTCGATTGATAGACGCCTGCATCCCCTTAACATTCCATTCTTTATTGTAAGGTGAAGTATCTTTCAACTGATTTAGTTTGAGATCGTAGACAATTGTCATGTCTTTATCAATCTGCATTTCCTGTTCATTGGCAGGCCTACAACGTGTATTATAATCATCATCAAAAGTATCCGGATATGGAAATTCGGCATTTTCATAAAGATGGAGATATTTGGGTTCCGGCATCCAATTTCGATGAGGCGCTTTGTGGTGGACGAGCAGACAAAACGGCATGGATGTATTACGATGTTCCAAAAAGTCAATGGCATAGTCGGTTGTCAATGTCGTTGCATAGCCCTCACGCCTAACATACTTTCCATTCGTATCTTTGCTTTTAAACTCCGGATGATAATATGCGCCTTGATCCCACAAGACTTGATAATAATCAAATCCTTTGGGTTCACAACGCATATGCCACTTACCAACAACCGCTGTCTGATAACCATTTTGCTGTAAAATCTCCGAGAAAAAAGTCTTGGTTGTATCCACATTACCAAAAAGAGTCCGTTGACCATTCTGGTGACTATACAATCCGGTCATCAAACACGCACGCGAAGGAGTGGAAAGAGAATTTTCCACAAATGCTCGTTGAAAAAGCATTCCCTTGGCTGCCAAACGATCCAGATTTGGTGTGGGAGCCAGTTTGCCCAAAGGTCCGCCATAAGCACTGATTGTTTGATAAGAATGATCATCCGTCATAATATAAACTATATTCATTTTCGACTCCCTGTCATTCTTTCCATACCCCCACAAGCTATTACATAATAAAAGCGGAACAAAAAAAGCGGTTGGTTTCATAATTCTTGCATTCATTAATATTAATTTTTGAGAATGTTCTAAAATAGTGTTTTTGAGCCCTTATCATTTACCACTATAAGTGATTCCCTGCCAATCATCGGTACGGAAAGGCGATGCAGGAAGATTAGCGCCGTTATATAAATTACAGATCGGATTATCCGCCCACGCATAACGCACTGCTATCGGAAAAGAGACTTCCGGAGAAGAAACTACAACCGAATTCCCATCAATCACAGCATCAGCCCAATGAAACTTACGATCGACTCCGGAAATGGTAAATCCTTTCAGAACTTCATTATTCTTTGTTTTCAGCCCTCCGTTTGTATGCTTAAAGTAAATACGTATCTTATTGCCTTCAATCCGGTAAGTATCATACATAGGACCGGAGTATGGTATTTTTTCTCCATAGGTTTGTGCCCGTGCAACTAATGCCAGACGTCTTCCCACTTCCTGTTTGTTCTTTGGATGAATATCAAAAGCATCGCCTATATCAATTGTTACAGCCATGCCTGTGTTTGCAAGATGTAAAGTTCTTGTTTGTGCTTCTCGCAGTTCTGCCCAAGTTGCATCCACCGGAGCTGTTTGTTGAGCTGTAAAATTAGCTAGCTGCACCATATAAAAAGGAAAATCATATCCCCAGCGATCCCGCCAGTCTTTTATCATTAATGGCATCAATTCACGATATTGATATGCCCGTCCCGTATTGGCTTCTCCTTGATACCAAATCGCTCCCTTAATGGCATAAGGAATAAGGGGATGCAACATTGCATTGAACAGAAAACCGGGAACATTCGGTTCATTAGCAGTATTAACCGGCATGTGTGGTATATCCTTCATAGTCAAAGAAACCTGATACTTCCAATTACCGGCCAACTGCATATCATCTGTTTGAGAACGCTGAAGAGAAATGCTCCCCGGACTACCGTTAATACCACCCGTGCCACCTGTATCCATTACCCGCACAGCAATCACAGCCTTTCCTTTCTTAACCAATTCTTTCGGAATTTTATAACTTCTAGGAGTCATCCATCCTTCTGTATGCCCCACTTGCACACCATTAAAGTAAGTAAAATCATTGTCATCAATTACTCCCACATTCAGCGTCAGCTCTTTATTAGCCCAGTTAGCCGGAATATCTATCGTTTTTCTAAACCAAACAATACCATTAAAGCCTGCCAATCCCTGTTCTTGCATCAAACCGGGCACTTTCATTGTTTTCCAAGAGCTATCCTCCAAATCGGTAGCCGCCCATACAGCTTTACCATTTATAAATCCTTTATCGATCTTCTCAATATTCTTTTTCCAGTCTTCTATATCCGAATGAAATTTCTTTTCACGTTCTTCCTTGGTTACCGGAAGCCCATTCAACACCTCTAATTTCTTTTGCATATCCGGCATTGTTGCCAGCGCTTCTTTACTCGTCCAGGTCTCTATATACGTACCTCCCCAAGATGTGTCAATCAGTCCGATTGGCACATTCTGATACTTATGCAAATCACGTCCGAAAAAATAACCGGCCGCCGAAAAGTCTGCCACACTTTTTGACGAACAAACCTGCCAGCCATTTTCCGTAGCCTTAAGTCTATCACCAGGAACAGGGCTTATCGCCTTTTCTACCAATAGAAAACGGATATTGGGATAATTTTCCGCTTCCATCTTTTCTTGTTGATAGTTCAGAACCTTTCCCCATCCTTCTACCTGCATTTCCATATTGGATTGACCGGAACAGATCCAAACTTCACCGATCATCACATTTGAAAGCTTCACCTTCTTTCCGTCAGAAATTGTAATTTCATAGGGTCCCCCAGCAGCGGGAGTAGTTACTTTGATATTCCATTTTCCTTGTGCATCAGCCTGAATTGTGTATGTCTTCTGATCCCATGAGGTAATAATTTCTATTTTCTTATTAGGCTTACTCATTCCCCAAACAGGAGCTTCTGTTTTCTGTTGCAATACCATATTATCCGAAAACAAAGGTGACAATTTTACTTGTGCACAAACATTAGTAACAAACAATAGATACCATAAAACACATACTAAAACTTTTTTCATTTCTATTCTTCATTAGTTATATAATATATGACGAACAAAACTCTGTTTACCGTTAATCGATCCACTTTATCCTAAGAATTAAATAATCAAAAAAAGAACCATTTCTTTTTTTTGTAGAAAAATGGTTCTTTCATTTTCTTATCCGAACAAGCAAGAATTATTCATCGTAAACCTTCTCCCAATTATAAACACGATAGAAGTAAGGACGATAAAAATCCGCACTACCAACTGCATTAAAGTTATCTCCAAAATCTTTTGCGTCAGTATTTGTAGAGAAAACCAACTCGCCATTGCGTGATAAATGAGGATGTAAGTTTACCATATATAAATTCTTATAAGTGCGTTCACCAAGTTTATCTAACAAATCCGGGAGTCCGAACAGTCTTTTGCAATCAACAAAAGGTCCATACGGTTTATCACTTCGGAAAATATACATTTCACGTCCAAACCATTTAGCTTGTGCAAACATATAATAGGTATCTCCTTTCTTAATTACCCACGGCATACTGCAATCTGTATCCTGAATTCTGGATCTTTTAACCTCTTGCTCAGTAGGATAAGTAGTCTGCCAAGAAAAATTTCCTTGTTCATCACTTACATAATATTCCCATGGGCTAGTAAGATCATGTCTAGCCGTACGGGCCACCAACATATCATAATTATTATATGAACCATACAAATAAATATGACCGTCTTCATCTTCCCATAAAGTAGAGCCATATCCATATATATCAGCATCATTAAAATGATGATCGGCATTAATCAGCTTCATATAACTATCATCACCGGGGTTTCCCTCCAAACTGTAAGTTGCCAGACAAATCCCCTCATGCCTCATCAAAGCTTGCTGGTTTGTATTATCTACTCCATTCCAAAGTACTTGTAACTGATTATTACATACAGTAGCATCACCTGCCCAATATAGCCAATCCTGATCAATCTCTCCTTTCTGCACCTCCTCTTCGCTCAAACTGGCTTTCGGATGACGTATATGAGTGCGTGCCTGATAATAGCGAGAGGCAGCAGGATCAGTCGTTTGAACAAAATCAGCTAACCACACCAGATTTTCCTCCTCATCACCAGGAGTTTGCACCATAATAGTGTTACGTGGAAAATTCACTTTATTTCCATCACGCGACCTGTTTTCTCCATCTACAACTCCATACCAACTATCATTAAACGACCAAAATGCATTCCCATCAGGCAACAGGGTCGTCAACACACCGTCACCTCCATTCCAACCTAAAGTCCGAGTAAATAATTTATCATACTTTTTATCCTTAAAAGCCATCACATAACCGTTAGTCTCCATCAGTTCTAATTCCCATGTCGGCTTAATAGTATTCAAAACCGCTTCTTGCGCTTCTTCCTGAGGAGTACTTTTATATTCTAAGGGAACTGCTTCAAATTTATCACAAGCTCCTAATATACCACACAACAAAAGGAGTGATAAAATCTTTCTATTTTTATATCTATCCATATTTATGTCCGTTTAATCATTAAATTAGAATGTTAATTGTACACCAAGATTCACTACCCGCTGATTCATATAAGCATCACCCGCTGTATTGGTTTTTATTTCAGGATCTTGTTGATATTTATCATAACCTGTAAATGTCAGCAAGTTATAAGCATTCACATAAAAACGAATATTATCCACATACTTAGGCAACACCTTCTTAGGAAGTTGATATCCTAAATCAATAGTCTTCAAACGAATATACCAAGCATTAATCAACCAGAAATCAGACATGTAAGTACTAGCACTATTTATTGTAGAAGGGTTGGTCGTCAAACGAGGGAAAGTTATTTCTTCTCCATTTTGATAACGTTCCAATGTCCAACGTCCGGTATGAATAGGTTGGAACTGACTCTTGAACGATTCTATACCAGTACCATTGATTGCAAAACTATAGTCGAATGAACCTTGAAATAATACATTAAAACTGAATCCTTTCCAATATCCTCCGATTGACCAGCCCAAAGTAGTAGTAGGCAAATTGGGTTTACCAATGGCTCCCTTATCAAAATCATCAATAGAGCCATCACCATTCAAGTCGGCATACTTCAAGTCACCCGCCTGAACCGGAATATCCGTATAAGGCACTGCCGGAGCTTTAATTGTAGGATCGGTTTTGGCAGCATTTATCAATTCGATATCTTCCGGCGTATAATAACCTATCCATTGATATCCAAACGGTTGATTCAAAGGCTTTCCTGTTTCCGCTAACCAAGAATATTTTTGTTGAGCCTCAGCCTTAAAATCAACTTTATTCTTTGCATAAGAGAATACTAAACTTGTATTAAAATCGAACTCTCCAAAACGATCTTGATAACCAATTTGCCCGTCAAAACCTTGGTTAGTAGTCCTTGCCACGTTACTCGGAGCATATCCTATACCTATTATCAAAGGAACATCGGCACGTGTCACCAATTGATCATAACGTTTATCTAAGAAATAATCAAGAGTAAACGAAACTTTATTGAATAAATTCATATCCAAACCGATATCAAGCTTTTTAGCCTTTTCCCAAGTTACACTAGGAGTCCCCAAATCGCCTTCTTTTATCACCGGTGTATCACCTGGATAATCACCAAAAGGATAATTACCATTCTCTTTATACACTTGCTCGTACAAATAGCGATTGCCTGCCGCTACATCTGATCCTACCAAACCATAAGAAGCTCTTATTTTCAATAGTTGAACATTTTTTTCCAGCCAATCTACGTTTTTAAAGAAATTCTCTTCCGAAATAGCATAACCGATACCAATAGCCGGGAAAAAACCAAAGCGATTATTTTTACCGAAGCGATCTGTTCCATTATAAGCCATATTAAGATCAATCAAATATTTGCTCTTATATTTATATCCCATCGTCAAAGTATAACCTTCAAAGTTGTTAGGAACTGCCGCATCTTTTTCATTGGTCGTGCTTTGACGATTATATAAGAACATAGCGTTCACATCATGGTTTCCATTAAAAACACGTGCATAATTTAATGACGCTTGGATATTCAGGTCTTTCGTCGCCCGTTCCGTTCCACTAGTCACTGAATATGTTCCATAATCATATTTTTTATTGGGATTGATCTCATATTGATCAGATGACGAATTATAATGATAGGTAGGATAATCTCCACGATGCACCTGACGATAATTTTCATCTACACTCGAATAAGCCAAACGAAAATTAGCAGCAAGTCCCTGTGTCAGAAAATCCATTTTCCAAGTGGCCCCATACAGAATATTATTATCATTACGACGAGTACGCTTATAACCTTCATTTGCCAAACGGGCATTCAATGTGGGTTTATACCCTTCCGTATCACTCAAATAAGCATAAGAACCATTAGGATTTAGTACCGGAGCAGAATAAGGATGCATTTTGGAAAAATCGTAAATTTCACCCGTTGCATTCATATTGCAAGGTTCATTAATATTCATAAAACGTGAAGATACATCCAAACGCATATTTAAATTATCCGTCACATCAAAATCTATATTAGTACGATAGTTAAAACGGCGATAGAAATAGTTGGAATTTACATCATTTTCCTTTGTTCCAAAATCTTTCACCATACCATCTTGGGTAAAATAGCCGGCAGAAACAAAATATCTTAGTTTTTTAGATCCTCCGGAAATATCCACATTCACGTTCTCCTGAAAAGCACTTTTCTTAAAAATCTCATCATACCAGTTTACATCCGGATGACCATAAGGATCAGTATGATCTCTGAAAGCCATTATATCTTGTTTAGAAAACAACCTGGGCATACCATCATTTTCATAAGCTTCATTCACCAGGATAGCCGTATTATATGAGTTCAAAAAGTCGGGAGTACGGACCGGTGTCTGTATACCTCCTTCCAAACGCACATTGATTTGTGGTTTCCCTTCTTTTCCTCTTCTTGTTTTCACAACCAATACTCCATTGGCACCTTTAATACCATAAATAGCAGTTGTCGAAGCATCTTTCAAGATTGAAATACTTTCAATTTCGTTTACATTGATTTGCGACAATTGTTCGTATGTATACTGTACGTCATCTACAATAATCAAAGGTTTATTGCCATCGGCATTCAAAGAACTTACACCACGAATAAAAAAATCAGAAGCATCCTTACCTGGCTGCCCGGAGGACTGCTGACTAAAGAAACCGGGCAACTTTCCTGTCAAAGCATTTTGTAAACTACTCGTTGGCACATTGCGAATTTCACGTGCCTGTATACCGCTTACCGCACCCGTCAGTGTGATACGTTTTGCCTTACCATAGGCCACTACGACCACTTCGTCAAGGTCTGTCTGGTCGGGAGTTAACTCCACATTCCAAGATGTCTGGTTTCCAACTTTCAACTCATGCCTCTTAAAACCGACATACGTGAATACCAATATATCTCCTTTATCCACTTTCAACTGATAATTACCGTCAAAATCCGTAATTGTACCAATTGTAGCATTTTTTACCTTTACATTTACTCCGGGAAGCAATTCACCATCAGTGGAAGAGACTTTTCCTTTTACTGTCAACGATTGCGCTAAAGCAAACGTAAACAGGTTTATACTTAATAATATTAAAAATATTCTTTTCATAACATATTACCAATTCGGGTTTTGAATCATATTTCCATTCTTTATCACTTCAGAATACGGAATTGGATAGAAGTAACGCTTCGTATCAAATTCAGCAGAAAGCACATTCACTTCATTATAGATTGTTTTATTGCCAACAACCTGAATATTCAAACCTTTTAAAGGTTCTTTGAAAATATCCTCCGCTATTCTCCAACGGCGAATATCCCAATAACGCTGTTCTTCAAACGCCATTTCAATTCTTCTTTCGTTACGGATAATTTCACGCATCTCAGCCGCATCATAATTCTGAGGAGCAGGCAATCCGTAATAATTTTCATTTCCAGGCTCGATGCCGGCTCTCTTACGTAACTGAATAAGACTATTTAGCACTTCTTTGTTGTCAATCGTACCGCCTGCCAAAGCCACTTCATTCAATGCTTCCGCATAATTTAGCAACACTTCACCATAGCGATACATTACCCACAAATGAATATTGTCCTCATAGTTACTTGACGTCTGATAATCTTTCATAAATTTCGCCATATAATAACATGTTCGGCTATATTGCGCTCCCGAAGGGTTATGTGTTCCACCTACTTGCGTATCAAGAGTTGTATTCAACCAGCGAGAACCATGATGTAATATCGTAAAATCCAACCGAGGATCACGATTCTTAAACGGATCATCTACCGAAGTTGAAACATATTTAGTACCATCTTTCATTAAAAATGATTCCACTAAATTCTGCGTCGGATTGGTATTTCCATTGCCTAAAGAGTTGCCTGAGAATCCTAAAGGCCCATTGGCTGTTTCTATACTTTTATTTTTACCTACTGGGCGGAAAAATATTAATTCAGGGTTATTTCCACCATAAAAATCCACAAAAATATTGCGATAATCCTGAGCTAAATTCAATGTGCCTTTTCCTTTCGGACCATATTGATCTATCAAATCTTTAGCAGCCTGAGCAGCTAAGTTCCAACGTCCACTATCATAAGAAGGATAGCCTATCAATTCATTTCCAGCCTCTAAAGGTTTCTCATTGAATAAAGGACTAGCTGCATACAACAATACTCTGGCTTTCATCGCCAAACAAGCCTCTTTGGTAGGAGCATGTGCAAATTCTGTGGCATCCGCCATCGGTAATGACCGAAGATCATCTTTTATTTCATCCAATTCACGCACAATATAATCAATGCATTGAGCAAATGTATTTCGCGGAAGTTGGACATCATCTCCCAATACATATACATTATCACCTATCAAAGGCACACCTCCATAACGTTTCACCAGCTCAAAATAAAAATGTGCTCTTAAAAAACGAGCTTCTGCCTTCATCGTATAGTTCAATGGTTTTGTTTCTCCCAGTGCATTGATATATGTCAAATTAAAAGGCACCACATCTATATTATTAATCAAAATATTCGCTTTGCGAATTCCTTGATAATATCCTCCCCATTCCATATCTGTCAGACGGGACACCGCCGAATACCGTCCCATGAATAATTTATAGATTTCAGGTTCGTTATTATTAATAGATATAGCGTCGTCCGAAGCCGCATCCAAAAAATCTCCATTTATACGATTATATCCACTAGGTAAATGTTCATAATAGATATTGTTCAGAAAATATCGAGCTTGTATCCCTGCCGAATCTGCTCTTGAGAACAAATAATCCAGTGTAAAATGTTCTACCGGTTCCTTTTCATATCCATCATTACAAGCCGATGCCATGAACAATAACCCCACTCCTAAAAATGTTAAATATTTATTTCGTATCATATAGTAATTCATTAAAATCTGATATTAATACCTGTACTAATGCAACGTTGCAAAGGATAACTAGTAAAACCAACCTCCGGATCAACTAGCTCACATGCAGATTTTGTAAACAGATTCTGCCCATTAACAAATATTTTCAAGCGTAATCCTCCCAAGTAGTTATTACAGAATGAATCAGGTAAGCTATATCCTAAACTGATATTCTTCAAACGGATAAAGTTGCCTGAACGTAACCAAAATGAAGAATTCCAGCCATTACCTCGATTATATCCGTTTCCACCAGCAGTCAATCGTGGAAATGTTGCAGTCTGTGCAGTTTCCGGTGTCCAACGTCCTAACATGTTTTCATACGCTTGTCCGTAATAACGACCATTTGTTTGAAACCCTTCCAATAAAGTCCAATCCTGCAAATAAAGATCACGATTATAAGCACCTTGCCAAAACATAGAAAACTCCAGGCCCCGCCATTCAAATCCTAAATCAATACCGAAATAAGAATAAGGTTTATCACCTCCAATAACTGTACGGTCAAATTCATTAATTACTTTATCATCATTCAGATCTTTATACTTAATATCACCAGGCTGGATGTTTTCGAAGCCTTCAATCACCGGACTTCTTTCAATCTCCTCTCTAGTTGTAAAAAATCCATCAGCTACCAATCCGTAAATAGCTCCTGCAGGACGCCCTGTTTGACGTAGATACTCCTCCGGAACTTCTTGTTCATCCATATAAAGTAGTTTACTTTGTTCGCAACTCCAGTTGGCTGATACATAATAATTAAAATCATTTATACGATCTTGATAAGTAATAGACAAATCTCCGCCAAAGCGACGTACTTTTCCTATGTTCTCCATCGGATAAGATTGTCCAATCAATTCAATGCTTTTACCTCTATTCTGTAATAAATCAAAATATTTATCATTATAATAGTCCGCCGTAAATTTCAGACGATTATTAAACATAGCCAAATCTATTCCCAAATTCCATTTATATGCTTTTTCCCAAGTCAAAAAAGGATTAGCCAAAGGAGCATTTTCTGTTGTCACATTTCCCAAATATGACATTTGCGTCCCTAACGGATAACCGGCATTTCCGATATGTGAGAATGTTTGCTGATACATATAATATCCCGAGTTATCTATACCATTGCCCGTTTTACCAAATACTCCACGTATTTTCAATTGATTAAGCCAATCAGCACTCTCCATAAAGTTTTCGTTGCTGATATCCCACCCTAAACCAAACGCATAGAAAGTTCCCCACCGCTTGCCGGGAGCATAACGATTGTAATAGCTTTCACTTAGAGCTGCTTGAACAAAATATTTCTTTGCATAGTCATAAGCTACATCTGCTATAATATTGGAAGGTAACTGAGGTAAGTCATAATTTATTAATGTATTACGAGTATCCCCCATTAAAGTAGCCTTCACTCCATGCGGTCCAAAATGACGATTGTAATCTACAGCAAACTGACCATACATTTGCTGATAGCTAGTTACCGAATAAAATTTATTGATCTGTGAATCACTTGTTCCGTACTGAGTATATGCTTCATTCCCCCCTTTATCCAAACTATAAGAATACACCGGAGCACGTTTACTACGCTCCGTATACGAACGGTTTTGAATAGAAATATTTCCAACCAAACGTGCCGATAACCCTTTTACTAACTTATTAAAATCATATTTTAAATTAATTCCCCCTGCCATATCACGAGCAGTATCCATAATATAACCGGAATTAATGGCTTGTGACATTAAGTTATTATCAAATGTCACATTCCCCCCCCATGTCCCATTCGGATTCTTAACCGGATAAGCATTGTTAGGAGTAGTATAAATTCCATTCAGCAAATTACTGTAGTTCACCCCCGGCTGATTTCCATCTTCCACGCGACCCAACAAAGTTACTTTAGCAGTAAAGTCATCGGTAATATTGATATTCACTTTTGAAGAAATCATATAACGAGAAAAAGACAAATTGGTGTCATGAGCATCACTTTCCGTCGGATTCGAAAATAATCCCTTTTCACCCATATAGCCTACACTAACAAAATATTGTGCAAACCTGTTACCCCCAGCCACATTTAAATTGTAAGATTGAGTAGTAGACGTCTTATTTAAAATTTCATCAAACCAATTTACATTAGGATGTGTATACGGACTAGATTGCGTACGGAACTTATTGAAATCATCGTAGGTATAAAACGGTTCCTTTCCGTCATTCTGTAATGCCTCATTCAGCAAATAAGCATATTGATGCGCTGACAAAGGGTTAGGAGTTTTAAGAGTACTCTGCACTCCAAAACGTCCGGTAAAGGATAACTGAAAACCTTGCTTAATAGGTTCCTTAGTGGTGATTACCAATGCTCCTCTCGAACTACGCATACCCAAGAACATGGATGACAAAGCATCTTTTTGAATGGAAACTGACTCAATAGCATCCGGATCTATTGAATAAAGTTCCCGTTGTATTCCATCAATTACTACTACAGGAGCTATACCACGCGAACCAACATTAAACTCTGTATTGTCACTATAAAAGCCTTCCCCAAACACAGGAATATTTCCTATAATACCACTTGTTGAGTTAGCAGAAGTCTGATGAACACGTGCTCCTCTGTATTGAGTAATATTCAGCCCCGCTAAACGCCCTGCTAAAGCCGGAAGAATAGTAGTCCCCATCATAGATGACAGTTTGTCTGTATAAACAGTAGATGATGAGCCTAAAAAACTATCTTTATCTTTTTTCTCATAAGGGCCATTGAAAGTCTGTCTATCTTTAACAAATTGCTCATCCAATGTTACTTTAAAAACACGCTCAGTATTCTTCAATTTGTTCACTCTTACTTCCTTATGTAGGAATCCCGGATGTGACAAACGCAATATATCACCTTTCTTTAATTGGAATTTAAAAACACCATCAACACCCGTTATTACTCGAAAATCACTATTTTTCATCGTTACCGTTACATCCGATACCGGATTACCATATTGGTCAACTACCTTTCCGGTAATATCAGCATACTTACTCATTTCCTGTGCCGATACATTCGGAGTTAATATCCCCAAAAACATGCACATCGTAAGCAATGCGAAATAAAACCAGTCATTTCTTTTAATTACTATATTATACATATAATTTCCTATCATTTAATATTAATAAAAACATAAATACTGACAGCTTTATTCACAAATAAGTTCGTAGCTGAACGGTTGTTCTTCTCCTTCTATCTCACCTCCCTGAGCAGCTATTTTATCATCGGTACCGGTAATATTAATTGTACCGTCTTCATTTGTGAATATATAATCAATTCTGGTGATAACTTCTCCCTCAGGAATACCAAAAAATCCTGCCGGCCAAATAGTCAAATTATAGGTTTCGCTAAATACTCGGTCTTCCTTAATCATCAATGTTTTTTCACTCCTCTCATCTACCGAATAAACATTGCCATTATCTGTATATGCCGTGGCTTCCATATAAATGGCATCAGCCTTCACAAGATCATTGGAATAAATATCACCTAAAAATGAAAACGTCACATAATCATCTTGTAATGCCGCCAGTGGTTCTACTCTATTAAAATGGAAAGAACAAAAATCTGTTATTCCGCCATCTCCTTCCACTACTTCAAAGCATTGGGCACCAGGACTATATTTCTTATATTCCTCCTTTTGCGGAAAATCATCTTCCGCAAAATTGATAAAGAAAGCTGGTTTAAAACGCAAATTTTTAGGACCAGTTTTACATCTCAAAGTAATAGTAAAACTTGCCTTGTCATGTTGTTTGATAGAATATATTTTATCAGTACGAAAAGCTACCCACTCCATATCATTCAACACATTCGTGCTAACTCCATATTCTGCCATCAATAGCTCTGCCCAAGGTACGGTTGCATTCTTTGGTACCAATTTAGTATCTACCGGAGACATTGGTAATGAAGTGACCCCATCTTCCACCCCATCAGCAATGTAAGTTACCGTAGTATTTTCACGTGCATTCCAACTTTTAGGAACCAATATAGCTACCAAAAATCTCTTCGTTTCACCTCCGGCAGCATCAATATGACCTTTCACTGTAAAGGTAGCAACTTCTCCTGCCTTCACCCAATAAATCGGCTCTTCTTCTGTACCTTGATTAAGATTAATGGAGTCAAGATAAACACACCCAACCATTATAATTGTCATCAATAACAGAAGAACTCCCAAAGCATAACTTCTATTTTGTTGTTTACTATTTGTTTTCATAAGATTATATTAAAGCGTTATTCTATTACTTGTTTAAAAGTATAAACATAGGTGTTAGTATGACATCCCGGACTTAACTTTATTGTCAATCGGCGTTTCCCGTCCACTGTCGAAAATCCAATTTCAGTCTTTACTTCTTTATTCATCCCTTCTTCTTCAAATACAAGATGAAATGGAAACTGTGGATCATCTACACTCCATTTCCCTTTATTTTTTACAATGAATGGCAGATAATTTTTTATTTCATAAGTATTGTCTTTTTTCAATATAATATGAAAAGCACTAAAATCCATATACTCTGTAATGTCTATTCCATTTCGAAAAACAGTAGCTAATTGCCAATTACCATCTATGTACTTAACCGTCTCCGAATAACTTCCAGGCGTCATTTCATCTTTAAATGTGTCGCAAGAACTGATAATCACAGTTAATGCCAGAAATGCCGCAATCGCAAATTGCATATTCAGTCTCATATTTCTGTTTTTTTGATTATTCATAATAAGGGTTTTGAAGCAAATCGTCACTCTTTACAGTCTCTTTATAAGGAATAGGGAAGAAATACATAGCTTCTCGGAAAGTATGTTTACGTACTTTTACCTTCTCTCCCTTTTCAATACCATTAGTACTTCTCGTAATTTTATAACCATGCATCTGTTGATTCTCTGTTGTCTCTGCAATCATCCAACGACGTACATCGAAGAAACGATGTCCTTCAAAAGCTAATTCAATACGACGTTCCAAACGAATAGCTTCTTGCATCTTTTCATAGTCACTTTCTATACCTTCCTTTAGCCCATATCTCCCGTCACTTCCAGGGTCAATTCCAGCGCGCTCCCGAAGCGTTCTCAATACTTCATAAGGGCTTACAACATGTCCATCCAGAATTTCTTTATGATTCGGTCCATAATATTCATTAGCAGCTTCTGCATAGTTCAACAAAATTTCGGAATAGCGAATTAAGTCAAAGGCTTGAGAAGTACTAATCCAATGATTACCAGCTACCCCACGATGACTAAATTTACGAATATAATATCCTGTCGGTGTGCCCGCCCCAAAAGCATCAGAAGTACTTCCAGCACCCACATGCGTATAAATAGTATGATTCCGGTCCCCGGCACTATTTAACTTTGATCCATGCCATACTACCGTATTAGCCAAACGTGGATCCCTCCCCTCAGCCGGTTTCAATGGATTATAAGTATATTTACTAGTGAGATCATCTATGTTTTTTCCATCTTTCATTGGAAATTGCTCTACTAAATCATGATAAACATAGCCACCGTTACCATCCCCTCCACAGCTTGGAGGCCCAAACAAAGCTTCACGTTCCTTGCCAGCAGCTGTAGGTCTATATTCAAATAACATTTCACAATACGTTCCATCAGGATAAGTAATCCCGTCTCCAGCATCAGACACATTATAAAAGTCATTATTATGGAAGATTGCATAAAATCCCCAACCCGGTTCAGAATTACCTTTTTCATCTTTATGGTTGGAGTAAATTGAAAAAGTATTCATCTTAATCACATCAAGAGCAGCATCAGCTGCTGTTTTCCAACGTTCTTTATTATATTCTAGATGACCAATCAATTCTTTTGGAAAACCTGCTGACTTTCCAAAATCACTACCATTGAATAATTTACTGGCTTCATACAAACGAACGCGCGAAATTAATCCTTTACATGAACCGGCAGTAGCACGTCCTGTATTTATTCCTCGAAACTTATTAGGCAAATCACGAGCCGCCAACTCACACTCATTAACAATATATTCTACACAATCAGCATACGTATCACGACTAGTTTTCATGTCATCATCCACCTCATATATATTATCGCCAATTAGAGGAACTCCACCATAATGACGTAATAACATAGCATAATACCATGCTCTCAAGAAACGAGCTTCTGCTTTATACTGCTGCTTTACAGATTTAGTTATCGGACTTCCATCCACATATCTCATAAACACATTCGCACGCCGAATATTAACATAGGCAATCTTCCACACATCATCCTCTTTTACATTTACCGGATTAATCGTCCCGGTAGCAAACATCACATCATTAGTCACATCAGAAACAACTTTGTATGCTGCTTCATCACACGCAGTTTGTAAGCCTCCATGTTGAGTTACCCAACCCATAAACTCAGTCTTGTAACGGTTTGGTTTAACATCATAGCCCACGTTGGTATAAATTTGCGAAAGGAACCTCGCTGTATATGCACTGTCAGCGAATACCGTTTCCCGATCAAGGTTTATCGTTTCTACTTGTTCCAAATTAGAAGTACAAGAAGAAATCGCAAATGTACCTGCAATAAATAAGCACAAAAACACAACTTTTTTCATATTACTAGAAATTATTAATGAAATCTTATTATAATTTTATATTATGACGATTAAATAAATACATACCACTAAAAGAATATATGTATTTTCTGATCTTGTATATCTATTATCACAGAAACTAGATTATAGAGACTTTTCAAATCATCTTTCTAATACCGTCTGAATACTGGAAGTAAGCAGATAGCTTGTCCCAGTTATCCCGCTAGGATTTAATAACAATAGGATAGTCTTCTCCCTATTTAAGTTCCAGATTATCCAGTTCCATTTCGGCTTGTTCCTTGCTTACAGCCTGATAAACAAGCTCAAGGTCTTTCATGAATTTCTTTTGATTCTTGCTGATCACATACTTAATGGAGTTGCGGTTCTGGTGAACAATACAAGCCTAGACAGTTGTTTCAGGAAAAACACTTCTAATGGCATCCGAAAAACCTGTCAGGTTATCCGTACAAGCAATAAGAACGTCTTTTACGCCACGGGATTGTATGTCGCTCAAACAAGAGAGCCCAAAGTTAGCACCTTCGCTTTTAGAGATATACATCCCTAATAAATCTTTATGTCCATCAGGGTTAATACCGATGATATTGTAAATAGCCCGCGTTACAGGGCGGTTCTTTTCATCCATTACTTTGTAATGAATAGCATCCGTCCAGACAATAGCATACACACTTTCTAAAGGCCGGCTGCGCCAGACCTGAATTTCCGGAAGAACGCGATCGGTGATGGAACTGATGGTCTCAGCGGATACGCGATTACCAAGAGAACGTTCATGATCGTCCATGTGGACATCCATTTCGCCTTGAAGGGCGGCATTGAGGATGCTTTCCAATAACGGAGCAAAAGCACCGTCTTTGCCTAACAAGGATTTACCAAACTTAAGCTGTTCCAAAGCCTTGTTTTTGATCTCTTCAAAATTGAATTCTTTGCTCATAAAAAAAACTATGTTAGTAAAGATATTAATTTTATTCGTTACTGACACTGTTTAAATTACAGTCTCCAGCGGCTTACTAGAGAAGATTTGGTTCTTAATCAAATTCCGTGCTAGTAAAGCTCATTGAAAGGCCGATGGATAAAGGGATATCGGCATATTAGAAATAACAAATAAATTATCCAAACTATATGCATCTTAAAGTACTCCAGAATAGCCATGAATAAGGTAATTGAACATAAATAAGTAGCACGGAATTTGATTAAGAACCGAAGATTTTCGGTTCTTCGTCAAATTTGGTGGTAAGTTTTTCTCCGCTCATTTAGCTAATTCAGTCAGTGCCTATATTTTCTTATGAAAGTGAGTAAAAAGGGATAATTATTAACTTGGAAATAAAGAGATAAAGAATTTACCACCAAATTTGACGAAGAACCAGATTTTCAAATTTCATTTCTCATATTCTCATAATACACCTGATAACAATCTATGAATCAATAACATAACAGTATGAGAAATAAGACATAAAATGGTGTTTCTCATACTATTTCCATCATTTATGCCTAAAAACGATGCATTTCTCATAAGTTTCAAATCGTTTTTCCTCTTATTCTCATACTCCTTTTATCTATTTTGCCCGTTTCTCATGTATGATAGCTGTAGCTTTTCCTGACTCCCGCCGGATTGACGATAATTCCTTTTCTTATGTTGTTTATTAAGCAACTTCTTGTTGTTTACTGCTTTTCTGTGTATCATTCACTTTATATCTTTATGTTTTTCCTTCATTATCGCCATCTTTTCCTCCTGCTATCTGCATAGTGGCACTTGAGTGAACAGATCATTCCACTCTAGTGAACGGTTCTTTCTACTCCAGTGCACAGACCTTTCCACTCGAGTGGAACGATATGACTGCTTATAGCTAAATATGCTAATGTCCGCTCTCAATACTCTGATGTCCATTTTATAACCTATCATTTTAAGTATTACGTGATTACATCTCCGGTATGCCTTGAATCCATAATAGCTGAATGTTTCACCTTGTCTTGAATACTCTGCAAAACAGTAAAAAAGCATATGGAATTGCTTGGAAAATCTATGAGAAATGCTTTTAAAGTTATGAAAAGCCATGAGAAATGCACCATTTTCAGCATAAAAAGCTGATAATACTATGAGAAATACAGTTTTCAATTTTATTTCTCATAGTGTTATCTCTATGATTTACAGACTGTTATTAGGTACATTATGAGAACATGAGAAATGAAAATACAAAATCGTCTTCAGAGGCTGGGATTTCTTCTTATTTATTTCCCGGATTAGAAGATTATCTTTGGACAAATTTATAGTTAAAGTATAAATCTGTCCATTACAATAATATAAAGCTGATTAATAGAAAGATAGAAACTAAATTTCGTCATCTGATTGAATTTTATCCAGTGATAACAATTACTTTTATATATCCATATCTTTCAGAAAAGAGTGCCACCATCAATATCCAACCACAAATATACTTTCTTTTTACTATATACAAAGAAATGGTTGCTTTTATTTGATTATAATAAACCACAGGTATAGAATAATCAAATAAAAACAACCATCCAACAAATCTAAGCCTAATCCTTATAACGATATGCTTTCTAAATGGGAGTGATGTATCTACTTCAAATTAAATAGAAATTCATAATGCCCTGCTTCTACATCAACAGTCTGCTTTTTAACACTCATTTTCTTTTCATTCATTTTATATGAGACAGCATTATTGGGGATGCAAACTGTAGCCGTTGTTCCGGCAGGAACTATCAATTGAAGATTCAATTGCTTACCTTGCAATTCCCAATTAACAGCAATTGTGCCATAAGGTGATTCTTTCGTTACTTTTGTCCAGGTCACACCGTTTGGTATTTGAGGATCGACATAGAAGTGACGATATCCAGGTTTAGCCTCGTCAAGACGTATTCCTCCTACAGCCTGATAAAACCAAGTACCAATTCCATTGTAACAATTGTGCACACGACTTCGTTCTCCGCTCCAATATTCCCAAGTCGCTGTCGCACCATGGTCAATCATATACAGATAACCGGGATAATCACGTTTCTTCATCATTTGATAGAAGAAATCCACTTGTTTATTCCGAACAGCCCATTCTGTCAAAATAGGTACTCCAACTAGACCAACAGCAATATGTCCTTTATATTTTTCTTCGGTCATGGCAACGACGTTCTCTTTCACTTTATTGTACAAAGAATCAGGTACAACACCTACCAACATAGGATAGCACATATCCAATTGTGAGCCGGTAGAATAGATCCCTTCATCCTCACGGTAGAACGTCTGATGAATCAACTTGTTAAGTTTTTCTCTACGCATAGCAAACTCTTCCGCCTCTTCTCTTTTTCCTAATGTTATGGCTGTCTTATACATAGTGCTCAAGCATTCGCTGATAAAACAGTTACTTACCAAATCCACTGAAGCCTGATTACCTGCATCTACTCCCATAGGTGCCAGCCAATCACCCAAATACCAGTCACGGTATTTGGTATCGGGCCAACGTTTCAGCAAACCATCTACTTTATATTTATCAACATACTTAAACCACTCTTTCATTTGAGAATAATATTTCTCAATCAAGCGGGGATCATTATAGTTGACATACGTTCTCCAAGGAGCCTGTACAAAGAATCCGCACCAATACGGACCGCCGCCACCGGTACCCGGATTAGGACCAACATGCGGCAAACTTCCTCCTTCACGCATGGAGTCTCCCCATGTTTGCACCCAGTTTTCAAATGTTGGAGCCACATCATACATCGTTTGCAAAGACATCGTTGAGGAGTTTCCATCACCACCATATCCTGCACGTTCCAAATGCGGACAGTCTACCATATATCCACTAAAAGTCAGACATTTCATCGTATACTGAATCATTTGGTGAATAGCATTCAAGTCGGCATCCGAACATTCAAAAGTTGCGGTCTGTTTATAATCTCCATAAATCTGCAGAGATTTCATAGCACCTGTTTCCGGTTTTTGAGGAAGATTGGAGATGCGCACATATCGAAAAGCGTGATGATTGAATTTATTTCTGAAGTATTCTCCTTGCTTACCACCAGATATATAAATATCACTTTCACCTTGCTTGTCAAATTCACCGTCTTTCGTCAAATTATCACTATATTCCATAATAACTTCATGACCTGCCGGCAATATAGGCATTTGCATCTCAAACCATCCGGTCTGAACCTTTCCCATATCTACCAGCCAGAGACCTTCACCCAGCTTCTTTACAGAAACAGCCTGCAAAATCTGATGTATCTTGTTTATCTCACACATTTGAGGGGAAGTGATATGATCGGGAACATTCACTTTCACAACAGGAGTCCATTTCATTTTGTCTAAAGCCTGTGTTGAAAGTTCTCGTGGAAGAATCCTTCCATCCACCCTCTCACCTCCAAACTGCAAAGCACGCCAAGTACCTGTATCAGAATAGCCACTTTCACGTCCGTACCATGCTCCGTCTGTCTTCGTTACGACTTCCCATTTACCATTTCTCAACACATCCAATTCTGCTTTTACCAGCGGACCTTCATAAGCTGCTCCGAAAGTCGTCGTTTTATACCAACCTTGTCCCAGCCAGATAAGCAGATCATTATCTCCTTCTCTTAAATAAGGAGTAATATCATAAGTAACAATTAGTGAACGTTTAGATAAATGTGATACAGCAGGGGTCAGAACGTCCTCCCCAACCTTTCTCCCATTGATATAAATTTCGTGATAACCTAGCGTATTTACATGCAAGAAAGAAGTCTCCCCTTGAGTCAGTTTCACTTTTTTGCGAAGAATAGGAGCACAAATCTTACCACCTTCAACAGAAGCCCCTATATATTCTCCTTTCATCTGTGACTGATCCAAGATGCCAACTCCAAAACGGGCAACAGGACTCCATGATGAAGCTTGTTTTTTAGCATCCCAAACACGTACCCGCCAATAACACAAAGAACGAGAAGTTAAAGTCTTCCCTCGATAAGGTACCATAACCGAAGTTTTGGATTTCAATTTTCCGGTATTCCATAAATCAGCTTTATTCTGCACCAACAGAATACTATCCGAAGCTACCTGTATTTCATAATAAGTTTGCCCGCCTTTCCAGCCGTCCCCCTTTAACTTCCAACTAAAGTGAGGAGTTACATTATCAATCCCCAAAGGATCAATAAGATTCTCACATTTTAATTCCACCAAATAGAAAGGCGAAGTTTTCTCATTTCCATATACTATCATCGACAGACAACAGAAATAACAAATCAAACCTAAACATAGCAATCGTTTCATTCTATTCATCTTCTATTATTATTCAACTCTTACCAGCCTCACTTTATGAGTGACAGGTTTATTGATTTTATAAATTGTTTCAACAAGACTCTTCATATAATTGCTCCAAACCTCCCGTATTTCAGGATTCATCGCTTTTATATACCAATCGTAGCTCATCCTAAGAAACCCGTCTTTAGGTAAATATTCTTTTAGTTTATCGATAGCTTTCTGATCATCAGCAAACAGTAATCCTTCTTTTTTCAAGAATGAATATTCGGTCCACAAATATTCTCTAAAACGTTTCTCCACTTCAAACCGTTCTTCATTCAGATACATGATTTTCGCAGCTTGTTGATATTGGGGAGTATTCGGGTAATCTGCCAAATTCACTCCATTCGCCAACTTTTCGGATGAGAGATTGTCAATAAACTGATTGTCTATAGTTAACCGATACATTCCTTTCTCTAAATTTGTTACCTGAAAACGTTCCTGATTAAACTCTTCCATAAATGGAACCAACTGCATTGCATCGCGTTGTGACCTTTTATTTCCCCAGCCACTTCTAGAAATTGAATCCAGCGGATAAGGAAGAGCATACGCCAGATAATCAAAAGTCAGATCAGCTCCGTTCTTTTTCAGTTTTGAAATCTTACAGTTCTTATGAGTTATTACAGATGAATGATATGCATCAATAGATACTGATGACACTTCATCCCCAGCCAGTCCCTGTGCTTTCAGAAACAAATAGGCCATGACCATCTGTCCGTCATTATCCGGATGAATTCTATCTATCCTGCAGAATGTAAATGTAGAATCTGCCTCCTGCTCTTTTCTGCTTATCTCACGCATCGGTTGGTTAAAATCAACAAAACCCCAGCCATTCTTTTTAGCCGATGTACGTTGGGCATCTATGATTTTTAAAATGGCGTTGTTCTTATTATGCAATATAAAATTATTAAACTGGGAAGTCTCATCATAAGGAGAACCACCAATCAAAACTTTCTTTATTTTATTTTTAGCCAGTAAGCGTTCTTCTATTTCCCGATAGCTTTCCAATGACTTTGCAATCCGTTGTTCCGACAGTTCTTTTGCATCGTCTTTCATGTAAATATCATAACCGGTATCATTCATACCGAAAGTTAGAGTCACATAAGTTGGTTTCCTGTTGAAAACATCATAGTCCAAACGATCCTTCATATCCCACGCACTCTCTCCACCAATTCCGGCATTCATGATAGTAATCGGTTTATCCGGGAAACGAGTCATGTAATACAACCAGATAAATGAATGATAATGTCCGCCGTGAGTAATGCTGTTTCCTACAAATACGACACGTTCCCCTTCTTCAAACCGGGGTATTGTTGTTTGTGCCTGTAAGTAATCGCAATTTATATAAACTAAAGATAACAACAAAAGTATCCTCATTTTTAGTCTATTAGCCATTTTCTTTATTCTTTTAATCAAACCATAAAGATAACCGTACAACAATCAATCTGCTATATCCAGCTTATTCTTCTCTGCTTTCCCATACTGTTTCACCAATACACTTACGCCTCCTTTCAACAGTTCGGGAGTCGCCTCCATAGTGATAACCTTTTCTTCGCCCGGCATCAACGTCACATAATTATCGGACATAATAATTGGAAGTATTCGTTTTTGCGTAGCCTTATTAACAAGCCTCACCCGATTAGCAAAAGCCACAGTCCCGGAATTGTTCTTTACAGCTATATTCATCTTTCCGTCAGACATCGATTTATCCACCAATCGGCAAGACAAAGCAACTTCCGGAAGTGTGTTCAGCAATGTATAGTCAAGATCTCTCACGCCATTCCGCCAATAGAAGTTTTCAGAGATTAGATTACCTTTGGCATCTGTCAGTTCCAGCTTGATAAAATGAAGCGGAGTCAGCTCTTCTATATCCTTTGGTTTCTCATCATAAATTTCGAATTCGAACAATGAATATCCGAATTGTGTGGCACGACTGATACCTGCCAGTTTCACATAACGTGCTGTAACTGGTTCCAATTCAATCTGTTCAGTACCACCTCTTCCATCTTTGTTGGCATAAACGGTTTTCCATTCTTGTGCATCATTCGATACTTGCAGTTCGTATTTCTTAGCACAAGCTGCCTCCCATCTCAAAATAACCTTTTCTATCTTTTCTTCTTTACCAAGATCAATGTATATCCATTGAGGATCACTGTATGCACTTTCCCAACGACTTCCGGCTCCTCCGTCAGTAACCATTGAAGCACTTTTAGAGGCACCTGCTGAAGAAGAAGCTACTACATTCTTTCCATAAGCCAGATTGAAAGGGTTAAAGTTCAAGGAGAATGCTTCTGCAATGTTGCTGGCTGCCACATCAACCTGTTTTGTCTGTCCGTAGACCGGTACTTCTTTTCCATTCAGGTCGTAAACCGTTGCTTTAGCAATTGCGCCTTTCAAATCTTCTGCTGTAGTATTTATTACTTTTATACTGTTGTTGGAAGCATTCCATTGGATATGAAGAGGTTCACAAGCCTTTTTTGCTCCCCAATAAGCGCCTGTAGGATCATAATAATAGTCATAAGTCTGCCATACAAACGAAGGATAAGCAGGATGGCTCATCCAGATCAGAAGTCCGGCTGCATCATTCCACATCTTATCGTTCCAAGCCTCATACATACCTTTCATCACTTCGAGATTCAGCATTTGCGCTTTCTCACAGAATTCTTCCAATCCGGATGATTCTCCGTACTGTGTGTTCACTGAATTCTTATAATTAATCGGGTTGGCATTAGATGCTTCCTTACCGAAGAAATGCTTGTTCCAGACATTGTCATCATCATTCTTTAACTGCTCATCGGTGGGCAACGGCCACCAGTCTTTCTGCGGAATAAACTCTTTCACGCTTTCGAAGGTGGGGAAAGTAGCCGTACCTATTTCAGTACGCATTCCGTAGCCGTGATCAATACCATAAGGATAAGCCGGTTTACTAAATGCCAAGTTACTGCCCGAAGTTTCAAAATGATGTCGCGGAGGCTGGTTTCCCCACCAACCGCTGCCGGACAATCCGTCCTGATTGGAGCAGGACTTGTACATACGGTCATTATTATCCTCTCTAGCAATCATCTCTCGCAAGTAATTATCCAGTTCAGGCGCTGGACGAGTTTCGTTAGCTCCACACCAGATAGCAATGGAAGGATGATTGCGTAAACGCCTCACTTTATCAAGAGCATTCGCTTTGAATGCCTCCGGTTGAGCCACGGCATTATATGCCACATACAACCAGAAATCATTCCATACCATAATACCATACTTATCGCAATAATCATAAAACTCATCATCCGTCACACACCCTGTCCATAGACGAATCATATTGTAATTCATCTCCTTATGAAGTCTGATTTTTGTCTCATACTCTTTGCCGTGACAACGAAGCAGATACTCGCTCATCCCCCAGTTTCCGCCTTTCAGATAAATTTTCTGTCCGTTGATAAAAAACGTGAGAACCGGATATCCCACTACATTATCCACCATTTTATACTCATACTTCTTAATACCGAATGTTATCTTTTTCACATCCGACACCTTCCCGTCAACGGAACAAGTCAGTTTACATGTATAAAGATGAGGCTCGCCGTAACCATTCGGCCACCAAAGTCTCGGATGCTCAACGACTAGTTGGGACAAATCATCTTTATCTACAGACAACTTGGCAGTGGCTCCTCCTTCCACCCGGATATCTTTGGAGAACGATATGTTGCCAGGCTCGATAACTCCAGAGACTACGACTTTCTTTGGAGAAGAGGAAGCATTTCTAATATCGGTTGAAAGAGAAAGTTCGGCTTTCTGCAAAGTAGGCAATTCCGAGCGTATCCAAGGATCTTCCATTACTACATCTCCGGTAACCATAAGATAGGCATTGCCCGTGATACCCGCCAAACGTCCCGGCACGTACGGCATCCAGTCCCATCCGGCACCTGCCAAATAACTGGGGCTGCAAGCCACTCCATAAGGTTCTTTAGCTTTACGCGTCTTCTTTTGGTCGGGATCGGTAATCAGGACAGCAATCGCGTTCTTGCCGGACTTCTTTATCAAATTGGTCACGTCAAACTTGGAACGCAGCATGTGACCGCTTACATCTTTGGTAGATGTTTTCGTCCCCGATATCTTCTCTCCGTTAAAATAGAAATCGGCAAAACGATTTGTATTGTCGAAATGAAGCCACACACGCCTCCCCTCCGAATAAGAAGACGGGAGTTCGAATTCCGTACGATACCAGAAAGGACGGTTATAAAACGTTTCGTCTACTTTATAAATATTATCGGCATAATTAGGATCAGAAACGATTCCTGCTTCAACATAAGCAGTAAAAACAGTTCCAGGAACCACCCCTTTAACATAATCGGACATTTCAAACCCTGAAGTAGAAATTTGCTCCCCGGTTATGTTTTCTAAATCTGCCTGGGGTTTCACTTCCCAAATGATCTGAGAATCGGAACTATTTAACGACATCTTTGTTGTCTGCTCTTTACATCCTGCATGAAAAACAATAAGCATAGCCGACACTATATAGAAAACCAATTTATTTACCATGATATTAAGATTTTAAATTTATACTTTATTTGCAATAGAGACATTCTTTCATCAGATTCCCCACTCAACATTAGGTTTATCACCCATAAACAGTTCCAATGTACCTCCAGCTGCAATGTCCGCAAAATCAAGATAACATTTATTGTATTCCTGACCGTTCAACAAGGCCTTTTGTATATAGACGTTATTTATGCTGTTATTATGAGCTATTACCGTGAATTTCTTACCAGTATAATAGCTGAGATCAAGATTGAACTCTACTTTATCAAAAACCGGACTTGTAATCTCCATACGTGTATTTCCCGGACAGGAAGGATGAATACCGGAAGCAGCCAACACATACCACGCCGACATCTGACCTACATCTTCATTGCCAACAATTCCTTCAACTTTGTTTGCATAAGCCTTTTCACATGTATAGCGTGTCCATTTTTGAGTATACCAGGGAACTTCAAGCTGATTGAACAAAAAAGGAACAAAGTGCACAGGTTCATTCGCATGGTTATAATATTCATTCCACAGCATATTAGAAGGAGTTTTATTAAAGAAATCTGTTAAATCCGCAATAACTTTCTCCTTACCACCCATCAAATTCACCATTCCCGGAACATCGTGAGGTACAAACCAACCTTGCTGATAAGAGTTTGCTTCTATACACCCATACCATTCTTTAAGACGTGCATTCTCCGGCCATTCTACCCATGTTCCATCTGCTTTGCGAGGACGGAACCATCCCTTTTCTTTATCAAAAATAGAATGATATGCCTGTCCCTTTTCATAGAAACATTTGGCATCGTCTTCTTTCCCCATAGCTTTCGCTAATTGAGATATACACCAATCAGTATAAGCATACTCCAAAGTGGTTGAAATGCTCAATGGTTCCGGAGCATACCCCAATGAATCATTACCAAAACGACGGGATGTGTTAACGGCATAACGATATGCTTTCTCTGCATCATACGTACGAATCCCTTTGATATAAGCATCCGCCAAAACAGACAAAGCAGGATTTCCCAACATACAGCCGGAATAGGAATTCAGCAATTCCCAACGTTCATAGTATTCGCGCCCACTCTGCTCTGCCATAGTAATCAATGAGTTCAGTTCATCACTTACTAAACGCGGATTAATTATAGTCTGCAAAGGAAACTGACTACGAAATACATCCCATCCACTGAATATAGTACGTTTTGTAAAAGTGCTGTCAGCCGTATGTATTTTATAATCACCGCCTACATAACGTCCGTCTACATCTGTATAGATACGAGGATCAATCATCGTATGATACATGGCAGTATAGAATATCGTTTTTTCATCATCCGTACCACCGGATATCCGGACACGATTAAGTTCTTTATTCCACAATTCAGTAGCTTCCTGCTTTACTTGTCCAAAATTTTTAGAGGCTATTTCTTGTTCAAAGTTATTTGCAGCACCCTCCATATCAACAAAAGAGATACCAACTTTCATCTCTACAGTCTCTCCCTCCTTCGTTGGAAATTCAGTAAAAAAGCCCAGATGTTTACCCGTCAGTTCTTTCTTGTCTTTTATAACCGGAGCTTGTGATATACGAGTCAAATAAGGAATACTCACTACTTCATCACGTTTCCGAACCCAATGTTCGGGAATATCTGCACTCCAAAAGCCATAATTAGTCAAAGGTTTACTAAATTGTGCATAATAATAAACGGTATAATCGGCTTTTCCTTCACCATTACCCCATCCACCACCATCAGGTGTACACTTCATCCATCCTTGAATAGTGTAATCATCTACAACTTTAATATACTGTGAAGTAGATGTTCCCCCTACTCTACGAGCTAAATCAATCTGAATACGCGATTGGTCACTAGAAGGATAAGTAAAATGTAAAATTCCACAGTGCGGTGTCGCACTACTTTCTACTTTGATATGATAATCAGTCAATTCTACCGAATAATATCCGGCCTTAGCCGTTTCAGTGGCTTTGTTATAAGCCGAACGATATCCTTTTATACTATCATTATTCTCTTTACCTGCCACTTTATATAATTCACCAGTTGTAGGCATCACAAGAAAATTGCCCAAATCACCAAACCATCCCACACCACTCATCTGGGTAAAAGCAAATCCTTCGATTGTCTTATGTTCATCACTGTATCCGGAACCGTTATCACCTCCCGTTATTGTATTAGGACTAACCTGTACCATACCATACGGAGTCGTAGCTCCGGGAAAAGTTTTACCTAATCCGTGATAAACACCGGCAGCCCCTACACTAGTACTGGCACCAATAAACGGGTTTACATAATCAGTCGGAACCAAATCTTCCGATACGGTATTGGTTGATGAGCAACCCGTCATCCAACACAAAAAGCAAACAATTAAAAGATTAGCAGTCGCTTTATACATAACAATAATCTAATTATTTTAAGTCAAACTAAGAACGAAAGTCTTAATACCAAAACGAGGCATTGAAATCGTCATTTCCGATTTACCTGCACGTGTTTTTATCTTCTTTCTTTCGATACATTGTCCATTCAAATCAACTTCCTCCACTCCGGATAATGGCATGTCAATGGTAACCTTTTGTAATCTTTCGTCTCCTTCAGAATTGAACAGGCGCAATAGTACCTTTCCATCTTTCATTTGAAGAGCACTCACTTGATAACCAGTATTCTGTAAATCAATAAATGATTTCGATTCCGGTTTTGCCACTGGATAGCAAGAATACAGCAATGGTTCATTCCAACAATCGCTATCATCTGCGATTGATGCTTTGTCCCATTTGCCACGATGAGGTATAATTGCATACTTCATCCTCAAAGGGTGTGTTATTTTATAATCAGGTCCCCAAAGTCCTCCACCCGAATATTGAGCAGTCAGTCCTAGCGGATAGTCCTCTCCATAAGAATAAGAAGTAGTATGGTCTGATAATAAAGCCAGAGCATAGTCGCCTTCCTGTTCAGCCAAGTCAACCCAATGAAGTATAATATTATGTTTGATTTGATCCCAAGAACCAAAGAAAGTATCAGTCAGTTTGCTTTCACATACATCAAACGGTGCATTTTTATAGACATGGGGAGAATGTAAATCAGTCGGGAATAATACACTTAGTTTAAACCGATCGTCACAATAAGCCCGACGATTATCACGCCAACGTTCCTCTTTATATTCACCAATACCTACATTCTTTTTCCAGTCAACCGTCAAATCAAAATCGATCCGTCTCGTTCCTTTAGTGAGAGTGATTACCTGTGTAAACGGATGGGAAGCAATCTCACCCTCTATCTTAATTTTTTGCTCATACACATTATCCCTTATTACTGTCAGCTTGGCCGGAGTCTCTATAGAAGAACGAAATTTACCTTCTTCATAAAAAAAGCCTCGTAGCTCCCCTAAAGCATATTTCTCCGTTTTACCTGCAAAATCCTTATTCCCTTCTTTTTTAGCTATCAGGCTTTTTATGGTTCCTCCCTTTGATAAGTCAAAAACAATTTTATACATATCATTTTCAACCACGTATTCCTGTTTATTCACTTTATTACCTTCCAAAACGAATCTACTCTCCGAAACCTCTTTCTTACCGGCTTCTTTCTTTTTTATACAATACGTGGAATAACCAAAGGGAGGAATCTCTGCCTCAAAAAATAATCTTATCTCTTTACCTTCATTTTCTACCAAACAACCTATATCTTTACCTTTCCAGTCATAAACACTTAAATCCGCATTTTCAGATTCCGTAGGCAGAAGAACATTTACGACTTCCTTTCTTCTCATTCCTAATGTATTAAAAACACGTATATATTGCTGTTGAGCATTATTTTGCGGAATAAACTTTTCATTAAAGCTCTGCATAGATGCCTCAATAATTCCATCTGCAAGATAATTGGTACTGTCTGTCCATCGCTTAATCTGATCAGCCCATGTTCCTTTTCTATTCAGTCCATTATAAGGCACAATCCACGAATCATGATGTTGTGCCAACATCAGTGTACGCCAAGCCTCATCCATATCTGCTTGTCGACAAATATATTTATTTTCCAGATAAGCCATTACAGACATTTTCTCTGCCATGACAATTCTATTTTCTGAAACACGTACTTCTTGCGCTATTTTTTGCAAAACCTGACTTCCCCACATAAGATTCACATGTATATCTTCCTGTGAAAAATACCAGTTATCATCCGTTTTTCCGATGGAGACATTTTCAATGTAATCTCTCCATGTCATATATATAGAGTTATTTTTTGTGTTCTTTCCACTTCCCAGCCATGGGCCGTTTTTCCATCCCGCATCCTGAAAACACATACCAACGGGGTGTTTGATACCTGCGTTACGGCAATCTTTTAAATAAGCATCCGAATTTCCCCAAGCAGTTGTCTGCCAAGTTGATCCCGGCTCTAGTTTTTCACAAGCATATCTGGGAACGGTCAAGATTGCAGTCCCGTCCGGTCCCACCCAATTAACCAATTCTCCGCCATAAGCAGCAGTATACCCTCCCCAACAGGTATTGGGACATTTTAATACAGCATATTTAAAGCCGAATTGTTTAAGGATTTGTGGCAAGCAACTTGTGAAGCAAGGTTCTTCTACCGAATAGGTTACAAAATCGACCCCCGGAAAATGTTTGTTTATTTTAGCAATACCATATTGAAACTGTCTTATTATACTCTCTCCCGAGATATTATAACAATAAGGCTGTGCATAAGTAGGATTCGTAAACTCTACCTGATTACTAGTAGCCATCTCTTTAAAACGCAAATAAGCCTCCGGAGTCTGTACTCTGACTGTATCCCATGTTTCAGGCTCTATCTCCATACAAATCCGCCAGTCCGGATGCATAGCCAGATGATCCACAATGAATTGAGTTTTCCACTTTACCGGATAATGTCCATATATCCCGCCATGATACCCATCAACAAAATAAGCTTGTTGAGAATAAACATTTGCACAAAAGAAAACAGTCAGTAATATGATATAAATTTTATTCATGGTATCCTAAACCTATTTATCTTTGTGTTGCTCCATTCTACACATAAATTCATATAATTTATGTTGGACAACTTCTTTATTATTTTCATATTCCGGAGATATCCAATCAACGAGTGCCAGCAAAGTCTGATTTTCTATAAATTCTTCCTTCAGCCTTTCGTTGTTTTCCACTTCTATGAGAAACTCTGTTTTTTCATCAGAAGTAAATTCATCCGCAAAATATTTATTCAGACAATTCTCCATATACACAGTCCTTTTTTATCAAAGAACGATTATCTCAATAAATACCCCTAAAAAATACCGATAAAATCATTAAAAAGTTATGCAGCCAATGTTACATTGAGTTTTGCTCTCAACTTTTTTAGTGCTATTCCCATCTGACATTCCACTGTATTTACCGAAATGCCCAAACGTTCGGATATTTCTCTATACTTCAATCCTTCCATGCGACTTAACAAAAATATGTCACGGCATCTTTTAGGCAAACTATTGATAGCATCCCGTATCAGGTTCTCCATCTGATTTCTTTCTGATATATCATATACATCAAAACGATCCAAAGATTGCAATTTCAGATTCAACTCAATCTCAAAAGAAGCCTTCACATTCTCGACATACTTTTGCTCGAATACTTTATGCTTTAAATAATCCAAACATTTGTTTCTCACAAGTCTGAAAAGATAAGCATTCATATTCTCAATATGATTCATTGACTCTCTCTTTTCCCATAAGTCTGTAAACACATCTTGTGTTATGTTCTCAGCATCCTCTTCCGACATCACAAATTCTTTTGCAAACCGAACTAGCTTGGGATAATAAATAAGATACAATTCTGAAAAACTCATAGTTGTGTGTTTCTTTAGATTAGTATTCAGTTATCAAAAATCTTGTGATGCAAATATAGAGATGAAAAAAGCCTACTTCTTAGTGGAAGTAGGCGGGAAAGTAAACGTTTTATAGATCAATTATTGTATATACATTTAATAATCAACAATTTACAATAAGACCATTTTTTAGTTTTGGTAAACCGGATAGAATCATTTTTGAGACAAAGAACCAAGCTTTTTTACCTCCTCCTCAAAGATATTACTATCAAGAGTGGACATTCTCTTCACTTTACTCTTATAATTATAGATTGTCTGCACAGAATAATGCAAAAATACAGCAATCTGTCCAACATCGGTAATTCCTAATCGTATCAATGCAAATATGCGTAATTCTGTATTCAGTTGGTCCTTTTCCAGTTTATAACGCTCCTCCGGTTTCAACAAAGAATTAAACTTTTCCACAAAGTTAGGATACAAATTAAGGAACGCTTTATCAAAGTTATGATAAAGTTCTTCAAGTTCCTTTTCAAAAGGTCGGGAGGATGACTTATATAAATCATCAATCTGTCCGGTCTTGATTTTCCTGTTCACATTCTTCCTGTACTCATCGAGTTTATTAATATAAACGGCACATTGATTCATAAAATACCCCACATATTTTTCCTTAATCAGATTAGCTTCGTCGAGATTCTTATTCAGCCCGACCAGTTCCTCATTCATAGCTTTAAGATGCCGTTTAGCCCGGGATACAATTTTTGTTTGTTTATATGTAAAATACAAGGCAATAGCAAGAAATATCACAAACAAGCTAGTTAGAAATATATAAAAACGAAGGTTTTGTTTTTGTTTTTCCAACCGGATTAAATACGTATTTTCAATAATTGGATGGATGCGAGCAATTACCGTATTCTTAAAACGAGAATTATAAAATATAGCATCGTCCAACGCTATTTTTATATAATTATATGCTCTGTCTATATCTCCTTTATGATATAAATTAACTGCTAGTGTTAACAAAGCCTCATTTTCTTTTACTGCTAATTTTGTATCTGTCATAGCAGCTAATATCAGAAACTTCTCTTCCAAATCATAGTCTCCAATCAACCGATAAGCCCTTGAAAGCCCCATAGCCATCATTGCATACCCATGAGTTCCCAAATTTTGCTCATTATATATTTGAGTTAATATTTTAAGAGCTTCTTTTACATTACCTTTATCCTGAAGTTTCACAGCCTTTTCCTTTAAATACATATTTGACCGGTCATATAAGATACTCATTACAGTATCTCTATACGAGTTCTTTTCCTGTATATATCCGGCAGAAAACCGAACATCATCTGTATACTTTATAAGGTTCTCATAATAACGTATACGATTCCAACAATACAATGCTTTAAGATGATTTGATAAATCCGCACATTGAATTGATTTAAATATATCATTTGCTTGAATAAACAAACCGGATAAGGAATAGACAAAAGCCAACCGGAGCTGCCCTTCCAAAAGGAATTCTTTATTACCGACTATGTTTGCTATTTTTATATTTTCATGAATATATTGTTCTGCTGAGTCACAGACAAAAGTCTCATACTGATAGATAAGCTCTTTGTTTAAATTATAAATATCTTCCAACGAATTAAGACCAGCCTTCTTTTTCTTTAATTCTTTTATGGTAGCTTCTTTTTTCTGGGTATATATCAAACGTTCAGAAATCACTTTGTCTAACACCTTCAACAAAGAATCATTCTCACTATCTGCATAGAGGTAAAACAAGGAGTTTAGAAGGAAAAATATAAACCAAAGTGTGCGTTTCATAATCATGTATTCTTTCTTAATCTGCAAAAAAATGTATTTTCTTTGTGTTATTCGCCAAAAAGAGCGTAAATCATTCTTTTTATTGCATCTTTTAACAAATGAAGATGGAGAAATTCCCCCATTCTAAATGATATTTGTGAAACCATGCTGACTAAAAAATGAATCTAAAAGATATGGAGTTAAAAAAAGCTTTTTTGCTATACGGACTTTGCAAAAAGTATAAATATTAGTTCTATATTTGCAGCCGTTAAAAGAGAAAGATGAAACAAAGCTTAAAATTCGGACTACTTTTAGTGTTGGCTTTGCTCATCCATTGTGCAACTAATGGAGCAATGGAAGATATGTGCAAAGTTTCCTCCCCGACTTATCGGCAGGAGAAATGCTATGTATCACAAGATCGTCCGATTCAGGATGCTTTGGAACGTCTTTATAATCTTTATACGACGCAAACCTGTGACATGAGTCATACAGACGTCGCACATGTTCCGACAGATAAAAGCATGTTTTTGTTAATCGCTTATTTCTGTGACCATTACAAACATCAAAGTCCACCTTACCCTGTCTCATCCCATTCTCCTACATATTATTACGATCCTATCTCCTATTATATATATGGGTTGAGAAAGATTGTCATTTAGCCTACAGTACAATAGACTCTTTTGCTCGTCATTTATTACAGTTGGTTTTATTCTCCATAGGGCGAATAGACTAATTGCTTATTTCTATATAATATTCAATCTAAACAGCTATTGAATTATGAATTTTACATTTTTAGTTGTTGTTTTACTGACAGCGCTTGCTTTTGTCGGTGTAGTAATAGCCCTCTCGCGTGCTATCTCTCCCCGTTCATACAACCTGCAAAAGTTTGAGGCTTATGAATGTGGTATACCGACACGTGGTAAATCATGGATGCAGTTCCGTGTAGGCTACTACTTGTTTGCCATCCTATTCCTTATGTTCGATGTCGAAACAGCTTTTCTGTTTCCGTGGGCGGTAGTTATGCGTGACATGGGACCACAGGGACTTATTAGTGTTCTCTTCTTCTTTATCATTTTAGTTCTGGGTCTTGCTTATGCCTGGAGGAAAGGAGCTTTGGAATGGAAATAACCAAAAAGCCAAAAATAAAATCTATTCCGTATGATGAGTTTATTGACAATGAATCATTGGAAAAGTTGGTCAAAGAACTTAATGCAGGAGGAGCCAATGTTGCCCTCGGAGTACTTGACGACTTTATCAACTGGGGACGCAGCAATTCACTGTGGCCGCTTACCTTTGCAACCAGTTGTTGTGGTATCGAATTTATGGCACTGGGTGCCGCGCGTTATGACATGGCCCGCTTTGGGTTTGAAGTAGCACGTGCCAGCCCGCGTCAGGCTGATATGATTATGGTATGCGGAACAATCACCAATAAAATGGCTCCGGTACTGAAACGACTTTACGACCAGATGCCCGATCCGAAGTATGTGGTTGCCGTAGGCGGATGCGCTGTCAGCGGAGGTCCTTTCAAGAAGTCCTATCACGTAGTGAACGGAGTGGACAAGATTCTTCCGGTAGATGTATATATTCCCGGATGCCCACCACGTCCTGAAGCATTCTATTATGGCATGATGCAATTGCAACGCAAAGTGAAAATAGAAAAGTTCTTTGGTGGAGTAAACAGAAAAGAGAAGAAACCGGATTATTTAAAAAATGAAGAATGATGAATGATGAATGAAGAATTCGCATGCAACATCCCGACAGATTTTTCATTCTTAATTTTTCATTCTTAATTTAATTTGATTTATGCAAGAAATACAATTTATAGCTCCTGCAGCGTTACACGACGAGATGCTGCGCTTGCGAAATGAAAAACAGATGGACTTTCTCGAAAGCCTCACCGGTATGGACTGGGGAGTAGCCGATGAGAAAGACGCTCCGGAAAAACTCCGCGGTTTAGGCGTAGTCTACCATCTGGAATCTACCATTACAGGCGAACGGATAGCACTAAAAACAGCGACAACCAACCGTGAGCTACCGGAAATTCCGTCTGTCAGCGACATCTGGAAGATAGCCGACTTCTACGAACGTGAAGTTTTTGATTTTTATGGCATCACCTTTGTCGGTCATCCTGATATGCGTCGGCTCTACCTGCGTAACGATTGGATCGGTTATCCAATGCGTAAAGATAACGATCCGGAAAAGGATAACCCACTGTGCATGACCAATGAAGAGACGTTTGATACGACTCAAGAAATAGAACTGAACCCGGACGGAACCATCAAGAACAAAGAGACGAAACTGTTCGGCGAAGAAGAATATGTAGTCAACATCGGTCCGCAACACCCTGCTACTCATGGTGTAATGCGCTTCCGTGTTTCTCTGGAAGGTGAAATCATTCGTAAGATTGATGCGAACTGCGGGTATATCCACCGAGGCATCGAGAAAATGAATGAAAGCCTCACTTACCCTCAAACATTGGCTTTGACAGACCGTCTGGACTATTTGGGCGCGCATCAAAATCGTCACGCATTGTGTATGTGTATTGAAAAAGCCATGGGTATTGAAGTCAGCGAACGCGTGCAGTACATCCGTACCATAATGGACGAGTTGCAACGTATCGATTCTCACTTGCTGTTTTACTCTTGTCTTGCTATGGACTTAGGAGCGTTGACAGCATTCTTTTATGGATTCCGTGACCGCGAGAAAATTCTCGATATCTTTGAAGAAACTTGCGGCGGACGTCTGATTATGAACTACAATACGATTGGCGGTGTACAGGCTGATCTTCATCCTAACTTCGTCAAACGAGTAAAAGAGTTCATTCCTTATATGAGAGGAATCATCCACGAATATCACGATATATTCACGGGTAACATCATCGCACAGAGCCGTATGAAAGGCGTCGGTGTGTTAAGCCGTGAAGATGCCATCTCTTTCGGTTGTACCGGAGGTACAGGCCGTGCATCAGGATGGGCGTGTGACGTACGTAAACGAATGCCATACGGTGTATATGACAAAGTCGATTTCAAAGAAATCGTTTATACGGAAGGTGACTGCTTTGCCCGTTACCTGGTGCGTATGGATGAGATCATGGAAAGTCTGAACATCATTGAGCAATTAATAGACAATATTCCCGAGGGACCTTATCAGGAAAAGATGAAACCTATCATCCGTGTTCCGGAAGGCAGTTACTATGCAGCAGTAGAAGGAAGTCGTGGTGAATTTGGTGTCTTCCTGGAAAGTCAGGGTGACAAAACGCCTTACCGCCTACACTACCGTGCTACGGGATTGCCGCTTGTTGCTGCAATTGACACCATTTGCCGGGGCACAAAGATTGCCGACTTAATTGCTATTGGCGGAACAATAGATTATGTCGTTCCGGATATTGACAGATAATACTTAATTATTAAAAATATATGTTCGACTTTAGTATAGTAACAAACTGGATACATGAGCTACTGCTCTCCATTATGCCGGAGGGATTAGCCATCTTTATAGAATGTGTAGCTGTCGGCGTGTGCCTCGTAGCACTGTATGCCATCCTGGCTATCATATTGATCTACATGGAGCGTAAGGTCTGCGGTTTCTTCCAGTGTCGTCTTGGACCGAACCGTGTTGGTAAATGGGGTTCTATCCAAGTGGTCTGCGACGTGCTCAAAATGCTGACCAAAGAAATCTTCATGCCGAAGGGTGCCGACCATTTCCTTTACAATCTTGCTCCATTCATGGTGATTATCGCTTCATTCCTGACTTTCGCTTGTATTCCTTTTAATAAAGGTGCGGCGATTCTGGACTTTAATGTGGGCGTGTTCTTCCTGTTGGCAGCTTCCAGCATTGGAGTTGTCGGTATCTTGCTGGCCGGTTGGGGTAGTAACAACAAATTCTCTTTGATCGGTGCCATGCGAAGCGGTGCACAGATTATCAGTTATGAACTTTCGGTTGGTATGAGTATCATGACAATGGTAGTGCTGACGGGAACCATGCAATTTTCTGAAATCGTAGAAGGACAAGCTGATGGTTGGTTCATCTTCAAGGGACATATTCCTGCGGTCATTGCTTTCATCATCTATCTGATTGCCGGAAATGCAGAATGTAACCGTGGCCCGTTCGACCTTCCCGAAGCGGAAAGTGAGCTGACAGCCGGATATCATACTGAATACTCCGGTATGGGTTTCGGTTTCTTCTATCTGGCAGAATACTTGAATCTGTTTATCGTAGCCAGTGTTGCCGCCACTATCTTCCTGGGAGGATGGATGCCGCTGCACATTGTTGGTTTGGATGGATTTAACACTGTAATGGATTATATTCCGGGCTTTATCTGGTTCTTCGCCAAAGCATTCTTTGTGGTATTCCTTCTGATGTGGATCAAATGGACTTTCCCACGCTTGCGTATCGACCAGATCTTGAATCTGGAATGGAAATACCTGGTTCCAATTTCTATGGTAAATCTATTATTAATGGCATGCTGCGTAGCTTTCGGCTTCCACTTTTGATAAATGTAAATTATGGAATATAAAGATAAAAAATATACGTACTTAGGTGGTCTGGTGCATGGCATCAGTACACTGGCAACGGGTATGAAAACCAGCATCAAGGTATACTTCCGTAAGAAAGTGACCGAGCAATACCCCGAAAACCGGAAAGAGCTGAAAATGTTCGACCGTTTCCGTGGTACGCTGAATATGCCCCACAATGAGAATAATGAACATCGCTGTGTAGCTTGCGGATTGTGTCAAATGGCCTGTCCGAACGATACAATCAAAGTGACCAGCGAAACCGTCGAAACAGAAGATGGAAAGAAAAAGAAAATCCTGGCAACCTATGAATATGATTTGGGTGCCTGTATGTTCTGCCAGCTCTGTGTCAATGCTTGTCCGCACGATGCCATCACGTTCGATCAGAACTTCGAACATGCAGTCTTCGACCGGGCGAAACTTGTCCTGAAGTTGAACCACGACGGTAGTAAAGTAATAGAAAAGAAAAAAGAAGTTTAGATATGGGATCAACACTTGAAACAGTAGTATTCTACTTTTTGGCAGCATTTATTATTGCTATGTCCATCATGACGGTGACTACCCAACGTATCGTACGCTCGGCCACCTACCTGCTCTTCGTGCTCTTCGGCACGGCCGGCATCTATTTTTTGCTGGGTTACACCTTTCTGGGGTCCGTTCAGATTATGGTTTATGCCGGTGGTATCGTCGTTCTTTATGTATTCTCCATCCTGCTGACCAGCGGAGAAGGCGACCGGGCCGAGAAAGCAAAACGAAGTAAAGTCTTAGCCGGACTCTTCACTATGATTGCCGGTTTGGCCATTATCCTGTTTATCACACTGAAGCACGATTTCATGCAGACAGCTAATTTGGCCCCGCAAGAAATTAGTATTCATGCTATCGGGAACGCTTTATTAAGTAGTGACAAATACGGTTATGTATTGCCTTTCGAAGCTGTCAGCATATTATTGCTGGCGTGTATCATCGGTGGCATCATGATTGCACGTAAGAGATAGGAATTTTAAGTATTAACTATCAAAATAGAGTTCGAATATGATACACATGGAATATTACCTGGTAGTTTCTACCATCATGATGTTTGCAGGAATCTATGGATTCTTTACCCGCCGAAATACACTGGCTATCCTGATTTCTGTAGAGTTAATGCTGAATGCTACGGACATCAACTTCGCCGTATTCAATCGTTTCCTTTTTCCGGGGGGAATGGAGGGTTATTTCTTTGCACTCTTTTCCATCGCCATCTCGGCTGCGGAAACTGCAATAGCTATCGCCATCATGATTAACATTTATCGTAATCTTCGAAGCATTCAGGTGCGCAATCTGGACGAGTTGAAGTGGTGATTTGTTTCATTCCCAGGAACAAGGTGTTTCATCCCTTGAAACACTTCGTTTCACACCGAGAAACAAAGTGTTTCTCACCGAGGAACAACTAGTTTCACACCGGGAAACCAAACAGAAGGTCCGAGTATAGTGATTATCAGCTATAAGACCAAAAATTATTAATAATAACTCAAGTAATTAAATAAAACTGTATGGAACTAACAATTCTAATACTCCTTCTTCCTTTCTTCTCCTTTCTCATATTGGGAATCGGAGGTAAGTGGATGTCCCACCGGACAGCGGGTACAATCGGTACGCTGATACTGGGAGCAGTAGCAGTACTATCCTACGTTACAGCTATCCAATATTTCTCCGCTCCACGACTGGAAGACGGAACATTCGCCACACTGATGCCTTACAACTTCACGTGGCTTCCTTTTACAGAGACTTTACACTTCGATTTGGGCATCTTGCTCGATCCTATATCGGTAATGATGTTGATCGTCATCTCTACAGTGTCACTGATGGTACATATCTACTCTTTCGGTTACATGAAAGGAGAAGTCGGTTTTCAACGCTATTACGCTTTCCTATCCCTGTTTACCATGTCTATGCTGGGATTGGTCGTTGCAACCAACATCTTCCAGATGTACCTTTTTTGGGAGCTGGTGGGGGTAAGTTCTTACCTGCTAATCGGTTTTTATTATACAAAACCGGCTGCCATTGCTGCTTCCAAGAAAGCGTTTATTGTTACTCGCTTTGCTGACTTGGGCTTCCTGATCGGTATCCTGATTTACGGATATTACGGTGGTACATTCGGCTTCACTCCGGATACAGTATCCTTGATAAGCGGTGGAGCTTCTATGCTTCCGTTGGCTCTCGGACTGATGTTTGTCGGTGGTGCCGGTAAAAGTGCCATGTTCCCGTTGCATATCTGGTTGCCGGATGCAATGGAAGGTCCTACTCCGGTCAGCGCATTGATTCATGCGGCTACCATGGTAGTTGCCGGTGTATATCTGGTGGCACGTATGTTCCCACTTTTCATTGCATACGCACCGAATACGCTGCACATGGTTGCTTGGGTAGGTGCATTTACAGCATTCTACGCGGCAAGTGTGGCTTGCGTACAATCAGACATTAAACGTGTACTGGCTTTCTCTACCATTTCACAGATTGGTTTCATGATGGTAGCTCTGGGTGTTTGTACTTCCATGAATCCGCACGAAGGAGGTTTAGGCTACATGGCTTCCATGTTCCACCTTTTCACACATGCCATGTTTAAAGCATTACTCTTCCTCGGTGCAGGTAGCATTATCCATGCCGTACATTCTAATGAAATGTCCGCTATGGGAGGTTTACGCAAATATATGCCGATCACTCACTGGACCTTCCTGATTGCTTGTCTGGCTATTGCCGGTATCCCTCCGTTCTCGGGCTTCTTCTCGAAAGATGAAATTCTGGCTGCTTGTTTCCAATACAGCCCTGTAATGGGATGGGTGATGACAGTCATCGCTGCAATGACCGCTTTCTATATGTTCCGCCTCTACTACGGTATTTTCTGGGGGAGCGAGCCGCCCCGGGCAGGTTCCCATTCGGAACATAACACGCCGCACGGAAACTTGGAAGCGGCACCTTGCCGCCCACATGAGAGTCCGTTGGCTATGACTTTCCCGTTGATGTTCCTGGCAGTTATAACTTGTGGAGCAGGATTTATTCCTTTCGGACACTTCATCAGTTCGAATGGTGAATCTTATTCTATCCATCTCGATCCGTCAGTGGCTATTACGAGCGTTGTTATTGCGATTATTTCGATTGCAATCGCTACATGGATGTACAAGAATGCCAAACAGCCTGTTGCTGATTCGTTGGCAAAACGATTCAAAGGTCTGCACAAGGCAGCCTATAATCGCTTCTATATTGATGATATCTACCAGTTTATTACGCATAAGATTATCTTCCGCTGCATCTCTACTCCTATCGCATGGTTCGACCGTCATGTAGTGGATGGATTCTTTGACTTCCTGGCATGGGCCACCAATACAACAAGCGATGAGATTCGTGGTTTGCAGAGTGGTCAGGTACAACAATATGCGTATGTGTTCCTTTGCGGTGCACTGGCACTTATCCTACTGCTGATTCTCTAAATAGTAAATAGTAAATCTTTAAATAGTAAATCATAAAGATGAATTTCTTATCCATATTCGTACTTATCCCCTTATTGATGCTGGCCGGACTTTGGGCAGCACGAGGAATCAAAGCCATCCGGGGGGTTATGGTAACTGGCGCATCGGCACTTCTGATTGCCTCCGTCGTACTTACATTCCTGTATTTGGGAGAGCGTAGCGCCGGAAACACGGCAGAAATGCTTTTCCGTGCAGATACGCTTTGGTATGCCCCGCTTCACATATCTTATTCAGTAGGTGTTGACGGAATTTCGGTAGCCATGTTGTTATTGTCTGCTGTCATCGTATTCACCGGTACATTCGCTTCCTGGCGCCTGCAACCGCTGACGAAAGAATATTTCCTCTGGTTCACCCTGTTGTCTATGGGAGTATTCGGATTCTTTATATCCGTGGATTTGTTCACCATGTTCATGTTCTACGAAATTGCGTTGATACCGATGTACCTGCTGATCGGTGTATGGGGATCAGGACGTAAAGAATATGCAGCCATGAAACTGACTCTTATGTTGATGGGCGGTTCCGCTTTCCTATTGATCGGTATTCTCGGAATCTATTTTGGTTCGGGAGCAACCACCATGAACCTTCTCGAAATTGCACAGTTGCACAACATACCTTTTGCACAGCAATGCATCTGGTTCCCGCTGACTTTCCTCGGCTTCGGTGTATTGGGCGCCCTTTTCCCGTTCCACACATGGAGTCCTGACGGTCACGCTTCTGCCCCGACTGCCGTATCCATGCTTCATGCCGGAGTATTGATGAAACTGGGAGGTTACGGATGTTTCCGTATCGCCATGTATCTGATGCCGGAAGCAGCCAACGAACTTTCCTGGATATTCCTGATACTGACAGGTATCTCTGTAGTCTACGGAGCCTTCTCCGCTTGCGTACAGACCGACTTGAAATATATCAATGCTTATTCATCCGTATCTCACTGCGGACTGGTTCTTTTCGCCATTCTGATGCTAAACCAGACAGCAGCAACAGGAGCAATCCTTCAAATGCTTTCACACGGATTAATGACAGCCTTGTTCTTTGCTCTGATCGGTATGATATATGGACGTACACACACACGTGACGTTCGCGAACTTGCCGGTTTAATGAAAATTATGCCGTTCCTTAGTGTATGTTATGTGATTGCCGGTCTTGCCAACCTCGGTCTGCCGGGATTAAGCGGTTTCATTGCTGAAATGACCATCTTCGTCGGCTCTTTCCAGAACAACGACGTATTTCACCGCACACTGACCATCATCGCCTGCTCTTCGATTGTGATTACCGCAGTCTACATCCTGCGCCTGGTAGGTAAGATTCTATACGGAACCTGCACCAACAAACATCACCTCGAACTGACCGACGCAACTTGGGACGAACGTGTAGCCGTTATCTGCCTCATCGTTTGTGTTGCCGGATTAGGTATGGCTCCTTTCTGGGTTAGCCACATGATTGGTGAAAGCGTATTACCGGTTGTCTCACAACTAATCCCCTAACTCATAAATCATAATTCTTAATTCATAAATAAACAAGATGGATTATTCACAATTTCTAAATATGCGAGAAGAGCTGTCGCTCATAGCTGTCTTACTGCTGCTATTTCTAGCTGACCTCTTCATGAGTCCGGATGCACACAAAAATAGTGGGAAAGCACGCCTGAACACCATGTTGCCCGTTATTCTGATGGCTATCCATACGGCTATCAACTTGATTCCGGGAACTGCTACCGATGCATTCGGTGGTATGTATCACTATGTACCGATGCACACAGTTGTTAAATCGATCCTGAATGTCGGTACACTGATTGTTTTCCTGATGGCGCACGAGTGGATGAAAAGAGAAGACACTTCATTCAAACAAGGAGAATTCTATGTGCTTACACTCTCTACCTTGTTTGGTATGTATCTCATGATTTCCGCCGGACATTTCCTGATGTTCTTCATCGGTCTTGAAACAGCTTCTATTCCGATGGCAGCATTGATTGCCTTCGATAAATACCGTCACAACTCTGCCGAAGCAGGTGCCAAATACATTCTGACAGCTCTTTTCTCCAGTGCATTGCTGTTGTTTGGTCTGTCCATGATCTATGGTTCTGCCGGGACTCTTTATTTCGATGACCTCCCTGCCCATATCGACGGAAATCCGTTACAGATCATGGCATTTATATTCTTCTTCACAGGAATGGCATTCAAGTTGTCACTGGTTCCATTCCACTTATGGACAGCAGACGTTTACGAAGGCGCTCCGAGTACAGTTACCGCTTATTTGAGTGTTATATCAAAAGGATCGGCAGCATTTGTTTTATTGGCTGTCCTTATCAAAGTATTCGCTCCAATGATCAATGACTGGCAGGAAGTACTTTATTGGGTAATCATCGCTTCTATCACTATTGCCAATATATTTGCTGTCCGTCAGCAAAACCTGAAACGTTTGATGGCGTTCTCCAGTATTTCGCAAGCGGGATATATTATGTTAGGCGTTATTGGTGGTACAGCACAAGGCATGACGGCATTGGTATATTATGTATTAGTGTACGCTGCCGCCAACCTCGGAGTATTTGCCGTTATCACTATCGTGGCATTACGCAGTCAGAAATTCACGCTCGAAGATTACGCAGGACTTTATAAAACGAATCCCAAAATCGCTCTCTTGATGACTCTGTCTCTGTTCTCATTGGCAGGCATCCCTCCGTTTGCCGGATTCTTCTCTAAGTTCTTTATCTTCATGGCTGCTTTCGATGCAGGTTTCCACTTGCTGGTATTCATCGCATTGGTAAATACAGTGATTTCGTTGTATTACTATCTATTGATTGTAAAAGCAATGTATATCACTCCTTCCGACAACCCGATTCCTACTTTCCGCAGCGACCGCTGCACAAAATGGGGATTGGCACTTTGCACATTGGGTATCATCGGACTGGGTATTGCAAGTATCGTATATCAATCTATTGATAAACTATCGTTCGGAATTTAAACGGACTACCTTTTCACCAAAGAAACGGTCTTGGTTTCATGTCAGTATCAATCGACATCAAAACCAAGACCGTTTCTTCTATATAAAAGCCGCTTTTATTAATGAGGAAGGAAGATATTCACCTGCCTTATTACCACTCTACCGGGCACAGTTCATCTCTTCCGTCACGATCACTCCGGGAATAGTAAACCAAAACCTTGATCCTTTTCCTTTTTCAGAATCAACGCCAATCCGCCCACCTAATTGTTCAACGATGCTCTGACAGATAGAAAGTCCCAATCCTGTACCGTGTACAAAAGAATTAAGCTTCACAAAACGCTCAAAGATATGTGGCAACTGCTCTTTTTCAATACCGATGCCTGTATCTTCAACATAAAACTCCAATTCTCCGTCTTTTAGTTTATACCCCACATGAATACTTCCTTCAGAGGTAAACTTCATTGCATTATTAACAAAATTAGAGATCACCTGATGTATACGGTTACGGTCACTAATGACATGACAAACCGGAAGATGATCATCAAACACCAGTTCCACCTCTTCTTTCGCTTTCATCCCCATAGAGCGGACAATATCCTCACATAACAGATTTACATCTACATCTCCGTTGGTAAACTCAAATGTACCCGCTTCAATCTTTGACAAATCGAGTATATCTGAAATTAATTGCAACAAAAGATCATTATTCTCACGTACAATCTTAATATACTCCTGACGTTCTGCCAGCTCTTCAGTTTCTACCAGCAAATCGGAGAAACCGACAATGGCATTCAGCGGCGTACGGATTTCATGACTCATATTGGCAAGGAAAGCACTTTTCAAACGATCCATCATCTCTGCTTTATCACGTGCCTGAATCAATTCGGCTTCAGTCTCCTTCAATTCTGTAATGTCATAATTGATACCGATGATTTCTATTTCATTTTCTTCCGGTTTATAATTGGTGACCATTACATTACTGCTGACCCAATTCCATTCGTTCTTCGTTCCGGGACGACGAATACGCATCTCCCCTTGGAAATGCCTCCTTTTTCCGTCTCTGACTCCATCATAAAAATCGAGGAAACGCTTGCGGTCTTCGGGATGCATTTGGCTATAAACTGCTACCACCTCACTCAAAGGAATATCTTCCTCCTCACCTAAATTCTTATACCACTGTTTTATAGCATAACCTTTGCGGTTCAAGAGATTCAATTTGGCATATCCTACTTTTGCATAATCGGATATCATCAAGAAGAAATTCTCAAAATCACGAATACGGTTCATTGCATCAATACGCTCCGTATTGTCAATGCTTATTAAAATATATCCGCTGAAGTTACCCTCATTATCATATAGTTTACTAACCTTCGAATATAGTTCTATCACATTAGAACGGCTTGTCTCATAATATCCTCCTGCTTGCTCAAAAGAATAATTAAGTCTGAAATCCACCAGATCTTCATTCCGCACACGATCACGAATCCCCTGCGGCACATTCGGATTCTCAAAGAAATTAACCCCTATCACATCCGATTTATTCACTACACCGAATATTTCTAAATCCTTATTATTCAAATCTATCAAATAGCCGTCCTTATCGTAGATCTCTACTCCTGCCGGAATATTAGCAAAGATATTCTTAAAGAGTTTTTCACTACGATCCAATGCCCGGTTAGCTTGTACCGATCCCGTAGAATCGAGGAATAGACCGACTATTTCGTCCTTTCCGGGAGAATAAATAACCCAATGCGTATACCGTTCCGTTCGAGGGAAATATTCATCTTTCTCTCTATAAGAATTACTATCCAGTATTTCTTCCAGAAAATTAAGTTTTTGGAGATAGTCAGGATGCTTTTCAGATGCCAAAGAACCAATATACGACTCCAAAGGAAGCCCGAAAAAGGTTGAACTGACCTCATTCGCATCCGTCACCCGATAATCGCAAGGTTTATTATTCTCGTCACGGATAATGGACATACGTATATATCCCATCGGCATAAAATGAAACAGATTATTTAGGAAAGTCTGTTCACGGATTACCTTGTCCTTAGTTTTACGCAACTCGATACAGATATTTATAATATTTCCCAATGAGGAGAACCATTGAAAATCTTCATTACTCCAGTCATGGTAAGTCTCAACCAAATCAATCCCCATATATCCCCAAACGCGGTCGCCTGTCATCAAAGGAGTCACCATTAACGATTTGATTCCCTGAACTACAAGAATCTGATATTCATCAGGAGCCTCTTCTAATAACTGCTCCAGTGTATTTAAAATAATCGGCTTGCCCGATAATATCTGTTCACTCCACCATTTTGACTCACTGGCAGGCATGTCCTGCAGATTGTCTATCTCTGCCGACACTCCTTCAGAAACAACTTCGTAGATACAACTATGATGGGCATAAATTTCATCGTATTCAAAAATATAAACACGACCTTTTCCATTATAAAGATTCAGAATATCTCTTAAAATATCTGCGATACAAGATTCTACTGCCTCATCACGTAGGAAACGAAGCAACGATTGCGAAACAAAATTCTGACGACAAAGCAAATCATTCACACGCCTTAATACATCCCTTTGATCTTCTTCCTTGGGAGCCTCAACGCGCTGGATTATTCCGAAAGACTTATCACCTCCATCAACACCTGTACCCTTCTCACGAAAAGCCAGACGAGTATGCAACCAGACCTCGCCATATTTTGAATAAATAGGGAAAGTTTGTTCATAAAAGTCCTTATGAATAGAAGAATTTGCCCGGAACTCCTGGGCAATCTGCTTGCGATAATCTTCACGTATCAGGTTCAGAAAATCCGAAGTAGAGATGGTGTCGCCGTCCAATCCCAAAAGATCAGAAAGATAATCGGAACATAAATAATATCCTGCCGTTAAATCTACTTCCCACCACCCGATTTGTGCAAGAGAAGCCATTTTTTTGTATCGCTCGTTGTCTGTCTGCATATTTTGTATTATTGTAAGACAATAGGTTGACAAATATACAAAAAAGGTAATCACTGATACCATAAAGGAGCAAATAAAAAAGCTAAAAGAAGATTACGAAAATAAATAAATAAAATATGGGAGAATCTGTTTGTTACAAATTCTCCCATACCTCCTATTGAAAAATATACACTTTACTACTCTATATCTTATTTATAAGGAAGAGAAATTATATCCGCTCCAAGTGAACAGGGATGCATCTGCACCAGTATTCGTAGTCGGCTCGGTAAATGTATTCAATGTACCGTTCAACTTATTCTTAAAACTCAATGTATGAGTGATGCTGATGCTGGAAGCTACACTTCCTGCCCCTTTACTGTCATTCATATCAATCAAATCGATTGTACCGCCGGAACCTTTGACAAGAGCATTGGTGATCGTAGCTTTTGCTCCACGACGGATTTTAATCACGTCTTGCATACGGTCTACATTATCCGTTGTATTGGCAGCATTATTTACGATTGTCATATTTTCAACCGCAAAGTCTGACTGACGTAAATGATCCGAATAATCACCATCCAAGTTACCATCTGCTTCAATGCCGCGCGGATCTGCTTCCGTACTGGTATAACCGCTTTCCCAAACACCATAGCAGTTTTTCAATTTACCGGAATATCCTTGAGTGAAGTCGAACATATCATCATCCGGGTTCACAGCCAACAAGTTGGTTACATTCACCGTACCGCCAAAGAATTCGATGGCATCATCTGCGCTCTCAAGAATATAGATATTCTCAATCTTGGTACCGTTTCCAACACCGTTCAGTGTCAATCCGTTGTGCTCGATATCAGCAGTAGAGCGAGCACCGGCATAGCAGATTTTCACATAAGTCAGTGAACCGGAATTGTCATTATCGACATTACCACCGTATTTATAGTTGTTGTCGATTTCCGTCAGACCTGTATCACTCTTATTGGCGTTCGAACCGGAAATCGGAGCTTTACCATTGATAATAATTCCTCCCCAATAACCGGATGTAGGGGTTGTTGAATTGGCAGTAAAAACAATCGGTTTATCAGCTGTACCGTCAGCATAAAGTTTACCGCCTTGTGCTACCAGCAGATAACTGCTGAAACCTTCGCGAGCCTTAATTGTTGTTCCGGCAGGGATATTCAGACGGCCTCCATTTTCAATGACTACCGTTCCGTTCAGAATATATTCCTTAGCTTCCAGTGTCTGTTCTCCGGTCAGCGTGCCGGACAGGATATTTTCGCCCACAACAATAGAGCTACCGGTCCCACCGTTGTTTCCACCATCTCCGTTACCATCACCGTCTCCGTCACTATCACTGCTACATGCAGTCAATGTAAGTGCTGTTGCCATAACGGCAAACGTCATAAAGTTCACAAACAATCTTTTCATTTTGCTTTCATTATTAGTTAATAATCTTATTTCATCACCCGGCTTAGAATGTACACGACACTCCCAGGCTTATATTTATTCCTTTCTTATAATCATTCAATATCACCTTTTCCCCGTTTTCGTTCGCTTTGCGGCTTAACTTATAAGAGGGATTCAGCAGGTTGCGGGCTTTCAGGTTAAGGGAAAGATGCTTGTTCAGTTTGGCTTGGGACACAAAATCCAGTGTCAGTACTCCCTGCTCCATCATATCCTGATACCCCTGTGTGCCAATGGTATATATCTTATCACTCACATAATTAAGTACCAATGTATTGACAAAACTGCGTTCTCTTTTCGTGAAGTTATGCGAGAGGTCGAAATTGACAATCCACGGTGCAGCTCCTTCCAGTTGCGAACCGGTGGTAACCGTTGCCAAAGGCATTTTTGCATTCGTGTAGATATAAGAGCCATTCAATCCCAAAGAGAGTTTATTCATTCCATGCGCAGCATTACTCACCGGACGGACAAACAGATTCTTACGTATTTCTACTTCCACTCCTGCCACGGTTGCCTTATCCGCTATATTCTCATAAGAAAGATAACCTCCAGCGCTTGCCACTTCGATGCGGGATATCGGATTCTTAATCAATTTATAGAAAGCTGTGAGAGAAATCAACTCGGTCGGAGTGGGATTAAAGTCCCACTTCAGATCAAGGTTATAATGATCCGAAGGTTTCAGATTGGGATTACCCTGACTGTTGAAGTTCACGCCGACATAACGGTAAGGAGATATTTCCTTTGCCTGCGGAAGCGTATATGTTTTACTAACTCCCAGGCGAAACGAGTTTTTATCATTCAGATTGTATTTGAGATTCAAGCTGGGCAGGAAATAATCTTTTTGGATGGTATTGTTTCCTTTAGAGCCTCCACGATTCACATTGTAATCCACTTCAATATCTACCTTGTCGTATTTCAGTCCCAGATTCACAATCCAACGGGGAGTAAACTGGTAGGTAGCCTCGGCATAAGCGGAATGAATATTCTTTTTTACGATATATTCATCTAAGTTCTTTTGTATCTTGAACCAGTCGGAAGCAAAGTTTTCCTGATTATAATAATCGTCAAGCGAGAAGTCGTCTAAAGAAGGGATGGCAGAAACATGTCCTACGGTCAGGTTATATTCCGTGGCTTTGAAGTTATCATCTACGAATCGGCCTGTATATCCGAAACGGACATTCGAAATCTCTTCTATATTATCTTTCAGACGATAGACCAAGCCTACTTTTACATTCAAGTCGTCTTCATCTAAAGTTGAGAAGTAGCGCTGTTGTGAGTTGCCCCTTAGCAACGTATAGCCGTCTTCCGCTTTAGTCAGGTTATTGATACGACGATCCGGTTCATATCCTTTCACCATATTATAGGAAGCACCTGCATCGAGACTTAATGATTTGGTCAATCCCCAGTTAGTCATCAATTGGTTAACAATCAGCATATTGTCATTTGTTTGTTGGCGACGGGTGAATCCGAGGTTTTCATAGTCGTCACTAAAAATCGAATTCTTGCCGTTGTAATCGCCCACCGACTGGGTATTGGCATGAATCATCATCAAATTATAACTGATGTGATGACGGTTCTGCATATCGAAATCCACATTGGCAAGTGCCAGCTGACTGATATTCTCGGCATACTTCTTTCCATTCATATCTTTGTAGACCGTACCGCCGGTAGTTGTATTACGTATGATTTCATCCGTATACTGATAGTCCGTCGTATGTCCGGCAGTCAGGAAGAAAGAAAGCGGATTTTTGTCTTTTCCGACATAGAATCGTTTACCTCCGGAAATACTGTAACTCCGGTTGATTTGCAAATGTTGAGCGGAAGGGTCTAACTTATTTCTGAAGTTCCATGAGTTTTCATCGGCAGGTTCGGTACGATTGGCAAAGCCCAGGAAGTTCACTCCATCCTGTTTCAGAAAATCGGCTGCTACCGTTTGTGTATTCAAGCCACCGGAAATGCCGAATCCCAGATGACCGCTACCAATGAGTTCTTTGGATACGATATCAATGGTTGCCCCTCCGACATCACTGCTGCCTCCCGCGTTGAATGCTTTATTTACGCCTACGGACTGAATAATGTCCGTACCGAAGAAATCAAGAGAGATATTCTTATATTCCGGGTCTTCGGAAGGAAGAGCAAATCCATTAAAAGTAGTTGCATTGTACCGGTCACCCAATCCACGGACAAAGACATTTTTCACTCCGTCTTGTTTAGACACTCCGGCAACTTTCGTCACAGCACCTTCTGCATCCGAAACACCCTTGCGGGAAAGCTCCCTGACACCAACAGATTGTACGGCAATGACTGCTTTTTGCTGTTCGAGCAACAGCATATTCTCATTTTCCCTATTCTTCTTAGCTACAACCACCACATCGGCAAGTTCCTGTGCATCGGTTTCCAACTCCAGATTCAGTATCACCAGTTTTCCATTCTCCACACGCACTTTACGGCGTACTTCCGTTTTGTAACCTACATATTTAATCTCAATATCATACATACCCTCCAACACGCCCATGCTGTTCAATTCGAAATTACCCTCCATATCGGTCACTGCTCCGGCTTGAGTTCCGAGCAAACGTATCGTAGCTCCTATCAAAGGCTCTTTGGATAGTTTGTCTTTCACAGCTCCTTTAATCTTGATATTGGCAGCCAATGCAGGAAGTACACACAACAGGCAAAAGAAGGCCGCCACTGAAAATCGGATAAGAAATAGTTTTTTCATCTAACTTTGCTCTACGTTTTAATTACGCCGGCAAAGATAGAGGGTGAGCATTACAACTATAAGACGAAATAAATACAATCTCTTGAAAGAGACGTTGCAAGATGATGACAAGATGTTACAAACGTATTATCAATCAGTTACGCTATTAGTTTAACTTGTTTATAAGCAAATTTAAGACCGGAACTTCACTCTTTTATCTCTCATTATGCATGAAATTAATCGTCTGACAGTTGTGAGAAGGTGAAAATTTTGGCTGATAGTGTATTTCCACCCGCTTGTCGTCAAAGATATGTTTCATCGCTTTTCAATGCATTACGCAAAGAAACACCGATAGCTCCTTTCCCACTAAGTATATATCCAACGTTGGACTTTCTTAAAAAAAGAACAGGCATAATTGACTTGAAACTAAATATCATTATCTTTGTGTATGTTTCACGCTAAAAACAAATATGCGTCATGGAAGAGAATTTCAGAAGATATCCGATAGGAATACAGAACTTTGAAGATTTACGCAATAATGATTGTGTCTATGTTGATAAAACGGAATTGATTTATCGTTTGACTCATACAAATAAAGTCTATTTTCTAAGTCGTCCCCGACGCTTTGGGAAAAGTTTGCTGGTTTCTACACTAGAGGCTTATTTCCTGGGAAAAAAAGAACTGTTTCAGGGCTTGGCTATGGAGACTCTGGAAAAGGATTGGACGGTTTATCCGGTATTACACTTTGATTTTAGTGTGAGTAAATATATAACCGCTGATATGCTGTCAGCCGTTATTAACCGCCAATTGCTTTTATGGGAGAAAATTTATCAACGGGAAGAAGGAGAAACGACTTTCAGTTTACGTTTTGAAGGAATTATTCGTCGTGCTTACAAACAGACGGGTAAACAGGTGGTGGTATTAATAGATGAGTATGACTCACCAATGCTGGACAGCAATCATAATGATGAAGTTCAAAAGGAAATACGTAATATCATGCGGGATTTCTTTAGTCCACTGAAAGCCCAGGGACAGTATCTTCGCTTCTTATTATTGACAGGTATCAGCAAATTCAGCCAAATGAGTATCTTCAGCGAGTTGAATAACTTGCAGAATATCAGCATGAGGGATGATTACAGTGCCATCTGCGGCATCACCGAACAAGAGTTGCGCACGCAGCTACAAATTGATATTGAACAAATGGCGCAAGCCAACAAAGAAACATACGAGGAAGCCTGTGTACATTTGAAACAACAATATGACGGCTATCATTTCAGTGAGAACAGTGAAGATATTTATAATCCATTCAGTTTGTTCAATGCATTCGCACAGAAGAAGTATGCCAATTTTTGGTTTTCGACCGGTACTCCCACTTTCCTGATAGATATTCTGCAAGAAAGCAATTTTGATATCCGGGAACTGGATAACACGACCGCCACCGCCGAACAGTTTGATGCGCCCAGCAATAGAATCACCGATCCTCTTCCGGTGCTCTACCAAAGCGGTTATCTCACAATTAAGGGATATGATCCGGATTTCCAACTGTATACACTGGCTTATCCCAACAAAGAAGTAAGAAAAGGATTTATCGAATCGCTAATGCCCGCTTATGTGCATCTGCCTGCACGAGAGAATACATTTTATGTAGTGTCCTTTATTAAAGACTTGCGTATCGGTCATTTAGAGGAATGTCTGGAAAGACTGAAATCTTTCTTTGCGTCTATCCCGAATAAACTGAACAACAAGGAAGAGAAACATTATCAAACTATCTTTTATCTGTTTTTCCGGCTGATGGGACAGTATATAGATGTGGAAGTGGATACAGCCATTGGAAGAGCAGATGCGGTTGTGAAACTTCAAGATACCATCTATGTTTTTGAATTTAAAGTAGATGGTACACCCGAAGAAGCATTAACGCAGATTAACAGCAAAGGGTATGCTATTCCGTATCAGGCGGATCACAGGAAAACAGTTAAAGTAGGTGTAAACTTTGACAGTGCCACACGAACGATTGGTGAGTGGAAGATAGAACTCGGGAGTTAATCACCGAGTTCATAAAAGAGAATGCGCTAAATCAATTTCTTTTTCTTCCGGTAGTTCTCACGAAACTCTTTAGGCGAACAACTCTTTTTCTTCTTGAAGATCCGGTTGAAATTGGAAAGGTTATTAAAACCGCACTCATAACAAATCTCGGCGATAGACATCGTAGAATCTACCAGCAACCGGGAAGCAAAGCCCAGCCGAATATCAATGATATAATCAGAAAGATTCTTGCCTGTACGCAGTTTGAAAAAGCGGCTGAATGACACATCCGTCATCCCAACCATATCAGCCAACTGCCCCAGGCGTATTTCTTCCTGATAATGTGTATTGATGTACTCCTGCACTTTCTGCACACGCCGGCTGTCCGAATGAATATCTATCTTGGCAAAAGACGAACTGGACAAGGTACGCGCTTCTTCTTCAAAGAGAGAAAGTTCATACAGGATCGTCATAAACTTAATGACCGCATAGAATCCCTGTTTTTCGGAGGCAAGCGTATCCAGCAACGGATATATTTTGAGTATGGCAGACATCGGGAAACAAAGCCCTTTTTGTGCTTTATCCAGCATCCGGCGGATAGAGTCGAACTGATTCTTATTGATAAAGCTCTTGAAGAAAAGATCGGAAGAAAACTGAATCGTAATCTCCCGTATCTCTTTCGAATGGCAGTCGTTCTGTTCCCAGACGTGCTCCAAGTCTTTTCCTGTTATCAATACCAAATCATAATCACCTATCACTTCGGAAGAGTCTCCCACAATCCGCCTTACTCCAGCAGCCTTTTCAGTGAAGTTCAATTCAAACTCGGAGTGGTTGTGTATAGGATAAGTGAATTCCGTTTTATAACGCTCCGCAATGTAAAAGCAATCCTTATCTGATAAAGGAGTGATTTCACGGATAATCTGGTTGGATAACGGTGTAGTCATAGTAATAGCAATTTATAAGCGTTTTATCGTTTGATTAGTTTTCTATCTTTACTCCTATCCGATGCAGGTCTGCCCCCGACGGGTTTTGGAAGACACGCAAGTCGAATTCGGGAATAATGGCAAGCACATGATCGAAAACATCTGCCTGTATACCTTCGTAGGCAACCCATGCTTTATTGGCAGAAAAGAAATAAAGTTCCAACGGGATACCGGTTTCGGTAGGCTGAAGCTGACGTACCATGCAGGTCAGGTCTTGGTTGACGGTAGGCAGATTCTTCAGATAGTTAGTCAGATAGGCACGGAAAACTCCCAGGTTTGTTTGCCGGCGTCCATTCACTAACACAGAGTTGTCGATATGATGTTCCTTATTATATTCTTCCACTACCTTTTCTGTTTCATCCACATAGTCTTTCAAGATTTGTATCTTCCGGTATTTTGCCAACATTTCCGGCGTACAGAAATGCACACTGGTCATATCTATATTGATGGAACGTTTTACACGACGTCCGCCGGATTCCTGCATTCCCTGCCAGTTTTGGAAAGAATCACTAATCAATAGGTAAGGAGGAATGGTGGTGATGGTATTATCGAAGTTACGTATTTTTACGGTATTCAATGTTACTTCTATCACCGTACCGTCCGCACCGTATTTCGGCATCGTGATCCAATCGCCCACCTTCAGCATATTATTGGCGGAAAGCTGGATACCGGAGACAAATCCCATGATACTGTCCTTGAAAACTAACATCAGAACCGCAGCGGAAGCTCCCAATCCGGTCAGCAACACCACCGGACTTTGCTTTATCAGAATACTGATAATGATGATAGCTCCTATAAAGAAGAGAATGACTTGCGCTGTCTGCAAAAGCCCCTTCAAAGGTTTGTCTTTATATTGTTCACGCGCGCTATATACCAGATACACAGCCGTAAACAAAGCACTGACGAAGCGAAGAAAGACTGCAAGGATATAAATCATGCAAAGTCTTCGAAGAAAATCAAGCAAAGCAGAGTCTGCATGTTCGGGAAAAGCAATAGGAATAGATATATAAATCAATATAGGCGCCACCATCCTGCTGATGTTCACCATTACTTTATCATTAAATACAATATCATCCCAAGTAGCTTTTGTCTGTCTCACCAATTTAGCCACGGTACGCAGAATAATCTTGCGGCAAATCAGATTGGCCAGTAATGCTATTCCAATAATAAACAATAAGATGATAAAGTTATCAATCTTATCAGCCATAGCTTCATCCACTCCCATCGAGAGCAAAGCATGATTCACTTCTTGCATCACCACATTACCTGCTTCTTCCGGTTGCCCGTTTGCCAATGCCACACTCACTGTATCAACCACTTCTTTTACTTCTTTCATAAGCAATCGTCTCTCTCTTTTTTAGTTTTTCTTTTATTTATGATCTCTGTTTCTTTTCTTCTTTATTCTTTCCTTCTTCCAAATATTCACTGATATCCTGCCGTAGCCAATCATAATGGAAGAGTCTTTTGTAGGCTACATTCTTCTTGAGCATGATTTCTACGTTCACCTGGCTGTTCTGATAACAAGTCAGTTCGTTTCTGAACTGTTCATTGTGTTCGGCCAGCCGCTTGATTTCCTGTTCCCGTTCACGGCGCAATACGGTGCAGACCGGAATCAGTAGTTTCATTACCACATTATCCATCACATGGTGTCCCTGCATATACAAGTAAGTAGTTTCCGGCACCAAGCCCAGTTCTTTAAATTCAGTCCGCAATCCATTCACCTGATTGATGTTATGGGGGAATTTCTTTTTCAACTCTACCAACTTCTGATTAACCCGTTGTTGAAGGGATTCCAAGCTCTTTTCCGGATGCCGGAGATTAATCTCGCGCAAAGAAGTATAAGTATGGAAATCGTACATAGGGAAAGTATAAGTATCCCGTTGGCGATAGAACCATACGTTCCAGAGGAAAAGCGGATACACAATTTCGGAGTACTTCTTCAGGTAGAAGTTGAAATCTAAAATGGAACGGTCATTCAACGTAGCCTGCACACATACTTCGTGAAGGCTTTCGGCAAAACAATGATAGTTTTCAATGGCATAGGTATAAGTCTGGAAAATATACCTGTTCCGGTTGATTTTACGGGAGGTATTGGTAGCTCCCTGCAACAGGAAATCATAGTCACTGTCCACACAGGCAATCAGACTTCTCCCCAATTCGGCTGTATTCAGCGTGTTCATGAGTACCATCTTTTTTCCTTTTGCCAGGGAAGTGGCCGAAGGAAGCATCACTTGGAAATAGTGTTCGTCGTCTTCAAACTCTTCAAGCAATGTGCGCCAGAAAGCGATGTCGTCATAGCTTTCTACGTAAGCGATGATACGTCGGCGGGCTTTCTTCGGATAAAGCTTATGGGCGGCATTGAAATAAGAAGAAGTCAGATTATCTCGTAGTGAAGTTGCCATTTGTTCTATTACAGGTTACGAATTACAAATTACAGTTGGGAGAATCCTTGTCGAGCTTGTGCCCTACGGTGGTAGATATATCGCTTACTTCTGTCACGGCATCCAGCCAGCCTTCCATAATGACGGCAGGCGAATGGGTAGTCAGGATAATCTGCACATTCGGATTCAGTTCACGTATCATAGCAATCAGTTTCTGCTGCCATTCTATATGAAGGGAGGCTTCCGGCTCATCCATAAACAATACACAATGGCTGTTGTCCTGCACAAGTACGGTCAGCAGAATAACCAGCATTTGCTTTTCACCGGACGACAGTTTATAAGGGAATAATAGTTCGCCATCCTGATAGAAAGCGATATCGTTCCGTTTCCTGTCTATCTTTTTGCGTGTATAGCTGAACAGTTCGTCAATCATATCCTGAAAACGACGTTTGGCTACAGATAATGTAGCTGCTTTACGACGCTCTTCTTCATCAATGCTGGAAAGCATTTCAATCATCTTATTACCAATGTTGACTTGATAATCGAGGTAACGGCGTTGCAAGAGATAGAGTTGCCAGTCCAGTTCAGACTTTACATTCTTGTCGGCCATGCGGGCTGTGAAGTCACCCATAATCAGGGGACGGTCGTAGCTCCGGATGACGTCATAAGGAATATAGGTTGCCTGGGGATTGTCGAAAAAGAGACGCACTCCGTTCTTCTCGTCACTTTTCATTTCACCGGAAAGTTCTTCGAGGTATCCCACCGAACGGTTCAGAATGGTAGTCTTCCCCACTCCGTTGATGCCGGAGAGGATGTTCACATCGGGACGCAAATCCCATCCTATATTAAAGCGTTCCCATAGTCCGTGTATCTCGATACGACGGATATAATTGGCTTGTTGTTCCATAATATTCAAGTTTAATCAAGGCAAATATAAACAAATCATACGATAAAAGACTACCTTTGCAACCGTTTTCTCTATTTGATTGTTAATGATATCAGAGATATGGTAAAATAAATAGTATCAACATGGACAAAAGTAAGAACCTGTATGGTCATTTGTTTGCGCTTACAGCAAACGTTATGTGGGGATTAATGTCTCCCATCGGTAAGTCGGCTCTTCAAGAGTTTTCCCCGATTTCTGTTACTACATTCCGCATGGTGGGGGCAGCAGCCGCTTTCTGGATCCTTTCCATGTTTTGCAAACAGGAACATGTGAATCATCAAGATATGCTGAAAATCTTCTTTGCTTCACTGTTTGCGCTAGTATTCAATCAAGGAGTGTTCATCTTCGGGCTTTCTATGACTTCTCCTATTGACGCTTCTATCGTAACTACCACTCTACCGATTGTAACAATGGTTGTAGCGGCCATTTACTTAAAAGAACCTATTACCAATAAGAAAGTACTGGGGATTTTTATAGGTGCGATGGGAGCGCTCATTCTCATTATGAGTAGCCAGGCAGGAAGCAACGGAAATGGAAGCCTGATTGGTGACTTGCTTTGTCTCGTTGCACAAATCAGTTTCTCCATATACCTGACTGTATTCAAAGGATTGTCTCAACGATATTCGGCAGTAACGATTAATAAATGGATGTTCATATATGCTTCAATGTGTTACATTCCGTTCTCCTATTATGATATTTCTACGATTCAATGGACTTCTGTTTCCACTGTCGCCATTCTACAGGTACTTTATGTCGTATTAGGAGGTAGTTTCCTCGCGTATCTCTGCATTATGACTGCACAGAGGCTGCTCCGTCCTACGGTAGTCAGTATGTACAATTATATGCAACCCATCGTGGCTACGATTGCGGCAATCGCGATGGGCATCGGAAGTTTCGGCTGGGAGAAAGGGATTGCTATCGCACTTGTATTCCTGGGAGTATATATTGTGACTCAAAGTAAATCGAGAGCTGACTTCGAAAAGATAGGAAAAGAAGTATAAGCCACAACTAACAAAGTAAGCATAACAAGGTGGTAGAAGCAGCTAACACTGCACCAATAAGAGTTTCATAAGGTATTAACTTTAGTCGTTCTTTAAAAGTTAGTTCACAAACGCCGCCAGTGGCATGGAAAAAAGAGCCATGGGGCAAATGATCCAGTACAGTTGCTCCGGAATTTATCATTGCAGCTCCCCATACAGCGGAAATCCCTACTGCTAATATGGTTTCTGCAAAAGAGGCGGATGCAAGAGTACTTCCTGCGGTAGTAGAAGCGGTGGCGGCTGACATCAGCGCCCCTGATACAGGAGCAATCATAACTTCATCAAAGTGTGCTTGCGCCAACAGGTTTAATATCCAGTCTTTTAACGTAGAGTTCTTTATTATTCCGGCAATAGTACCAGTAGCAACCAATAAAATAGCAACAGAAGACATCTTTTGCAGTCCATACTCCATACAAGGCAAAAGATTCTTCCACTGCCTCATACAAAGTAATCCACAAAGACCACCTATGGGCAGCGCAATCAATGGGTCAATAGCAATATCTGCAACAGGACGTAAAGCTAAAAGTATAATCGTTACTATAGGAGCTACCAGACTACTGGCAAGTGACGGAAGTTGCCTATCATCTTGCACTTCCTCCTTTGTCTCACGCATCACCATCAATCGCTTAGGAATAAAGCGCACGATCACAAATACCGTAAACAGTAATCCTAAAAAAGCAGGTAAAAGATTAGCTAACATAACTGATGAAAGATCTGCTCCAAAATTATCAGCTGCAATAATCGTATTGGGATTGGGAGAAATGATATTTCCACATTTTCCTCCTCCTATCATAGCTACTAACAATACAGAAGGAGACAATCCTAATCGTTTACCTATGGAAAGAGCTACAGGAGCAACCGTTATAACAGCGACATCTATAAATACACCGACTGCACAAAGTAACATGGTAGCTAAAGCCAAAGCTCCAAATACTCGTTTCTCGCCTAATGAAGAGATGATAGCATTGGATAAAGTAGCAGCCGCTCCCGTTTTAATAAGAACGCCAGACAACACTCCTGCGGTAAGAATACGAATAATGGCCGGAGTCACGTCTTTTACTCCCTCCGTCATCATTTTTACAGTTTCCACCAGAGGCAATCCACCTAATAAACCACCGACAATAGCTCCGGCTATTAAACTATAAGCTGGAGCTATTTTTTTGATAATCAAAAATACGGATAACATTAATCCGATTAGAGCACCTATTGTTGTCATGAGAAACTCTTGATTTTATTTCTGATTCAGACTGAATTGCTTTATAATACGTATCAATTGGGTTACAGTACGCTCTACATTATCCAACGTAAACTTCTGCTGCATAGCTTTATCCAAAGATACAGGGGCAGGCTGAATAGATAATACAGCAGTAAATCCCATTTTATTCAGTTGTTCAGTAGCTTCGACCCCACCACCCAAAGCAATGACAGGGACATTTTCTTTCCGAGCTTCCTTCAAAATTCCGCCTAACGCTTTACCCATGCCCGTTTGTGCATCCAATTTCCCTTCACCTGTGAAAATAAGATCCGCGCCTTGCAATGCTTCACGAAAATGAAGAATATCCAATATGACATCAATGCCCGACTTTAGCTCTGCCTGTATAAAAGGAAGCAATCCTCCGCCGATACCACCTGCCGCTCCCGCACCTGGAATAAAAGCAATATCCATCTGTTTTTGTCTCTTAATAACCTCGGCATAATGCCGAAGCCCCTCATCCAAACTTATAACATGGTCCGGAGTAGCTCCTTTTTGGGGTGCAAATACATAGGCTGCTCCCTGCAAACCATAGAACGGATTATGAACATCACAGGCCATTGTAAAAGTGGCTTCTTTCAAAGCCGGATGAACAAAGGTTTCATCTATAAACTCAATCGCAGCCAAGTTACTCCCTTTCGGTTCTAATCGTTCTCCCGATTTTTCAAAGAAACGAATACCTAAAGCACTTAATATACCCATGCCAGCATCATTGGTTGCACTGCCGCCAAGTCCTACAATAAATTGACGACACCCGCGGTTCAATGCATCCAAGATCACTTCGCCAGTCCCATAAGAAGTCGTATTCATCGGATTGCGTAAAGGAAATGCGACTAAAGGCAATCCGCTTGCTGATGCCATTTCTAAAATTGCAGTAGCTCCATCTTTTGTTATTCCATAAGAAACTTCCACCGGATTCATTAACGGGTCATGCACCTCACAGAAGATCTTATTCACTTCCAGAGCAGTACAAATGGCCTCGGTAGTTCCTTCACCACCATCAGCTACCGGAAATTCTAATACCTCACAATAAGGCAGTTCTTTCCGGATAGCCTGCCGGGCGTACCGGGCAATATCCAGTGAACCTGCTGATCCTTTGAATGAATCAAATGCTAAAATAATTTTCTTCATACAACCTATATTTACATAACAAATTTATTTAGCAGACCACTTATCCAGCCCCAACTCTAATAACCGGCATTACGCCTTCTAAAGAAGCTCCTTTCGTATTTAATGTTCTTTTGTAAATCCAACCATTATTACAAAGCACATAAAGCACATTCATAGCTTCTCCTCCCCATGCAACAGATACAGGTTTCACATTTCCCGGCATGGATAGAATAGCTTCACTTCTTCCATTATAATCACAGATCTGAATACCATACGCCGTTGCCAGATACGTTCTTCCAAAATTATCACAGATTGCGGATGTCGTTTCTGCCCCATCAGATTGATCCGGCACATGAATATAATAGAATTCCTGCCCATATAGTAAATCCTTATGTTCCTTATTCACCTTATAGCTGAATCCACGCCGCGTGTCATATCCAAAAGCATATAACCAGTTATTGTTGCCACTTAACGCCAATGAATACACACTTTTTAATCCATCTGCCTTTCTTGATAACTCATATTCATTCGACAAATACCAGATTGAAGTAAACAGATCTCCCTGATTCTCTTTTCCAACTATATAGTAACCGCCATCTCTCAAAGCGACAGCGTTGCATGGACATATTTCAGTCTTTATGTTTTTCCGGATATGCCCGTTTTTATCTGCAATGACTAAACCTTTCCGAGATTCATATGCCAACATTTCATTATCTATTCCTATAGCCAGCACCTTTTTATCAATAATCACAGTTTCTCTTTTATCATCAAGCAACTTTGCTCCTTTCTCCGAAGCAACAAGGATTTCTCCTTTATTATTAGAAAGTAAAATAGAGTTATCTTCGATGCCGGACACGACCTGTTCGAAGTTTTTGCCATCCAATAAAACTTGCCTCAACATAGAATTATGTGTTTCCTTTTTGGGTGATGGAGAATTACCCGGATATCCTTTCCAAAGAAAGCGCATTGCATCCGGAAATAATTGAGTTACATTATCATCACAATGATCTGCATTCTCCGTAAATTGATAGGTAAAGTCATAACCTGCAAAATCCATGGCACGCACCATAGCCTGATTAGCACTCCACCAATCACCAAATGAAGTCCACATATCATGTGAACCACTTTGAAAATAAAACCGAATAGGTTTAGGCTCAAATTTATGAACCAATGTAGAATTCGTAAAAGAACCTCTTAATCCGGTCAGCGAACCGCAAGAGCTATAAACACGAGTGAACTCTTCGGTATTCCAGGCAACATTAAAAGCACAGGCAGCACCAGAACTACAACCTGTAATCATCCGGTCATTTTTATTTTTCGATAGTATTATACTTTTCCCTTCGGAAGTCTTCAATGATTCGACAAAAGGCAAAAGTTCCTCTAAAACAAACTGTCCAAAACGTGGAGAAGGAGTATCATATTCGTATGTCCTGTTTGCCCGTGGACTATCCGGGTCAAAATCACCTATGACTTGTCCCGGAGAAGCAGCCACCAATATCATCATTGGGATTTCTTTACTGGATATTAGATTGGACACTACAGTATCCGCTCTATAACTCATTCCATCTTGAAACACACAGACACATGCAGGAGTCTTTCCATCATATTGTGCAGGTACATAGATGTCTACTTCACGTATCGTACCGGGAAATACAACGGACTTATCAAAACGAGCATAAATATGCTCGCCATACTCTACGCCGACTTTTTTCTTACTGTCGGCCGTTAATACATATTTATTCTGTGCCTGACAAAGACAACAGACTAAAAGCAAAAAAAGCATTAATAATTTTTGTATCATAACCCTCTATTTTTTATCGATTAATGACTTTACTCTCTATACACCCAAACAAAATTATGTAAAAAATACCATTATAGCCAACTTGACAAGATATTATTGCACCTTACAATCCAACTTCAACTCACGAATGCCCGGAGCTCAACAATATTCATGTTCACCTAAAATATAATCAGAATAACTTGATTAATTTCTGATATACACCTTAGCCTTATAAATTCCCGGAGTAGCTATCTTCTTACGACTTGCATAAGAATACGTAAAATTTTGCTCTCCCTCTGCTTCCAAAAAGCCTTTAGATGCATTCACTTCTGAAGAGTCATAAAGACGTCCTACGGCGATCAAAGCATAATTATGCCATGTCTCATCACCATTCAATAAACGGGCAGAGCTCCATTCCCCAGCTTCATAACCTCCCTCCCATATCTGTTCAAAATAGCCTATCTTATTGGGATCATTTGCCGAAATAAATACTTTAAAGTTCATCCCTGCAACCAGAAACTCATCTATATCCGTTTGTATAATCAGGCCGTAAGCCGGTTCATTATTCTTTTCATACACCACTTTTAGCGTATAATCCTTAAATGGGAACACTTGTTCCATTTCATCACCATACTTCAATATACCACGCATTTTTCCCGTACCTTGATATCGGATAATTAAAGATTGCAATTCTTGCAACACTTCATACGATTTGATTAGAAGAAAATGTTCACCCTCGTCCTCTATTGCAAATGGAGCAAAACCAATCGCATCATGTTCGGCAAAGGCATAAAAAGCTCTTCCCGGCTCCATAGTAGATTCCGGGATAAGTAAAGGATTATCCGGACGATGATATTCAGCTACTATTCGCTTAAAGTCAGGTAAATAAATATCAGGAGTCAAAATATCAAGGTGACCGGCAGCAGCTTTATAAATGTCAATAACACGCGAAACCGGTCCACCCGTAGGATATCCTCCCGGCAACTGTTCCGGATATTGCACCAGCCATGCATTGACAAACATGGGTAACGGATATTGCTCCTTTCCCACCCTAGCCACCTCATCGATATAGTCAGCGTACTGCCACGCCATAAAGAATTCTTTAGTAAAAGGCGTATCTCCAAACACCTCTTTCCATGTTCCAGCTTTCACCGAGCCCTTGCTTTCCCATATCTCTTTCACATGTTGATTCAACATATCCTTATTATCCTCCAAATAAGTCATCAGCTTTTCTGGAACCTCTTTTTCAAACCCTACTAAAGCTTGTGGACAGTAATCTATCTCCTGAAATACTCCAACCTCGTTCTCCGGTTGGATAAGAATTACCGTACGTTCCTTATCAACCTCCGACAGATATTTCATCAATGCCCCAAACGCTTTTGCATCCGCTTTCCGGGCTTCCCTACAGAAAGGAGAAATCGTTTCAATATTCTTCCCATCCTTATTCTTCACCCGAAAGAAACGTTCCGTATCTTTCTTAACCCAACCCGGCACATAACTCGATTCTCCATTCTTCCAACTGCCAAACCAAAGCAGACAAAGTCTCAAATCATTCTCACGAGCCTTTTGTAACATGACATCAACCAAATGATAATCAAAAATTCCCTCTTCAGGTTCTAACAACTCCCAAGTCACAGCTGCCAACACAGTATTCAGATTCATCGATTTGAGACGTGCCCAAACAGGTTCCATATACTCAACCGTAGAAGACGTGGAATTATGAAGTTCTCCGGCAATCATCAGAAAAGGTTCATCGTTGACCATCAACTGGACTGCTCCTCCATTTTTCTGCAAAAAAGGAATTGTTTCTTCTTTAACCCCTCCCTTATTATCGCATTGTACCATAACAAGGAGAGTAATCACACAAATAATATATGATATAAATTTTCTCATTCCCTAATTATCTCTTTAACGCAGTGTAAACCGCTTCGTTTGTACATCTCTACTATTACAACCAACCATCACATCAAATTCACCCGGTTCATATACATACTCAATATTATAATTATAAAATTTCAGCATTTCCGGAGTAATCCTGAAGCGGACAGTCTTAGACTCACCAGCTTTCAGATATATTTTTTCATATCCTTTCAGTTCTTTCAATGGACGGGTGACACTCCCTACCACATCACGTAAATAAAGCTGAACGATCTCCTTTCCATCCACTGTCCCTTTATTGGTCACAGTGATACTTGCAGTCAAAAACTCCGTATTGTTTATTACTTCCTTATCCAACGATAACTCTCCGTATTCAAACTGTGTATAACTCAATCCATACCCAAAAGGATATAGAGGTTCATACGTCTCATCAATATACCCTGTCCGATACTTTTCTGATGGTTTTTCTTTACTAGGTGCCCTGCCAGTGTGCTTGTAGCTATACGAAATAGGAACCTGTCCTACACTCCGCGGAAAAGTAGCCGTAAGTTTACCACTTGGATTTACATCTCCAAAAAGCACATCCGCTACCGCATTTCCCGCTTCCGTACCCGGAAACCAGACATTTAAAATAGCAGGAACATTTTCCTCTTCCCAAACCAACGTCAACGGCCTGCCCGCAAATAAAACAAGAACCACCGGCTTGCCTGTATCTACCAGTTTCTTAAGCAAGTCTTTCTGGGCATCCGGAATATTTAAATCGACTCTCGACGTACTCTCTCCAGACATTTCAGCCGCTTCTCCCATCACTGCAATTATAATATCCGATTGATTGGCAATATCCAAAGCCTCTCGTTGAAGCTGACTATCTGTCCGTCCGTCACGCGGGAAGCCTTTTCCCCAATGAGAAGCTCTCTTTTCCAATTCTTCATCATACGTGAGATTACTTCCGCGAGCATAATTGATTTCGGCTTTGTCTCCCACAGCTTCCCTTATCCCTTCAAGTACAGAAACAGGAGTATCCAGATCCGCACTCACTGTCCATGGTCCCAACATATTTCTCTGGTTATCTGCCAACGGACCAATAACTGCTATTTTCCCATTCTTCTGAAGAGGTAGAAGATTCTCTTTATTTTTCAATAAGACAAAACTTTCGGCTGCCATTGCTCTCGCTGCCTGCCGATGTTCGGGAGTGAACAAATCTTTCTTTGCCCGCTCTTCATTGCAATACTTAAACGGATCTTTGAATAATCCTAATTTATATTTGGCAACTAATATACGGCGGCAAGCCGTATTTATCTGTTCTTCTGTGACTTTTCCCTCATCAAAGGATTTCTTAAGTGTGCTTACCAGTCCCTCACTTGCCATGTCCATATCCAAGCCGGCAATCAATGCTTTGGCAGAAACTTCCTGCATATTTCCAATTCCATGCTCCGTCAATTCACGAACAGCATCCCAATCAGACACTACAAAGCCATCAAATCCCCACTGTCCTCTCAACAAGTCAGTCAAAAGCCATCTATTGGCTGCAGCCGGAATGCCCTCTACTTCATTGAATGCACTCATTGCACTGCCCACTCCCGCTTCTACGGCTGCCAGATAGGGCAACATATATTCATTAAACATACGTTGACGACTCATATCAACTGTATTATAATCTTTCCCTGCATCCGGAGCTCCATAAAGAGCAAAATGTTTCACACAAGCCAATATATTGGTATTAGCCGACAAGTCACCCTGATAACCACGCACATATGCTTTGGCAATCTCACCACCGAGCCACGGGTCCTCTCCAGCTCCCTCGGCAATACGTCCCCAACGTGCATCCCGTGTAACATCTACCATCGGACTGAATGTCCAGCAAATCCCATTGGCACTGGCTTCTACCGCCGAAATACGGGCTGCCTCTTCAACCATATCCATATTCCAGGTTGCCGCCTGCGCTAAAGGAATGGGAAAAATTGTCTTATAACCGTGTATCACATCCATCCCAAACAACAACGGAATCTTAAAACGACTATGTTCCAAAGCCAACTGCTGCACTTCTCTGATTTTCTTCACATCCTGAAGATTCAACAAAGCTCCTACCCCATTCTTCCGCAGACGCTCACCGGTATCTGTATTCTTTACAGGTCCGGTAATAACCGCCCCGTCAATATTGGGCATATTCAACTGACCTATTTTTTCCTCAATAGTCATTTTCTTCATCAGGTTATCTACAAACTTATTCATCTTAGACTCCTGTGAACTCTGTGCCATCATACCACAAACTGGTATTATAGCCAATATCAACACTAAAAATCGTTTCATATCATTCAGTTTTTCATTCAGTTTTCCCTCGTTATTCACTCTGTTATTTCCGTTCCATAGATCAGCTCTCCGGTGGTATTATACACCCGGTTTGATGTATCGAACACTATCGGAGCACAATCAAAAGTCTGGTCATCGGTACGCAGATGTATCTCGGTATTCTTTATAATTCCCTCATTGGCTGGTTTCCCCACGCCAAAAACTTTACCGACATAATCTCCGTCCGTACTCCAATTATTTCCTTCGATGTAGCAACTATCTATCACACAACCTTTATTGACTCCCGCCCAACTATCACCATAATACAATACGGCAGGACCTTCGTTATTAATGAACCTACATTTACGCACCACTACATCATGTACATCCGCTTCAAAATCGAATCCTTGTCCGTCCGGGCTCTTTCCTTTAATTGTATTCGAGAACGTACAGTTTTCCACCAAATAGCCGTGTACTCTGGCACATTGAAAAGCACATACTCCCCACCACATGCCTATACCTTCGTAGCCAGTCTCATTGATTATAATATTATTAGCTGTACCGCCCGTGATACAATACAGCATGACTCCTCCCGTACGGTATGAACGCTGCACGTCACAATCCGAGATATTCACATTTAGGAAAGCCTTTGCCGATATCAAATCGTGTCCATGACGTTGCCAACTTCCTGTCTCATCATAATCTCTTCCTATCACTTCAATCCCCACATCACAACGATCAAACTGACACTTAGTAATGGTAATATCCGAAAGCAACGTTCTTCCTCCAAAAGCATCTGCCCCACATATACTGACTCCCATTCCATAAATCAAATCCGGAGTAACGGGACGTCCGTTCCGTCCACCGCCAATCGGTTCATCCTTATCTGTTATATCATGAAAGTAGCAATCTTCAATCCATATATATTCATGGTTATATGTGTTTTCCTCCCAAACAACCACTCCTCCATAACAATCTGAAACTTCCAAACCTTTTATTTTATATCCGGCATCATTCACAATCCTTATTCCATAAATGACATCACGTCCGGGTTTTATATGAGGACGTGCCCCTTTCCCATAAGAAGAGATCACAATCGGATTTTCCGGTCGTCCACTTCCCACCGGAAACAATGACTCTTTCAGCCATATATCATCCGCTTTCAACAAAAGACTATCACCCGGAAAAAGTTTTAGCTGCGATGCCTTTGCCAGTGTTTTAAATGCACGTTTCGGAGTCAGTCCGTCATTGGAGTCATTCCCCGTACTCGAACTTACATAATACGTACGTTGTCCTGCTGGAGTTTGCTGATTAAGAGTAAGCACCTGATGTCCAGACACAAGTGGGTAGTTCTGACCTTTCCAGACAAAGGTGCCTTTAATAGTTTCGGGCAAATCTATCGTAGCAATCAATTTCCCTTTTTTATCCACCTCATAGTCCACTGCAATATCTCCCAAAGGATGAGGAACGATTCCTGAAACTTTCTTCAATGTCCCCAAATTAGGAGCAATACATACCTTGCCAAAACCTGGCGCATCAGAATCAACACCCAATATGATACGATAAAACTCGATGTTAGGGCTTGATCCCCAAGCGTGGCAATCAGAGCGAGAGGGTTCAGGACGTTCCGCCCATGTGGTCAATCCCAATGCCATTTGTTCTTTCCATACTTGCAGATGATCCAGCAGTTCATCACCCAAACCTGCCTTGTTTAATGCTTGATTCAGATAATAGCGAAAATAGATGGTAACCTGTATCAAATCATGATCAGTCAACAAAGAATGCATCACCTGTTTAGCTTCATCTCCGGTTACAATACCCGCCAATACCGCCAACGAATTCACATGTTGTGAGAAACTATTATGCTTATAAGTATCAGCAAACAATTTACGGGACGTATCCCAATATTTACTTCGTATAGTAGTTCTGATAGATGACGCAATATGGTCATAATGCGTTCCCATAGCCGGAAGTCCGAATGCCTTTTCCATCTTAGCGACAGATTCTAATGTAAGAAGATACATTAAATCCTGCAAAGCAGAGTTTCCTTCCTTTTCGCGCACAGGTTCTCCATTAGGAAACCCTTCCGCCCAATCTGCAAAAAACCAATAAGGGACATATCCCAGTGTGTGATCCGGTTTCAGCCATTGTTCATACCAAGCCAATATCGTACGATATGCAGGGAGTAATGTTTTCATGTATGCTTCGTCTCCCCTGTACATCCAGTAATCATACCCCATTCCTATCCACCAAAGTGAAAAAGAAGATATAAATTGATGAGAATTAGTTGGATAACGCCCCATCGTTATTCCATCCGCTACAATTGACTGCCGTCCTTGCTCCAACGCATTCTTCACCATGCAAGTATCACGTGTATTATACAATGTTATCATTGCCTGAATACGTGTATCTCCAAAATATTGCAATTGTTCATAATAGGGGCAATCCATGTAGGTTTCATTCGCACACAGTCTGGCTGTTCTCCATCCTATTTCCAGTATTTTCTCCAGATACTCATTTCCCGGTGCTGCGAAACAGGTTTCTTTTACAAACGGATAGGCTGAATAAGTGCTATATATATCTTCAATGACAAGAGGTTCATTTTTTGTCTCAATTCGCACATCCACATACCTCCAGGTACGCCACCATAAATTGGTATATGTTCTGTTGTCACCTCCATCACATATTATTTTATCTTCATACCCTACAAAAGTTTTTCCTCCCAACTCATTCCTGTTTTCTTTGGCTCCTGTAGCCGGATTTGAACAGTAAGCTTCTGTATAACCTAAACGAACTTCCGCCTCTTTCCCTCGACTGAAAAGCATGGATAAATAACCGGTGGTCAGTTGTCCCTGATCCAGTATTAAATGAATTTTGCTATTCGCCGGAATAGTAAACGTTTGTTTTTGAGATGGAAAGTTCTTGGGCAATTTAAATCCATCCGCTTTCCTAACTGAAGAGAAACGTTCTACTCTGTAATCCATTGGCGGTATCGGAGTGGGAACCAGAAGACGTCCCGGATAATCCGCTCCACCTTTCATAGAACCGGCTAATTCTTGCCGGGCTTTTATCCAACCGGAATCATCATAATCCGATTGTTCCCATCCCCAGGGATAGGAAGCTGCATCAAACAATTCTCCGGGTCCTGCTACATAATATCCGCAAACAGGTGTCTCCCAAATATTATATCCCTTATTCTTGATACAAACCCACGTATCATTCGTATTGACAATTGCTTCTTCCGTAGTATTACCTTGCACTATAAATCCTGTCCGATTGAAACTCATTTGTGGCAAAGGCTTTTTATCACCATAATTCCAAACTACGGCAGCCAACACATTCTTTCCCTGTCTCAAATAAGAAGAGAGATCTACAGTCTCAAAATTCCAATTAAAGACATTCCCTCTGGCAGGTCCCAAAGAAACTAAACTCCCATTTATGTACAATTTATACCGGTTATCGGCTGAAACATGAATCCGGAAGTGTTGCGGAAGTGTACTTAGTTCGAAATTCTTCCTAAAATGATACACTCCATAGACATCCGCAGGTTCGTCAGGCATAGAAATCCAACGTGCTGGCCACTGCCCCATATACAATGCAGGATTCACATTTTCACTTTGGTATCCCGACAGACGAATTTGTCCGCAAAGTGGAAGGTATACTATTACTAATAATACAATTATCAATATTCTCTTTTTCATAAGCTGTTTATTGGATTCCATATATTTTCTGGACAGTATTCAAAAAACGGATTTGAGCTTCCCCACTTTTTGGTAAACCCTGCTCCTGTATGAAATACATAACTACGTAACCATCTTTCTGATAAACTTTCGTATCCGTGCCATAAGCTCCTCCATGCCCCATAAAACTATCTGTCACAGACCAGCCTAAACCATACGAGTCTTTTATATCAATGGATGTCTGCTTCTTACCCATTTCTGCTATAGATGATTCGCTTATATATCTTTTCCCTTTATAAACTCCCTTATTTGCTATCATCTGATAAAATTTAACAAGATCAATCGGTTTACAGAAAAGTCCACCAGCTGCTTCTGCAAAGCGTTTTGTTCTGTCTGATAATGGGTATTGCAACTGATCAATAGTTGTTTCTTCTAATTTGCCATCACTTCCTTTCTTATAAGGCACAGCTAACTTTTCCAAATCTTTATCTGCAGGCCAAAAGGTTGCACTCTTCATTCCTAATGGTTCAAATAACCGACTCTGCAAAAAATCAAAATATGGCTTTCCTGAAACACGTTCTATAATAGCAGCCGCGACATTTATCCCCTGATTTGAATAATTATATCGTTCTCCTGGTTCAAAAAACAAAGGAGTAGTAGTGGAAGCATACAAACTCAACTGTAAAGGCAAAACATCTATTTTTTTAGCTTGCCCTTGCAATTCTGCTACCCATTGCATACCACTGGTATGAGATAACAAATGTCTTAACGTAATAGGTTTGGATAATCGTTCTTCTACTTGCCAACCTTCTCTCCATATACGAGCTACCACTAAACGATTAAATTCCGGAATATAAGTAGTTATCGGTTCATCAAGGCTAAGTTTGCCCTCTTCAACCAACATCATTACGGCTGTAGCGGCTATCGGCTTACTTTGCGAAGCAATCCAAAACAAAGCATCCGGTTCCATTTTCTTGTTCTTATCTATATTCTGGAAACCAACATTATTCACACTTAATATATTCTCCCCTTTCGCCACAATTGTAACAATTCCACTCACTTCGCCAGACGTCACATAAGGCATAAGGACTGCATCTATTTCTTTATTTGAGATCTGCGCCTCGGAATATAAACTCAATGAAATAAAACACAAAAGCAAAAAGTATCTCATATTATTTTACATTTATCATTAAACAAAGACATAAAAAAAACAATAAAATCAGAAGTAAGCTCATATCACGCGAACTTACCAACCTATTTTAATTTACAAAAGATGCTACCTATTGAAATATAGTATCTAAAAATACAAACAATACTAATCAGATTGAATGTACAAAAAAACGAGAAATGGAACAGTCTCCGACATCCCCCATATATAATCCCGTAGCCCCACTAAAATCTTCAGAAAGAGAGTAAGTCCCCATTAGATTACCTTGAGAATATATAGACGCCTTTCCTTGTTCGACATTCACTCTAAGACTAAACAATGTCTTAGGTCTAAGTCCAAAAGCCTCAATAGTCCTCAATACATATACTTTTCCATCAACGACTTTGCAAATCTGCAAGGTACTCTTCATACTAATTTTGATATTAGCCTTAACCATAAAATAGGAAGCATCAGATGATAACCCCCAAATGATTCCTGCGGACCCTTCACCTGTGAAATTAAAATACGCTTCACTAAAATAATTAATTAAACTAGTATTGTTTTTAATATAAATATAATTCCCGTTGTCTATCTTAACACTCCCATTAACTGTAGACGCATACTTTTCGTTCGCCCAATTATTCAGATTATAAAATTGCTCATTAATAATCGGAACATTCCTGTTTACTCCTTGATAAATGAGAACACCATCTGCATTATAAACTTTATTACTTTCATCAAAAACTAGAGGAAAAGAAGAATAGTTTTGATTATTGGTACGCAAATGTATCTCACAGTTTTTTACGATTCCGTTATTAGCCGGCCTATCCTTTGTCCTAGCAAATACCAGATTATAATAACCATCGCCTGTATCAGTTATCCGATTATTCCCTTCAATATAACAACCATCAAGAATGCAACCATCATTTTCCCCGGGCCAACTTTCGCCGAAGTTAAGAGTCGCCGGACCATCATTGTTAAGAAAACGACAGTTCTTGACAATCACATTATGATTATCCGCTTCCCAATCAAACCCTTGCCCATCAGGACTAGTCCCCTTTACCGTATTCTTGAATACACACTCTTCAACTAGATAATCAGAAACACGTGCCACTTGAAAAGCACATACTCCCCACCACATACCAACACCATTATAACCAGTTTCATCTACCGTTACATTTCTTGCTTCACCGCCAGTTATACAATATAACATCACACCACCAGATCTATAAGATCGAGTAATTTCACAGTCTTTGATATTCACGTTCATGAATGCAAAACGAGATATTTTATGATGACCATGTTCGTTCCATCGTCCTATTTCATCATGATCCCGACCTATCACTTCAATTCCCACATCACAACGATCTATTTTACAATTTTCGATATATACATCCGACAATAAGGTTTTACCGCCATAATTATCAGAACCCGCAATGCTAATACCCATTCCATAAAGCAAATCCGGGATATTACTTGGTACTGATCGCCCTTGATCGGTCATATCATGTAAAAAACAATTGCTTATCTTAATATATTTCTGATTATATGTATTTTCTTCCCATACAACAATACCTCCAATCACATCTGATATTTCAATATCAGATATCTCGTATCCTGAAGAATTAACTATTCGAATTCCATAATACTCTCTATAATTAGGCTTAATATGCGGTTTATCACCCGAACCATAGGAAGATATAACAATGGGAAATTCGGGCGTTCCATTTCCTTGTGGAACAAGTTTTTGTCCTTCCCATACATCTCCTTTCTTTAACAGTAACTTATCACCGGGTAATAAATTTATTTCAGAAGCGCGGGATAAAGTGCAAATGGAGGTATTTTCACTCAAACCATCATTAGCATCATTTCCCATACTACTACTCACATAAAAAGTTCTGGAACCTTTATCTGTAATTTTATATATGCTACCCGACAAAATAGATAAATCATTATCTGCAACATGCATCGCAACTTTCACTTTATAATCACCAGCATTCAAACGAGCAGGAAGAGTCAATATTGTATTACTCTTATTATTCTTAATTAAAGAAGTACTACTTATCTTCGGCTCCAAAGAAGTTCCATCTGATTTTATCAACTCTACATTAACAGAAACACCATCAATAACCTGATGAGTATTTACCTCAACACTTAACTGATTTTCAACACCCACTATTCCAAAATTGGAACCTAACATGACTGATTTTAACTGAGAACTTTTCAAATAAACCTCAACTTCTGCTAATCGTAGCAGATAAACATCCTTATAACCCGTCCAAGTATTATTAATCGGACGTAATTTTTCGGCATACAGCCTTATATATCCAGCTTTTATCGGTTCAAAAATTACAGTTTCAGGACTTGCACTTGTAGGAAGAGCATGATCTTTTATTGAAGCAACATCTGTCCATTCAGAGCCATTCTCCGAAATCTGTATCTTAAAATCAAGAGGAAATCCTTCATGAATTTCATTTGGAACAGGGAAAATATCTATTTCATTTATTTTCTGAACTTTACTCAATTTTACTACCACCCACTCTACATGATCATTATCGCTCACAGGACTAGTGTTCAAACTACTATAAAACGAATTGCTGCCTACAGACTTTCCGTCAATTAAATGTTCTGGTCCCTCACCCGGATTAAAGGAGCGTACAGTTACGGTTCCACCTTTAGCCAAATTAACATCATATTCATCTATGACTTCTGAATCATCCGGTGGAGTTACAGGATCGCTCAAGTCATCACTGCTATCTTTACAACTTAAAACACTCATCGATATAAATAGAGCAATAAAAATAAAAACTAGATATCTTTTTTCCATGGAATGTAGTATTATGTCATGAATGATTTTTCATCTTCGGCACGCAATAACGATGCCGAAGATGAAAAAAAAATTATTCTTTATCTAAGTATATCTCCATTTCAGCCAACTGAAACGCGTACACTCCTCCAGGAGGAGTCCACATATTTACAATATGCTGTAAACCTGTCGCATTCAAACGGACATATTTAGCTTCCGTGTTCTTAAATTTAAAACTAACTCCCAATCCTGCAATAGGAGTCGGGACAGGAAAGCCTGTTTTGTCCACTACGGTCACCCAATTTATATTATCCTTCGAAATATCTACCGTAAAATCAACAGGAAATCCCTCAGTCACAGGTTCCTCTTCACTCCCACCAATCCTTGGATAGAGAATAACTTCATTTATTTCTTGTAACTGAGATAGTTCTACTGTTAAATCAACAGTGTAAGGAGATTCTTGAGATTGCGTTCCGAAGAAATTGGATACTTGATCTCTTATTCCATCGATAGCGCGCTCTGCTCCCTTATTCTCTTCAATCACATTAGCAGTGGTAGCAATGCCATCAATAGCAAGATTATAATTTGTCTTTGGACCATCATCCTCACCACTTCCAGATTCTTTTCTTAAATATACTTCTATCTCAGCAAGTTGCGCATCGTATATTCCCCCAACAGGAGTCCACATATTTTCAACATGCCGCAAGTCAGTCACATAAAAACGTATATATTCAGCCTCTACATCCTTAAAGCGATAGACTTCTCCACGTGTCGTGTTAGGCATTATAACATTAGTTGCACTATATACATCAGTCCAACTTTCACCATCTAATGATACCTGAATAATAAATCCCAATGGATAACCTTCTATCCCCTCACCTCCTAATTTAGGATAAACTTTTACTTCATTAACTTTCTGTTTTTTATTAAGTTTGATTTTAATCCACTGATCTTCTTTAGTCGTTTTTTGCATAAACGAAAAAGAATGATTCAACTCACTTAATTTCCCATCGACTATGTTAAAGGGATTGCCTGCTTCACCATCAGCGTATGAGGAAGCTGTTACATTAGCTTCAAACGCAAGATTTTTATCATATTCCGTATCAGGGCTATCTCCTCCATTGCTTTTTTCTTCTGGCTGTCCTAAAGGATTATATTCATCGCTAGAACAGCTAATAAAATTTGTTGATATACATAACATTAGTAAAATACCAACTATCTGGTGCCAATATATATTCTTCATATCTATTAATTATACATTAATTTTAAATCTTTCTATTCTACCCACAAAGGATTTTGTTCTATCGCCTTATTAATTTCAAGATCAGCCTGTGGAATCGGCCATTGATAGTATTTCTTAGGGAATACCCTTGTAAACAACTTCTCTCCCCTAAAATCTAAGACGTCATTGTTCAGTCCAAACACAGGGTCCGAAGTATCAGCGAGTTCCCATCTACGTACATCCAACAATAGATGTCCTTCGCCCGGAAATTCACGCAAACGTTCCAAACGTATAGCCCGCTGCATCTGTTTCTGCGACATTCCATTCGGCAATGGGTCTAATCCTGCCCTGTTACGGACACGTTTTACAGCTTTATAGACTTCATCAGTTGGTCCTTCTGATTCATTGATGGCTTCTGCATACATTAATAATACATCCGCAAATCTGATTAAAGGAAAATCGGTAGGAGATGCTTTCTCATTATCTGACCCAACATTTACTAACTTACGCCATGGAAGAAGAGCATAACTGGAAAACTCTAACCTCAAAGCATAAGGTTCCTCTTCCCGATCTGCATAAGCTGAATATGGCCAATACAATTTAAACTGGGTATTGTCTTTACCTAAAAATGATGATGTAGGCATAATAATATTGGCTGCCATACGCTTGTCAAGATTAGCAGAAGCCAACAGTCCCTCATACCAATTCATCAAATCTATACCATAACTAGTTTCATCTTCATAAGAACTTCTCTTTGGCATAGCGGAAAAATTAATAGGAGAACCATCTTTATACGTATAATTAGACATTGTCACATAAGAAGCAACGCACTCTGCTCCCCCATAAGAATTATTACTACGCGAACCATACCAAGCGTCATATGGACTCCCGTAATCCGTAACTCCGACATACTGCAAGGAATAAACAACTTCATTATTCTTTTCAGTTTTCCAATTAAACAAGTCTGCATAGTTCTGAACGAGATCATAAGTGTAAGGAATCGATAACAGTTTTTTTAATTCATCCGCTGCCTTACCCCATTCTTTATTATAAAGATAAGTTTTTCCCAACATAGTGATCGCAGCTCCCTTAGTAATTCTTCCCCAATCGCCATCACTATGTGATACAGGTAAAATATCCCTTGCGGCCTCAAAATCTTTCCTACAAAAACTAAGAATCTGATCAGCCGGAGTTTTTGGCAAATTCGTTTCGTTTACAGGGAGAGGTTTATCTCTCAATACCACATCGCCAAAAAAGTGCCATAATAAGAAGTAACCCATTCCACGGAAAAATCTCGCCTCTCCAATTAACCTATCGCGAAGATCAGCAGTAATATTCTCATTGCCGTCAAGATTATAAATGACTTCATTGGCTACACGGATCATATTATACCAATTAGTATAAAAATCTAAAAAGTATCCTTCACTAGGGGTAGCAATCCCAGTCTCCATTGATGAGGAATAAAAATAATTAAAGCCATCCGGTCCCCAACTGCTAAAACGAAATCCATATCCTTGTAACGCAAGAGTCGAAACCCGATACAAACCATTCACTGCATTTAAAGCATATGTGTCAGATGTCCAAACTTTCTCTTTTGCCAGAGCATCTGTCGGTTCCCGATCAAGAAAATCAGCGCAATTAGTGAAGGCTAACAAGCAAACAACACAACCTATGTATTTTAATATCTTTTTCATATTTCAGTTTTTTCTATTAAAAGCTAATATTAATTCCAATCGAAGCCGTTTTTAACAGTGGATAATCAATATCTCCTGCAATTTCAGGATCTAATCCCGGATAGGAAGTTATAGTAAAGAAGTTCTCAAGATTTGCATATACCCGTAACTTATCCATAAAAATCTTTCGAGATATATTTGCAGGTAGAGTATAACCTATCTGAATAGTTTTAATCCTCATATAGTCAGCTTTATGCAAATGCCATGTTGATCCTACGCTCACCTGATTCTTTGAATTATTGGTATATACCTTCGGATAATCTTTACTTGGTTTCTCATCAGTATACATATTCAAAAATTCTTTGGGGTATAGATAACCGACAGTATGTGCACTTAAACTGGTAAACTGGTTGTTTATATATCGATCCCAACCTAATACACCGGAAAATAAAACATTAAAATCAATGTTTTTATAATTCAATCCAACATTTGCACCAAATGTAAATTTAGGTTGTGGATTTCCAATCAATACACGGTCATTTTCGTTTATTCTCTTATCCCCATAAGTATCCGAGAATAAGAAATCACCAGGTCCGGGAATTCCTCCCAATCCAAAGCGGTAACCGTCAGCAGACATTGCGTCAATCTCATCTTTACTCTGTACAATATGATCGACTTTCATTATATAAAATTTGCCTATAGGTTGTCCCTCAACAATATATCCATAGGGTGTTCCTCCACCTTGTATCAACTTATCTTTTCCTTGATACTCCGTAACTTTATTCTGATTCAACGCACCATTCAAACTTACTTGCAAACCCAATCCCTGTGCAATCTGACCTGTATAGTTTAGTTCAAATTCAACTCCCCTATTACGCACTTTTGGTCCATTTATAACAGGACCGGAAGAAGTACCATTATTATAAGAGATTGGTCTGGAAGTTAAAATATTAAGAGTTTCCTTATTGTAAAAATCAACACTCAAACTAAAGTTTTTCAAGAAATTAATATCTACTCCAATATCCAAGACACGGGTCTTTTCCCATGTTAGTTCATTGTTTACAAATCCTCCCGGAACTATTCCTGCCTGTACTTTATCCCCAAACGCTGTATTGGCACTATTATAAATTTCTTTTGTAGCATATAACCCTACATTATTATTTCCCAGAGCACCATAAGAAGCACGCAATTTGAAGTTCTCAACATATTTTCTCATACTTCTCCAGAATTTTTCCTCTGAAACTCTCCACGCCAATGACACGGAAGGGAAATGTCCCCAACGATGTCCTTCGGCAAATCGGGAGGAACCATCCACACGCCAATTCAACTCAAACAAGTACCTATCAGCCAAATTATAATTCAATCTTGAAAAGACAGATTGATAGGCATCCTCGTTATGATTGGCGCCTGACAATAAATCGCCAGAAGCAGTAGCATTAGGGACTTCCGGACTATATAACCCTTGTCGCAGATTGGAAAATCCTTTGCCAACATCCACACCTTGTTCATAGCCCAACATCAAAGAGAATTCGTGCTCTTTCAGCTTCTTGGTATAAGATGAAAAGACATTCATATTATAGTTATCAGCTTTACCTTCTGTATTTTGTCTACGATATCCCTGTGATGTATCTACACCAGTAAAAGTCATTGTATTCGTTTGAAAATTCCATCTCGGTTGCTGATCCACCACATACGATTCATAATAGGAGTAAAAGTCTCTATAGTAGTTGGCGTTAATTTTCCATCCTTTAGCGGGTGTTAGTTCAGCGAAGAATTTTGTGGTAAATCTTCTTTTTTCTTTCGATCCACGATTCCATTCTACAATTTGAAGCAAATTATTCGCTCCGGATTCACCCACTGTTTGCGCACCACCATAACGTCCATCAGGCGATTGTGGTACCATTCCTGGAGTAGTAGCCATAAACCAAGTAAAAGCAGCGCCCAAATCAGCCGGATCATTCTTTCCATACATAGAAGTCATGATATTCCCCAGTTTGAGCCAATCATTAACCTTGTATTCAATATTATTCCTAAACGTTGTGCTCTGATAGGATGAATTTGGTATCAAGCCATTATTGTCTTGATAATTAACAGAGGTATAAAATGAGATTTTGCCATTATTTCCTCGTGCCGAAAATTGATGTGTTTGAATAACATTATCTTTGATCAACGCATCCCACCAATTTGTATTAGGATATCTTAGAGGATCAGTTTTAGAACCTTCTCTCCACTCTTCTATTTCTGTTGTATATCGTGCTGATTGTCCTGAATTTTTTAGAATATTGTTTATTACAGTCATATGATCTGGTGTATCACTAATTACATCAAATAGATTAGTAGGTTTAGAAAATCCAACATTTCCATTATATTCGAATGAGATTTTGCCACTATTGGATACACCACTTTTAGTAGTAATTAAAATAACTCCATTCGCAGCCTTATTACCATAAATCGCAGCCGAAGCAGCATCCTTCAGCACTGATATATTTTCAATATCATTCGGACTAATCTGGTTAAGATCTCCAGGCATACCATCTATCAAAACATAGGGAGAACCACCATTCAAACTAGCTCCACGTAATGTCAAACTAGCTCCATCCGCACCAGGAGTTCCCGAGCTTTGACGAACATTTAATCCTGGAACCATACCTGATAATGCAGAAGATACGTTTGTCAATGGACGTGAATTCATTTCTTTACCAAAGCTAACAGTTGCTACAGAACCTGTCAGGTTTACTTTTTTCTGTACACCATAACCAACCACCACCACTTCATCCAACATCGCCATGTTTTCGATCAGAGTGATTGCCAGAGGCTTATTTCCGTCAGTTTTGATTTCCTGCTTTTTATAGCCGATATAAGAAACATCCAACCATACCTCTTTTCCGGCTTCGACATACAATACAAAATTTCCATCGATATCGCTGACTGTTCCCACAGTGGCACCTCTAACAGCAACTGTTGCACCAATAATAGGCTCTCCATTGACATCTACCACCTTTCCGGTTATCTTCTTCTGATTTTCCGTTTTAAGCAACTGCTTGTTAGATAAAATAATGCTTTTATCCAATACAGAGTAAGCTACATCTGTATTTTTGAAAAGTTCGTCAAGTATTTTGAAGACATTCTGCTTATTAGCGGTTATGGACACACGTCTGTGGACATCCACTTGTTTACTGTTATAGAAAAACATAAATTCAGTTTGTGCCTCTATTTTATTCAAGACACTTTCAACAGTTTGATTCTCCACATTCAATTCCAAAATTGTGTTTTGAGCATAGGTATTCGCTGCGCTGATACATCCCACGGAGATGCACAACATAATAATTAATAATCTCATAGGCAGTGGAATTTTATTTAAGGTTACGCATAGTAACTTTCCTATCCAAAAAAATTGGATACTACAATGTTTTTGCATAAATTTGCTGGACTTTTAAATTTAAAAATAAAGTTAACTGCACTTGTCTGCAAACAAGTTGGTTTAATGAATTTTTATATGGGGAAAAATACTGCAATATTTTTTCCCATATTTTTGTTTTAAGGCGGATGTGTTTTCATATCATAGTCTTTTTTAGTTAATAAATTTCGATAACGCTCTTTCCTTTTACGACTTCTTCTCCTTTCCTGGTGGTTTCAATATACTTATATTTTATTCCTGAAGCTATTTTAAAATGTTCCAGAATCCTATCCAAACGCTGATCTATAAAAGTACCGGTAAAGCAATACTCTTTCAACAATGAGTTTGTAAGCTGAAAGTCAACTTCAAATCGCTTGCTTAAAATCCTTAAAGCATCTTCAATCGGAGTGTCGCGGAAAATAATCTTTCCGCTTTTCCATGCTATATCCGATTCGATGGAAGTATCCGTACATACCAACTTTTCACTCCCGAAGTCATATACCACTTTCTGCCCAGGAATCATCATATGCACCGTCTCCTGACCTTGTTGGCGGCAATGGAAGTTCACTTTACCCGTTACCAGACTGGCCGCTACGAAATCGTCTTTCGGATAAGCATCCACATTAAATTCCGTACCTAAAACTTCCAGTTGCACATTATCTCCCACGTTAACCAGAAATCGCCTTCCGGCATCCTTCCTTACTGAAAAATAAGCTTCGCCCTCCAGTTCGACTTGTCGGTCACTCTCGGTAAAACGAACCGGATATTTCAAATAGGAAGCAGAGTTCAGCCACACTTGAGAGCCATCCGGTAAAGTAATCTGCGAAATCATTCCGGGATTTGCACGGATCTCAACATACTGGTCTACATCGGCATCCTGACTGAAAAAGAAATAAAGAGAAGAGATTAGCAATGGGATGGACAAAATAGCTGCAACTCTCATTGTCCATTCCCACCAACCTCTTTTCATCCGTTTAGACAATCTCTTATCAACCTTTACTAATGCCTTTTTTGCATCTACCTGACTCAAAGTTTGTACAACATCGGTTGCACGATATAGGTATAATATCTGTTTGGCAGTTTTCCTGTTTTCTTCAGAGAGAGAAATCCAAGTTTCTACCTGTTCTTTTTCTTCGTTCTCCAATACTCCGGAAAAATACCGGAGTAACATGGCTTCATCCATTGCTATATTTAATTCTCTATTCATTTTTCCCTGTTTTACTAATATGACTGGAAACTCGCGATAGTTCCTAAACGAAAATGCAACTTTTTTTAGAAAAAGCTGCATTATTTATTTTAAACCACTGGAAATCAATACAATTTATTTAAAAAGGAAATAAGGGAAAATAGCTGCAATCAGTGGCAAATAATCTTTGAGTTCTGTTCGAAGAATCTTCAAAGCCTGCTGAATACGATAATCTACAATCTTGGTAGATACATTCAGCTCCTGCGCTATTTCCTTATAGGTTTTATCTTGATAACGACTCATTTCAAAAGCAACACGATATGTTTCCGGTAACTGTGCGACTGTTCTTTCTATTTTCGTCATCAATTCTTCGGCAATATAAAAATCAGGATCTTCAAAAGTCCCCTGCATTTCTGTTGCCAATACATGTTCGCAGAAACGTTTTTTAGTATAGTTCTTATCAATCAATGCCAGACATTTGTTTTTGACAGACTTGAATAAATAACTTCTTAGAGAAACTTCTATCACCTGAAACGATCTGTTTTCCCATAACCAGACCATTATGTCCTGAACGATCTCTTCCGCATCTTCCATGGACACATAATATTTGCCAAAAGCACATAGCACAGGGTAATATTTCAAAAACAAGGTATTAAAGGCTTCCCTATCCCCTTTTTTCATTTGAGAATAAAGCTCAAAATCTTCTGTCATCACCAATTTATCCATCTAGTTTTTACGATTTTAAGGAATTAACCATGCTATTACATGACGGCAAATATAGGCAATAAAATATTAAATGGGATACCTTTACCACATTTTTCAATTCAGATATCAATTAATGAAGGGCAGCCAAACGAACGTAGCGTGCTTCCCGGTAATCTTATTTCAAATCCTCAAAATAAGTATCGAGCAGACTTCTTGCAGCTATAAACGAAGTCAGGTTACCTTTCAATACCTGCTGTTCTTTTTCTAAAAGCATTGTTTCAATCTTCGGATTATGATAAAAGCTGTCACGAAGTTGTTCATTAATGCTTTCATACATCCAGTATTTACTTTGTTCGTTGCGGCGATATTCAAAATAGCCGTTTTCTTTCACGAAGTCAATGTATTCGTAAATCATGTCCCAGACCTCCTTCACTCCCAGGTTATAAAAGCCGGAGTAAGTCAATACTTTGGGAGTCCATCCGGATTCAGGCGCAGGAAACAGATGCAATGCATTACGGAATTGAGTGGCAGCCAACTTGGCACGTTCCAGATTATCTCCATCGGCCTTATTGATAACGATGCCGTCCGCCATTTCCATAATACCACGCTTAATCCCTTGCAGTTCATCGCCCGTACCGGACAACTGAATCAACAGGAAGAAATCAACCATCGAGTGAACAGCCGTTTCGCTTTGTCCCACTCCTACGGTCTCCACAAAAATCTTATCGAATCCGGCAGCTTCACAAAGAATAATCGTCTCACGTGTTTTGCGTGCCACTCCTCCCAAAGAACCGGCTGACGGACTAGGGCGGATAAACGATTTAGGATGCACGGAAAGCTGCTCCATACGCGTTTTATCCCCTAAGATACTGCCTTTACTACGCTCACTACTAGGGTCGATGGCCAATACCGCCAGTTTGCCCCCCTTTTCGAGCACGTGCAGACCGAATACATCTATGGATGTACTCTTTCCCGCACCGGGAACGCCGCTGATACCAATCCGTATCGAATTACCGGAAAATGGCAGACACTTCTCAATGATTTCCTGTGAGACAGCCTGATGTTCAGGCTTTACGCTTTCCACCAATGTCACAGCCTGACTCAATATGGTGACATCACCTTTTACAATACCTTCTACAAACTCTGCTACTGAAAGTTGGCGTTTCTTAGGTTTCCGCTTTAAGTAGGGATTCACAGATGAGGGTTGCTCAATGCCTTTATTGACAACAAGCCCCTTATATTCTTCACTATTTTCAGGATGTTCCATAATCATAGGATTTAGCGTTTGATATTGATTTCGACTTTCGGGCGTAACGGATCATTTGTTATCATCAGGATACGTAAATGATGCTTCTTATTACCTACGTCACGCTTACGAATAGTTACTTTGAGCTTCGTCATTCCATCCGGAGGAAGGACCGTCTTCTTCAGGCTCACTCCTACCGACGAATTGAATACCTGCAACTTACTGATGACTAACGGAGTCTTTCCGGAATTGGCTATCAATATATCATGGCTTACCTTATTCTTCTTTATCAACGGGATACTAAGATCAATATCCGTTTCCGAAATGTGCATGGCAGGAGCGTTCAAAGAATCTTTTTCCGTCATACGAGAGAAGTCGGGAAGAAGAATGGCCGAAACCGGTATTTCATTATCTTCGCTCACCTTATCACCGGAGAAACGGGAAAGGTAGACAGAAGTCTGTGTCAATCCGTAATCTTTTAGCTGGCTCGCATCCAGCGTCAGTTTGATAGTTCCTTTCTTGCCTTTCAACAAGACTTTGGGTTCCGCTTCCATTTTCAAATAAGGAGGCAGATGCATCAATACCGGTTCGTAAGGACGATCAGAAAGATTGGCGATATCAAAGGTCAATGAAGGCTGCTGTCCGCGATAGACATCGGGGAAAGCAAACTCATCACGATCTAAACGAATATTTCCAATTGTATAAGGAAGTAGCTTTGTATAATCTTTTATTTCCTGCACTACTTCACCGGTAAACTTCAGATAGACCAAGCTCGGACTGGCATTACTATATATTCCTATCGACTTCTCAAAATGTCCTAACGCTTTTGCGTCAAAAGAAGCTTTTACTACTCCTTTTCCTCCCGGGGCAATCGGTTCTTTGGTCCAGTCGGCCACGGCACAGGCACAAGAGGTTGTGACGTTGGTCAGTACCAATGGCTGGTTTCCCGTGTTAGTGATGGTATATTCCACTGTCACCGGACGTTTCCACTCAATTTGTCCGAAGTTATGTGTCTCTTTATTTGAAGAGATACGAGGTTGGGCAACGGCTGCCAAAGCGACAGTAAGTAAAGATAATATAGATAGTAAACTACGTTTCATGCGATATTTTTTATTTTGGTGCACAAATGTAGGGGTTTTAGATGAGTTTTTCACCACAGATTACACAGATTAACACAGATTGACGAAAGAGGATAATTCTCTCCATCAAGAGGTATCAAATAGATTCAGGCACGGATTACGCCTATTTTATGGTTTCAGTTTATCTAATGAACCGTAAAATAGGCATAATGCGTGCCTGAATATTTCTCTTACAAATGTCCTGCGTTACTCTTTAACAGCTACCGTCATCGAAGCAGAATGTGAAGCATATTCTGGTGCGTATGCACATTGCATGGTTGCCAGACCTGTTTCGTAAGTTCCTGCACGGCTGACACGGTAACTATATTCCAATACATATACTCCTTTTCCTAAATGATCGAAGAAGAAATTGGTCGATGCATCTTTGATGTCTACGTAATAGCCCAGTCCGTTGTTCCAACGATAGCCGGAAATGCTGCCGATCGGTTCGAAGCAAGCTCCCCGCTGATCTTTCAACTGCACAAAATCCATCGGACGGTCTACACGGATGCTCAAACGGGAAACGACTTTATCACCTACCTGAAGAACTGTTTTCGCTGTTATAGGCTGCAATTGAGGGACATTATTTACCATACGTTCCACATACAATTGTTTCTCTACATTCAACTCACCACCCTGTTGTTTCACATCACTGATGGGGGATTCAAATTCTGCATATACAGCTCCCCAGGCGATACCCGGATTTCTCTTTTCCACTTCAATCTTACGGGCATCCACCACGCTCTTCTGTGTGAAAGAACGTTTGATATATCCCAATCCGGGAACAGTTGTTTTACTCGGAGCAACCGTTTCCAGCACTTCATTAGCAATTACAATCCGTACATCTCCCTGATTGTCGAGCAAGTTAACACCTTTCATCAGCAACGCAAATACCGCGTCGGCAGTAGCTACCGGAGAGTTCCATTGTTGTGTTTGCTTTTGCTTCAACAGCCAAAGTTTCATTTCTTCCACGGTATCGCTGTTACCGCCTATCGCCTCCAATGCTTCCATTACATCTACGTGAGCCTGCATCTGCATTCCGCCCCATGTATACGGATTCTCGTTGAAAGCAAAGAACATTCCCTGTTCATCCGTCTTGGTCAGGAATTCTTTCAAAGAAGCGACAAATTCCTGTGCTTCTTTCTTGCGTCCGGCTTTATCCAGTACAATAGCGGCAACCGCTTTCGTATCCATCGAAGGAGAAGTAAGCAATTCTCCTACCTTAGAAAGATAATAGGTATAAGCAGCTTTATTGGTCGCAGGCACCTGCTCTCCGGAAATAGCGATGAGATACAAATATTGCAGAATACTGCCCGAAACACCGGTAAATTTCACTCCTTCTTTCTGTGCTTTCAGGATTTCCTTATATTCGTCTAAAGCTGATTGATGAAGGTAAGTGAAAGCATTTTGTTGCAAGGAGAGAGCTGTACCTGTTAATTTCTCACCTGTCAACATAGTCAGACGGGCATTCAGTTCGGCGATATAGGCAGTAACATATCGGCTGCCGGTCATTCCTTTATACCAAGACCATGCACCACTTGCATTCTGCAACTCCTGCAATCGGGTCAAAGCCGCTATATTATTGCTACGGATATTATTCAAATCAAACAAAGTGGCGATACGTTCTTTCTGTTGCTCTTCCGTTTGCGCTTCGAGCACCCAGGGAGATTCGGACAGAATGATGTTCTTCACTTCCTGATTCTTTTGCAGATTGCTCAAGAAGGTTTCTTTCGTACCTCCCTGCAATCTCCAACTTTCAAACACTGCTTTGATCTTCGGCTGACTGTTCATAATGAACGAAGCCAAGGTATTTACATAATATGCCGTAGCCCAGGAGATCGCATTATTGCTTGTAGGAAGACTCAAAGAAGGCAATGCCTGAATAGCATACCAGGCCGGATTTCCTGTAAACTCGACAGTCAGTTTACGGTCGGTTGCCGTTCTACTTTGTTGGTTGAACAGGTGGTCGAGTGAGAAAGTACGGGTTTCTTCTCCACGTACAGGCATTGGAAGTGTCTCTACCAAATGCTCTTTATTGCTAAGCACCGGAAGCAACTGTTGTTCTCCATCGCTGAAAGTACCGCTGTCGGCTATCATCCGGCATCCCAATATTTCGTATTTATCACTGACGGTAAACTGGAAGCTCACGCCAATCGTCTTTCCGGCAACAAGGCTGAATTTCTGTTTTTGTGTACTGATTACTTTCTCCGTCATCGGATCAAAAAGAATCAGAGTTACTGTTCCGGCTTGCGGCTTACCAGTCATATTAGAGATAGAAGCTGTAAGAGAAGTCTTATCTCCCACACGTACAAAGCGGGGAAGATTAGGAGTCAGCATAAATTCCTTACTCGTGGTAGCTTCACCGTCCAATGTTCCCATCAGCATCCCTTTCGTATGAGAATATCCACGGAAGTTCCAACGTGTCAGACTTTCAGGCATCGTGAAAGAGAACGAGATTTCTCCCTGTTCATTGGTACGAAGTTGCGGATAGAAGAAGGCCGTTTCTGCAAGATTTGTACGCAGGTCGGCAGGAGCTTCAGGGAGTGTTTCGTTTCCGGACGTTTCATCAAGTTTACCAAGTGTTCCCGTTTGGCCCCATCCTGACTCAAATTCCACATCTTCAGAAGCATCGGAGACTAAAGCCGGTACATATTTCACTTCCACCGCATTGCTCCAGCTTGTAACACTTCCTGTCATCGACACCTTTCTCTGAACCGCCAGACCTCTAACCACCACTCCATCAGCCAAAGACTCCGACAATGCATATACATTTCCTACACCGGAAGACATCACGAAATAATCATACGCCAATCCCGGCACTTTAAGGCTTTTCGTATTCCACCAGTAATTAAATGAATTATTGCCGGAATATCCGCTCATCCAATTAGAATACGGAACAATCTGACTATAGAAGATTTGGAAATTCTGCTGACGGTTCCATATCTTATCCAGTGAAGCATCATACATCGTTGCCAGCATCTCCGCATTAGCGGCTTGTCCTTGCGGCGTTTTAATCGTCAGTTTCCATTCTTCCTTCTGTCCGGGACGCAACTTATCGCGGAATACTTCCCACTTCATAGTCAATGTCTTATCCGGCACACGTCTGGTCAGCCGGGCATGTTCCTGATAAACCTGTCCATCTCTTACCATACAGAAATTCACAAACACACCGTCACCATAACTCTCCTGATATGGATATTCGAAGCGAACAATCGTATCAGACAAGTTCAACGTCTTACTTTCCAGCAGTTTATCACCGGAGAATACATTCATCATCACATAAGCATCCTTTTTCGACGTACCGAAGCAGAATACAGCCGGATGAGTCGCATCAAATTCCATATTTTCTCCATAGAACCAAACCGTCGTTTCTACAGGCGGACGTTTGTCCTCAATGGAGAAAAGAATCGTGTTAGTATCAGTAGTCACTTCCTTGCCCTGATTATCTTTCACCGATGCTTTCAGTACATAAGGGCCCGAAGGAAGATTCTTCCAATCGAGCGTTATTTCTTCGTTAGAAGTAAAAGTTCCCGTTGCAATCGGTTTCTCTTCCAGTTGTTTGAAATCCTGGTCTTTGGCAGGATATAAGTAATAATTTCCTTTCACTTCCACAGGTTGTCCATTCAGGTTTTGCACGTTAAACATCGTGTCGAATGGTTTATCCTTACAAGTCTTATCATGCAATTCCACCTGCAAAACCAACGAACGATTTCCGGCCGAAATGACATCCGTAGAAGACTGTGTTTCACCCGCCACATTGGTAACAGTAGCTTCAATGGAATAGCGATAATATACTTTATCATCATTCTTATAAGAGTCACTTTCCTGCAGGCGGACCGGTATCGTAAATTCTCCGTTCTCATTGGCCGTCACTTCACCGGAAGCAATCTGTACCGATTCCGCAAACCGCCAAAGACTGTATGTAGAACGCATCACCTTATATTTTACCGGAAGATCCTGAAGCAATACACCGCTATAAGACTCTATCTTGCCTTTCACCTGCACTTCATCTCCCAACTTGTAACTTCCCTGTTGCTTTTCAAAAGTGATGTCAAATGTCGGACGTTTATAATCTTCCACACGGATACTTGTACGGCCTCTTCCTGCCTTCAACGAGAACATTCCGTTCAGGCAAGCTGAAGGCAACGCGAAATCAGTGGCAAACGAACCGAACTCATTGGTGCGTACCGACTTCTGCCCTACTTCCTGATTATTCGCATCCAATAAAGTCACCGTATATTCCTTGTTCGGAAGCACATCCGCCGTATCTGATTTTTGAGAATAGGCAATTCCTTTCACATATACCGTCTGTCCGGGACGATACAAAGAACGGTCAGTCAATAAAGTCATATTTTCCGCCACTTTATCTTCGTCACCGTAATATCCGTAACTTCCTGCATAGATACCTTGCTTCGGCATCGCTGTATCCATACCCTTGGAGGCTTTCAAATAGCGGTATTCAGATTTCCAGGGAAATACCACCTTACCATCTTTGTCCGTCGTAAACTCTTGCAAAACTTTTTCATCGTTACTATACATCGTAACTTTCGCATTCGAAATAGGATGTCCCGTCTGTCCGTCCAACGTCACCACTTGATATTGTTTTTCCGGCAGACGACAAGTCAACACCTTGAAACGTGTTACATCAAACTTGCTTTCACTGTCTCTCTTTGCACGAATATCCGGTATGATACGCATTACGTAAGCTCCAAGTTCGGGAGCTTTGAATGTAAACACCGTGTCCTGTGTCCGGTAATCTTCCGGACGAATTACAGAGTAATGTTGTTCCTTTATCAGTTTCTTCGCCTGATAAATCCGGACGGTGAAACCATCCAGATTCTTATGTGAGGCTCTTAGTTCTATCTCTTCGTTCGGGAAAGCCTGATCTGCTGCATAGACATTCAAATAAGGAGCCAATATCTCTTCCCGAAGATTTTTCAGAGCATTGATTCTGTCATACCCCGGATAAAGACGAATCGCCTCATCGCAAAGCTGCAATGCATTAACCTGCTGTTGCTTTTCAATTGCATAACGGGCTTGTGCCAGATACACTTCAGCACATATCGGTTCCGAAGCATATTTACTTTTCAATGTATTCAATGCTTTCAGGTAAGTGTCATCCGTCAATACCGAAGCCTCTCCCTTTACTTGGAGAGGTCGGATATACCGTTCCGCTCCCCGTCTCCATTCCAAATAGTTAAGTGCGGTCAACACATAACCTTCTTTCAATCCGGCTGCTTTATAAGCAGAAAGCATATTTCCGTAAATAGCTATTATATCCTGTTTCACCGGATTTACGGCGTTCGTTTCAGTATACCCGCTACCTAGTTTTTCCACTTGCAACAGAGCATCAATTCCACGGGAAGCCAATAGATGATAGAGGTCATGGTGATAATATTCACTCGTTTTCCCCAGTTCTACGAAAGGGATATAGTCGCGTGAAGAAGTTTTGAGCAGTAACACAGAGTCAGCCAAGGCTTCTTTCACATTTATCCGCACTTTTTCTACAAACATATTGGCGGTCCACTCGCGTATATCCGTAGAAGGCGTTTGGCCTACGATTTCCGTCCGTTGGCGAAGTTGCCACTGGTTGTTGGCAGCATAATTTGCATAAATTCCGGCTATCAGAGAGTGCAAAATAGCACGATCCATTGGTTGGTCGGTTTGTTTCACCCACTGTTCCAGTCCTTTCAGACCGGCATAAAGACTATCCGGATTCAATATTTCCCGGTATTTCATCCGCCACGCGTATGCTTTGAGCATCTGCGGAGAGTTTTTCTCTTTTTCCCCTTTCTGATAAATCTCATCAGTCAGTTTTATCACTGTCTTAGGCAAGCTCTTTTTCTCTGCTTGCTCCACCTCTTTCCATAATTTGTCGAAAGTCTGTGCCTGCACCGCCGGAATCACTCCCAACCATAGTAGCACCATCATACAAATCTGCTTTACTTTCATAATCTTTCTAGTTTAAGTTCGCTATAAGTCTCACTCTATAAATAACAAAGTAAAGAAATAAAGTTTAAAGATTTGTACTTTTTAGCTTAAAAAAAACTTTTATCAAGCTACCAACCTTATACTGTATCGTATAGACGTTAGCTCATTAGCAGATTCACTTTAGAATAAAAAAATATTATTCGGTTTGTTATTTAATTGAATAGTTCATTTTTGCACTGTTTTCACCACAGAGGACACGGAGGGCACAGAGGTGAATTGGGTTTATGACTTACGGTTGTGACCCTAATTTTGATGCGTAATCCTTCCTCTATAAAGTTGAAAAAACATAAAAACATCTGCCACCTGCAACCAAACGCGTGTAATACACTAGTTGACAAACAGTTGGAACGTTGCAGATACTGTGGCAGATAGGTTGCAGATACTTTATCTGCAACACAGTATAAACCTTACATAAGCTAATTCTCTAGGAGGGCAAAAGTTTATTGTATACATTGACTTCCCGTTTCCAGACGGGGAACTGTCGTTTCCTGCATTAGAAATTACAGTTTCCACGGTAGGAAACGAGAGTTTCTAAGGCGGGACACTACAGTTTCTACGTAAGGATACTGTCGTTTCCCCGTAGAGACACCACAAATTATCCATAGAGTCGCCCCAATTATCCCATAGCTTTGCATCAAGGAATCAAGACTTTTTCTTTGATTATATAACGTGTGGCAGATACTTTATCTGCAACCTATCTGCCGCAGGTATCTGCCACGTTCCAACTATTTATCAATTAGCGCATTACACGCTTTTCGTTGCAGGTGGCAGATGTTTTTATGTTTTTCAACTTTATAGTATGAGGATTACGCGTCAAAATTAGGGTCACAACCGTAAGTCATAAACCAAATTCACCTCTGCGTCCTCCGTGTCCTCTGTGGTGAAAAGAATCAAAACTGCACCGACATGAGTTAAATGCTCCTTCATTTTATTCCCCTCCTCACCCTATATCTCTTTTATATAAAAAAAGTGGGGATATCGTCTTTAATAACGTATCCCCACTCTAAACCTAGTTAATGTACTCTTTCTCATTTCTCAATTCTGTACCCCCATGAAAGCATTTCATTACGACCTACTTCACTAAGGATTTTTCTAACTAAAGAACTCATTTTCTTTGCCATAATCTTTAAAACTTTAAATTACTAATTCCTGAAAACTAAAAAATAAAACTTACTTGTTTGGTTTAGCATTAATTGTTGAATATCCCCAAACATGTACATCGGCTTCGCCGATCTTTCTAAACAATCTTTTTAAACTTTTCATTTTGTTATCCTCTTAATTACATGTTTTATAACACAAAAATACGGCCTTTGTTTATACATTGATCTAAAAAAGAGAGAAATTCATGTTTTATAGCATATTTCTTGATTTGCATCAATTAATTTATTTGTTATGAAATAAAATTGTAATATAGCCTGAAATTAATATGACAAAAAGGCACGGATGAGATTTCATCCGTGCCTTCGCTATAAATACCTATTATATAATAGGAGAATATTTACATAATAAAGAATACGCTTATTTCAGTGGAGTTTGTTCTAAAGTAGCCACCAGGAAGTCGTAGAACTTCCGTACAGTAGGAATCAATGCTCTTTCGTCCGGTGAGTGCGGTGAACGCAAAGTCGGGCCAAAAGAAATCATATCCAATCCCGGAATAATAGCACCGATAATACCACATTCCAAGCCTGCGTGGATTACTTTCACTGCAGGTTCTACCCCAAATTGCTGCTTATAAGAGGCTTTCATCGCATGCAAAATCGGAGAATTAACATCAGGCTGCCAACCGGAATATCCACCAGTCATTTCCACCTTCATACCTGCCATAGAGAAACAAGATTCCAAGCTGGTAGTCAGATATTCCTTCATACTATCACTCGAGCTGCGAGCCAGAATCTTAATGGCTGCTTTTCCTCCACCAATCGTAATAATAGCAAGATTGGAAGAAGTCTCTACCGTATCCGGAACAGTAGGAATCATACGGGTCACACCGTTCTGACAAGCAAAGATTGCATCAATCAGATTGTCCTGAATCTCTTCAGGCACTTGACCCGCAGGAAGTTCCACACGTTCAGCCGTAAAGCTGATCGGTGTTTCAATTGCCGAATATTCTTCATTGAACAGATCTTCGCAGTATTTCACCAAGCCCAATAGTTCTTCTTCATTTTCAGCCGGAATGGTAATAACCGCATGTGCTTCACGTGGGATAGCATTACGCATATTACCACCTTCCCAGCTAGCCAAACGGGCTTCATAGCTGGCAACCGCTTCACGAACGAAACGAACCAGCAACTTATTGGCATTGGCACGTCCTTCATTGATTTCCAATCCCGAATGTCCACCACGTAATCCTTTCAATGTAACTTTCACTGCGATATCTCCTGCTTCGGGAACTACTTCCTTATATTCCAGGGTAGCAGTTACATCCATACCTCCGGCACAACCAATATACAATTCGCCTTCATCTTCCGAGTCCAGATTCAAAAGAATCTCTCCGTTCAGTGTACCCGGCTTCAAGCCGAATGCACCATACATGCCGGTTTCTTCATCTTTCGTGATAAGAGCTTCCAAAGGACCGTGTTTCAGGTCTTTTGCTTCCAACACGGCCATAATAGCAGCTACACCCAGTCCGTTGTCTGCACCTAGAGTAGTGCCTTTTGCTTTTACCCAGTCACCGTCTATATAAGTTTCAATCGGATCTTTTTCAAAATCGTGTACAGTATCGTTGTTCTTCTGCGGAACCATATCCATGTGCGCCTGAAGAATCACACCTTTCCGGTTTTCCATACCCGGAGTGGCGGGTTTACGGATAATCACATTACCTGCTTCGTCTACAAAAGACTCCAGCCCCAGCTCTTTTCCAAAACCTAAAAGAAATGCTGTAATCTTTTCCATGTGTCCTGACGGACGGGGAATCTGTGTCAACGAATAAAAATGCTTCCACACGTTCTGTGGAGCTAAAGAAAGAATGGTACTCATAATAAATATTTTAAAACTATTTTAAATCTGATAATTAAACAGTGCCAAGTTATGGAAAAGTTTTCAGATGACAAAGGAGGTTGGCAAAAACATGTAAGAATATACACTTTTAGCTAAAAATTTACGCCCGATGTCTATTGGTGAACGGCAGAGCAGCCAAGCCGTACACACCCAATAAAACAACCAAAAAGGTTTGAATACCGTGTACAATCAGGGCAAATATTCCGGCATCCGTCACGTTTACTCCATAAAGCATCATCATAGAAATGATAGCAAAATGCCAGGGTCCCGCTCCGTTAGGGGTAGGCACAATCACGGCAAACGTGCCGCCGACAAACATGACCAATGCCGCAAGGATACCCAAATGTGCCGTAAAGGCAAAGCAATAGAATGTAAAATAGAAATGGAGAAAGTAACAAGCCCAAATAGCCAGTGTATAAAAAATAAAGAGGGGAATGTTGCGCACGCCTTTTAAAGACATAATTCCTTCCCATATATTCAATACAAATCCTTTCACCCGTTCATAGAAGAACAACGTTTTTCTTAAATAATAAAGAAGTATCACCACACCAATAAAACAAAACAGAATGATATAAAACCATACTGAAGTCAGCAGGTGTACTAATGAAGGGATTTTCGTTCCGGTCTGCTGAAGGAAAGTGACGAATATCGGTAATTGGAGCAATACAGTGATGCCTGTGATGAGGAGAATAGTCAACGTATCGACCAACCGCTCCGTAACGACTGTTCCCAACGACTTGGCAAACGAGACATTATCATATTTCGCCAACACTCCGCAACGGCTCACCTCCCCGATCCGGGGAACCACCAGACTGGCAGCGTATGAAATGAAGATAGCATTCACGCAATCGCTCTTTTTCGGGAAAGCGTCCAACGGTTCCAATGTCTGTCTCCACCGCCAACCACGAAAGACTTGCGCAAACACTCCGAACAATAACGAGAAGAGCATCCACCACCAATTTGTACCATGTAACAACACATCGCCCGCTTTTGTAAAATCAAAGTCGCGATATACCCAGAATAAGATAAAGCCGCCTAAAACAACCGGTAATATCAGTTTCAGCGTCTTTTTTAATAGTTTCTTCATCCTTAATTCTTCATTAGCTTCGCTGACACATCATTTATTTTTTAATAAATAGTGGTACGTTCTTCATTTAAAAGAATTACCTTTGTCAGCTGCAAAAGTAATTATTTAGTTGGTAAATGAAATTAGTAAAGCCTAAAAAGTTTCTCGGACAACACTTTCTGAAAGATCTGAAAGTTGCGCAAGATATTGCCGATACAGTCGATACCTTCCCCGAACTACCTATTTTAGAGGTGGGACCGGGTATGGGAGTATTGACCCAGTTTCTAGTAAAGAAAGACCGATTGGTAAAGGTCGTAGAAGTTGACTACGAGTCGGTTGCTTATCTTCGCGAAGCCTATCCGTCATTGGAAGACCACATCATCGAGGATGACTTCTTGAAAATGAATCTTCACCGGTTGTTCGACGGGAAGCCTTTCGTACTGACTGGTAATTACCCGTATAATATTTCCAGCCAAATCTTTTTCAAGATGCTGGACAACAAAGATATCGTCCCCTGTTGCACGGGAATGATTCAAAAAGAGGTAGCCGAACGTATTGCAGCCGGACCGGGCAGCAAGACATACGGTATCCTTAGCGTATTGATACAGGCATGGTATAAAGTGGAATATTTGTTCACTGTCAGCGAACACGTGTTCAATCCGCCTCCCAAAGTGAAAAGTGCTGTTATCCGTATGACACGCAACGAGACTAAAGAGTTGGGATGCGACGAAAAACTGTTCAAGCAAGTAGTGAAAACGACCTTCAACCAGCGACGGAAAACATTGCGCAACTCCATCAAACCTATTTTAGGCAAAGATTGTCCGCTCACGGAGGACATCTTATTTAATAAACGCCCGGAACAACTATCGGTAGCCGAATTTATCGATCTGACCAATAAAGTGGAAGAAGCATTAAAGACAGCCGGCAACGCCCAATAATTGGCGGGCAACAGTGAGCAGAGAACTGGATTTTGTAATTCGTAATTTGTAATTGACAACGATGAACGAGGAATACATTGACAACGTTAAACACCTTATTGAGCAAAAAGACGCCGACAAGGTAAAAGGTCTTCTCATCGACCTCCATCCGGCCGACATCGCCGAATTGTGCAATGACCTGAATGCGGAAGAGGCTAAGTTCGTCTATCGCCTGCTCGATAACGAAATTGCCGCCGACGTGCTTGTCGAAATGGACGAAGATGCTCGTAAAGAGCTGCTCGAAATGCTTCCTTCGGAGACAATCGCCAAACGCTTCGTTGACTACATGGACACGGATGATGCCGTAGACCTGATGCGTGAACTCGATGAAGACAAGCAGGAAGAGGTTCTTTCGCACATCGAGGACATCGAACAGGCAGGAGACATCGTCGACTTGTTGAAATACGACGAAAATACCGCCGGTGGTTTGATGGGTACGGAAATGGTACTCGTCAACGAAAACTGGAGTATGCCCGAATGTCTGAAAGAGATGCGGCAACAGGCGGAAGAGCTGGACGAAATCTATTATGTATATGTCATCGACGATGACGAACGTCTGCGAGGTATCTTCCCGCTCAAAAAGATGATTACTTCCCCTTCTGTATCCAAAGTGAAACACGTGATGCAGAAAGATCCGATTTCGGTACACGTAGATACTCCCATTGACGAGGTAGTACAGGCGATTGAGAAGTACGACTTGGTGGCTATCCCCGTTGTCGACAGTATCGGTCGGCTTGTGGGACAAATCACCGTCGACGACGTCATGGATGAAGTCCGTGAGCAGTCGGAACGTGACTACCAGTTGGCATCCGGTCTTTCGCAGGACGTAGAAACAGACGATAATGTATTGAGACAGACCACTGCCCGCCTCCCCTGGCTATTAATCGGTATGATCGGCGGAATCGGCAACTCTATGATATTGGGTAATTTCGACTCCACCTTTGCTGCCCATCCCGAAATGGCACTATACATCCCGCTAATCGGTGGTACAGGAGGAAATGTCGGAACACAATCCTCGGCAATCATCGTACAAGGTTTGGCAAACAGCTCGCTGGACGCTAAAAATACCTTCAAGCAGATAACCAAGGAATCGGTAGTAGCTTTAATTAATGCCACTATTATCTCCTTATTAGTATACACCTACAACTTTATCAGGTTCGGCGCAACGGCTACGGTCACCTATTCAGTATCCATCAGCCTGTTTGCCGTGGTAATGTTCGCTTCTATTTTCGGGACACTGGTACCGATGACGCTGGAGAAGTTCAAAATCGATCCAGCCATTGCAACAGGTCCGTTTATAGCCATTACAAATGACATCATCGGAATGATGTTGTACATGGGAATAACCGTTTTATTGTCATAAAAACACGATAAACAAAAAAAAATAAGCAAAATAGTATGAAGTAATCGTTTTATTTCATTAATTTGTGACCCAAAACTAATATACAATGATGGACGCTCATGACACTAATCAACCCTTGAACCAAGGGGAATTAGAAGAAGAAAAGAAAACAGTCGAGGTTTCTGAAGCTATTACAGAGACTCCGGCTGAAGATGTTACTGCCGAAGTTCAACCTGAAGCAGCTCCTAAACCTGCCACTAAGGAAGATGTACTAAACCAGCTAAAAGAGCTTGCGCAAGATGCTGAAAATGCGAACAAGCAGGATATTGACAATCTGAAACAATCATTCTACAAGTTACATAATGCCGAGTTGGAAGCTGCTAAGGTACAGTTTACAGACAACGGTGGAAACATTGAAGATTTTGTTGCCGAAGAGGACCCGACGGAAGAAGAATTCAAACGCCTGATGGGGGTTATCAAGGAAAAACGCAGTAAACAGGTTGCCGAGTTGGAACGCCAGAAGGAAGAAAACCTGCAAGTGAAACTTTCCATTATTGAAGAACTGAAAGAATTGGTGGAATCCGGAGATGACGCCAACAAATCTTATACGGAGTTCAAGAAGCTGCAACAGCAATGGAATGATACGAAACTGGTGCCGCAAGGTAAAGTGAATGAACTTTGGAAAAACTATCAATTATATGTAGAGAAGTTCTACGATTTATTGAAACTGAACAATGAATTCCGCGAATATGACTTCAAAAAGAATCTGGAAATTAAAACGCATCTCTGCGAAGCTGCCGAAAAGTTAGCTGACGAGGAAGATGTTGTTTCCGCTTTCCACCAACTTCAGAAGTTGCATCAGGAATTCCGCGATACAGGTCCGGTAGCCAAAGAACTGCGTGATGAAATCTGGAACCGGTTTAAAGCAGCTTCTACCGCTGTCAACCGCCGCCATCAGCAGCACTTCGAATCGTTGAAAGAAGCCGAACAGCATAATTTGGATCAAAAAACCGTCATCTGCGAAATCGTTGAAGCGATTGAGTATGATGAACTGAAAACATTCTCTGCCTGGGAAAACAAGACCCAGGAAGTGATTGCCTTGCAAAACAAATGGAAAACTATCGGTTTTGCGCCCCAGAAGATGAATGTGAAGATCTTCGAGCGTTTCCGCCATGCCTGCGATGATTTCTTCAAGAAGAAAGGAGAATTCTTCAAGAGCCTGAAAGAAGGAATGAACGAGAATCTGGAAAAGAAGAAAGCGCTCTGCGAAAAAGCGGAAGCCTTGAAAGATAGTACAGACTGGAAAGTAACTGCCGATGCACTGACCAAACTTCAAAAAGAATGGAAGACCATCGGACCGGTTGCCAAAAAACACTCGGATGCAATCTGGAAACGGTTTATCACAGCTTGCGACTACTTCTTCGAACAAAAGAACAAAGCTACTTCTTCACAACGTTCTGTAGAAACAGAGAATATGGAAAAGAAGAAAGCGTTGATCGAGAAGTTATCCGCTATTGATGAAAGCATGGATACCGAAGAAGCAAGTACCTTGGTTCGGGATTTAATGAAAGAGTGGAACTCTATCGGTCATGTACCGTTCAAAGAAAAAGATAAGTTATACAAGCAGTATCACGGAATCATCGATCAGCTATTCGACCGCTTTAACATCAATGCTTCCAACAAGAAGTTAAGTAACTTCCGTTCGAATATCAGCAATATCCAGGGAAGCGGTACTCAATCTCTGTACAGAGAACGTGAAAAGCTGGTACGCACTTATGAGAATATGAAGAATGAGCTTCAGACTTATGAGAACAATCTGGGCTTCCTGACTTCTACTTCTAAGAAAGGCAGTAGCCTGCTGACTGAATTGAACCGCAAGGTAGATAAGTTGAAAGCAGACTTGGAACTGGTATTACAAAAGATCAAAGTAATCGATGAATCAATAAAAGCAGAAGAATAAGAGTTCTGCCCGATTTAGAAAAATTAAAAACAGGTTTTATACTCACTTGAGCTATAAAACCTGTTTTTCTTTTCTACTAAACAAGACGACAGCCAGTTTAAGGATTTATTCTTTATCAATCAACTTCACGGCTTTTCATTAGATTAGCGTTTTTCGGACTATCAACGTGCATTCGTGTCACCGAATTTGCCACCGAGGAACTGTTTTTTTAAAACTTCCAGTGACCTATTATGTGACCTCTTGATGGTGAGAAGTTTAGAGACACATACTGTTAAACATGCAAAAAAGCCGTTATTACTAGGTAATAACGGCTTTTAGCTTATTTTGTCTTATAATTTGTTGGGCTACCTGCCCTCAAACTTTAATTCCTTTATAGTCTCATTCATAATGAATTAACAGCTTCCTATTTTCGTAGTGTCACCGAATTAGACACCGACTTTGGCAAAAACCCTCTTTTAATATCCCATTGAGGATTCAAGTTTTGTAATACAAAGGTATCGTTTTTAATCGGATAAACCTAATTAAAGTGACAAATAACGATAAATATCGCATTTAATTTATTAACTTCACAGCGTAAAAAATATAAATTATGCAAAATAACAGGTATCAGAATTCTTATATTAAAGGCTTAAAAAGAAATGTTATCAATAACACTATAGCAGGAATCGTTATAGCAGGAATAATATTCATTATACAACTGATAGGAGGCTGCGAACAACCGGAAATAACTCATCAAAAAACTCTCATTGACAGCCTGCAAATAAATACGAATGATGAGATTAATGACTGGGACACAGACACCACCATCTACCATACAACCACTAAACCAACTAAATAAAACATTTTTCTTGCTAAATAATCAACCTATAAGTTTATTATCTCGTTACTTTTGCGTATCTTTGTCTTACTATAAAACAAGGAGATATGACATTTGACGACATTACTGGAGACAGAAAATTATGGGCTGTACACTTTGAAGGCGAGGATGATAACGAATTTTATAAGGTGTTCAACAACTGGGCCGACGTGGTTTGGCTACGCACTTTCTTCAAGGAGAACATTGACGACTTGAACGCCTATTTTAAAATAACGGATATAAAAGAAGCTATCAGCGATACTATTGAAGATAGTGAACGCCTTCGATACATCATAATGGACATCTCCCCGGAAACCGATTTAAGCAAGATATTCCGTCCGCTGGACAACAACCAGGCTTCGGATGTGATGCTGCAAAAAGAAAAGGCCCGGTTAAAACGTAAATACGGTCACTCGTCATGGCTCCGGCTATACGCTATCAAATTGATTCAAGGCAACTACATCATCACCGGAGGCGCCATCAAGCTGACGGCTACGATGCAGGAAAGAGAGCACACCAGGCAGGAACTTGTGAAAATAGACAGGGTTCGACGCTACTTGCTTGAAGAAGGAATCATTGACGACGAAGGGTTTATAGAGTATATTAGTGAATTATAATTTGGGAGGAATAGTATGGAAAATAGTATGAAATCTATCGCACAAAGGCTTGAAGAACATTCTTCTCCAACGCCTTCGAAATGGCGTGAGCTGTTTGACTTCCTTGAAACAAACAAGTCTTGGCTCCGACATTCGCAAAATATTGCCATGCTGATGCTGGACAGGATGGAAGAATTAGGAATGAGCCAAAAGCAATTGGCTGAAAAAATGAATTGCAGCCCGCAATACATTTCAAAGGTGTTGAGAGGACGGGAGAACCTTTCACTCGAAACTTTGACCAAGATTGAAAACGCACTGGAAATCTCGATTATCAAAGAGGAACCGATGGCTGTATAACTCACCCCGGCTGCAGTAGGAAAGATTTGCTATCAGATTTTTCCGGATCAGCTGCTGCAGCTCGGGAATAGTGCTAGCAAATGTTTCGTCCTGGAAGAAGCCGGCTGCCGGATTCTGCTAGCAGTTGGCAGGGGATAACAAGTTGATGAAGCCGGGATCCTGCCAGGTATGTGCTAGCAAACTGGAAAAAAGTCATGCTTGAAACTTTTCGTCTGATTGCTCACCGTGCCGCCGTGTGGTTCGTGGCAATGCGTGCAGCGGGAATACCGCCGCCCACACAGCCCCACTCCCCACAGCAGCACTCCGTCAGTGTTTAATCGGAACATTCCTTCACCGGCAGCGTTTCTCGGACGTTCAGTGTTTCTGTGCACCGTGCCGCTTTCCTTGCTTTCCCGTAGCCGTCGGACTGGCGCAAGGAAAGCCGCCCTCTGACAGTGTTTCTATGGAACATTCTTGGGGGAAGTCTCCCCAAAAGTTACTCCGGTGTATAATAGTCGAGGCTTGCCAAGTGGGTGATTACAGAAGTTACTACCGTCTTATATCCGGCTCCGGTTGCCGCTCCCTCACTTGCCGAATACAGCAAAGGAAGCAGCACCCTATGCGATGGGCACTCTTTCGGATGATATCCTTAGCGGAATCTAAGCACTTGCGGAACGGGTGACAGCTGCGATGCCCGGTGCGGTTTCGCTCCGCCCGGCACTTGCTGCCGGGACTAAGGCGAGAATCCGCTACCTCTTTTCGTCTGACTATAGGAACGGGCTGTTAGTCAGGAGTGCAGCCCTGCGGTGCGGGGTTCCCGTGTTTTATGATTGAGCGGGTTTGTCCGTTTGAACTAGAGGCGTCGAAAGCTTTCTCCGCCGTGCTGACGTGATGTTGCTAGCGCCGTGGTCTTCCGGTTTTTCTAGTGGAGTGCAGCTTTTGCGCAGGAAATCCGGAAGAGCAATTATGTTTAATTAGTCACAAAACCGTTCCGGATTTTGTGCTTTAATTCAACATAACAGCATCTTCCAAATATTCCTGCTGTTTGCGGGCTTTTCTGTTGTTTCAGGAACGGGCATAAAGTTACTCCGTTTAATGTTCACCCTTGCGGACTGCGCCCTGCGGAATGTAAACGCCACCACTGTGGCGGCAAGCCGCCACCCCGACCACCACCCCTTAGTTACCCCTGCCTATCCCGGTTCCCTGCAGGGTTTCCGACATCTTGCGGGTTTCCTGTTCCTGCGAGCTGCGCCTGGCGGCGTGCCCGGCTGACTGTTTGCACCCTGCGGACAGTCTTTGCAGAATATCGGAGATTCCCGGCGGTCGGCTTTGCCGTCCGCTTCACGAAGCGGGGCAGACGCCCCGCCGAAAAGTTACGGACAAAAGAAATTCGTGACAATTGCCCGAATATCACAAATTTCCTCTGCCAACAAACATATATAACTATATCTACCAAGTATACAGGTAACAACCAGCCACTAAAAAGCCTATCTTTACATCTGTAAACCAACACTATAATTATGTATACCAACGTGCACCAACAAAACAACTGCCAAAGTTTAACCAACCGTAGCTACGGTTTCAAAGAACTGGCCGTTCTCTATTTCCCGAATATTGCACCTGCATCCGCTTCTATCCGCCTCAAACAGTGGATAAAGGACGATTCCGAACTACTCGAAGCATTGCAGGAAACAAACTACCAGTTAAGTAACCGTATCCTCACCCCCAAACAAAAGGAACTGATAACCATCTCTTTCGGCTCACCCTTTTAAGCCCTAGTGCAGCAGCTCTTACGGCTACAGCCCGAACCCTCTTCGCTAGGGGAACGCCCTGCGGCAAGGGGGAAGAGCACTTCCCCCGACAAGCGTCTCCCCCAAAGGGGGACGGAAGGGGGGTAGAACAAGAATACACAACTAAAAATCACCCACAAAAAACAATGATTAAACAAAGAAACATCACCCTGATTGTGGTGCACTGCACCGCATCCCGTTGTACAAGCAACCTCACCCCGGAAGACCTCGACTCCATGCACAAACGCCAAGGCTTTGCCGAATGTGGCTATCACTATTACATCACCAAAGATGGAACGATACATCACATGCGCGACATCACCCATGTCGGCGCCCACGCCAAAGGCTACAACACCCCGTCGATAGGAGTTGCCTACGAAGGAGGCCTGGACGCTTCCGGACGTGCCGCCGACACCCGCACCGACGCACAAAAACAAAGCCTTGAAACCCTTCTCCGCTTCCTGCTGCTCACCTATCCGGGAGCAAAGATTTGCGGTCACCGCGACCTCTCGCCCGACCTCAACCACAACGGTACCATAGAATCCTGCGAGTACATCAAACAATGTCCCTGCTTCTGTGTCTCCGTCGAATACGGGTATTTAATGAAGGATGATGAATGAAGAATGATGAATGAAGAATGATGAATGAAGAATGATGAATGAAGAATGATGAATGAAGGATGATGAATGAAGAATGATGAATGAAGAATTACTATGCAGATGTAAATGTATGAAAGCGCAGCCAATTCTTCATTCATCATTCTTCATTCTTCATTTCCTCTACCTTTGCGGGAAACAATTAAAAAGGAGGTCATTATGAAACCATTTTGGAGAACGACGTTGAAGGTATTGAAAGTTATCGGTAAAATTTTTGTTTGGCTCACCGGGGCAGACAGTCCCGTGAAAGATGATGAAAGGAGAAACTATTAAGGAGTAAACTTTACGATCGGAGTGAAAACCCCTGTTTTGAGGGCTGCGGAATACAAACCGCAGCCCTTTTTTCATGTACATAATCGTATGATGAAACACGTATCATCACAGATAAGAACATACGTCTGCACGCCCACGCACGTATATGTAGATTTGCAACATTATTAATCATTAAAACACTAATTAACATGGCAATTACAATCAAACCCGCTTTGCGCAAGAATCCGCAGAACAAAGACGCCGCCGCAAAATACTATGCACAAGTAGTACTCGCCCCGGAGATGGCACTGAAACAAATCGTTGAACAAATCGCAGACCGTTGTACGCTGACAGGTTCTGACATCAAAGCTGTTCTTGACGCATTGATGACCGTCATCAAGCGCAACTTAGCCAACGGTTCACCCGTCCGCCTGGGAGACCTTGGGTCTTTCCGTCCTTCCGTTTCCGGTAAAGGTCTCGAGGATGCCAGCAAGTGCGGCGCAAACAGCGTCAAGAAAGCACGTGTCATCTACGTTCCTTCTACGGAAATCAAAGAAGCCGTTGCAATGTATTCTTTCTCAAAAGCAGGAGCAAGCGCAGCGAATGAAGAAGGCGGAGACGAGAAACCAGACCCGAAACCTGACGAAGGCGGCGGAGAAGCTCCGGACCCGGCAGCTTAATTATCATCGTTTCGCATATCGCAAACCAGTCAAAGAAAAAGCCCGATGAATGAGAAATCATTTCACCGGGCTTTTCATTTGCGGGTATTTGGTGAACGGAATATGCTTCTGAAAGTCTCATAGAAAACATCAGGAGTTTTTCGAAAAACGTCTGACGAAATAAAAAAAACGTCTGATGAATTTTTGAAAACATCACGAAGGGTTTCAAGTACGTTTTTACTTCCGTTCCGACTGTTTTCGGGGTTTTTACGTTTTATTCCCGTATGGTTCTATCCGTAAATAAATAGAATGACACAGACAGAAACGCAATTATCTATAAAGTGACGGGAAAGGATAAATGATAAGTTTGCTGTTTTACAGCGTATTTTTCCTCTTTTCTTCTACAAAGATAGGTCACGGCCGCCCGTCAGTCAAGAACCGCTACGCTATTTCAGATAAAAATATCCTGCGCTCCTACGTCGTGCGGTATTTTTATCTGAAATTTCTTGTCTGCCGTTCATCCATGCCCTTGGAGAGGTAGATGAAAAAAGGAAAAAAATGTGTTCCTGTGCAGTGTGGGGCGGATAAAAGCATGTATTAGTCTTAGGCCCAATATCCGCCGAAGTGATTGTGCCTGGTTACTTTGTCTAACTTCAATTGCTTGCGGCGAAACTTGTTGATTGCCCGTTTGAGCGATTTACGTCCCGATGTGCTGCAGTTCTTTTTTTTCATTCGGCATTGGTAGCAACGGCAGATACCAATACCTGTATGTGATTCTTTCATTTCTATTCTGTTTAATATAAGTTTTGAGAACTTACGTTTTTTACTATTTTATTTTGTGACATTTGCCCGATTGTCACAGATTTGTTATTTGCACTTTTCGGCGGGGCGTCTCGCCCCGCTTCATGGAGCGGACGGCGAAGCCGACCGCCGGGAATTTCCAATGTTCCGAAAGGCGTAAACAGTCAGCCGGGCACGCCGCCAGGCGCAACCCGCAGGAAGCACCCGCAACAGGTCAGAAAACCGCACGGCTCGGGACTGGCAGAAGTAACTAAGGGGCGGTGGTCGGGGTGGCGGCTTGCCGCCATAGTGGTGGCGTTTCCACTCCGCATGGCTTTTTTCGCCTGGGGGCGGAAAAATAAAACAATCCATATTAAACATAACCACGCATTATGCACCCGACTTGCCTGAATGGCAAGGCGTGCGAGCATAATGACCCGTTATGTTGAATATCGCTACCCCTTTGTTTTTCTGCCGGTCTCTTTTTGGGTGTCCCCCAAAAAGGAAGGCGGAAAGAAAACAATTGCTGTCACGGCGCACGCAGCATCACGTCAGCACGCGCCCGAAGGACGGCGAAGGGCGCTTACTTCCACAATGCAAACCCGCTCAACCGTAAACACGGGAACCCCGCACCGCAGGGCTGCACTCCTGACTAACAGCCCGTTCCTATAGTCAGACGAAGAGAGGTAGCGGATTCTCGCCTTAGTCCCGGCGTTAGTGCCGGGCGGAGCGAAACCGCCCGGGCTTCTCAACGGTCACCCGTACCGCATGGGCTACCGTTCCGCAAGGGTTTCCGCCGCATAGGTTGTCGCTTGTAGTCCGGCTTTGCCGGGGTGTGAGCGGGAGCCGAAGCCGTATGCGTCAGGAGGAAGTAACTTCTGTAATCACCCACTTGGCAAGCCTCGACTGTTATACACCGGAGCAACTTTTGGGGAGACTTCCCCCAAGAATGTTCCATAAAAACACTGTCAGAGGGCGGCTTTCTTTGCGCCAGTCCGACGGCTACGGGAAAGCAAGGAAAGCGGCACGGTGCACAGAAACACTGAACGTCCGAGAAACGCTGCCGGTGAAGGAATGTTCCGATTAAACACTGACGGAGTGCTGCTGCGGGGGACGGGGCTGTGTGGGCGGCGGTATTCCCGCTGCACGCATTGCCACGAACCACACGGCGGCACGGTGAGCAGTCAGACGATAAGCCACTCGCGAAAGTAATCCGCTTGGTTCGGCACTTGCCTATTACCTTCACTTGCTATCACATACCTGTCGGGATCCCGGCTCCATCAACCTGATATCCCCGTTAATTGCTAGCAAATTAGTTGCTCCGGAACGAACCGGGAACAAGAATCCGCTAGCAGAATCCGGCAGCCGGATTCTTCCAGGATGAAACAGTTGCTAGCATTATTCCCGATCTGCAGCACACGATCCGGAAGAATCCGCTAGCACTTTTACGCAGCTCGAGCACACGATCCGGAAACATCTGCTAGCAAATATTTCATTGGCCAAGATCTTCCGGAGCGTATTTTGCTAGCAATCGTTTCCCCTACTCTTTCTCCCTGCCCGCTTTCTCCAACCTGTCGAGTGCCGACAGAAAACCCCGCACGGCTTCGCCCTGCTCCCGGTACTTTCGTTTCAGTTCTCCGTGTTCCTTCGCTTCCTGCTTGTAGTGGGTACAGAAACGGGGGTATTCCTTGACGACGTATTTAATCGCTTCGCTCCCGCTCTTCTTCCCAATGATGTCTTTGAGTATCTCCAGTTGGGCGGCTTCTTCGGCTGTCAGTCGCAAGGTGATCGTGCTTACTTTTTCACTCATGATCGTTCACCCCCTCTCTTGCTGTCAGAGTTGGCTGGTTGAAGGGCTTGCGCCTGTTGCTGCTGGTTCATCACTTCCGCCCGTCGGTATGCTTCCGCATACGTCTGGCAGTGTATTCCGTATCTCTCGATAGTGACGCCCGCGGCTGTCACTTCGTGCGCCACGCACCACCCTGTACGCATTTTGCGGGGGTAGTAGAGCGGCGTCTTGTTTTTATCTTCACTCATAACTGTGTGGCTTACGCCGTTTTTTGCAATTCGTTTTTCTTCGCTTTTTTCAACCGTGACCTGATGAAACAGCTCACCGAAAGAATCCGCCCTTTCGATCGTCGTATTTCCCGTATAACCTCTTGCAGGACATCTTCTTTGCCTTTCGCCTCTCCGCATAATTCGTCCATGTCGTAGCTCGGCACGCCGATACCCGACAGCATCTGCCTGACGTTATGAACGCCCTCTTTCACCTCATCCGTATGCTCTTCCATCATCCGCAGGCGCCCCGTCTTCACCAGTCCCCACAGGGCGGGCAACACCTCTCCGGTGAACGAATAACGTCCGCCGCTCGCCTTCAACTCTTCAATCAGTTGCCATATCGGGCTGTCGTCCATGGCAATATTTTCTATCATCAGAACCTTACGGACATCTCCTTTCGAACACCCCAGATTGTAGCAGGTTTCACCCAGCCGCTGCAACTTCAAACGGTATTCTTCGCCATGTTCCGGACGTTTCCCGCAGGATTCTGCGGAAACATTTCCCCTATTCCCGTCCGGAGAGAGTGAAACTTTGTCCTCATCATCCCTTGCCGGCGGAATAGTCCGGGGGATAGAGGGGGAATTTTCTTTACTTTCTTTTTCTTTGTGCCGTTTTTCCGCAGAATTCCGCGGAGTTTCCGGAATTTCCGCAGAACTCTGCGGAATAATGACGCCGGAAGATATTCCGGCAGTGATTACGGTTTCTTTTCCGATATCGGTTGCGGTCTGTTTTCCGGTATCCAGTTTGGGAGAACCATAAACTGTTTTTCCGGTTTTCGTCTCAATTTCCTGACCGGAGAAAAGAGGTAGCGACGCACCTGTCACACCGGAAGCCACGTCTTGTATCTCGACAAGCCGTATATCTTCCGGTATTACAATCTTCTTCTTGGCTCTCCGGCAGATTTCGAGATATCTCTGCTGAATATCTACGGAAGTAAGTACATGATTCGTATGCCAGGTGATGGTGTCGAACAATTCCACTTCCGTGCAATATTCAATGATTTTTTCTACCCGTTGCTCTTCAATGCCCCAGTATTCGGAAACATCAAAAAGCTGGTCGTCCGTGAAACGGATATAACAGCCTTCAACCCGGTATATCTCGTTTTGGATATACTGGTACACTGCATACCCTTCGCAGCCGTACCGCTTCTTCAGGCGTTTTACCTTGATGTCCTGAAAGCGGTCGGTTTCCGCCTGATAATATGATAATCCTGTTTTTGCCATTTTCGCTAGATTCTTCTACTGTAATTGGATGCGAGGTAATTCATGATTTCTTCTTTGCTGTAGAGAAATATCCCACCCAGTTTGTAGAATGGGATTGCGTGCTCCGCACGCATGTTCCTTAACGTTGAGTTGCTGATGTTGAGCAATTTGCATACATCCGTGGAGCGGATGAACACGGCATCTTCCGGAACAGTTTCGAGTGTGACGGGTTCCACGGGTTTGTACTTCGGTTTTCCGGTGGCTTTCTCCTTTTGGGGTTCCACGACTGCTTTTTCAGATTCCTTTTCAGGTTTCACGATTCTCATGCTGTTGGTTTCTGTTTTCATGATTTTGTTTTTTATGTGAGTTAATTATCAGGGGTTAACCGGCTGTTTATCCATGCAGGTGAAAGCTACCCGGTCGAGGTCTTTCAGTTGGCTGCTGTCGAGGGCGTAGATGGTTTTTATAATCCACCCTTTCAGGACGATTTCCCGGTGTCCTTCCCTGTTGGCGTAGTGATGCAGCGCGCGGGTGACTGCATCCTTCATTTTCTGTCCGGAAATAAGGCTCTTCTCGTATGCTATCATGCTATCGACAGCTTTCTGCTCCAGTTCTTCCTGGCTGATGGTTGCGGTTGTTTTCATCCGTTTACGGCTTTATTATCTGGTGATTTTTGAGATTCCTTTCTGGTGTACAATTCTTTGAGAGCCGCCATGTCGTCCATGACTTTCGTGTCCAGAATCTTAGCGTAGATTTGCGTCGTCTTGATGCTGGTATGTCCCAACATTTTTGACACAGTTTCAATCGGTATGCCGTGAGACAGGGTGATAGTGGTGGCAAAAGTGTGTCGGGCCATGTGGAAGGTAATATTTTTCTCTACTCCCGCTTCCTTGACCACTTTTTTCAGGTATCGGTTTGCCACCTGGTTGGGCGGTACCGGGAATACATGATTAGTCCGTTTTCCTTTGTGGTATGCTTCATACCTCTTTAATATACAGACAGCAGGTTGCAATAAAGGCAGCATGGCGTGTATGTCCGTTTTCTGACGATAGTAGTTCAGCCACAAGCTTTTGTCGATACCGACATTTATATTTTCATTCGTCAGGTTACTGATGTCGACAAATGACAGTCCGGTGTAGACAGCAAATACAAACACGTCCCTCACGATGGAGAGGTTGACGGGCAAAGGGACTTCCTCGATGCTCTTCAGTTCCTTTTCGGACAGGAATCCTCTTTCTACTTTCGTTTTCTTGGCGTTGAGCAGGCAGACAGGGTTCCGGCTTATCCATTCGTTTTGCAGGGCGACATTCATCACCTTTTTGAAACGCTGGATATGCTTCAATGCACCATTGACAGCGCATACGGTCTCCCCTTCCCTCTTATAGCCTTGCAGATAGGCGTAAAACTCATAAACGAAAGCTTTGTCAATGGCGGTCAAATCATAGTCAGAGACATGGTATTTGATACGTATAAAGTTGAGCAGGTGTTTCTTCGTTACGTGATAGCCGACAAATGTACTGGCACGGAGATTTTTCTTCTCCATGATTTCATGGTAATCAAACAGTGTGCTGATGGTAGAGAACTCATTATCCTGTGTCTGAAACATGAGTTTGAAGTTCTCAATGTTGAGAGGGTAGTTTTTCTGTCTGATTTTGGTAACGGTATCTTCGATCGTGATTTTCAAATCTTCGATATACCGGTTGGCTTCTTTGTCATTGGCGGTCTTACCAAGTGACTTTTGCGCAACTGCCGACCATGATTCAGACCGTAGGTATAGTTTCGTGGGAATTTCGTATCTTTGTCCCGAAATCGTAACCCGACATGAAAGAGGTGACAGTTTTTCATTCGTTCTTCCTTTCCTTATCCAGAAAAGAACATTGAAAGTTTGCTTTTTTTGGCTCATCGTTATTTTTTTTGAGAACCACTCAAAAAAATATCAAAAAAGAGCATTCGTGTCACCGAATTAGCCACCGAATTAGCGTCAACTTTTTTCGGATGGTATTTGTCAAAGCACAAAAAAACCCGCTAAAATTGCATTTTTAGCGGGTTTTTGTCAGTAAAAAGCTGGTGTTTTGTTGGGCTACCTGGATTCGAACCAGGAATGACAGGACCAGAATCTGTAGTGTTACCATTACACCATAGCCCAATGATTTTCGTTTGCGGGTGCAAAGATACAAATATTTTGGGAATTCAAAACAAATCCGATATTTTTTTTGCAAAAATGTCCAAATAAGCTTTCCAAACAAAAGTATCTCCACTAAAAAACACAAAAATTGAGGGATAACTTTCTTGTATCCAATAAATCAGCGTATATTTGTCAAAAATATCACGTTTATTATCAGAAACAAAGGGTCACCTTTTTTTGTTATAAACAAATAGAGAACATGAATTATTAATCCCAATTACAGGAATGAACGATACTAAAGTATTAATTGAAAAAATAAAAGAAGGAATTCAAGAGAAAAAAGGTAAAAAGATAGTCGTTGCCGATTTAACCAGCATAGAAGATACCATCTGTAAATATTTCGTTATCTGTCAGGGAAATTCTCCCAGTCAAGTGAGTGCAATAGTAGATTCAATCAAGGAATTTACACGCAAAGGTGCGGACAGCAAGCCTTATGCAATCGACGGACTCCGAAATGCAGAATGGGTAGCTATGGACTATGCCGATGTATTGGTACACGTTTTTTTGCCGGAGACAAGAGCTTTTTATAATCTTGAGCACCTCTGGGCAGATGCTAAACTTACTCAAATCCCCGATCTAGACTAATTAATGATTATGGACAATAATAATAGCAATAATAACAATAGCAATAAACCTAACAATAAGGTTAATATGCCCAAGTTCAACCTGAACTGGATGTATATGATTATTGCCCTTATGCTTCTCGGCCTCTGGTGGGGCAGTGATTCAAAAGGAGCAGGAAGCAAAGCTGTAACTTACAGCGAGTTTCAGGACTATGTTAAAAAGGGTTATGTCAGCAAAGTATTGGGTTATGAAGATAAATCAATCGAAGCTTTCCTCAAACCGACTGCCGTAGGGGCTGTTTTTGGAGCCGACTCTACCAAGGTGGGACGCAACCCTGTCATTACAAGTAGAACCCCGTCTACCGATAAACTGGAAGAGTTTTTGCAGGCAGAAAAGGAAGCCGGTCATTTTGACGGTTCATCCGACTATCCGCCCAAATCGGATATTTTCCCCGCAATTCTGATTCAGGTACTCCCGCTTGTCTTGCTGGTTGCGTTATGGATATTCTTCATGCGCCGTATGAGCGGAGGCGGCAGTGGTGGCCCCGGCGGCGTATTTAATGTAGGAAAATCAAAAGCCCAGCTTTTTGAAAAAGGCGGAGCCATCAAGATTACATTTAAAGATGTAGCGGGGCTGGCCGAAGCAAAACAAGAAGTGGAGGAAATCGTAGAGTTCTTAAAAGAACCGCAGAAATATACGGATTTGGGAGGTAAGATACCCAAGGGAGCATTGCTGGTAGGCCCTCCGGGAACCGGTAAAACATTGCTTGCCAAAGCTGTGGCCGGCGAAGCGAATGTGCCTTTCTTCTCATTGGCAGGTTCCGACTTCGTGGAAATGTTTGTGGGTGTAGGTGCATCCCGTGTTCGCGACTTGTTTAAACAGGCTAAAGAAAAAGCTCCCTGTATCGTCTTTATTGATGAGATTGATGCCGTAGGACGTGCCCGTGGCAAGAACCCTGCAATGGGAGGAAATGACGAACGCGAAAACACATTGAACCAGTTGCTGACAGAAATGGACGGTTTCGGTTCCAATAGCGGTGTGATTATCCTTGCTGCTACCAACCGTGTAGACGTACTCGACAAGGCACTGCTCCGTGCAGGACGTTTTGACCGTCAGATACACGTGGATCTGCCCGACTTGAACGAACGTAAAGAAGTATTTGGCGTGCATTTGCGCCCGATTAAAATAGACGATAGTGTAGATGTGGACTTGCTGGCACGTCAGACACCGGGATTCTCGGGTGCAGATATTGCCAATGTCTGCAATGAGGCTGCACTGATCGCTGCCCGCCACGGGAAGAAATTCGTAAGCAAGCAGGACTTCCTGGATGCAGTAGACCGCATCATCGGTGGTCTGGAAAAGAAAACCAAGATTACAACGGAAGCAGAAAGACGCTCCATCGCTTTGCATGAAGCAGGACACGCCTCTATCTCCTGGTTGTTGGAATATGCCAACCCATTGATTAAGGTTACGATTGTTCCTCGCGGACGTGCATTGGGAGCTGCCTGGTATCTGCCGGAAGAACGTCAGATCACTACCAAGGAGCAGATGCTGGACGAAATGTGTGCTACTTTGGGAGGACGCGCCGCTGAAGATTTATTCCTCGGCCGCATCTCAACTGGTGCCATGAACGACCTGGAAAGGGTGACTAAGCAGGCATACGGCATGATTGCTTATTTAGGTATGAGCGACAAGCTGCCAAACTTATGTTATTACAACAATGATGAATATTCTTTCAACCGTCCATACAGCGAAAAGACAGCCGAATTGATTGACGAAGAAGTCAAGAGAATGGTAAACGAGCAGTATGACCGTGCCAAGAGAATTCTGTCAGAGAATAAAGAAGGACACAACGAACTGACGCAATTACTGATTGACAAAGAAGTAATCTTCGCGGAAGACGTTGAACGTATCTTCGGTAAACGCCCTTGGGCTTCCCGCTCGGAAGAAATCATGGCTGCTAAAGAAAGCCAGGATGCCGCAAGAGCTGAAAGAGAACTTGCCCAAAAGCTGAAAGAAGAAGAAAAAGAAATCAAAGAAGAGGAAGCTGAAAATACCGCAAAGGAAAAACAAGCACCCATAGACACCAAAGTTGCCGCAGAAGGTAAAAAGGTTACTGTGGAGGGCAAAGTTACCGTAGAGGGTAAATCCAATGGGGAAAAACAAGCTAACGGGTCCAACTAATTAAAACGAATAGATTTTGATTAACAATTTCATAAAACGAGCTATTACGGGTGTACTCTTCGTTGCCATCTTGGTAGGGTGCATCCTTTATGACGCATTCAGCTTTGGTATTCTGTTCACCGCTATCAGCGCACTGACCATTTATGAGTTCGGACAGCTGGTAAATATGCGCGCAGAAGGAGTGAAGATAAACAAGACCATTAATATGCTCGGCGGGGCTTACCTATTCCTTGCAGTCATGGGATTCTGCATTGATGCGGCCGATTCGAAGATATTCATCCCGTATGTGCTTTTATTGCTTTACATGATGATTAGCGAGTTGTATCTGAAAAAGGAAAACCCGGTACTTAACTGGGCTTATTCTATGCTTAGCCAACTTTATATCGGACTGCCTTTTGCTTTGCTAAATGTATTGGCATTCCATAACGATCCGGGATCAGAATACAGTAGCGTAAGTTACAATCCTATCCTACCGCTATCTATCTTTATTTTCCTCTGGCTGAATGACACAGGAGCCTATTGCATCGGTTCATTGATCGGCAAACACCGGTTGTTTGAACGTATCTCTCCCAAGAAATCATGGGAAGGTTCTATCGGCGGCGGAGTGGTAGCAATCGGAGTATCTTTTATACTCGCTCACTACTTCCCATTTATGTCAATGATTGAATGGGCAGGACTGGCACTGGTGGTTGTTATATTCGGTACATGGGGCGACCTGACGGAGTCGTTATTGAAACGCCAGTTGCACGTTAAGGATTCGGGAACCATTCTTCCGGGACACGGTGGGATGCTCGACCGCTTTGACAGTTCCCTGATGGCTATACCGGCAGCAGTCGTTTATCTATATGCATTAACATGGTTCTAACGGGGGATTCTTTCTCAATCGATTAGAGCTGAAACAAAATACAAAAGGTCGGGAACTTCTACAGAAGTATCCCGACCTTTTTCACACACAGTAAATCATAGTTAGGTTATCGGATCGAAGAAGTGGAATGAACATCCTTTGCTGCTTCCGGTACACCGACCGGATGATCCAGATCAAGCACAATCACTCTTCCTTCTCCATGTTCTCTTGAGTTTATTGTCACCTTAAACCCTTTAGGTGCTACCCAGGAATCTTTCGGCGTAGGGAAGAACTTTTCCAGATTATAAGAAACTCGTCCCCATCCCCAATAGTCAGTCACATCCTCATACGTATTATAACGCAGTTCCAAATGTATGTAACCATCTTCATCCACATTCAATGTTCCCGGTTCTGACGGTTCGCCCGGCTCTCCCGGTTCCATCTTATTTTGCACAAGGCTGATACGATGTTTCTCCGAACGAGGCAACTCCTGACGGAAAATTACGTTCAGGAACTTTCCTCCCAACCACATATCACCCTGATAAATCAGAATAGGATCATTTCCGAATTCTTCCGCTTCTTCCTCTGTCGACATATCTTCCACTTCTTTTGTCAACAGTTCCTGTATGCCTTCCATCTTCACCTGAACTCCTTTTCCTCCTTCCATGTCATACAAAGGATTGAAAAAAGCCACAACACGTTCACCGTCCACTGGTTTAAACCAAGGAATAGAAGTAGCAACCGGATCAATCACCCCCCAATTATCACCTTCCAAATAATATCCTCCTCCACCGGTTGCACGAACAGTCGCCCAGTCCCAGCTGAAATCTCCAATAGAATAACCATCATCATCACATGATTGCAACATTGGTACTAATGCCAATAATAAGATTCCTAAAAGCCACTTAAATTTTTTCATATCTTTTTCCTTTCTTTATTTTAGTCTTCTGCTTTATAAATAAAAAAGCCGTGCATTTACTGCATCGGCTTTACGTTTATTCAGAAAAAGAAAGTTATTTTTTCAACAAACGCAGCATTTCACGAGCTGCATGACGAGGAGCACCGGCAGGTCCTAACCGTTCGGCTACATATTCATACCCCGAAAGCATCTCATTTTTATACGCTTCATTTTCAATGATATTTCTCAATTCGCTCTGCATATTCTTCACGGTCATCGTATCTGCCACCAGTTCCTTTACCACTTCACGGTCAGCAATCAAATTAACCAACGAAATAAATCTCACAGTTAAGATATGACGCCGCAAAAAAGAAACCACTTTCCCGATCGGAGTGTAATAACAAACCACTTGAGGAACACGAAACAATGCCGTCTCAAGCGTAGCTGTACCCGAAGTAACTAAAGCTACATCTGCATGCTGCAACAGGCTATAAGTCTGATCGAAAATGATTTTCACTTTCGCCTCTCCTACATATTGTTTATAATACTCGGGAGCAATGGCAGGTGCACCGGCCAAGACAAGCTGATAGTCGGGAAAAGCGGAAGCAGCCTTCAACATATCCGGCAGATTATCTTTGATTTCCTGTTTCCGGCTACCGGCAAGAAGAGCGATAATCGGCTTATCCTCCAATTGGTTCTCCGCAATAAAGTGCTCCTTATTTTTCGGATGAGCTGCCTGATAGGCTGCCACCTCATCCACGGTAGGGTTTCCTACATAGTGAATGGGGTATTGATGCTTTCCTTCGAAGAATTCCACTTCAAAAGGAAGAATGGAGAAAAGCTCATCTACATCTCGTTTTATATTCTTGATACGGTATTCTTTCCACGCCCATATCTTCGGAGAAATATAATAGTAAACCGGTATCTGTGTCTTTGCATGGACAAACTTGGCAATATCAAGATTGAATCCCGGATAATCTACCAGAATAACAACGTCCGGTTCCCAGGAAACGATGTCTTCTTTGCAACGCTTCATATTTGCAAAGATAGTGCGCAGATGGAGTAATACAGGGATAAATCCCATGTATGCCAACTCCTTATAGTGCTTTACCATCGTTCCTCCGACAGCCGCCATCAAGTCACCTCCGAAAAAACGGAAATCAGCCTGCGGGTCTTCTGCCTTTAAGGCAGCCATCAGATGAGAGGCGTGCAAGTCGCCGGAAGCTTCACCGACAATCAGATAATACTTCATAGAGTTGAGAGTTGAGAGTTGAGAGTTGAGAGTTGGTAGGGATAGATGACTAACAGGGCGTCATGCTTTCTTTTTCAACTTTCAAATTTCAACTAATTAAACCATTTATTAAGTTCGTCCATAAAGTGATAAGCCGTCACGTCAACCGTAGTCGGGGTGATAGCAACATAACCATTTGCCAAAGCCCAATGATCGTTCTTCTCGTTTTCAGGTTCATGATCGGTAAATTCACCGGTCAGCCAGAAATAGTTAGGATCATTCAGACGAGGGCAGGCAGCCCATTCATTCGTCCAACGTCCTTTCGCCTGCTCACAGATTTTCACTCCTTTTATATCGGCTGTATCGGGGAAGTTCACATTCAGACAAGTTAAAGGAGGAAGTCCTTTTTCCAAGATCATGGCAGCGATGCTGCGGATATAAGGTCCGGCAGCTTCAAAATCAGCATCGGGTGCATGATTGCACAAGGAGAAGCCAATAGAAGGAATTCCATTCAAACAGCCCTCAAACACCACTCCCATCGTACCGGAATAATGCACGTTAGTGGCAGAGTTATCTCCATGATTGATACCGCCGACTATCAGATCCGGAGTCCGGTCGAGCACTGTGTTTCGTGCCAATTTGATGCAATCGGTCGGTGTTCCCGAACATTTATAAACAGTCAAGCCCACTTCCTTCTTTACTAACTGGTAATGAACCGGCTGCGTCACCGTCAGTGCACACCCACTACCGGAACGCGGAGCATCAGGTGCCATCACTATAATCTCACCCAAAGGGCGAAGAAACTTCACCAGTTCATTAATACCTTTAGCCATCACGCCATCGTCATTCGAAACAAGTATCAACGGCTTCTCTTTTTCCATATATTCAATCCTTTCCTTTTTTATATTCGCACAAAAGTAACAAAAAGAAGCCATACCACCAAACACCTCCCCGCATCAGATCGAAAAGTCTCTTTCACCCCCACTCCTACCCGTTTACAAATCTTAATCTTCTGCAAGCGAGCAAAAAAAGAAATAAATATCCAATATAAATATGTATATTTGCAAGCTCATAAAGAGAAAGGTAGATGATGAACCTGTCGAAGTTTGGTAACCGTTTCGTCCGACAGTTATTAACAAAACAGGCGACTTATCAACAGAAATTGCAAAGTTTCTCTTTTTTCGTAGGCGCTCTAAGGATTTATCACTTATTTCGCTGCCAATAAATTTAGAGAATATGGGAAAAATTATTGCTTTGGCCAATCAAAAAGGCGGTGTAGGAAAGACAACGACTACGATTAATCTCGCAGCTTCACTTGCTACACTGGAAAAAAAGGTACTCGTAGTAGATGCCGACCCGCAAGCTAATGCCTCTTCCGGTCTGGGAGTAGACATCAAGCAGTCGGAATGCACTATCTATGAATGTATTATTGACAGAGCCAACGTACAGGACGCTATCCTTGATACGGAGATTGATTCTTTGAAAGTAATCTCTTCGCACATCAATCTCGTAGGAGCAGAGATTGAAATGCTGAACCTCCCAAACCGAGAAAAGATACTAAAAGAAGTACTCACACCTTTGAAGAAAGAATATGACTATATCCTGATAGACTGTTCGCCTTCATTAGGACTGATCACGATCAATGCCCTGACGGCAGCCGACTCCGTGATTATCCCCGTTCAAGCTGAATATTTTGCTCTTGAAGGTATCAGCAAATTGTTGAATACCATCAAAATCATCAAGTCGAAACTGAATCCGGCTTTAGAAATCGAAGGTTTCTTACTGACAATGTATGACTCTCGTCTGCGTCAGGCTAATCAGATTTACGACGAAGTGAAACGTCATTTCCAGGAACTGGTGTTCAACACCGTTATTCAACGAAATGTGAAATTGAGCGAGGCTCCCAGCTACGGTGTCCCGACCATCCTTTACGATGCGGAATCTACCGGCGCCAAAAACCACCTGGCTCTTGCTAAAGAGATTATCAACCGAAATAAATAAAAGAAAGAAGAAGATATGGCAACACAAAAAAGAAATGCATTAGGACGTGGTCTCGACGCCTTGCTCTCAATGGATGATGTGAAAACCGAAGGGTCTTCTTCCATTAATGAAATAGAGCTGGCAAAGATTACTGTCAATCCCAACCAGCCCCGCCGTGAGTTTGACGAAACAGCATTGCAGGAACTGGCTGATTCCATTGCGGAAATCGGTATCATCCAACCTATTACCTTACGCAAACTCTCGGACGATGAGTATCAGATCATCGCGGGAGAACGTCGTTATCGTGCGTCACAAAGAGCAGGACTGAAAACGATCCCTGCTTATATACGCACTGCCGACGACGAAAACATGATGGAAATGGCGCTGATTGAAAATATCCAGCGTGAAGACCTGAATGCCGTAGAAATCGCACTTGCCTACCAGCATCTGCTCGATCAGTACGAACTGACACAGGAACGTCTTAGCGAACGCATCGGAAAGAAAAGAACGACGATCGCCAACTACCTGCGCTTGCTGAAATTGCCGGCTCCTATACAGATGGCCCTGCAAAACAAGCAGTTGGACATGGGACATGCCCGTGCACTGATTTCATTAGGCGACCCTAAACTACAAGTTAAAATATTCGAAGAAATACAAGAACACGGATATTCAGTCCGCAAAGTAGAAGAAATTGTTAAATCATTAAGCGAAGGAGAAGCTGTGAAAAGCGGCACACGGAAAATAACACCCAAACGTGGCAAACTTCCTGAAGAATTCAACTTATTGAAGCAACAACTCTCCGGCTTTTTCAACACCAAGGTACAACTCACCTGCTCTGAAAAGGGAAAAGGCAAGATCAGTATTCCTTTCGGGAACGAGGAGGAACTGGAACGTATCATGGAAATCTTCGATACGCTAAAGAAGTAAATGACAAGAAAAAGTAAGAAATATCAGTTACTAGTCAGCGCCCTGCTTCTCTGTTTTTTACAGGTGGCAGGGATTGATGTGTATGCACAATCCACTGTTACTCCGGCACGGAAAGATACAACAATCATACAGCGCGAAGCGCCGAAAGCCCGTGCACGAAGGCATCGTGATCCGATTATACAGGACTCGGTGAAGAAGGATTCTATCCAAATCATACCATCCAAAGAACTTCCGGCCATCGACAGTTTGTCAGCTGCTAAAATACAGATAGCGGACAGCTTGGATGCAGCCAATAAAAAAGAGCTGAAAAAGATAGAGCAACCTGCCTCCATTGTTGTAAAGACCGACACTGTGCCGCCACCTGCTCAAGATATTAACAAGAAAATATTTATCCCGAATCCGACCAAAGCAACGTGGTTGGCAGTCGTATTCCCCGGTGGAGGACAGATTTACAACCGTAAATACTGGAAATTACCTATTATATATGGAGGATTTGCTGGTTGTGCTTACGCCTTAAGTTGGAACGGTAAGATGTACAAAGACTATTCGCAAGCCTATCTGGACATTATGGACAGCAATCCGAATACGAAAAGTTACGAAGATTTGTTGCCCCCGAACTCCACTTATAATGAGGAGCAGCTAAAAAACACACTAAAACGAAGAAAAGATATGTTCCGTCGTTATCGGGACCTTAGTATATTTGCTTTTATCGGAGTTTATCTGATCTCTATCATCGACGCTTATGTAGATGCAGAGTTGTCTAACTTCGATATAACCCCCGACTTGAGCATGAAAGTAGAACCGGCTGTTATCGACAATAACAACCAGTTCCGCTCCAGCAGTTTAAAAAGCAAGTCGGTTGGTCTGCAATGCGTATTACGATTTTAAAAACACAATTTAGATTGATCTTATTATTGAAGCATGAAGAAATTAGTTAACTATTGTTCGATTATTTTTCTTTTACTGGTGGCAACGTCGCAGGTAAAAGCGCAAAGTGTAGATGTAGTGATTCGTGAAAATGGAACTGAACGCAAAGAAAGCATCGACCTGCCTAAAAGTATGACATATCCACTTGACAGTCTGTTGAACGACTGGAAAGCTAAAAATTATATTGACTTAGGCAAAGATTGCAGTACAGCTGAAATCAACCCTTTATTCAGCGACTCTGTCTACATCGACCGCTTGTCACGCATTCCGGCTATCATGGAAATGCCTTATAATGATATTATCCGCAAATTCATCGATATGTATGCAGGACGCTTGCGCAATCAGGTTTCTTTCATGTTGAGTGCCTGCAACTTCTATATGCCGATTTTTGAAGAAGCATTGGATGCATACGGACTTCCACTGGAACTTAGATATCTCCCGATTATCGAATCTGCACTGAACCCCTCTGCCGTGTCACGCGCAGGCGCTTCCGGTCTGTGGCAATTTATGATTGGTACAGGTAAGATCTATGGCTTGGAATCAAACAGCCTGGTAGATGAACGACGCGACCCGATTAAAGCAACTTGGGCTGCCGCACGTTATCTCAAAGAAATGTACGATATCTATGGAGACTGGAATCTTGTGATTGCTGCTTATAACTGTGGCCCCGGTACTATCAACAAGGCAATCCGCCGTGCCAATGGCGAAACGGATTACTGGAAAATTTATAATTACCTGCCTAAAGAGACACGTGGTTACGTACCTGCCTTTATCGCCGCTAATTATGTGATGACTTACTATTGTGACCATAATATTTGTCCGATGGAAACAAATATCCCGGCAAGTACCGACACAGTACAAGTGAACAAGAATCTGCACTTCGAACAGATTGCTGATCTTTGCAACGTACCTTTGGATCAAATCAAGAGTTTGAATCCGCAATATAAGAAGCACATGATTCCGGGTGACAGCAAGCCTTATACTTTAAGACTTCCTATCGATGCTATCAGTACCTTTATAGATAAGCAAGACACAATTTACGCACATCGTGCCGACGAATTGTTCCGCAACCGAAAAACCGTTGCAGTAAAGGAAATTACCCCCTCAACCCGCAAAACGACAGCAGCTGTTGCCGGTAAAGGTAAACTGACCTACTACACAATAAAAAGTGGAGACACTTTGTCAACCATCGCCGGAAAGTATGGCGTCACAATTAAGGATATACAAAGGTGGAATGGAATGTCCAACACCAAAATTGCTGCAGGAAAACGATTGAAAATATACAAATAAATAGCTTCCTGCTTGCATCGTTCGGAAATTTGCTTATTTTTGCAGAACTAAGCAAGTGAAAGGATAACAATTATGGATAATCTGCCCCCTAAAGAAATAAGTGATGAAGAGATGATCAATCAGGCGTTCCACGAACTACTGAATGATTATCTCAACACTAAACATCGCAAAAAGGTTGAAATCATTACGAAGGCTTTCAACTTCGCCAATCAGGCGCATAAAGGTATCAAACGTCGTTCGGGCGAACCTTATATTATGCACCCAATTGCCGTTGCAAGTATTGTATGTAATGAGATCGGTCTGGGTTCAACTTCTATATGTGCGGCCTTGTTGCATGATGTAGTAGAAGACACTGATTACACAGTAGAAGACATTGAAAATATCTTTGGCCCGAAGATTGCCCAAATTGTGGACGGACTGACCAAGATATCCGGCGGAATTTTCGGTGACCGTGCTTCAGCACAAGCAGAGAACTTCAAGAAGTTACTGCTCACCATGTCGAACGATATCCGGGTAATTCTTATCAAGATAGCCGACCGTTTACACAACATGCGTACCCTCGGTTCCATGTTGCCCAACAAGCAATATAAGATTGCAGGCGAAACGCTTTACATCTATGCGCCACTCGCCAACCGCCTGGGTCTCTATAAAATAAAAACAGAGCTTGAGAATCTAAGCTTCAAATATGAACATCCCGAAGAATATGCGGAAATAGAAGAGAAGTTGAATGCCACAGCTGCCGAACGCGACAAAGTTTTCAACGACTTCACTGCTCCTATCCGTACACAGTTGGATAAGATGGGATTAAAATACCGGATACTTGCCCGCGTAAAATCAATCTATTCTATCTGGAACAAAATGCAGACCAAGCATGTTCCTTTTGAAGAAATATTTGATCTACTAGCTGTCCGTATCATCTTCGAGCCACGTAACATAGAAGAAGAACTCAACGACTGTTTCGACATTTACGTTTCCATCTCCAAGATATACAAGCCTCATCCGGACCGTCTGCGCGACTGGGTGAGCCATCCTAAAGCAAATGGTTATCAGGCATTGCATGTCACCCTGATGGGTAATAACGGACAATGGATTGAAGTCCAGATTCGTAGTGAACGAATGAATGACGTTGCCGAACAAGGTTTCGCCGCTCACTGGAAATACAAAGAAGGAGGAGGCAGCGAAGATGAAGGAGAGTTGGAAAAATGGTTGAAAACCATTAAGGAGATATTGGATGATCCGCAACCGGATGCCATTGATTTTCTGGATACCATCAAACTTAATTTATTTGCTTCTGAAATATTCGTATTCACCCCCAAAGGTGAGCTGAAGACTATGCCGCAGAATTCTACGGCTCTCGACTTCGCGTTTTCCCTGCATACGGATATTGGCAGCCATTGTATTGGTGCCAAAGTCAACCACAAATTAGTTCCGTTAAGCCATAAATTGCAAAGTGGTGACCAAGTTGAGATCCTGACTTCAAAATCGCAACGTGTGCAACCGCAATGGGAAGTTTTTGCAACCACTGCCCGTGCCCGTGCCAAGATAGCAGCCATCCTCCGCAAAGAGCGTAAAGCAAACCAGAAGATAGGTGAAGAAATCCTTAACGAGTTTTTGAAAAAAGAGGAAATCCGCCCTGAAGAAACCGTTATTGAGAAGCTGCGCAAACTGCATAATGCCAAGAATGAAGAAGAACTGCTGGCCGCCATTGGCAGCAAAGCAATCGTCTTGGGAGAAGCGGATAAGAATGAACTGAAAGAAAAGCAAACCAGTAACTGGAAGAAATATCTGACTTTCTCTTTCGGCAACAATAAAGAGAAGCAGGAAGAAAAAGAGCCGCAAGAAAAAGAAAAGATCAATCCGAAGCAAGTGCTCAAGCTGACAGAAGAAAGTTTGCAGAAGAAATATATCATGGCCGAATGTTGCCATCCTATTCCCGGTGATGACGTATTGGGATATGTGGATGAAAACGACCGGATCATTATCCACAAACGCCAATGTCCTGTTGCCGCCAAACTGAAGAGCAGTTATGGCAACCGTATATTAGCAACAGAATGGGATACACACAAAGAACTATCTTTCCTGGTATATATATATATAAAAGGTATAGACAGCATGGGACTTTTGAATGAAGTCACCCAGGTTATCTCCAGACAGCTCAATGTAAATATCCGTAAGCTGACCATCGAAACCGAAGATGGTATCTTTGAAGGAAAAATTCAGTTATGGGTACATGACGTGGATGATGTGAAAACCATCTGTAACAATCTGAAGAAAATACAGAATATCAAACAGGTGAGCCGCGTAGAAGAATAGCTTTCAAACGGTAAATAAGAAAACGATGAACGGTGAATAAGTTGCAGTATCATGCAAATTGTTCACCGTTCATTTTGTTATGAGGTTTCTTGGCTATCGAATCCATTATCGATTAGCATTTATTCCCGTCCATCCAATTCGCGTTTAATAGCCAAAAGCTCTTCTTTTATCGCTTTCAGCTTATTTACAATCTCATAATTACGAACCGTAGCTTCTTTATTATCCTTCAAACGTTGTCGGGCACCGGGAAGTGTCATGCCTTTTTCTTTTACCAAATGGTAGATAAGTCCGATCGTTTCTACATCTTCTTTGCGGTACTGACGTATTCCTCTTCCCGCTGTCTTAGGAGAGATTTGCGGAAATTCCTTTTCCCAAAAACGGAGCAATGACGGATTGACTCCGAACATATCGGCAACCTCTCCTATTGAATAATATAGCTTCAATTCTTTGTCTGTATTAAGCATAACACTCCTGTTTTAAGATTTTAATCAAATACTTTACCATGATTGGCTGCCAATTGAATCATCTTTTCATAATCTTCGGCACTCAAATCCATGAAATAATAATTGACCGGATTTACTACCTGCCCTTTCACGTACACTTCATAATGCAAATGCGGGCCAGTACTTTTTCCTGTACTACCCACTTTTCCGATAATCTCACCACGTACCACTTTCTTTCCGACTTTCGTATTAAATCCCTGCAAGTGAGCATACCGAGTAAGATACCCGAAACCATGATCTATCTCAATAGTATTACCGTATCCGGTTTCCCATCCCACTTTCACCACTGTTCCGTTTCCGGTAGCATATACATCCGTTCCCGGATGAGCAGAGAAGTCCATGCCCGCATGGAACTTTGTCGTACCATAAATAGGGTCAATACGTGTACCATAACCGGATGCTGTCTGACGAAGATCCTTATTAGAAATAGGCTGTATGGCCGGAATACATTTCAGCATCTCATCGTGGTTCTTACACATATCAATCACATCATCGAAAGATTTCGACTGAATATAAAGCCTTTTGGAAAGCACGTCCAACTTTTGAGTCGTATTCACCACCAGCTTGGCATTCGCCAAATCCATCAGTTCTTCGTAACGGTTCGTCCCGCCATAACCTGCCTGACGAATAGCCGGAGAAACAGGATCTGCCTGTAAAATCACCCGATACAGATTATCGTCACGTTGCTGAATATCCTGAAGCACCCCCATAGCGTCGTCCAAACGCCGGGAAAGCACATTGTACTGCGCCAAAAGACGGCTGTTTTCAATTCTTAATTCCTTCTCTGACGGAGAACCAAAAATCAAAAGCAATACAATAAAGCAACCTGCTCCCAACCCCATTCCATAGAAAAGCCGACGCAGGATACTAAGCGCACGCTGCCGTACGGTAGGGTAAATTCGATCATAAGTCTGGGTCTGTGGATTATAGATGTAGTATACTTTGCGCATCTTTTTGGAAATATTTCGCTTGTTAATACGGCAAAAGTAATAAAAACAAGCTATCTTTGCACAGTTTTTACGAATTTATGAGTTGTGATTTATGATTTATTGGGGATTCCTCCCCTCTCTCATATCCCACAGCCCATAATTCATAATTCATAAATCATAATTCTTCATTATATGTTGACTGCAAAAGAGATCAGAGATTCATTCAAGAATTTCTTTGAGTCGAAAGGACACCACATCGTTCCCTCGGCTCCGATGGTGATTAAAGATGACCCTACCCTGATGTTTACGAACGCGGGTATGAACCAGTTTAAAGATATTATTTTGGGTAACCATCCGGCGAAATACCAAAGAGTCGCGGACTCGCAAAAATGTTTGCGTGTAAGCGGAAAGCATAATGACCTGGAAGAAGTAGGACACGATACGTACCACCACACCATGTTTGAAATGCTTGGTAACTGGTCGTTCGGCGATTACTTCAAGAAAGAAGCGATCAGCTGGGCATGGGAATATCTGGTAGAAGTCTTGAAACTGAATCCGGAACATCTCTATGCAACCGTATTTGAAGGAAGTCCTGAAGAAGGATTGAGCCGTGACGACGAAGCTGCTTCCTATTGGGAACAGTTCTTGCCGAAAGATCACATCATCAACGGTAACAAACACGACAACTTCTGGGAAATGGGTGATACAGGACCTTGCGGACCTTGTTCCGAAATCCATATCGACCTCCGTCCTGCTGAAGAACGTGCCAAGATCTCCGGTCGCGATCTCGTAAACCACGATCACCCGCAGGTAATTGAAATCTGGAACCTCGTGTTCATGCAATACAACCGCAAAGCAGACGGCAGTCTTGAGCCGCTTCCTGCCAAGGTTATTGATACCGGTATGGGATTCGAACGTCTTTGTATGGCTCTGCAAGGCAAAACATCCAACTACGACACAGACGTATTCCAGCCAATGTTGAAAGCTATTGCAGCAATGTCGGGTACAGAATATGGAAAAGACAAGCAGCAAGATATTGCAATGCGTGTAATTGCCGACCATATCCGTACCATTGCATTCTCAATCACAGATGGTCAGTTGCCGTCTAATGCAAAGGCAGGTTATGTGATCCGCCGTATCCTTCGCCGTGCTGTTCGTTACGGATATACTTTCCTCGGACAGAAACAGGCATTTATGTATAAGTTGCTTCCTGTATTGATTGATAACATGGGAGAGGCTTATCCTGAACTAGTTGCACAAAAGACACTGATTGAAAAAGTAATCAAGGAAGAAGAAGAATCATTCCTCCGCACTTTAGAAACTGGTATCCGTTTATTGGATAAGACAATGGAAGATACCAAAGCCAATGGAAAAACTGAAATCAGCGGTAAAGATGCCTTTACTTTGTATGATACATTCGGTTTCCCGCTCGACTTGACAGAGCTGATTCTCCGTGAAAACGGAATGACTGTCAACATTGAAGAGTTCAATGAAGAAATGCAGCAACAGAAACAGCGTGCACGTAATGCTGCCGCCATCGAAACTGGTGACTGGATTGTACTGAAAGAAGGAACTACTGAATTCGTTGGTTACGATTACACTGAATACGAGGCTTCTATCCTTCGTTACCGTCAGATCAAACAAAAGAACCAGACATTGTATCAGATTGTACTCGACTATACTCCGTTCTATGCAGAAAGTGGTGGTCAGGTAGGTGATACAGGTGTATTGGTGAGCGAGTTCGAGACGATTGAAGTGGTCGACACAAAGAAAGAGAATAATCTTCCGATACATATTACCAAAAAGCTACCCGAACATCCGGAAGCTCCGATGATGGCTTGTGTAGATACCGACAAACGTGCTGCCTGTGCAGCCAATCACTCGGCGACCCACTTGCTGGATGCTGCTTTACGTGAAGTATTGGGTGAACACATCGAACAGAAAGGTTCATTGGTTACACCGGATTCATTACGTTTCGACTTCTCTCACTTCCAGAAAGTGACCGATGAAGAAATCCGTAAAGTTGAACATATCGTCAATGCAAGAATCCGCGCTAATATCCCATTGAAAGAATATCGCAATATTCCTATCGAGGAAGCTAAAGAGTTGGGAGCTATCGCTCTCTTTGGTGAAAAGTATGGCGACAGAGTTCGTGTGATCCAGTTCGGCACTTCTATCGAGTTCTGCGGTGGTACACACGTAGCTGCAACCGGAAATATCGGTATGGTAAAAATCATCTCCGAAAGTTCTGTTGCTGCCGGCGTTCGCCGTATTGAAGCTTATACCGGAGCACGCGTGGAAGAAATGCTGGATACGATACAAGATACACTTAGCGACTTGAAGGCTCTCTTTAACAATGCTCCTGACTTGAGAATTGCAATCCGTAAATATCTGGATGAAAATGCAGGATTGAAAAAGCAGGTAGAAGACTTCATGAAAGAGAAAGAAGCAGCTTTGAAGGAAAGACTACTGAAAAATGTACAAGAGATCCACGGTATCAAAGTAATCAAGTTCTGTGCTCCGCTACCGGCAGAAGTAGTGAAGAATATCGCTTTCCAACTTCGGGGTGAAATCACAGAAAACTTGTTCTTCGTAGCCGGAAGTACAGACAATGGCAAACCGATGCTGACAGTAATGCTTAGCGATAATTTGGTTGCTGGTGGTCTGAAAGCTGGTAATCTGGTAAAAGAAGCTGCCAAACTGATTCAAGGTGGCGGCGGTGGCCAACCTCACTTCGCTACTGCAGGAGGTAAAAATGCTGATGGACTACCGGCAGCAGTTGAAAAAGTACTGGAGCTGGCAGGAATCTAAGAATAAATAAAAGAGGCTGTCTAACAAGCCCCGAAAAAAAAGAAATCACCCCTGTCAGAGTTTGTTCTGATAGGGGTGAAATCGTTAAAAAGAGACTTATAGACAACCTCTTTTACGTAAAGATTTAAATTAGACGCGTCTGAATAAATACATAAGAAACTCCCTATTAATGTAGAAAAAAATAGTGACGGTATATGCACAGGATAGTGACGGTATCGCAGGCATATAGCGTCACTATTTGCATCGGATAGCGTCACTATTTTACAGAAGGGAATTCACCAACAACAATTTCGGCTTGAATCCCCTTTTGAATCCCCTATAAAAGCATCGGGGAAGGATATTTCCTACCCTCCCCCAAAAACCAACAAACCCGGTAAAAAATAGAAGTCTATTTGTCTCTTTCTAAAAATATTAGCTTATAATTTAGGCTTGTCACAGTTTTTTTCTACCTTTGTGACCAGATTAATTATTTTTCTTATCCTTCAAATAAATAAAATAAGTAATCACTAATACCTAAAGAATGATGAGAACACCTGCTTATCTATGCCTGCTGTTAACCTGCATGCTCATTTCTTGTACCCCTACGCAAGAGAAACACGAAATAGATTACACATCTTATGTAAATCCATTTATCGGAACAGACTTCACTGGAAACACTTATCCTGGTGCCCAAGCTCCTTTCGGCATGGTGCAACTTAGCCCGGACAACGGACTCCCCGGATGGGACCGTATCTCCGGTTATTTCTATCCGGACAGTACAATTGCCGGTTTCAGCCACACACATCTTTCCGGTACTGGAGCGGGAGATTTGTATGACATTTCTTTCATGCCAGTCACCCTTCCCTATAAAGAAGCGGAAGCACCGCTTGGCATCCACTCTAAATTCTCCCACAAGGATGAAAGTGCTCATGCCGGTTATTATCAAGTACGCCTGACAGATTATAACATCAACGTCGAACTGACTGCCACCGAGCGTTGTGGTATCCAACGTTATACGTTTCCGGAAGCCCAATCTGCTATCTTCTTAAATCTGAAGAAAGCCATGAACTGGGATTTTACCAACGATTCTCATATCGAAGTCGTAGACTCCGTCACCATTCAAGGTTACCGTTTCTCCGACGGCTGGGCACGCGATCAACACATCTATTTCCGCACCCGATTCTCCAAGCCTTTTGAGAAAATGGAACTGGACACAACTGCCATCATCAAAGACAATAAACGTATCGGCACCGCTGTTATCGCCCGCTTCGATTTCAATACCCAAAAGGATGAACAGATATTAGTAAACACTGCCATTTCCGGTGTCAGCATGGAAGGAGCAGCCAAAAACCTGCAAGCTGAAGTCCCCGAAAATGACTTCGACAAATACTTGGCGGAAACAAAAGCCAACTGGAACCGCCAGCTCGGAAAGATTGAAATAAAAGGTGATAATGAGAACGATAAAGTGAACTTCTACACCGCTCTCTATCACTCAATGATTGCCCCAACTATTTACAGTGATGTAGACGGAACTTACTACGGCCCCGATAAGAAAGTGCACCAAGCCGACGGCTGGGTTAATTATAGCACTTTCTCCCTATGGGATACATATCGTGCCGCCCACCCGCTCTTTACTTATACCGAACCCGAGCGTGTAAACGACATGGTGAAATCCTTCATCGCCTTCTACGAACAGAATGGCCGTCTGCCAGTGTGGAACTTCTACGGAAGTGAAACAGACATGATGATCGGTTATCATGCTGTTCCTGTTATTGTAGACGCCTATCTGAAAGGAATCGGCGACTTCGACGCAAAGAAAGCCTTGGATGCTTGCATAGCAACGGCTAATCTGGATAATTACCGCGGCATCGGACTCTACAAAGAATTAGGATACATACCTTACAACGTAACGGACCACTACAACGCAGAAAACTGGTCGTTATCCAAAACACTGGAATACGCTTTCGATGACTATTGCATTGCCGAAATGGCGAAGAAGATGGGCAAACAAGACATTGCGGACGAATTTTACAAACGTTCTCAAAACTACAAGAATGTTTATAACCCCGCTACTTCTTTCATGCAGCCACGTGACGACAAAGGCATCTTTATCAAGGACTTCAAAGCCGATAACTATACGCCACACATCTGCGAAAGCAACGGATGGCAATACTTTTGGTCTGTACAGCATGACATTAACGGACTGATCGACCTTGTAGGAGGTAAAAACCGATTTGCCGAAAAACTGGACAGTATGTTCACCTATCATCCGGCAGCAGATGACGAACTACCTATCTTCAGCACGGGCATGATAGGACAATATGCGCATGGCAATGAACCGAGCCATCATGTTATTTATCTGTTCAATGCTATAGGACACGAAAATCGCACACAAGAATATGTAGCCAAAGTGATGAACGAGCTCTACAAGAACGAACCAGCCGGTCTTTGTGGCAACGAAGATTGCGGACAGATGTCAGCATGGTATGTATTCAGTGCGATGGGATTCTACCCCGTCAATCCCGTCAGTGGAAAATACGAGATAGGTACTCCCCTATTCCCGGAAATGCAATTACATCTGGCGAATGGAAAGACTTTCACCGTACTGGCCCCCAAAGTGAACAAAGAAAATATCTATATCCAATCCATCAAAATAGATGGAAAACCGTATGACAAAACATATCTTACTCACGAGCAAATCATGAGTGGAGCAACTGTCGAATTCGAAATGAGTAACACCCCTAAAGCAATTGGAGTCATATTCGAAGAAAATAACCCATAAGCCAAACCAGAACAACCAATTGAGAGAATGAACGAAAACTTCGATATAACCTATAAAGCACTATTTCGCCGGTACTATCCCAGCCTGATTTTCTATGCTACCCGTCTGGTGGGAGAAGAAGAAGCAGAGGATGTAGTGCAGGACGTATTTGTAGAATTATGGAAGCGAAAAGACCACATAGAGATAGGCGACCAAATCCAGGCCTTTCTCTATCGTGCCGTTTACACCCGTGCCCTTAACGTCTTGAAACACCGCAGTGTGGAAGAAGGTTATTGTGTTGCCATGGAAGAAATCAACCAAAGACGCGCAGAATTCTATCAACCGGACAACAACGAAGTGATTCGGAGGATCGAAGATAAGGAACTCCGCAAGGAAATTCATGATGCAATTAATGAGCTCCCTGACAAATGCAAAGAGGTTTTCAAACTTAGCTATCTGCATGATATGAAAAACAAGGAAATAGCCGATATTCTCGGAGTTTCACTCCGCACGGTGGAAGCCCATATGTATAAGGCTTTAAAATACTTGCGTGGCCGACTCGATCCTCTTTGGGCGATTCTTTTCTTATTTTTATGGCGATTATAATAAGTGTTTTTGCGTTTTGAATTGTATTACTAATATGAAGGAAAAGAAAATGAGTAATCTGAGTGAAGAAATAATAAACAGATATCTGACAGGACAGTGTTCTGAAGAAGAGCTTATCGAGGTCAATGCCTGGATGAAGGAATCGGAAGAAAACGCCCGCCAGCTCTTTCGTATGGAAGAAATTTATCATTTGGGTAAATTCGACCAGTACACTGATGAACAACGGATACTTCGTGCGGAAAAACAACTCTATAAAAAGCTGGACGAAGAGAAAGGTAAACAGAGCAAAATACTAAGCATGCATCGCTGGATGAAATATGCCGCAGTGATTGCTGCAATGTTGGTCATGGGTGGTGGAATCGGATATTGGTTCTATCAAAGCGGAAACAATCAACAAATGATGGTCGCAGTAGCCAGCGAAGGCATTGTTAAGGAGGTAGTCTTACCGGATGGTAGCAAGGTTTGGCTGAACAATGCAGCAACCTTGAAATATCCACGTGAGTTCTCCGAAAAGGAACGCAATGTCTACCTGGAAGGAGAAGCTTATTTTGAGGTCACCAAAAACCGCCATAAGCCATTCACCGTTCAAAGTGATGCAATACGCGTACGCGTATTGGGAACTACGTTCAATTTAAAATCCGATAAACGTTGCCGAATAGCAGAGGCGACACTTATTGAAGGTGAGATTGAAGTAAAAGGCAATAAGGAAGAGGGGCAGATTATCCTCACTCCGGGACAACGTGCAGAACTGAACAAAAATAATGGACGATTGACCGTGAAACAAGTGGATGCCAAGTTGGATGCTGTTTGGCACGATAATCTGATTCCATTCCAAAAAGCAGATATCTTCACCATCACCAAAGCGCTGGAGCGTTTCTATGATGTGAAAATCATTCTGTCTCCTGACATTCAGACGGGTAAAACTTACTCCGGTGTACTGAAAAGGAAATCGAATATCGAGTCAGTGTTGAAATCATTGCAAAACTCTATACCTATTGATTATAAAATTGTCGGAAACAATATCTTCATTTCTCCCAAATAAGAAGTAAAAGATGAACCGGCTAAAACTTAAAAGCTATTAATACCATGAAATTAAAAACATTCCTAATAGTAGGATGTTTAGGAGGTTTATTCACACTTAGCTCCTGTACAGCCCCCACTAATGTAAAAGACTATAGTGCTTACGTCAACCCTTTCATCGGTACCGGTGGACATGGTCATACCTTCCCCGGAGCGGTAGTTCCCCACGGGATGATTCAGCCCAGTCCGGACACCCGGATCGATGGTTGGGATGCTTGTTCCGGTTATTATTATGCCGACTCTACCATCAATGGCTTCTCACACACCCACGTCAGCGGTACAGGTTGTTGCGACTATGGAGATGTCTTGCTCATGCCAACTGTGGGTAAACAACAATATCGTACAACCGATCCCCAAAGCCAACGCCTAGCATACGCTTCCTCTTTCTCACATAAGAATGAAATCGCAGAACCAGGATATTATTCTGTCTTTCTTGATACTTACCAGGTGAAAGCTGAAATTTCATCCACCAAACGAGGAGCAATCCATCGCTATACTTTTCCCGAAAACGCCGAATCCGGATTTATCATCGACCTGGATTACAGCCTGCAACGACAGACTAACTCCGAGATGGAAATAGAAGTAATAAGCGATACGGAAATCTGTGGACACAAGAAAACAACTTATTGGGCTTTCGACCAATATATCAACTTCTACGCTAAATTTTCCAAGCCATTCTCTTATACGCTCGTTACGGATTCTATCACCATGGACAATGGCAAACGGCTTCCTGTCTGCAAAGCATTATTGCATTTCAACACCAGTAAAGACGAGCAGGTTCTTGTTAAAGTAGGTGTGTCCGCTGTCGATATTGCCGGTGCACGGAAGAACGTTGAATCAGAAATTCCCGGATGGGATTTCGAGAAAGTACGTAAAGACGCACGTACGGCATGGAATGAATATCTTTCCAAAATTGATATTACAACTTCCGATAAAGAAGATAAAGCCATCTTCTACACGGCCCTCTATCATACGGGAATCAGTCCAAATCTGTTCACTGATGCAGACGGACGTTATTTAGGAATGGATCTTGAAGTGCATCAAGGAGACACCCTTAATCCGATATACACTGTATTTTCTTTATGGGATACTTTCCGTGCGCTACATCCGCTAATGACTATCATTGATCCTGATCTGAATAATCACTTTATCAATTCGTTAATTAAGAAGCATCAGGAAGGTGGGATATACCCCATGTGGGACTTGGCTTCCAATTACACCGGCACTATGATTGGTTATCATGCTGTTCCGGTCATCGTGGATGCCTACATGAAAGGGTATCGCAATTTTGATGCCAAAGAGGCTTATAAAGCCTGCCTGCGTGCCGCCGAATATGACACTACCGGCATCAAATGTCCGGATTTGGTATTGCCTCATCTCATGCCTAAAGCAAAATATTATAAGAATGCCATCGGATATATCCCTTGTGACCGCGAAAACGAATCAGTGGCCAAAGCTCTGGAATATGCGTATGATGACTGGTGTATCTCTATCTTTGCAGAAGCAATGAGTGATTTTGAATCCAAAGCAAAGTATGAACGCTTTGCCAAGGCGTACGAATTTTATTTCGACAAATCAATCCGCTTCATGCGTGGACTGGACTCAAAAGGTGAATGGCGTACTCCATTCAATCCGCGTGCATCTACTCACCGCAGCGATGATTATTGTGAAGGAACAGCTTGGCAATGGACTTGGTTTGTGCCGCATGATGTAGAAGGATTAGTCAATCTGATGGGTGGAGAAGATGCTTTTGTCCAGAAACTCGATTCCTTATTCTCGGCCGATTCATCACTTGAAGGTGAGACAACCTCATCAGATATCAGCGGACTTATCGGGCAATATGCACATGGAAACGAACCAAGTCACCATGTGATCCATCTATATAACTACGTTAACCATCCTTGGAGAACTCAAGAGTTGGTGGATAGCGTTTACCGAAGTCAGTATACCAACAGTATAGACGGTCTTTCGGGTAATGAGGACTGCGGTCAGATGTCTGCCTGGTATATACTCAACTCTATGGGATTCTATCAGGTATGTCCCGGCAAGCCGGTATATTCCATCGGACGTCCTGCCTTCGACAAAGCAGTTATCAATCTGCCTGAAGGAAAGACTTTCAGTATTGTAGTAAAGAATAATGGGAAAAAGAATAAATACATTGAAAGTGTATTGCTGAACGGTAAAGCTCTAAACATTCCATTCTTTAACCATCAGGATATTGCGAATGGAGGAACGATGGAAATCAAGATGACCGATCATCCTACGAAATGGGGAGTCCTCTCTCCAGCTCTCTCCTCCAAAGAAGAGGAATGAGTTGGTACTAGCTGTTCAAATTGAATAAAAAAAACAAAACCTTGAAAAATAAATTGGCTCAATCGATTTCTGATTCGATTGAGCCATAAATAATAAATAAGACCATGAAAAAGTATCTCCTATTAGTATGCGCATTAAGTTGTATCGTCTTTGCAAAAGCCAAAGACTGGACGCAGTATGTCAATCCGCTTATGGGTTCTCAATCTAGTTTCGAGTTATCAACAGGTAATACTTATCCGGCCATTGCCCGTCCGTGGGGGATGAATTTCTGGACTCCACAAACAGGAAAGATGGGAGACGGATGGCAATACACTTATACGGCTAATAAGATTCGTGGATTTAAACAAACACATCAACCCAGTCCGTGGATTAATGATTACGGACAATTCTCTATTATGCCTGTAGTAGGCAAACCGGAATTCAATGAAGAGAAGCGTGCCAGTTGGTTTGCCCACAAAGGAGAAACTGCCACTCCTTATTATTATAAAGTATATCTTGCAGAGCATGATGTAGTGACAGAAATGGCTCCAACCGAGCGTGCCGTTCTTTTCCGTTTCACTTTTCCGGAAAACGATCATTCGTATGTTGTAGTGGATGCCTTTGATAAGGGATCGTATATTAAGGTTATTCCGGAAGAAAACAAGATTATCGGTTACACGACTCGCAACAGCGGTGGAGTTCCCGAAAACTTTAAAAATTACTTTATTATTGAATTCGACAAGCCTTTCACTTATAAAGCTACGGTAGCCAATGGTAATCTGCAGGAAAATGTTACCGAACAGACAACAGATCATGCCGGAGCCATTATCGGTTTCCAAACACATAAAGGCGAACAAGTACATGCAAGAATTGCTTCTTCTTTCATCAGTTTTGAACAGGCAGCTTTGAATATGAAAGAGTTGGGCAAAGATAATATCGAACAGCTAGCCAAAAAAGGAAAAGAGGCCTGGAATCAGGAATTAGGCAAAATAGAAGTAGAGGGTGGCAATCTCGACCAATATCGCACATTCTATTCTTGTTTATATCGTTCATTGCTCTTCCCACGCAAATTCTACGAACTGGATGCTGCCGGACAACCTGTTCATTACAGTCCTTATAACGGGCAAGTATTACCGGGGTATATGTATACTGACACAGGCTTTTGGGATACTTTCCGTTGCCTATTCCCGTTATTGAACCTAATGTACCCGTCAGTCAACAAGGAAATGCAGGAAGGTCTGATCAATACATATAAAGAGAGCGGTTTCTTCCCGGAATGGGCAAGTCCGGGGCACAGAGGCTGTATGGTTGGTAACAACTCTGCTTCTGTCTTAGTGGATGCTTACATGAAAGGAGTGAAAGTGGACGATATAAAAACATTGTATGAAGGGCTGATTCACGGAACGGAGAATGTACATCCACAAGTATCATCAACAGGACGTTTGGGATATGAATATTACAATAAACTGGGCTACGTGCCATACGATGTAAAAATCAATGAGAACGCCGCACGCACGTTGGAATATGCATACAATGACTGGTGTATCTACCAACTGGCAAAGGAACTTAAACGTCCGAAAAAAGAGATTAATCTTTTCGCAAAACGTGCCATGAACTACAAGAATCTTTTCGATAAGGAATCTAAGTTAATGCGTGGACGCAACGAAGATGGTACATTCCAATCTCCTTTCTCTCCGCTGAAATGGGGGGATGCTTTTACGGAAGGAAATAGCTGGCACTATACTTGGTCTGTATTCCACGATCCTCAAGGATTGATTGACTTGATGGGCGGAAAAGAGATGTTTATCACCATGATGGATTCTGTTTTTGCCGTACCTCCTATTTTTGATGATAGCTACTACGGCCAAGTGATTCATGAAATCCGTGAAATGACTGTGATGAATATGGGTAACTATGCACATGGCAATCAACCGATTCAGCACATGATTTATTTATATGACTATGCAGGACAACCTTGGAAAGCCCAATACTGGTTGCGTCAGGTTATGGACAGAATGTACACTCCAGGCCCGGACGGTTATTGCGGCGATGAAGACAACGGGCAGACTTCCGCCTGGTATGTATTTTCGGCACTGGGATTCTACCCTGTTTGCCCGGGAACGGACGAGTATATCATAGGTGCCCCGTTATTCAAGAAAGCTACGCTCCACTTCGAGAATGGAAACAGTTTAGTGATTGATGCTCCGAACAACAGCAAAAAGAATTTCTATGTCAACTCGCTGAATGTTAATGGTACTGATTATACCAAGAATTATCTCCGTCACGAAGACTTATTCAAAGGTGGCACTATCAAAGTGCATATGGGTAACCAACCGAATAAGAACAGAGGAACGAAAGAAGAGGATATGCCTTATTCTTTCTCTAAAGAGCAATAATCCTTTCTCTATAAAATTGTCGCCATCCCGGTTTCAGCCTTCAGTTTCTTTCTGAAAGTAGCTAATTATCGGGATTCCGGCTGAAAGCGATAGCCTGAAAGCAAAGAAGTCTGCTTTCAGGCTATTGTTTTTGATTACTTTTCACTACTTTTTGAGATAAAGTATCATAAATGCCACTATAAGACCATTACTATTCATCGATTTCACCTGATTCTCGAAATGCCGATGAATAAAGAGATAGCGGGTGAAAGCAAGTGGCAAATTCAGGTAAAACTGGACATTATCGGTTTCACCTTGTTTTTTCAAAAATATCCCTTGAGCTAAAAACAATATCATTATAGCTAATCCGGATATGCTTATAGCTAATAAGAATATGCTTATAGCAAATCTGTTGTCAGGTATTAATAGATAATCCATCAGGTATTAACAGCCTGAACACAAGGGATTAACACCTTAATTTTCAGCCACTAATGTTTGAGTTGGTGTATCTATATATTCAACACATTGTATCTATATACTTACCATATTGAATCTATATATTCAGTACGGTGGCTCTATATGCCCAGCAACCGGTATAAATAAATTTGAAAGGTGAAAGCAATAACGGGAGATTTCACCTTGATTTCTTCTACGCTTTCACCCGCTATCTCCTTATTCATCGATGTTTCAGATATAAGGTGAAACTGGTGGAATTTATGAGTTTAAAGTTCATGTTATACTTATGAGAATCAGTAAATCAGCGTATCAAACAAGTTCAGACACCCGACTCTATCTATCAGTTAGCTTTCGACGCCCATTTTTATTTAGTCAGCATCCATCCGTTTGCCGATGGAAACGGAAGAATTTCACGCTTATTGATGAATTATATTCTCTCTTATCATCAACTCCCTCTAGCCACTATATTTAAAGAGGATAAACTGGAATATTATCAGGCATTGGAAGCATCATGTCCTCAAGATGATGAAGAACCGGACTTATGCCCTATCCGTGATTTCATGTCTGCTCAACAAATGAAGTATCTTTCAATGGAGATTAAGAAATACAAGCAGGCGGAGAAAAGGGGGGGGATGAGGTTTGTTTTCTAAGTAGATATAATGAAGGTAGCAGTTGAATAAATTATACATTTAATCAACTATTGAAATATAGAAATCATCTCACTAAGAAATATTATAAATATATTGATATCCAAATAGAGCATAAAAAAGTCGGAATCTCTTTATCAAGACTCCGACTCAAATACAAACTTTAACCTATGTTCTTATAGACTCAGACATTACTTAAAGACATAAACTTCATATAGTTCACATCCCCAAGAAGCCAAAAGTTCACATTTCACATATCTTGCAGTTATAGGTTCAATGAATTTATAATAATCCGCATCCTCATCAGCACTGGCTACCTTGCCCAAATAATTCCATGTATTACCATCTGAAGATACTGATAATTGTATATTTTGAGGAGCAGAATAATATATGTAATCAAAGCCTACTCCATTAATCGTTCTCTCTTCTCCCATGTCAAGCGTAAACGAAATGTTTCCATCGGATGCTATTCCCTCATAGTTGTTTGTAGTTCCGTCAATAAGCGCACTACCACCATCATTTTGCCAGATATCTCCGTTGTCTTCTACTTCTACAGACCAACCTTGTTTAGACCACTCTACCCAACCGGAAGGTCGTTTGTAAGAAACAAATTCAAATCCTTTTATATATTTATTTATATTCAAAGTGAAAGAACTTCTCTTCTCGTCCTGCACAAAGACCGGGTCTTCACACTCGAAAGTAGCCATTATATTTAATGTGTTTGACGAATCATCCGACGTACGAAGCAAAAAGTCATTAGTAATTTCCCAAGTAATATCCCCAGTCGTTTTCTCCCCTGCCGGTATTACGATTTCAGAAGGAGTGATAGTTATGTCTTTCAGATATTCATCATCCAATCCTTCCGTTGTAAGTTTTACCTTTACATCTTTCCGAGCAGGGCGATCCAACTGTACACTAAATGTATATAGATTCCGCTCCGTTTTCTTAAATTCTCCGTTAAAATAAATATGCTCAAACGTAGTTTTACTATCGGCTTTTCCTTCCAGGAAACCTGTGGCTACATAAGCCGCTTTTTTTATCAGGGCTTTTGCTTCTAAAGTGGTAGACGGCATCTTATATCCTTGTACGGTAGCTTTTACTCCTAAATTACAGGTGGCCTCATCATAATTGGATTGAAAAGCTTCCATATCTTTTACATTCAAAGTAACGTTGGCATCTGTATAGCCTGCCGGAATTATCAATTTAGTATCGCTTAACTCCACATTCTCTCCCATCGGTTCAAAGGTGACTATTGTTTCCTCGGGAGATGCATTAAAACGAAAAGTGAATGTTACAAGCTTATCAAACTCTAATATGCCATCATTATTATAGGTAGCATTCACCGTTATTTCCGAACCGTCCTCATCATCCGCCGCAAGCGTAAAATTGTTATCGGGATAAGTAAGCAAATTCAAATCTTCATCTTCCCGGCATCCGGAAAGAACTGTCAGCGAACTAATCGCCAACAAAAAGAAAAATCTATAAAGTATTCTCATTTCTACAATTATTTTTAATTTTATTGTAAATCATCGGGATATTGGTAAGGTGTGGCGTCATTGTCCTTATAAAATACAGTAGGTGCCATTAATGGAGAACCATACAGAGTTTTTACATCAGACAGACGGCGGAACACATTGCTGTAATTCTCCGGTTTCGGCGAGAATCCCACAAACCAACCGGAACCTTGGTTTATCAGTCTTTGCCCTTGCAAATCACCGCCAGTACCTCTGACGAACTCCATGGATTGACCGGAGCATTCTTTAGATGTCAAGTCTCCGTAAGGATTGGACGAAGGATCTCTACCATAGTCACCAATAACAATATCTATCCAATTTTTCATAGTTACTCCATCAACAACAGTCACCTTCGAACTATACATTCTTCGTAATGCATATACCGCTACGATTTTGTCAGGCATTGCTTGTTTAGTCTCGTAACATAAACGTGCGGCAGCCTCTTCAGTAGGCTTTGTCAGTGCCGGATTATTCGGGTCATAAGCACCTTCATACTCATCGTCAAAACACACTCCGTCCAAATTATATGCTTTGCAATACTGAGCCAATTCTCGTGCAAAGTCCTTGGCACCTTGTTCGGATAATTGCGCTACCCCTGTGATATCCCCGTTGCTAAGCACTCCCAATACTATTTTAGCACCGCGCTTACGGAGCGGTTGTAAAAACACCTCATTATTATCCAACAAGTATTGTATATAGCTATTGCATTTCAAATAAGGACGTTGAGCCTGTGCATCCCAGTTTATATTAGCGGCAAATGGAGACACAACATCCCATAACAGTTTTCCGTTCTCCAATTGAAAAGACAAGGCATTCAGTGGATTTGTACCATCAAAGAAAACAAATGATTTTACCACATCTTCCCCTTTATAGGTATCTCCCAACTTTCTCATATCTTTTATCAAATAGATACAATGACCGGCTTTCTCATCCTTTATGGTAATGTCACTGCTTGTGTGGGTAAGAGCTATAGGCAAAGCATATGTTTTATCTTCTTTTAAGGTGCCATCCGCCTGAATGGTGATATCAGTCCGGGCAGATTTTGTTTGAACATCTACCGTAAGCATCCCGTCATTCTTGAAAGACACGAGGTGCTCAGGATATAATTCAAAATCAGTTTCATGCTCTTTATTATAAGTATCCAAATAATTGGCATCAATGATCACTTGAGCGGAAGTAGTACTACCCGGTGCTTTACTAAGCCCCATCTTTACAGAAGTAGTATAAGTATCCTTGTACAGTTCTATTACGCTAGAAGCCAAATTTGACTTTCCGTCACGTAGATATCCGTTGTTCTCATAAATACCGGTATATGCTGATTCATCAACCGTTGTATCTATTACAAGATCATCAGCACAAGAGGTTAGATAAGTTAAGCAGCTTGTAAATGTAGCAACCACCAAACCTGTTATCAGATATTTTTGTTTCATAATAATATTCTTTTTAATAAAAAGGATTAATACATTTGAGGAAGTTCTACAGGAATCCATACCGGTTCTTTATTCCCGGTAATATCATTTCCATTTCCGGTACGGTCTATGACAACTTTTCCGGAACCCTCATTAAATTTCCAATAAGCTACGAGCCCTTCACTTGCAGGATCTACCTTGTAAGGATTATCTGCAATCTGCTCTGCAGTTCTCTCTACGTTCCAGATACGAACTTCCGAAATCTCGCCCGGAAGCCAACGGGTGCCATCGAAAGAACGACCTATATAACAATTCCTAGTTAAATTTACTGTACTATTTGCCGACTGGTCTTTATAAACTTCCACACCATTCTTATAATAAATCCGGTTTTTATTGACAGTATTATACACAACAGCTATGTGTACCCATTCATTTACCGGAAGTCCAATACCCGGTGCGTGATTTGCCGGTGGAAAACTTCCGCCTGGCACAAATGCCTGAAGTTGATCACGCGGACGGTCACCATCACCGATACGTATCAGGAAATTACCTTCAATTCCAAAAACAGAACTTAATGCATTGTCGCGCTTGGCTACCCAGTCATCACTTCGTACCAATGCTTCCACTGTAATAGTAGTCATCTTGCTTACATCACTATTCCATTTTATCGGAAAATAGTTTTCTTTAATATTAGCTACAACATTAATAAGAGCAGCGCCTTTGATGATAAAATAAGTAGTACGGGCACTCTCAAGAACTCCGATACCGGATACATCTGTTATTGTGACAGGCAGCACGTAGCGACGTGAGTCGTCCAATTGATTCAAATTGACGAAATTCACGATGATGTCATCCCCGGAAATTTCTCCGGTTTTAATCGTAGCGTCTTTCACAGGGATATCATAATATGCCTCGGGAAGTGCTGTAGCATTATCTGCAAAACTCAGATTGTAAGCAGCTGTCAAAGCCGGTTTCGCATCAAAGCTAATTTGGACTTCATCATCAGCGGGAGCTGCAAGCCGATAAGTGATTTTTCGACTATCAGACAATATGTCTTCTTTAATTAGTAAATCGTCTGTTACAGGTACCGAGCTTATATAAAGCTTATTGTCATAATGATGTTCATCATTAATATCCGTATCCTTACAGCTGCTCATCGTAAATACGGTAAGTGCCATAATAGCCAATTGATAAATATGTAATTTCATATTGTATTTCTATTTATTAGGATTCATTATATGAATAGTTTCACGTACTGCCGCGTAGGTATTGTTGTAATAATCCTTTTGGATATTGGTTATAAAAATACCAGCACGGGTATAAGTTGAAGATGATTGTACAATCCATTGAGCAGTACCTTGTGCAGCCAATGTCTTGTTTCCATTTGCATCCTGTGTATTCCAATAACCGATTATCATATCCTTATCTTCTTGTTGAGGAAGCTGCGCACAAGCTACAAAACGATCTTTGGGAACAGGGTTCGCATCCATTCCTGCTGCATCTATCCCTGCTTGAATAGCCATGAGAACATTCAATGTCAAATCATCTATATTTTTGGAAGAAGCGGTTTTCAATATCAAATGATTATATTCATCCAGCATATCCATGTTTTCGGGAGTCAGATATTGCACATAACTGTATAATACCAATGTTTTGTTGGCATGTTTATTTCGCCAATCTAATACTCTACTGAAAAAGTTTTGTTGGCGCGTCTTGTATTGTTGCAATACAGCTTCTTGCATGCCTACCATTGAAAGTCCTGTATAATCGATAAGGATGCCGTCATATCCATAGCTGTCACACAGAGCCAACATAGCGTCCGTACGTTCGTTCAGATACTTTTGCGCATCTTCTTCCGTCAATTCTGAATTTTCTTTCGCCTTCTTATTCCATTCTTGTTCCAGACTCTCATAATTGATAATGGAAAGCGTACGAATACTTTTCTCGCGTATTTTCACCATTTCGACTTGTGTTTCATTCGAAAGGTTTTCTGAGTTGTTCAAACAGACGAAATCGACACTATCCGGTATAGCGATGAGACGTTCGACCTGGTTACTTGGATTACCGACCGGATTGTCAAAAGAAACAAAGACTAACTTATGTTCTCCAGCTTTGTAGTTCTTCAGATCTCTGATATAATCAGCATATAACTGCGGATTCTGCTCTTCAAACGTAGGATAATGGATATCAATGCTTTCCGGGTCTGTCCAGTCCTCACACGAGGAATACACCATCCCCCATGTCATCAATATTACTGCAAACCAACTATTTTTTACTATTCTTCTCATATTTGTTATCGTTTAAAGATTTTAATCACATTATTTTGCATAAGTTCACTAAGAACTTGGTAAAATGTAATCAATCCTATTCTTCAAGTAACAAGGAGGGACTATATAAAAGACACAGAAGCTACCGTTTGATTCAATGCATTTCACTACCAAGAACTAAAGATTTTTGAGCTTTTCCGAAAAAAATTATAAATTCAGCTAAGTGTTTATTAATTTAGCGTTGTTTTATTAGCAAAGGGAAGGAAAGTCGACACCTTCCTTTGGAGTTCAATAAAATGTATAACCATTAAATAAAATGTATGGAAAGCAAACATTCGCTTCAAAAGTCGAAGCTATTTCGAGCTTTACTGATTCTCTTGTTGATAGCAGTTCCTGTACAATGGGCTGCGGCACAGTTGACCTTATCGACTCCCCGTACAACTTTGGGTAGTGTTATTAAACAAATTCAATCACAATCAAAGTATCAGTTTTTTTACAATGACAAGCTGTCAACAATTACCGTTGAACCGTTAAAAGTAAAAGATGTCTCTTTGGAGGAAGTTTTAAACACACTTCTGAAAAATAAAGATATCTCTTATAAAATAGAAGAGAATATTATTTATTTATCAGAAAAAGGAGTTCCTGCTCCAACCCAACAACCAACTGGAAAAGAACGTACTATAACAGGCCGAGTTTTGGATGCTAAAGGAGAGCCTCTGATTGGTGTCAGCATCCTGATAAAGGGTACAACTGATGGGGCTATAACTGACTTGGATGGTAACTATAAAGTGGTTACTAAGAACGCTAACCCTATTCTTGTATATTCTTATATAGGCTATAAAACACAAGAAATTCCATTAAAAGGTCAAACGGCTATAAATATTACAATGTTGGATGACACACAAGTAATAGATGAAGTTGTTGTCACTGCATTAGGTATCAAACGTTCGGAAAAGGCATTAAGTTATAATGTACAACAAGTGAACACCAATGAGATTACATCAAACAAAGATGCGAACTTTGTCAATTCTTTAAGTGGAAAAGTAGCAGGTGTCAATATCAATGCTTCTTCCTCAGGGGTTGGTGGTGTATCAAAAGTAGTGATGCGTGGTACAAAATCAATTATGCAATCTTCCAATGCACTATACGTAATCGATGGTGTACCCATTTTTTCCGGACGTTCAACGAAGAGTGGAGGTACGGAATTTGACTCACGAGGTTCCAGTGAGCCGATTGCCGATATCAATCCTGAAGATATTGAATCAATGTCTGTATTGACGGGTGCTGCCGCAGCAGCTTTGTACGGTTCGGAAGCTGCTAATGGCGCAATTGTAATCACGACTAAAAAAGGAAAAGAAGGAAGGGTTAGTATTACAGTCAATTCAAACACTGAATTTACATCTCCTTTTATTATGCCACGTTTTCAGACCCGTTATGGAACAGGTATGGAAGGTGTTCAGAATGTTTCCGGGGCACGTAGCTGGGGCCGTAAACTAACAGAAACCAACTATTTTGGCTATAGTCCTCAAGATGACTATTTCCAAACAGGCGTTATTGCTACAGAAAGCGTCTCATTTTCTACCGGAACAGAGAAAAATCAGACATATGCTTCAGCAGCAGCCGTAAATTCAAAAGGTATTGTTCCTAATAACAAGTACAATCGTTATAACTTTACAGTCCGAAATACAACATCTTTTTTGGATGATAAAATGACATTGGATTTCGGAGCAAGTTATATTCTACAAAATGATAGAAATATGACGAACCAAGGTACGTATAATAACCCGTTAGTAGGAGCTTATTTATTTCCGCGTGGCAATGACTGGGAAGATATTAGTATGTACGAACGTTACGACCCTGCTCGCAAGATTTATACTCAATATTGGCCCGTTGGTGATGAGGCCATGACTATGCAGAATCCATATTGGGTGAATTATCGCAATCTGCGTGAGAACAAAAAAGACCGTTATATGCTGAATGCTAATTTAAGTTATCAGATATTAGATTGGTTGAGCGTTTCCGGTCGCGTTCGTTTGGATAATTCTAATAATGATTATACAGAGAAGTTCTATGCTTCCACCAATACTCAATTGACGGAAAAGTCGTCTCGCGGCTTATACGGAATTACCCGAACAAATGATAAGCAGTTGTATGCAGATTTCCTTGTGAATGTTAATAAAATGTTTGGTGAAACCATTTCATTGCAGGCAAACGTTGGTGGTTCTTTCTCCGATATACGTTCTGATGCAATGAAAGTACGTGGTCCGATTGCTGATGGTACCGATTCATTTAAAGGTGAAACTGTAGGCTTAACCAACTTCTTTGCTATACAAAATTTAAGTCCTAGCAAAACAGAACGTATGCAAGAGGGATGGAGAGAGCAGACTCAATCTATATTTGCTTCTGCCGAATTAGGATATAAAAGTACCTACTATATAACTTTAACAGGACGTAATGACTGGCCCTCACAGTTAGCTGGACCAAATTCGAAAAGCAAATCTTTTTTCTACCCGTCAGTCGGTGCTTCTGTGGTTCTTTCTGAACTGATGCCAAAGTTGAATAAAGATTATCTGTCTTATATGAAACTACGTGGTTCCTGGGCATCTGTAGGTAGTGCTTTCGGAAGATATTTGGCCAATCCTCGTTATGAATGGACTGCTAACTCAGCTCAATGGAGTATCATGACCCAATATCCCTTATATAATTTGAAACCAGAACGAACTCAATCATTTGAGGTCGGATTAACCATGCGCTTCTTGAAGAATTTTGATTTAGACATTACATATTATAATGCTAAAACAATGAATCAGACATTTAATCCGCAGTTGCCAGTCAGTGGATGGTCAGCTATGTATATTCAAACAGGAGCGGTACGTAATCAAGGTATCGAGCTTTCATTAGGATATAAAAATACATGGAATAAATTCAGTTGGGACACCGGCTTCACATTTTCTATGAATAGAAATAAAATCTTAACTTTGGCCAGCGACGCTATTAATCCTATCACAGGAGAAAACTTCTCTATTGGCACACTCAACATGGGAGGTTTAGGTGAAGCTCGTTTCTTATTAAAGGAAGGTGGCAGTATGGGCGACTTGTATTCTTTTATTGATTTAAAACGGGATACTAATAATAAAATATACATTGATCAAGCTGGTAAAATGACAACCGAGACAATCAAGGACCCTAAAAAGTATATAAAACTAGGAAGTGTATTACCCAAAGGTAATTTGGCTTGGCGTAATAATTTTAGCTGGAATAATTTTAATGCTGGTTTCCTTGTTTCTGCACGTTTGGGAGGAGTTGTATTTTCACGAACACAAGCCATGCTTGATTATTACGGTGTTTCTGAGACAACTGCTGAAGCTAGAGATCATGGATATGTGCTCGTCAACGGCAATGATTGCGTTAATCCGGAAACATGGTATGGAATTATCGGTGGCGGAACTTCAGTTCCACAATATTACACCTATTCTGCAACTAATGTCCGTTTGCAAGAAGTATCATTAGGATATACTTTCCCTCGGAAGATGTTACATAATATTTGCGACATTAAAATATCTATGATTGGGCGTAATCTTTGGATGATTTACAATAAAGCGCCGTTCGATCCGGAAAGTATTGCTTCTACAGATAACTTCTATCAAGGAATAGACTACTTTATGATGCCGTCTTTACGTAATATAGGATTTAGTCTAAGTTTCAAATTCTAAACAATGCATTAATATGAGAAATAATATAATAAATAAACTGTTTTTGGGGGCATTGACCATATCTTTCATATCTTGTACTAGTCAATATATGGATATAAACTCCAATCCATATCAACCGGGAAGTTTAGCAGCTGATGATTACTCTTTGGGCTCTGCAATGAGCAATTTGGCTGGTTGTGTTGTATCTAGTGATGTTAATACAGCACAGTTTACAGATTGTTTGCTGGGAGGACCATGTGGAGGGTATTTTGCCGATTCCAAGAGTGCATGGGCATTTACAATTTCCAATTTCAATCCGACAGATGACTGGACAAGGGTGTTCTTGAAAAGTGATAAAGTTATCCCGGTTCTATATAGTAACTTGTCAACAGTAAAAAGTGTATCTGAATCTACTAACAATCCGGTTCCTTATGCCATTGCTGAAATTATAAAAGTAGCGGCAATGAGTCGTGTGACCGATACTTATGGTCCTATACCTTATTCTAAAATTGGAGCAGACGGAAAAATAACCATTCCTTACGATTCTCAAGAGGAAGTTTATAATAAGTTCTTTGAGGAGTTGAATCATGCAATAGAAATCCTGACAGAAAATAGCGGTTCGGCTCTTGTGGCTACTGCAGACTACGTATATGGCGGAAATGTACCAAAATGGATTAAGTTTGCCAATTCACTTAAACTACGTTTAGCTATCCGGATTTCCTATGCTAATAAAAAATTAGCTCAAGAGATGGCCGAAAGTGCAGTGAAACATGAATTTGGTGTAATAGAATCCAATGAGGATAATGCTAAATGGAATTATTTCGGTACAATACCTAATCCACTGTATACGGCAGTTCGATATAACGAAGAAACAAGTGGTGGTGACAGCCATGTAGCAGCAGATATTGTCTGCTATATGAATGGTTATGCAGATGCACGTCGTGCTGCTTATTTTGAGAAATCCGGTTGGGAAGACCAAGAATATGTCGGATTGCGTCGAGGCATTAACCTTGAAAAAGCGAAAGATTATTTTATAAACTATTCCAAGATAAAAATCTCAGCTTCCGATCCCATCCTTTGGATGAATGCAGCAGAAGTTGCTTTTCTAAGAGCTGAAGGAAAAGCTATATTTAAGTTTGATATGGGAGGAGAAGCACGTGATTTCTATAATCAAGGAATACGTCTTTCATTTGAACAATGGAGCGCTGGTAGCCCTGAAGAATATTTGAATGATGAAAGCAAGATACCAACCACCTATACAGATCCTTCCGGACTCAACCCATACAATTCTCAGCTTTCAACAATTACGATAAAATGGGATGAATCTTCTACTGATGAGGTGAAACAGGAACGGATCATTACTCAGAAATGGATAGCCAATTGGATGTTAGGAAATGAAGCATGGGCGGATTATCGCCGTACAGGTTATCCTAAATTGATTCCGACTACTGACGAAGGCAACATGAGTGGTGGAACTGTGGATAATAAAAAAGGAGCACGTCGTATGCCTTATCCGTCTGCAGAATATATAGACAATACAGTCAATGTACAATATGCTGTTAACAATTATCTGAAGAGAGCAGATAATATGGCTACTGATTTATGGTGGGCATGTAAACCTTAGTGACTGACCTTTAATCATTCAATATTGTATGAATAATATATTTATCAATGTAATATCAGAGATGCAAAATCCTGAATTATACACCAAGTCCTTAGTGAACTTAGTAGTAAGTCAACCCTTATAAGCAAGAAACTATTTTATACTATAATAATATGAAAAAGATATTCAAACATACTCTTCCTGCACTCATCGCCTGCCCGATGATGCTGGCGGCATGCTCGGAATGGACGGAACCGGAAAGCATTACTCTCCGTTACCCTTCCATCGAAGAGCAGAATCCGGAACTGTACGCTCAATACCTGGAATCACTCAACAACTTCAAGACCAGTGAACATTCCATTGTCATAGTTTCCATGAACAACCTTAGCACGGCCCCTGCCAATCAGAGCCAACACCTCACGGCACTGCCCGATAGCGTAGATTATATCTGCCTGAACAACATCTTCGACGTGAATGAGATGCATATCACTGAAATGGATGAAGCTCGTAAAAAAGGAACAAAAGTATTAGGGCTGATCAACTTTGACGCCATTGAAAGTGCATGGCAAGCCATTCTTGAAAAAGAGGCGGAAGATGCCTCCAACACAGAAACTTCAGAGAAGGAAAACGAACTAGAGAGCGAAAATGAAACACCAGATGAAGATCCGGCTATTGTCAACGCACGGCGTTTCATCGAATACTGTAAAGAAGAAACAGCCCGGCAATTGGATGCCATCAATGCACTGGGAACAGACGGTATAGTGATTAACTTCACCGGCTTCGACCTCAACTCCCTGTTACAGGATGAAGAAAAGACAGCTGCCGAAACAGCACGCCAAGGCGCATTCTTCAACTTATTGACAGAATGGAAAGCCGCCCATGCAGGAAAAGAGATTGTCTTCAAAGGAAGTCCGCAGAACGTCATCGGTAAAGAGATATTGGTAGAAAGCAAGTATATCATTGTCAACGCCCACAGTGCCAAAAATCTCTACGAAATGTCTTATCTCGTACTGATGGCATCCGCCAAAGGCGTACCGACCGACCGCTTTATTATAGGAGTAACCACTCCATATCTCAGCAACATGGGTGACCAATATGGTATGGTGAATGGGAGATCTGCCATCGTTGCCGCTGCCGAATGGACGCTGCAAGAAGTACCCGATTATATAAAAGCCGGAATCTCTGTGGATGGAGTAGAGCAGGATTATTTCAATCCCACAAAAATATACCCCAACGTCAGAGAAGCAATTAATATCCTTAGTCCAACCGCTAAATAAAAAACAAGTTATGAAACTGAATAAATTAATAATGATGATGTTCATCGCTTTCTCCATCACCTTGACCGGATGTCAGAGTAATGAAGACGAACAGCATTACGACAATAAACTTTTCCTTTCCACAACAGCCTTCACTCAGGAAATCCTGTTCAAGGCAGGAGACACCAATATAGTAAAAGGACTTTCGGTGGAAATAGCCAAACCGGAAGCACATGATATCAAAGTAACAATGGCACCGGCACCGGAATTACTGGATACCTACCGGAGTGCATATTACGACGACGCAGCCATACTACTTCCCGAAACACATTATGTAATGGAAGAGAACAAAGTGACCATTAAAGCCGGTGCTGTTTCCAGCAACATACTACCTATTCAATTTATCAATACGGGAGAACTGGACGCAGACCTTACTTATGTATTGCCTGTCACCATCCAGTCTGCCGAAGGAATCGAAGTACTGCAAAGCGCTAAGAATTATTACTATGTGTTTCATGGAGCCTCACTTATCAACGTAGTGTGCAACCTAAACGAAAATCGTGCCTATCCGGACTTCAACAATGATGCAAGATTCAATAATATGAAAGAAAATACACTGGAGCTACTCTTTAAAGCCTCTCAACTCAAAAATGAGATAAGCACACTGATGGGTATCGAAGGCAAGTATCTACTTCGTATCGGCGATGCAGGCGTACCTTCCAACCAGCTTCAACTCGCTACCTCTAACGGCAATCTTACCAATTCCGACTTACAGTTTGACGGCAACAAATGGTATCACGTGGCTGTCACCTTCAAGGAAGGAGAGGCAAAGATATATATTGACGGAATAGAAAAAGCCTCAAAAAAATTCTCAAGATTGAACACAGTCAGCTTAGGAACCAAACATTCGGACGAAAGCGGTGGACAAGCACGCTGTTTCTGGATTGGATATTCTTACAATGAACAACGTTTCTTCAACGGTTCAGTAGCCGAAGTGCGTATTTGGAACCGTGCTCTTACAGCCGAAGAAATTCAAGCTGTCAATCATTTCTATACAGCAGATCCTGCCTCGGAAGGCTTGATAGCATACTGGAAATTTGATGAAGGCGAAGGACAAACAGTGAAAGACCACAGCGCAAGCGGGTATAACTTGACCATCGAGAATCTTCCAAAATGGGAATTCGTTACCTTACCCGAAAAATAACCTGTTACCTCTTTACAAATAATCTTTTAACAGAATATGAATATGATAAACCACATTAAATATGCTTTTTTGCCATTGGCAGTATTTACCGCAGGGCTTTTTACATCCTGTGATGAAGAACTTGAATTTACAGCAGATGAAAGCGCTTATCTTTCTGCCACACAAATCAACGGCATGTTGCTTGATGCAGCCACTAACAAGAATAACTCAATAGTGGAACTGCGCAATGACGAACAATCAACTGATATTGTATTCCGTCTTTCTAAACAACCGAAAACGGGAGTAGATGTAACGATTACCGTAGACGAATCCTATGTAACCACCTACAATGCCATTCACAATACGGATTTCGAAATGTTTCCTGCAGAAAATGTAACAATCACCAACAACGGTGCTTGTCTGCTCGCACCGGATGACACGACAACTCCCGGTCTGAAAGTAACACTTACTGCTTTTGAAGGCATGGAAGAAGATAAAACGTACATCGTCCCATTGTCTGCAACTTCACCGACCGAAAGTATCTCATTTTCCGAAATGTCCAAACATATGGTATTGTTAGTACAGGATTGTCGTCATAAAGCCAATCATGACAAAGGAGAAGATGCTGTAAAAACCGTAATTTACTTTGAAGTGAATGATGCAAATCCTCTTAATGCATTAGAATTCAAAACAGCCAGTGGCAAATATTTCTTTGATGACGTAGTTCTTTTTGCAGCCAATATAAACTGGGATGCCAAAAAACAACGAGTATATATATCTAACAACGATAATGTACAATTCCTACTCGACCACAATGATGAGTATCTCCAACCACTCCGCAAAGCTGGCATGAGGGTTATCATCAGCATCCTGGGAAATCATGATCAAGCAGGCGTAGCCCAACTTTCTGAAATGGGAGCCAAAGAGTTTGCCCGTGAAATAGCCGCTTATTGTCGTGGATATAACTTGGACGGTGTAGCTTTTGACGATGAATATTCGAATGATCCGGTGCTTTCCAATCCTTGGCTGGCGGAACAATCTGTAGAAGCTGGTTCCCGCTTAATGTATGAATGCAAGAAAGCTATGCCGGAAAAGATTGTATCACTATATAGTTTGGGAAGTTTATATGCCGATGAACTAAAAATTATCGATGGAGTAGAACCCGGACAATATTGCGACTATTCTGTAGCAGATTATGGAAGATCAGAAGATCCGGGCATAGGCATGACATTGAAACAATGTGCAGGTATGTCTATTGAGCTCTTTCGGGATAGAGGAGATACAAGTACCAGCACTGCACGTTCCAAAAAGAATAAAGGATATGGTTACTATATGTTTTTCTCTCCCACTCCTCCTAAATACATTTCGGACGAAGAGAAAAAAGACCAGCTAAAATATTGCGAAAATGTTTGCTTAGGATTGTATGATGAGAGCCTTATACGTCCAAGTTATTATTATCCCAAAAACAGTACTGTTCGTACGGCACGCTAATATATTACTCTTTTAACGCTTAAATAAAATACATAAAATGAATCTATTAAAAAGAATATCGATAGTATTGTCAGCAACCCTCTTTCTGTGGGGTTGCTCTGATAGCGACGAACCGGTAAATGAAATGAATGACTCGCTTTCATTATCAACAAATGAAATAAAAATAAACGGTTTAGGAGGCGAAGTTGCCGTAACCGTCACAAGTTCGGACGACTGGAGATTAGCAGGCACATACGACTGGGCACACCCATCAGCTACATCAGGAAAAAGTGGAGACGAAGTTACATTCACCATTGATCCCAACTCGTTGGATGAAATCCGCACTGCAACTTTCAAATTCTTCGTTGGTTCTACAGTAGTCCCCCTACAAGTGGAATGTTCCCCAGTATATGCTGTAGACTTACTAACCGAACAAAAAATCGATTTGCCCCGAAAGAAAAGTGATGTGTCTATCAAGTTTGAAAGTAATGTTTCCGATCTTACCATTACTTACAGCGATGACAGCAAGGAGTGGCTGACATTAGAAAAACAAAGCGAATTTATCGGTAAAACAACACTATTGTTCTCCGTTGCCGAAAACGAAACATACAAAATTCGTTCAGCCGACGTTACTTTGGAAAGTCCGCTTCTTGACGAACCGATAGTAGTAAATATCACACAAGCCTGTGTACCTTACTTTACAATCACCCCGTCAGAGACATCGCAGAAATATGATTTATCGGAACAAACTATTTCCTTCACGGTAGAAAGCAATCTTGAGTATACGCCTTCAGTTGTAAGCGGCGCAGAATGGATTACCAATCAAACGATTTCCAAGCAGCAAACAGATGACAGAGGTATAACAACCAGCACATTATCCTACAAACTTTTGGCTGCTTCAAATGCAAGAGTCGGTTCTGTCCGTGTGGAAAACAGTTTGAAAAATGCAGAAATCAGTATCATCCAAGCAGATCCGAATACACCAGTTGCATCTATTTCAAACTGGGTTATCGCAGAATATGCCGAAACAAACGGATGGCTGGTGAGATTAGCCGGCAATGAATACATCATTACAGAAGACGGAATGAAGGCAACCGAATTTGCCTGTACAAAAACGGTAAATGACCTCAACGGATTGGAATATTTCCCCAACCTGACTACCATACAGATAAAAGGTAGCAGTGATTTAGAAAAAGTAGACATATCCAAGTTGCATAAAGTAACGTCACTGACAATTACAAATACTGCCACTATTTATATAAAAGAATTCAATTTTGGAGATAATCCGATCACTTCATTTGATTTATTATCCGCCAGATATTTCGGTTCCGGTTGTGAAGATTTAGTGTTTATCAGTGACAACCTCCAAGCAATCAACATGAAAGTACAACGTCCAGGTAGCGATTATGTCGAACGTATTGACCTGACTCAATGTCCGGTATTGCATACTTTCAAATTTAATGGAGAATATGTAGAGACTCTTTACCTAAAGCCTGACCAAACTATCCCAAACTTGGAACTTGCTACCAAATACAAAATTGAACGTAAATGATTTAACGAACAGTTTTCAATAGGTATAAATCATAAAGGCTGCCAATAAAGACATCCATGCCAATCCTTATGAATATAAGGAAAAACCGCAATATTAAAGTAAGCAGACATTAATATTGCGGTTTTCATTTTTTAATTGACGTGATAATAAATCTTACTATCTATACACATATTTCAACCAGTATTCAAATGCAGGATCTTGAATTTCAATGATATTTCCAGACAATACATCAATTAAATCCTTTTCCAATGTTGCCTTACGCAAATTTTTAATATTGGCAGATGTACCCAATTTATATTTAGTCAATACTCCTTTTGATGAAAAATTAGAAACGCTGTCGGCTACTGCAAGCAAAAAATTAATTTGTTTGGGTGTCAATGAATCAACAACATTAGCAAATAACAGACTCAATTGAGCAATCAAGCTATTAAAAGCCTCTTCAACAATTTCTTTCGTACAACCACTATCCGGCGTACGAAACCAAACTTGTTGACTTAATTGTTGAGTATAGTAAGGATGATTTTTCATCTTATCGGCAATAAGTCCTGCCAATTCTGTTGAGATCTGTTTTCCCGTATCAGCGAAACGTTCAGAAATAAAAGTAACCCACTCCGCATGTTCTATCTTTGAAAGAAAAAGAATATCACCAAATTTATAAAATGGCATACCATAGTTATTAAATATATTCAGCAACATATGCCGCTTACTACCATACAAACAATAACAAACTGAAGTATGCTTTTGCCAATGGGAACGCAGTTTACGTTGAAAAGCCAATGGCTCTTCATACTCATTGATATTTTGAAACTCGTCAATACAAACAACAATCCTTTTTTTCGTATCATTAGCAATCACCTGAGGCAAATCCAAAATTTCATCATAAGACAAACGACTGTCCTTAAAATCAATACCAAACGAAAGTTCATAAGTTTGAGTTGCATCAGATATAGAAACTATAGGAGCCAGTCGTCCCAAGTATTTCTTTACCCCACCAACAAATTCTTCCCAAACAGTAGTGGTAGATTTTAATAAAGAATTTGCAAAAACAGTATAAAACTCTTCTTCTGTACGACAATTAAAAATATCAACCTGACAAATGATGACATTCTTTTCTTCCTCAGATATCAATTTAGCGACTTTATGCACCAAAGACGTCTTTCCCCAACGGCGAGGAGATATAATAACAGTATTTATCAGCCCTTTAAAGTTTTTCTTTAAGAACTCTGTTTCATTCCTACGATTCGTAAAATTCTCGTTTTCAGCTATTCGCCCATATAAGAAAGGAGTTTCCATATTCATCTGTTTTGATGCAAAAATAGGAATAAAGTATGAAATCAACAAATATGAAATCAATTGATTTCAAACTTACTGATTTCATACTTTATATTCCAACCATCTATTCCACCTGCTCTTTCGGATAATTAACCAAATACAATGTCTTCGTCGCCCGAGTAAAAGCTGTATACAACCACCGGAAATAATCCGGAGTCAAATACTCATCCGTCATATACCCCTGATCTAAAAATACATTCTGCCACTGTCCGCCTTGCGCTTTATGACAGGTTATTGCATAGGCATATTTCACCTGCAAAGCATTGTAATGCGGATCAGCTTTCATCTTTTTCATCCGGTCTCTTTTGTTTGGAATATCTATATAATCCTCAAGTACTGTATAGAACAACCGGTCATTGTCTTCTTTCGGCAATGCGGGTGAGTCCGAATGCAAAGTATCCAATAATAGATTCGCATCCAATTCAAAATCATTCTGGTCAGGAAAGCGGAGAGTAACTTCGGCAAAACGAAAACCGTATATTTCACGAGTTCGACGAACACGTCGGACAACTGCAATTTCTCCATTAGCGATAAAATCCATCTCCTTATATTTCTCTGTCCAATAGTAATTATTTTTGGCTATCATCAACATATCTCCGGTGTTCAATTCATCTTCACGCCAAAGAATTTGTGCACGTATTCCATTATTATATAAGTTCGCACGTTTATTAGATCGACAGACAACAATCGTTTCATCCATACCATCATGATCGTAACAATTAGTCAGTTCTTCTATCAGTTCAGTTCCGGGTACCAGTTTAATATCAGGAAAACCTGTTATTTTTATCTTTGGTAAGGAATAACAATCATCCTCCGCTATCAGTTGCCTCAACTGCGTGGCATTCCACAATATTCCGGATTCTTGCACCTGGCGAACCACTTGGGTAAGATCAATCTCACGTACTTCAAGTCCATAACCTTTCAATGCATCAGCAAAAAGCGCAGGACTCAACTCCTCACCTACCGGGGGAAGCTGCGCTCTATCTCCCATCAACAAGAGTCGGCAACCTTGTCCCGAATACACAAATTGCACCAAATCATCCAATAAACGTCCTGTTCCAAACATACTGCCCGACAGTCCTTCGTTTGAAATCATGGAAGCCTCGTCGACAATAAACAATGTATTGGTAGCTAAATTGTCATTGATCGAAAAGTTACTAAGCTCATTAGAAAAAGATTGTTGTCTATATATTTTTTTATGAATAGTAAAAGCCGGATGTCCTGCATACGCTGAAAATACTTTTGCCGCACGTCCTGTAGGAGCCAACAATACAGATTTCTGCTGCAGCTGATCCATCGTTTTCACCAATGCCCCTACCAACGATGTTTTACCAGTACCAGCATAGCCTCTTAAGATAAAGACTTCATCTGCCAGTGTGGACAGCAGAAACTCTGAAAGAGATTTTACAGCAATTTCCTGCTCTAAAGTTGGCTGATAAGGAAAATTTTCCTTAATTTGCCTTTCTAAATAGTTATTTATCATTTTTGTACGAGAAAAAAGTTCGAGGAACTATCGTATTTAAATTTATTTATTCTATTTTTGCGATGCGAATATAACAACTAAAAACATAATTTATCATGAAAACAGTATTTAATATTGTATTGGTGCTTTGTGCTGCTGCACTGATTTACATCTGTTACACCAGCATTATGGGTCCTATCAATTTTGAAAACGCAAAAAAAGAAAGAGAAAAAGCAGTCATTGCCCGTTTGATCGACATCCGTAAGGCACAGCAGGAATACCGTTCGCTGCACCGCGGAATGTATGCACCCCAATTAGACACACTGATTGATTTCGTTAAAAATCAAAAATTGCCGTTCGTTATGAAGATGGGCATGTTAACTGACAAGCAATTGGAAGACGGACTGACTGAAAAGAAAGCCATGGCTATCATCGAAAAAGCAAAGAAAACCGGCAGATACGATGAAGTTAAGAAATGGGGACTTGAAAACTTCAAACGTGACACTATGTGGGTAGCTGTATTGGATACTATCTATCCAAAAGGATTCAATGCCGACTCTATGAAATATATTCCTCACGGAAATGGTGCTCAATTCGAAATGAACGTGAAAAATGACACTGCCAAGTCTGGTGCTCCAGTATATTTGTTCGAAGTGAAAGCTCCATACGAAACTTATTTGAGCGGACTTGACAAACAAGAAATCATCAACCTAAAAGACCTGGATTCTAAACTAGGCAAATATAGCGGCTTGATGGTAGGTTCTATCGATACTCCAAACAATGGTGCTGGTAACTGGGAATAATGATTGATTTTACTAAATCAAAACAATATACTTTATCCATCCGTCTTAGTACGGATGGATTTTCTTTTTCTATCTATAACCCGATTCATGACGATTCGCTTTCAATAATAGAGAAAGAGATAGACACATCTCTATCCCTTACAGCCAATCTAAAGGCGGTCTTTCACGAATCGGACTTCCTAAATCATCCTTACAAACGGGTAAATATAATGATGGCAAGCAAGCGTTTTACAATTGCGCCATTAGACTTATTTGAGGAGGGACAGGCGGAACTTCTGTTTTATCATAATCATCAGAAAAGAGAAAACGAAACGGTGCTCTATAATATTCTAAGAAAGAATAATGTAGCTGTCATCTTCGGCATAGACAAAAGCGCACAGACCTTTTTGAATGAACAATATCCCGAAGCTCGTTTCTATTCTCAATCTACTCCATTCATCGATTATTTTTCTGTAAAAAGCAGATTGGGAAACAGTAAGAAGATGTATGCTTCTGTACGCAAAGACGGTATTGACATCTATTGTTTTGAACGAGGACATCTGCTTCTGGCCAATTCCTTTGAATGTACGCACACAGAAGACCGTATTTACTATTTATTGTACGCCTGGAAACAACTGGAGTTTAATCAGGAACGGGATGAGTTACACCTAACCGGAATACTTCCGGAGAAAGACGTTTTAATGAGTGAATTGAAAAAGTTTATCCTACAGGTATTCATCATGAATCCTGCAACTAATATTGACATGCAAGCCTTATTAACATGCGAGTAATCAGCGGTATTTACAAACGAAGAAGATTTGACGTGCCTCGAACATTTAAAGCACGCCCTACGACAGATTTCGCCAAAGAAAATCTGTTTAATGTACTCAATAACTATATCGATTTTGAAGAAGGAATAACAGCTCTTGATTTGTTTGCCGGGACAGGAAGCATCAGTATCGAACTGGTATCCCGTGGATGCGACCGTGTTATCAGCATTGAGAAAGATCCTGCACATCACTCATTCATCTGCAAAATCATGAAAGAGGTGCAGACAGACAAATGTCTGCCGATACGCGGAGATGTATTCAAGTTTATCAAGAATGGCCGCGAACAGTTCGACTTCATTTTTGCCGATCCTCCCTACGCTTTAAAAGAGTTGGAAACAATCCCCGAATTAATCTTTCAGAATAATCTTCTCAAAGAAGGAGGATTATTGGTACTGGAGCATGGAAAAGATAATAATTTCGAAGAAAATCCACATTTCCTTGAGAGAAGGGTGTATGGAAGTGTGAACTTCTCACTATTCAGATAAGATCCAAATACAATTTCATCCTTATTAAAGTAGCGGAGCCAATAAACGCACAATAGACTCCGCAGCTTTTTGTCTCCACGAACGTCTGCCCCAATTCTTCAAAAAGATCTGTGTACTTTCGCGCTGGTCCTGAAGAAATATTTCTTTCATTTCAAGGGCAGTTTCTACGTCATACATAAAAGCATTCACCTCAAAGTTATGCTCAAAGCTACGGAAATCAACATTGGTAGAGCCTACAGTGGAAAGCATATCATCTGAAACCATCAGCTTAGAATGTAGAAAACCTTTCTTATAAAAATAGACTTTAACACCTGCCTGCATCACATCTGCCAAATAAGAACGCGATCCAAGATGAGTTATCCAGTTATCTGCACGTTCCGGTAACATCAAGCGTATATCCACCCCAGACAATGCTGCTGTTTGCATAGCTGCTAATATTGGTTCTGTAGGCAAAAAATAAGGTGTTTGCATATAGAAATATTTTTTTGCACTGGTAATGGCAACAGTCAATCCCTGCATGATTTCTTTCCATGGCCCGATAGGCTCACTCGTGACAATTTGCACTAAAGAACTTCCACAAGAGTCAATCTTCGGAAAATAACGGGAAGCGGTTATCAACGTACGGTCTACAAAATACCAATCAAGCAGAAAAGCTGTTTGTAAACCATGCACTGCCTTGCCTTCCAACATGATATGCGTATCGCGCCAAATCCCCCAAGAAAAGCCACGCATATAACGTTCTGCCAGGTTCATTCCCCCAACGAAGCCCACGCGTCCGTCAATAACGACAATCTTTCTATGGTTGCGGTAATTCACCCTACTGGTAAATAAGGGAAAACGTACTTTCAAAAAGCTCCTGACTTCAATACCGGCATTGCGCATTTCTTCAAAAAAACGGTTAGGCACATGCCAGCAACCTACATCATCATAGATAACCCGTACTTCAACCCCGTGAGAAGCTTTTTCTATCAGCACATCCCTGACCATACGCCCGATAGCGTCATCTTCAAAGATGTAATATTCCATGTGGATATGCTGCTTCGCTTTTTGCAGTTCACGCAACAATGATTGAAGTTTGGTATATCCTTCGGTATAGCCTGCCACACGGTTCCCCTCAAATGGAAACGCTTGATTCGTTTGCTGGAAAAGCTGAATAAGACGGAAGTATTCATAAGGAACGTCCGAACAATCCTGTGCGAGATATTCGGCCATTGGTTTCTTCAATAAGCGGTCGTAGCTTTTTTGCCCAATGATACGTTCGCGACGTTGACTCCGCCCAAAGAAAAAATAAAAGACAAGTCCGACAATAGGAAGGAAAAGCAATATGAGTATCCATGCCATGGTTTTAACCGGATTCCGGTTGTCAAGAATGATAATGACAATCGTACCGATAATGGCTCCAAAATAAAGAATATCGAAAGCCACTGTTGCTATCTGGCTAAGCATGTAGTTCCAATCAATCATAGGAATCTCCTTTCATACGGATACTAAACAACAAATATAGAGTAAATTCTCGGATTAACAAAGAAGTCCCGGCAACAACATTGAATCGTTGCACCGGGACTTTCGTTTCATCCAGATTCTTTTATTGATTAAAAACGCATAGGTCTGCCACCGCCACCAAAACCATGTTCTCTTCTTGGGCCTCCCCCAAAGCCATGCCTATTACCTGCCTTTCCACCCAAAGTATTAAAACGATATACGAAATGTACCATGAAATAACTTCCCAAAGTATTATATTCCGTATCACTCATCATTGTCTCACTGATAGAACGAGATAAACTACTTTGTTGCTTCAAGATATCATAAATTTTAAAACGAATAGTCCCAGAATTATTCTTCAAGAAATTCTTAGATATCTGTGCATTCCATAACACTTCATTATTGTTCAGCCCACCTGTATATCCATCCTTAAACCGACAGTTCACATCCGTAGAAATAGATATTTGCCATGGAAGATTTACGTTAGTATTACCTCCTAGATAATAATCAAACGTCTCACGGTTGCTATTTTCTTGTTTACTATTTCGAACTAAATTATAATTAATAGAGCCACTTAAAGATAAATCAAATAGCTCGCTACGATAACTACTCGTAAAACGTTCACCCAAACCTAGATTATGCGTGGTACTTAATTCCTGATCTAAATTTCGATTATTTCCAACACTTGTATAACTCACCGCATCACTATACCTAGCATTTGTATTAGATGAGATTGTAAATTTCTTATTTTTCAATGGAGTATTAAAAGAAAAATATCCTCTCGCCTGCCAATTTCCATTTACATTCTCTTTTTTATAAACCCGTGCACCAGTTTCAGGATCATACGTCATTTTATTTGCTACAGAATTCAATGTATTTGTATAATATAAATTAGCAGAATAACTACGCATAGCTTCTGGCACAAACTTCCTATAATCAAGCGTGAAACTATTGTTAAATGAAGGCTTCAAGTTTGGATTACCATATCTCATATTCATTGGATCGGTAATATCAATTACTTCCTGTAGATCTTCAATATTAGGAGTGCTACTCCGTCCACGATAACGGAACATTAACACATGTTGTTTATTAAACATATAACGGAACATTATTGAAGGAGCCCAATTCAGCACATTTTGTTCGGGATAGTTTTTTTTGTAATTAGGACCGATAGTCGTTTTGCTTAACGACGTTTGAGGAGTTAAGCCAACGCCAACACTATACATCATTTTAGGATGAATACCACGCATAGAAATATCTGCAGTATGAGTATCGTAGAAATTTTCCACACGCGTGCTTAGATCATTATCATATCCGCGTTCCATATATTCCGGATATGGATAGTAATTAATACTATCATATACTAATGACTGTGACAGCTGTTTACGATGAGCAAATTCATAACGCAATTGTAAGAAATGATTCTTAAAAACAGGTTCAGTATAAGAGGCAGATATACTCCAGTTACGGCTGTCACTATTACGGTCTGTATATCTTGCGATGTCAGAAATACTATCCAACTCAAAAAACTCTGTTCTTGAATCAGAATAAGAATCTGATTCGCTATCACTATAACCAAAACGTGCTCCTAAATACAAATTTCTCCCTTTATTATTCAATCTCCGAAAAGCCATCAAACTACCATTAAAAGATGTATTATGATTTTTAGAAGAAGAGGCAGCTTCCTTTTCATTGACAGGGCTATGCGAGTTATTTTCTGTTTTTGACCAGGAACTATTACTCGATTCCGTCTGTGAGTAGCTACCATTCGGACGAAAAATTATTGTAGTCAATGTATCAGGACGCCATTCCAAACGAAAATCAACCCTAAAATCATGACGATTACGATTTGAATAGTTTTCACTCTGAGCAAAAGAAGAGGTTTCGCCCAAGAATGTTTCTGAAGAAGTTTTACGACGGGCATCATTATCAGAATGCCCATACTGAACATTTCCTCCAATTTGAAATTTCTTTGTGTCTTTAGCAAAATTAATACCTAAAGATTGTGCCGTTGTAATACCGGAGCCGGCATTTCCACCTCCTAATCCCTGTCCGGCATCACCAAATTCTGAAAAACCTTTGTTATTTGTATTATTAGCAGAACCGATTACTGAAAAACTAGCATCATCTTTAAAGCGACTAATCATCACCCCACCTTCATATCGCTCTTGACTTCCATAACCTGCAATCAAATTTCCTATCCATCCCTTCTTCATCCCCTTCTTCACTGTTAAATCTAAAACAGCCTCCTCCTCACCATCATCAATCCCTGTAATACGTGCCATATCACTTTTCTTATCATAGGCTTTTACTTTTTCAATCATGTTAGCAGGTAAGTTCTTCATTGAAACTTTTGGGTCATCAGAGAAAAACTCTTTACCATCAACCATAATCTTTTTGATTTCTTTCCCATTTATAGTAATCTTACCTTCATCACTAACTTCAGCACCAGGAATCTTCTTTACTAACTCTTCCAACATTGAACCTTCTGGTACAGGATAAGCTGCTGCAGAATACTCTGTCGTATCAGCTTTTACAGTAACAGGAGGAGCTTCGGCAGTAATCACCGCTTCCTTCAGCATGACAGCATCAGGGTCCAATGTAATGGTTCCCAATTTTTTATCAGTGGCGTTAGCAGATAATTGTACCGGTACGAGCTTGGTTCGGAATCCAATATAGGAAACTTTCAACACATATTTTCCGGCTTTTACTTTGGGGAGAGTAAACCATCCTTGGTTACTACTGGCTATACCGGCGGCATAAGCACTATCAGGTAATGATAGCAATTGAACTGTAGCCTGCGCTGCGGGCTCTTTAGTATCGGATTCCACCACACGTCCCGAAACGGTAATAACCTTATTCTGTGCAAAAATTGAGAAGGTGCATAGCAACATCAGCACCAACCCTGCTGAAAATCTTTTCATTTACCTTATTTACGATTATATTAGTAGCAATAACAATGTCTTTTTGACAAATCGAATCGTAAAAGGTTTAATTGAAAAGAAAATTATCTTTTAAAGAATCGATCAACAAGCGCTTTTTTCAGACCAAACTCCAGACAAAGCACATTAAAAACCAGAAAAGTAAGGAAAGAGGAAGTATCGACGTTTATCACATCTCCTTGCATAACACGCCACAACATACCACCAAAGACGAACAAGAATGTCAAAAAGATAGCATTACGAACAGCCGAATTCCGGATTTGCTCCGTTTCACGGCTTTCATTCTTACTCAATGCAAAGATTATTAACAAGCATCCTGCCATCATCAACAACTTTGTACATTCTTTATAAAACAGCAAGTTAGTATCAGTTACTACTCCCTGCATCACCAAAATAAAAGGGATGAACAGAGCTACCAACAAGACAACATATCCTAAAGGACGACAATATACAGGTAATAATGCTTTCATGATTAAACGTTTTAATGAGACAAAAGTAAGTAAAAAAAGATATTTTATATACATTTGCAGAGTAAAAAAGCAAAAGAATCATGAGTAAACAAGAAGTTATTCTCTGCGAAAGCTTGGAAACGAGCCTCGGTCGTGCCATTGAGCTATGTCCGCATGACAAATTATTCGTCCTCACAGACGAGCATACCCAGCGTCTTTGTCTCCCTTCTCTAAAGGAATCGGATCTGTTAAAAGATGCTGTAGAAATCTGTATCGGAGCAGAAGATGTGCATAAAACTCTGGAAACACTCGCTTCCGTCTGGATGGCATTAAGTACTCAAGGGGCTACCCGCCACTCTTTACTTATCAATCTTGGAGGAGGGATGGTGACAGATCTCGGAGGTTTTGCCGCAGCTACATTCAAACGGGGCATTTCCTATATCAATATACCAACCACTCTGCTCGCTATGGTGGACGCATCAGTGGGGGGTAAAACAGGAATCAACTTCAACGGACTGAAAAATGAAATCGGTGCTTTCGCTCCGGCAAACAGTGTATTGATTGAAACTGAATTCCTACGCACATTGGACACACACAATTTCTTCTCCGGATATGCTGAAATGTTGAAGCACGGTTTGATTAGCAATACGGCACATTGGGCAGAATTGCTCAATTTCGATTCCTCTAGTATTGATTATGCAGCTCTCAAACAATTGGTAGGTCAATCGGTACAAGTGAAAGAAGATATTGTAGAACAGGATCCCTTCGAACATGGAATCCGCAAAGCATTAAATCTGGGACACACCGTAGGACATGCGTTCGAAAGTATGGCACTGGCAGAAAACCGTCCTGTATTACATGGATATGCAGTAGCTTGGGGAATTGTGTGCGAACTGTATCTTTCTCATCTCAAAGTAGGTTTCCCGAAAGAGAAAATGCGGCAAACGATCCAGTTTATCAAGGATAATTATGGTGTATTTACTTTCGACTGCAAGAAATATGACCAACTGTATGCATTTATGACGCATGATAAAAAGAATACTTCAGGTACTATCAATTTCACCTTACTAAAAGATATTGGAGACATTTGCATCAATCAGACTGCCGATAAGGACACTATCTTCGAAATGCTCGACTTCTATCGCGAATGTATGGGAATTTAATCCATCCTACATCAGATATACCACATAGTAAAAGGGAATGAAATAGACTTCATTCCCTTTCTCTTCCCAATCCCTATAGATATTATTGCCTATTGTGAGGCAATTGTCCGCACTATTGTTCTAAGTTACTCATTCGATATTGTGAAAGCGACATTCCTGTATGCTTTCTAAAAAAACGTCCAAGCGACGATTGATTCGCAAAGTTCGTTTTAATCGCTATTTCCTGAATGTTCAGGCTTGTGTTTTTCAACAAAGCCTTGATTTCTAATATGATGTATTCAACAATCCAGTCTTTAGCAGACTTCCCGCTTGTCTCCTTAATTACCATAGTCAGGTATTTGGAAGTAATACACAGTTTATCCGCATAAAAAGCCACATCCTTATTCTCCTTAAAATGCTTCATGATAAGCCCAAAGAATTTATTAGCCAACTCTTCTTTACGGGTATCCCTGCGGGCAGTCATCAAGGTCGATTCCTTTTGATAAGCATTGAACAGTTCCAGATACAGATACCTCAACAAATGAATAATCAGCTCACGCCTATATATATCTTGAGAGGTAACTTTATCTTTTATCATACCCAGATAATTATACATCCGGGGAATATCGCGTTCCGTCTGCGGATACCAGTAATGAGTCCGCATATAGAAAAAGAAATGCGGAGAAAATCTGGGCACACCACTTAACGCATCACTAAACAGTGAAGTAGATATAACCATCGTAACGGTCGAGAAATCTTCACTTGGCTCACTAAATGAGACAAATTGTCCGGGTAATAATATAATCAATTCCTCCGGTTGTATCCAATGTACATCTTCATGCACTGTAATTTTGGCCTTTCCACCTAAACAATATATAATCAAAGCTGATTGATTATTAGAAGGATAAGAAGTCAAAGGAAGATACTTCAGATTTTGATAAAATTTAAAATCGTCACCCAGGACGTATATCTCTAATGTCTCTCTATTTTTAATGTCTAACATTTAACACCTTTCTAAACTAAGTCTTTTTACAAATGTATAACTTCCTAATTTACCACGCACCAAAAATGGAAATATAGTATCATACTAAGGAAGTCAAACACCTTTTATTTACATTAATTTATAAACAAACTCTCTGATTGTTAGTTCATTTATCATTTTCCTATTTCGTTTTATTATAGACTGACCTGGTTTTTATAGTGTTTTTAGGACAAGAAAAGGATTAATGCTTTCAAATGAAAAATAAGCAGATTGTTTTCTAATTCAAGCAAAATTAAAGAAATGTACTTTTATATCACATAAGAGGCAATCAAAAAAACTACTAACTCATTGAAATAAAGATTTGTATGTTCACAAGAAAGACTAATAATCAGAATAATAGCTATAAATCGGCACAATTCATACTAGAAAAATCAACGGATTATTTGCTAATTAAAAATTAATCTGTACTTTTGCATCCGCAATTCGGGGTGTAGCTCAGCCCGGTTAGAGTACGCGTCTGGGGGCATTGAAATGAGTAAAAGATTTTCATCATGCAATCATATATAAAACAAGGAGTTAGATAGTTATCTAGCTCCTTTATTTTTATACCGATTAAAATTCGATTAAAGTTTTCGGGATATTTAGTCCAAACTAAAGCAAATTGCAGTGTAAAATCTCTTTTGCGTTCTTCGTGTTTTTATCACATTAAATACCTTACCACAGACTCCCAATTTGGAAACCGTTCAGAACCGAACAATATAAGCTCACCTTTAAAATCGGCAGCACCATTCTTTTTCCTGTCATCTATTAAATAGTCCCCTGCATTCAAGTTTTTGTGGTGCGACAAGATCAAACGTTTATAGCATACTTCACCCAAATAACGCTTCACCCATTCTAACTTGTCAGACCATGCACTTGGGTTATCCCATGGAGCTGTTGATAAAATGTAAATGTCGTATTTGTCTTTTAAACGATTCATGGCATCTATTGCCCCTTCATTGGGTTGCATTTTTGCAAATATATTAGGGACTTCATCATAACACCCCGCATATCGGCTTTTTAAATCCTCATTTAAGGCGTCTATGCCCGATTGGAAGTTTACCAATACATTATCCATATCTACATATAAAACTTTCTTATTTGAGCACCGTTCGAGGTACTCCAACGCTTCTTTATATGTTTCCAACTTCCAATGTGCCTTACCATTCAAACGGGTTACATCCATATTATCTTTTAGGTCTTGTATTTTAACCTTTGTAGCCAAGCGATTAGTAGAGACACGTTCAATAAACGCTTTATAATCTTCACCCTCTTCTTTAGTCAGACATTTTAAAGCCTCCAGTAGCCTGTCATCCAACCCTTCCGTTTTTAAATCCTCAAATGTTATAGATGTATCTTCTACAACATCATGCAACAATGCTACTATCTTTTCATCCTCTGTTTGACAGTGTAAAGCAACTCTGACTGGATGCAATATATACGGACTGCCACCTTTGTCTAACTGTCCAATATGAGCCTTATAGGCAATATTTAAAGCTTTGTTCAACATATTTCTATTGACATAAAATTAATCAGAATTAGAGATTCTGCATTACTCTCCTCACAAAAATAATTCAAAACATTTTTCATCTACTAATACGTAAAGCCTGCCCTTCTCTCAACACTGTTGTTATTTTTACACGATTTAACTTACAAATTGTGTCTATAGAAACCCCTAATTTTTCTGCTATATCTTGGATTTTATCTCCATTCTTTACTTTATAGTATCTTATTTTTTGCTCATTTCTTTCCTCTACTGGTTTTATTCTACTTTTATGCACATATCCTTTTATTCCTTTTGCAGTTTGCACAATATACCAATTATCATTTGTTTCCCAATAAGTGAATACTTCCCTATCCACAATTTTACCTATAATTTCCGAATTTACACTATTTGACTTACGGATATTTGTATAGCCATCCGAATCAGTTATCACCCCCTTGCGCAATTGAGTGGACAATTCATTCACTGTTTCTACTTTATTTTTTATAGGAACAATGGACGAAATCATATAAGTTTTAGGAAACACTATAATAATTCCAACAGAACTCTCGACTTCTTTATAAGAATTGACACCGTAGTTATTTGCATAAAGACTTAATTTTTTCTTGGTAGTAACCACAACATCCATTCTTGAAATCCTGTCTATACCTTTGTAAATATAGGCTCCTTCACCACCATTGGAATATTTTATATGCAAATTCACCTTGTCTCCTTTTACATTCACAAATATATCATAATAATTCAAGGAACTATCGTATGCAATTTCTAATCCTGTAACTTTTATACGAGTATTTGTATCTGGCATAAAATAAGCCTCATCGTAATTGCAGAAACGTACCTTTCCATTTAACTCTGTTTTTACGCCAATTCCTAATTGTTGAGCTTGGACAGTTTTAATGGAACTTATAAAAAAGAACATTACAGACATTCCTACTGATAAAATAAAATTCCTTTCCATAATAATGCATTATTAAAAAATTTTGAACATATCATACATCTAACATTCTATTATTCTCCCTTTTTCTTTCGTACCATAGGAATATTTTCAAGTAAATTACTATAGCCTACCCAACGTACTACAGCCTAATACGTTATACAATTTATTCATATATTGAATATAACTCAATTTTTTCTTTGTTAGAAATATTCGAATATTTTTGGGCAACTACAGATATAAGCTCTCCATCTAATTCCTGTATTTCAATTAGGTATCGTCCCTTCTTTAGCAAGGCAATATTAGCCTCTATGACCTTCTCCGCCTTTTGGCTAACCTTACCACTCCCCCAACGAGTATATAAAACTTTTCCTTTTTTCAATACTATTTCTCGAGTTAACGTACAAACAATCAAATTTGGGGAAAATCTATCAGTTAGGAACATCTTTCCATTAATTAGTTTTGCACCATTGTTATTTTTAGCTTGATATTTGTATTCATTTCTATTAAACTCATCTAGATATTCAATATTTTCAGCTACTTTCACATCATTTATTTTAAGAATTTTCACAACCTTATTTGAATCTATGCAAGCCATATACCTAACAGCAAAATTCGTCTCTGAATCCCAACTATATCGCCCGGCACCCTTCTTCTCGAAAAATTCCTTCTTAAAAGAATTTCGCAAACTGTCTTGAACGCTCGCTTTAGTACTTTGCCAATATGAATATAGTTCATTTAGTTTATCTTGCAATCTATTTCTTTCTTTTATCTTAATGCTCCTTTCTTCTCTTTCTTTTCGTCTTTCAGGAGTATCTTTCATTGGATAAATAGATAAACTCCCCGAACCACTTATGTGAATTTCAATCAATTTATCCTTTTCAAAATAATTATCTTGGGATTGTCCAAAGTTATTCAGAAAATGACTTAATTTGGTACGAGTCATTACAATTACTTTGGACATATCATCTATTTCAAATCCTGTATATTTATACCAACCATTCTCAGTTCCTTTATAACTAAGACTTAACCTATACCTTATAAAACCGTATTTAAAATCAATTCCATAAGAACCTAGTTTACTTGAATAGCTTATTTCGAGGGATTCTCCTCCATATATTGGTCTGCCTGTATAGGGATTAGGACAGAGATAATTAGAATATTCAAACGACCTTACAGATGTCGATTCTTGGGCAGACATAGCAACAGTCACTATGACCATTGCGATAAACAACAAAATTCTTTTCATAATATCACAGATTTGATTTCCCTAGCCCCAACAAGAAAGGTTTGTATAAAAAGAAAGCGTGAGGCTGTTAGGATTATCTGTTTTAGAGGTTCTGGACAAACCTATCACACGAGATAAAACGACACCCCACGCCAAACTGTATATATCATTTGAGTATGTATATACGGCTAGCATGAACGTTTGTATCGCCAATCCCCGTGTGATTCGAAATTGTCCAGATTCCTAAAAACGGGATAAAGCTAAACGCTTCCATAATTAACTATGTCCACCAAACAGGGATAAACCTGTATGATGCGACAAATATAGTCAAAATTCCACGTCCTACAAACGTTTTTCGGGGTGTCATGGAACAAATTTATATAAAACTTGATACCCAACAAGGATTTTAGGAAAGAACTTCGATGAGACTTCCCAAACCTCTGATATCACTTTTGTCAATGAGACGTCGCTATTAGCCTCATCACTATGCTTTTCCCCTACCTTTTCACTACATATCTACCCCAATCCATTCTATTTTAATCCTATATGACATTCTCATATTACCGCCTGTCCCCTATCCTACCCCTAGCTTGTTACATCATTTCACAGGTATCATTCAACCAATGTGGACATTCTACACCCTCATTCTTTTTTATGATAACTTGAAAATGGAACATCGACTCTTAGCAATAGCCTCATCACATACTTAATCATAGAGGTTCGTTTTAGAGCGGTATTAGCATTTTATTCCCATACCGAGTAAATTATACCTTTGAAGAATGAAAATGGCAATACGCTTCCAATAGAGATTAGAGAAGATATATACGCAGGACAATAGCCTGCGTATATTGACGAAAGAGGACTTTGATATATTTCATATATCCAGTCCTCCTTTTATTTTTATGACCTCTCATAATAGTCTTTTATAGAAAAGTTACCCCTAATCAAACACTATTTCCCAACCATTAGAAGTTTATCTCGTATAGAACCTAATAGAGAGCTTATTTGACCGAAGCACTATCTTTCCGCACATCATAAGCATCGGGGGAGTTTTCAAACTTATCCGTTAGATATGCCTCAATCTTATCTGTCAGCTCTTGCATCAACTCTGTCTTTCCCATAGTACCACTAAAGTGCTTCATAGCTCCTCTAATTTTATCCTGTATTCTTTTATGATATTGTCTATCCTGTCCATCCTTTTTATTGCCATTCGATTCGCCAAGACTCCGCTCTCTGACAGAGAAACGCCCTTTTACAAAAGAAGGAAGCCCAACAACACTATGAGCAATACAAATACACCACTCCTCAAAATCACTCAGCGTTTTTATCTGTTCAAAAGACACATCAAAAAGCTTATCCGATATTATACCTATTTCGTCATAGGAGTAGAGCCACTCGGATACCAACCTCCAAAATATATCTTTATCATACAAGTCTTTCGCTTTTAACTGATGACCGAACATCCGCCTGATTGCCTTTTTACCAAAACATATCTCGTATCTTAATAAATTCCGTTCCACACTTGTAGAGAAAGCACCGGAAGTATTCTTCTGATTTTTCCTTTTCTTACGCACTTCCTTGGACTTATCATAGAAGCGTAACAATACCCCATTAGAAGGAAAATAGGTAGTTCCTTTCCACTTATTAGGGCAACATTCCCCCAAACTTTGCATTTTAGAGATATAAAATTCAGGGGGACGAGACATTTCAAAGTTTTCAGCCATATCCACCCGTTCCACATCAGCCTTTATCATAGGAACACCCAAATCCTTGCCCAACTGCTTGATAGCCTTTTCAACTTGTGACAAGGTTAAAGAATCAAGATTAGTACCTCTGAAATATTTAGAGAGGCTCCCACTGACTTTGACGTGTTTTGCCGTTACAGTAACGCGTAACCCGTTTATATGTCCAGAGCCACCTTCAAATGGCTTGTACTCACTGATTTGGTCAATCTTATTAAAGACAGACCTCCAATCGTATTTATCGCCTATATCCTCTTTTAGAAGTTTTAAAACTACTGTGTCATACATAACTGATTAATTTGAATGTATACAAATACCACTACTTTTATAGGTTATTATAGATATACCTGGAAGCCAACTCCGATTCTTTGCGTTTTATAAACTCATCTTTCGTTTCCTGCTTCCGAGCTGTCAACCACTCTACTATTTCATCACGTTTGAATTTCAATTTACGTCCATTAGTGCCGGAACGATGACATGGTATTTCTTTAGTACGAGTCCATTTGTAAATCGTATCCTTTGCATAGCCTGTTAATTCACAACAAGTACCAAGATCAAATATCTCCGGATAATCTTCTATCCGTTTTAATGGTCTACTAGACGTCTGCGACTCACTTTTAGGGGTATCACAGACCATACCCAACATACTACAAACAATATCCCGTAATGACATTATCGGAGCCAGTACTAAACACTCCCATTCTTTCCGCAAAAACTCCATGTCATGATAAAAACATGCACTTTCTACAGCATCCTGATGATGTTCATTTATAAAGCCATACTTTGCAATAGATTCATATAAATAATCTACTGACAGTGCAATTTTACCAGACTTCAACAAATAATTTTCTTCATGATAAATATCATCCAACTCTTGAGGTGTTATTGCCAATTTACTTCGATTAAAAGCAATCACCCTTTCTTCATAAACGGATATAAAATAGCCATCCTTCCATTTAGCAACCATATCATCTATATCTTTCAATGCTTGCCGAAGTTTACCTTTATCTCCATTTGTTAAATTTTCAACATAAAGATAAAGTCTCTTTTCTGATAGTGCTGTTACTTCCCCTTTAAGAAGTTTACCTATCAATTGTTCCAAGGGGATTTTTAATGTAAAAACCATATTAAATAAAATTTAATCAATAATTATAATAACATTGCAACTCTATCCAAAGCATTTTGTGACAAACTATCCAAATATGTCATGGTGGTTTTAATGTCACGATGTCCCAATACTGCGCTAATTGTTTCTCGGGAAACGTCATTACCCTGCAACGTCATAGCCATCGTATGACGACTCACATAGGTGGTAAGGTTCTTCTCAATACCTAATATCTTACCTAATTTCTTCAGGTTATTATTAAGACGTTGATAACGGGTACGTATATGGTCATACAGTTGCTCTCCGTCATAATCCTTCGTTATTATAGGCAAAAGATAATTTCCTACTAAAGAAGTATTTTGTTTAAACCACTCTAATATATCTTTCAAGGCAGGGGTAACAGGTATTATTAACGGCTTCATGTTCTTGACATTCTTCGTCTTTTCCCGTTTATAAATAATATGTTCTACCCCATCTGACACAACTATATTTTTAGTCGTAAGCCTTGCCATATCAACAAAACTCATCCCATAACAATAATAGGAAAATAAAAACAGCCTGCGGGCACGCTCCAAGATAAAATTCATTTGGGGCGAATTCTTTAAAAGTTCCAAATCCTTTGGCTGTAAATAGCGTTTCTCTGTTTCTTCCTCCAAACAACCTATTTCAAAACCATTTTTACCGAACGGATAGGTTCTTGATGAGGCTTCATGCTCCTTTATTGCCCTGTTCATAACCGCCCGTAATGTTTTAAGGTAATATTTACGGGTATTGCCACAGCACCCGTCTTTTTCCATTTCCAAATTAAAACGATTGATATATTTTATATCCAATTCTGAAAATACCCGTTCCTTAATCTTCGGGTCATATTTTGCCAACATGCGTAGAGTTCGCTCATAAACCTTTGCATTTCCAATATGTTTTGTAGCTTTCAAATTCTCGACCTGCCTCATAAAGTAGTCATAAACCTTTCCCTGCCTTGACATACCCAAAAATTCTGATTCAAACTGATTCAAAGTCCAATCTACACGCTCTTCCAAAAACTTCCTTAGGATAGTATTTTTTCGGTCTTCGTAATGGCTCAACAGCCCATTATATAATTCATAATTAGGATTGACACGCTTATCATTCTTAAAGCGGCAAGTATCTTCATTCCACTGCCCCTCTAATGCTGATAATTTTAAATCAATGTACTTGAGCTTACCTTTTTTAGACACTCTTAAACATACAGGGTAACTCCCGTCTTTTCTTTTGTTGCTTTTGTACAACACAAATTTAACAGTTCCCATATTATTGTTTTTTTTATTTTTCAATGAACAACACCAATAAAATAATAGCACAAATATATACATCAAAAAATAAATTTATCAGAAACAAAAACAATCATTAACATGTAATTTTTCACACCTTCTTACCATGTTTATCTTCTTTATCAAGCCTATTAAATAATTTACTAATTTTCAATTTATTAATTAGAAATACAAACCCACCGCATTGTTTCCTTTTTTCATAAAAAGAAGAACAAATCCATCTCATATAATTACAAATCATCATTTAGTCAATCTACAATTCCTCTGTGAAACTTTTTAAAATTGTGGAGTACAGAGTTGTGAAATATAAATGCAACCACCATCTATAATTATTATTTATATACATATAAATACATAAATTTAAAGACAGCAATGAGGTTCTGATAAGAAAATTCGATTAAAGTTTTATTAAAGTTTTTCGGTTAATTGATATGATTTAGTCCCACAACTCAGCCATTTTGCATAAACCGAAAAATGCAATATGGAATTAAATATAAATCCATAACATCTTTTTATTCTGCCCCACCAACAAACAAAACAACTCCATAATCTATTAATAACCAACAGATAGCACTAACTATGGAATTTATAATAGAAGAAATTTCACACTATTTATTTGCTAATTAAAAATTAATCTGTACTTTTGCATCCGCAATTCGGGGTGTAGCTCAGCCCGGTTAGAGTACGCGTCTGGGGGGCGTGTGGTCGCTGGTTCGAATCCAGTCACCCCGACATTGAAAATCAGCCATTTACAAATAGTAAGTGGCTGATTTATTTTTTAGTGGAACACATTTGGAACACAAACTACAAATATAAAGTAGTATGATTAGACATTAATTCAGTTTCATAAGTCTTTCAATTGTCTATCAAAAACAGAACTATCAAAATCAAAAGAATAGAAATCACCTTTCTTAGACTTAATATCCTTGATTATATGTTCTACACTTTTTGTTATGTTTTTAACAGGAACATAATGCAACCATTTAATTAATTCTTCTATTCCAGGTTCTGTCAAAGAAACTTTCTTTTTCATATTATGTGAAATAAATACGAACAAATCCTTATAATAAAATACAGTTACTTCGGTAGAACTTTTCCTAACAAAGAATGTTATACTGCCATCTACTATTGCTACAGCTTCACAGTTCTTCTGTTTAAAATCATTTATCTGAAACATCTCTAACCAATCTTTAGAAGAATGATTGACATTCCAAAACAAAGTAGGAATAATTACATGCTCTGATTCATTTAACTGGACTATGGTGACCATAGGATCAGAGGTTATAATATCCTTTCTTGTGAGTTTGGATAGAATTGCGCCATTGTCTGCACAATATTGAGACTTAAGTTCCAGAATAGTCTCTTGAGGAAGTTTATTAGCTCCCTTAGTTAGTGGTTCTATATGAGAAACATACACGGGATAATTATCCTTATTCCAAGATTGGAATACAGGAAGACTCTTTTGAGCCTTAGCAGTAAATGCTATTACACTACATATAATACTTAAAAATATACTCTTGAAATACATAATTATAACCTATCTGTTGTGGAATCAATTTTATGAATACCCTTCCGAATAACTCTTTGAAAGTCCTTTTTTAAGCAACGAATCAATTGAATACGTAAACGGAAACGCCTACGATAGTTTATTTCATAGAGCCATACATGACCTTTCTCGAAACACTCCGGAATATTTCTTTCCAAATACTCAAATTCATCGTTACTTAAATATTGTCCATAACGTAAGTAAACGACCATATAAACATCAACATACCCATAAACAGGCATTTCTTCATGTAGCCATTTAACAAACTTCTCATAAAAATCCCTATCGGTTTCATTCTCTTGCACAAATTCATAAACCAATGGAATTGAATATCGTGCAAGATAGTTTATCTCATCAGGGTTGAAAATTGTTCCGCCTTTCATTCGTGGTGCAGACGGAACTTTCAAACTTTCCAAAAACTTTCTAAACGGTGTATCAATCTTGGTAACAATCATATAATTATTAATTTGGTTGACTTAAGAACAGCCAATAAAAAAGAGCAACGATTGCTACAACAACAGAATTTCCCCATTTCAATTTCTTCAAAAACACATCCCATTCCGATTTAAAGAACTTATCAGCTTGTGAAACCGCAAACTTATGGGCTAATTTTACAACAATTGGAAATACAATCAAAGGCAATAGAAACAAAAGTCCATATTTTACATCTGTCGCCCATGCACTAACATCGGCAATGATATAAACAATATAATTCAATACTAATAAGAAGTTACATATAAATTTCATAATATCAATATTAATCGGTTAATATTCAGCATATTTATTTAGTTTGTTTTGGCATAATCTCACCTGCATCAGCAACTACCCACCGCTTATTTGTAGAATCCCATTCCATAGACCTATATCCTGTTTCTTTTGTTTCTACATTTACGTATTTTACACTCAATGCATTATCCCGAAGTACAATATCTTCTATCAGACCTTTCTCGTTAGGGTTAGGATAATGTCGTATGGAATACAGTTTTCCTATAAACTTTTCTTTCAAGTATTCTATATGATTCTCTAAAATATAAGTTGCATAAGCAAACGCAGAGCCATCCTTCATTGATATTCCTGATATAAACTTGTCTTCATTCAACCGTGTGAGAAAAAGTTCTCCGCTTTTACTTTCCATCAAAAAGATGGGAGATTCGCAATCATTACTTCCACCAAATTCTATGTTATTCTTAATCAAAATATCATTTTGTACAGATGGGGTTAAAAATGTTTTCCCTGAAACAAGTGATTCATAATAATAGGTTTCTCTTTTACCCAAACCATGTGTACTTTCACTTTTTGTAATAAGCTTTATTTGTGGGTCTTCTTCAAGGAGTTTCAAGGCTTCATCAAGACTTAATATTTTCTTAATAAGATAAGAATCTCCTACCAAAGAAACATGTTCGTTTACTACAACATTATCAGGAGCGTATGCATTATATAAAACCATTGTATAAGGTTTCCGGTTTTTATCGTCCTTCTCATAACAGGACCAATTAGCATTATCCCCTCTCATATCATCAATAACCTTTACATTAGAAGATTGAGGATCGACAGATTTAATGATTGGATGATACAAGTAAGTTGCTATTTGATTAATAGAAAAGTCCAGTTGTTTTTTCTTGTACTGAATGCAACCCTTTATCGGAGTAGGAAGATTGACAAGCTGACGTTTCAAAGCGTAGCGGTTTCCATAAGGAGCAAAAGCCTCGTCCGAGATACAGAAAATTCGTTGATTGATAAATTTGTGGTAAGATTTATAGTCTAAAGAATCATTAAACCTCCCTCGATGTGATTCTCGTATATAAAGGTCTTGAGATACATCATAAACATCTTTTTTCTCTGGTTTTGGAGTTGAATTTTCTATTTTCAGTTGTGCAAAACAATAATTACAAGACAACGCAAATAACATACCTAAAACAATAGTTTTCATGTTTTTTTATCTTTAAATTGAACAAACACTTTTATTAGACTTACTTATACGTTTTACAAATACCTATCCGTTAGATAATTGCAATAAGATTCATTCCCATTATAAAATTCTTTTGATAGTTTCGCTATCACTTCTTGATAGGTTATATGACTAAACTTTATATTGTCCTTTTTAGCAATTTCTGCAAACTGCTCTATCTCTTTTCTATGCTTACTTCCCTCTTTTCCTATTACATCGTACCAAAGATATAAGAGATGAAAATTGCGTTTGAGTATCAAATTCCTTTTACCTTCTACAAAATGATACTTTTGAACAAGATTTGAATTATATTCGTCACTATTCTTTTTCAGTCCCAATATGTGTTTTATTAATTGTGCCGCATCTAAATACTGGAACTTAGTATCATCAGGAGAAATTTCTTTTGCTAATTCATACAGATTAGGCAATCCGTTCCAAAAAGAGAGATTTTCAACATACTTTTGTTTTAATCCTCCATGTTTTCTACTACTATATGGTTCTGTAAATTTAGACTCAATACCAATAGTAGACAATGGAGTATAAATCACAACATCAATATTGGGTGAATGTGGAAATTGAGATTTATCTCCACTTATCTCAAACTGCTCTTCAAATTTAATTTCGTAATTAAGTGGAGAAGGAACTATGGGAATTTTTTCAGGAGAAACAGAACCGACATTCTTAATCAGATAGCCTACCTTAGTAGTTCTTGAAGTCAATTTGCAGACATTTAGAATCGGACAAACATCTTTTCCCTGCCAATACTGGAACAGATTAACCACAATCGCAGAAGATGAATGAAGTGCTTTCATTTTTGCCAATCGTGTTTTAGAATCTTTTGTTTCGTTTCCATCCCCCTTTTGGTAAGAAAGCAAATTCCCTTTAGACAATGGTTCAAACAGGTTATCCGTCAGATTAGGTAAATAATTTGCTTCCCCTCTGTTAGGTATAGTTCCACCTATTACATTGAAACCTTTCCTTTTTGCCCAACTCTGTTGTTTCGATTTAATAAAATCTAATCCATTCATAGTAATTAGTAAAGTTGCGCCATTCGACTCCTTTAATGACAGGATTAGACAAAAAGAAAGTGTGGAGCCATTCGTTTATTGTGTAGGAGGTTCTGACAAAACCCAAAAGCAAATAAACAATACTCCACACCTGTTTAGTATATGTCTTTTGAACATACGCTACCCAAGTGATGAATGTCATTGCTTACCCCTGCTTTTTTGAAACTGTCAGATTTCCTACACAGGATAAAAGCGAAACACTTTCACCATTACATTTGCCACTATTTGTGACTTTGCAAAGATAGTAAAATTACTTAAAAACACTCTAATTAAGGAGTATTGTTTTCTTTGCTTTGGGTTCTTTTTATAATACGAGACAAAAATACAAAAAGAGGAAACATGAAAGCCATTCACATTTCCTCTTTTTCTCTTTTTGATTCTGAAATTACATATCCTTATACTTCAATCTTAAAAGACTTGCAGATGAAAAAGAAAGTTCCGATTGTAATCCCATTGTCTTTCCTGTATTTCAAACATTTAGAATATTGAATATCGCAATCACCCTCATTATACTCTTCATAGACACGACTAATCAGATGAAACCAGTGCCGTCCCTCTTCTCCAAATTCATGAGCTAATGCACAACCTATCCTAAACCAGTCCTTGTATTGATTAGTTATATCAATTCGTTTTGCTTGGATAAAGTGAACAGCATTTATCACACGTTGTAAAATCCTTGTTCTTTGAGACACCGTGTTTATAACATTCCCTGATAGTTTTTCGGTATTCATCACATAGGTAAACGGGATAGGCTCCGGATTATAATAAGGTTTATCATCATAGCTTACCACTCTAAGACTAACAGGACTTTTAACGTTTCTATCAACTTGCAACTCGAACTTTTTACTTATAAACTCTGCAAGAGCTTCAAAATGTTGTTTATGAAGCTCGGGGTTTGATATTCTAAATATAAGAAACAATCCTTTACCACTAAGAGATAAACCTGCATAGTACAAGCTCGGACAATGCTTGCCAATTATATGTTTTGCCTGCTGCCAGTCTATTTCAGGATTATCTTTTGCATCAATGTCTACACATAGCAATCCATTATGCTTTATCATGCTTGTTTCTCTCCTTTCACTGAATATTCCACTCGGAGTTATACAGATGAGGCTTCCCTTTATTTTCTTCCGTAGTTTTTCATCTGTAGTTGCTCTATATCTTTCTACTTGCTCTCTAAATTTTCTTGTATGTAGAAACGTATCAAGCCTTACTTTTTTAATCGGTTCTTTACTAAAGTAATTTTCAAACACCGAAACCATTGGTATATCAAAGGAAGGAAAGATTATGCCACTCCCTTTTTTATTTACATTTTTATTTTTTTTCTTTTCTTCTTTTTCTTCAATATTATCATTATCTTTATCTTTTAGGGAATACTTTCCACCTTTCATATTACTAATAATCAATAAGTTAAAAAATAAATTATACTAAAAACAGAACCAAAACGGTTCTGTTTTTAGCTCAATCAAGTCAATTATCATCATCCTCTCTCAATTCATCATAACCTTGCATAGATGATGGCACTTCTTCTTTCAAAGGTAAATCTACCTTTTTATTAGTAATTTCATCAAATTCTGACATACCCTTTTGAGTTTTAGCAACCTTTTTATTATACTTCTCAAAATTAGAATCAATAGTAGGCATTGCAACCATTAAGATAGCCAATACACGAGATGGCAAATTAGGCATTACATCTTGATACAAGGCATATCTTGTAATCGCTTCATAAGCCAATAGCTTATTCTTCACACTTAAAGTCTGTATTGCTTCATAGTAAGAAGCATAAAAAACAAAACCTTTCTTTTTCATAACTTTTCCTTTTTTAAGTTGTCACTATCTTTCCAATTCTCAAAATCCATTTGATAAGTCTTAATGCTGTTGGACTGTAACCATTGAACAATCTCTTCCCGTTGGAAGAATATTCTTCGTCCACCATGCGCAGGTTTATGAAAAGGGATTTTCCTCTCATGCGTAAGTTTGTAAATTGTAGCTTTTTTATAACCAGTCAATTCAGAAACTTCTTCAATAGTAAGAACGTGTGATTTACTATCTTCTTTTAAAGACAACATTCCTTGAAATACACTCTCGATGATATTCTTCATCTGACCAACTGTCAACTGTATTAACGGAACATCGTCATGAAAAAATGAATTTTTCTCCATATTCATGTTCTTTATGCCATAAAGAGTTGTTACCAACCCTACATAGCAGGTTAATAATTAAGTTAGTCTTGATTTGCTCTAACCAAGGAAAAAAGGCAAGTATTTATGAATAAAATTTTATGTGTCTGCCCCACATCTATCTTTGGGCGTCAAAAACGGCACATATTATATGTCCGCTCGTTTGGAGAATACGGGATAAGAAATACTCAAAATGCAACTTTGTTATTTAACCACCCCGTATTGTCTGTCACGAAGATACATATAATTTCATGCTGAGCAAATATTTTCCTAATAAAGCTATTTCTTTTTCAAATTATTTAACTTCGGTTTAATAAGTTACGAATACCCACAGAAACGCTATCTCAAAATTACACGTCATATAAAACCTTTGCAGCCTCATCTATTACAGTTGTATCAAAGCTATCTAAATAAGTATTGGTAGTTTTCATATCTGCATGTCCCAACATTTGGGAAATATGTTCACGGGAAACATCATTGCGTTGTAACATCATCGCCATAGTATGCCGACTTACATATGTTGTCAATTTCATATCAGTTATTTGCAGTTCTTGTGCCAACTCTGCCAAATAATCATTATATTTTTTATACCTATAACGGATGTGATTATATAGTTTTTCTCCAGTATAACCACTAATAGAAACTATTGGCACAATAAAATCATCCACTGTAGGGCTATTCTCTTTAAGGCTATCTAATAAACGCTCAATTTCTTTCGTTATTTTAATCTTAATAGGTTTCACACCCTTTTGATGTTGTATTTTATGGCGTTTGTAGACAATATACTCTCCACCATTAAACTTTACAATATTGTTTCTTGTCAAATATGCCATATCAATAAATGATATTCCATAGCAATAAAATGACAATAGAAATAGCTTGCGGGCGTACTCTCGTTGTGGCTTTTCCGAAACTGTATTTTTTATTTTTTTCCAATATTCCATAGGAAGATAACGCTTTTCTGTTTCTTCATCCAATTTTGCTATTTGAAAACCACCTTTACCAAAAGGATAAGTTTTCTCCGTTGCTTCTTTTTCTTGAATAGCCTTATTTAAAATGCTGCGCAATGCTTTAAAATAGTACTTTCTTGTATTTCCTTTACATCCTCTCTTTTGAAGGAAAATATCGAATCCATTCACAAACTTTATATCAATCTCTGAAAATACCTTTTGATCCAATCTACTATCATAATGCTCAAGCATATTTAAAGTTGCAGCATAACAATTAGCATTACCAATATGCCCAGTTTCACGCAAAGTATTAATATGGTTCTCCATATAAGCTTTTATTTTCCCTTGCTTCGATTTATTCAGGAAAGCGTCTGCAAATTGATTTAAAGTCCAATCTATGTGCTCTCTTCGAAAGCTTTCTATTATTTCTTGCGCTTGCATCCTATAGCTATTCAGCAAATAATTATACTGTTTACGTTGTTCGTTTTCTTCTTTCTGCTTTTTATCTCTCACATTCTTAAGAATACGGAAACATTCGTTTTCCTCATCCCAGTATTCATTATCCGCGAATATGTTTAAAGAAAAATACCTACGCTGTCGTTCCTTGCATATTCTTAGACGAACAGCATATAATCCTTGTGCATTAGCAACATCATTCCTTTTTACAAAACTTATCATACTCAATGTCTTTTATATCGTTATGAGAAGTATTAATACCTCTATATTCTCTAATACGATAGAAAAAATTGAGAGTTCTATTTTGCGAGCACTCTACAAGTATAAACAACAAACAATCAAAACGATATCATAAAAGTTAAAAATACAAAACAGGGAAAAAGGGAGTTCAAGAAGGCATTTGATAATAGTTCCGCACTTTTAGACAGACTAATTGATTCAAGAAACAATTTTATTCATTATCTTTGCACTCAATATTAAGACCACGTGTATATAGCTCTTTGTTTTAGTGGAACACATTTGGAACACATGTAATCAAAACAAGTAAAATCTAATAGAAATTATTTATTTGATTTTCAGCCATGTACAACAATGATTAAAAGTAATATCAACTAATAAAAATAATAAAATACCTCTGGGGGGCGTGTGGTCGCTGGTTCGAATCCAGTCACCCCGACTGGTTAAAGAGGTTAGAAACCGAATGGGTTCTAACCTCTTTTTATTTTAGAAAACAATGAAAGAAGATCCTAGACATATCCATATCAGTGAATACAGTTATCCTCTTCCGGATGAACGTATTGCTAAATTCCCGTTGCCTACCCGCGACCAGTCCAAACTCTTAATATACCGTCGTGGAGAAGTTAGTGAAGATGTTTTCACTTCTTTGCCGGAATATCTGCCGCAAGGCAGTCTGATGATATTCAATAATACAAAAGTCATTCAGGCACGCCTCCATTTTCGAAAAGAGACGGGAGCACTGATCGAAGTGTTTTGTCTTGAACCGATCCAGCCAAACGATTATGTCTTAAATTTCCAACAGACAGCACATGCCGCCTGGCTTTGCATGATCGGCAATCTGAAGAAATGGAAAGACAGACAGTTGAAACGCGAAATGACCGTCAAAGGATTCCCTATTACTCTGACCGCTACCCGAGGAGAATGCAAAGGAACCAGCCATTGGGTAGATTTTGCATGGGATAATCCGGAAGTGACGTTTGCCGATATCCTTGAAGTATTCGGAGAACTTCCTATTCCTCCTTACTTAAACCGGGATACGGAAGAAAGTGACAAGGAGACTTATCAAACTGTTTATTCTAAGATTAAAGGTTCGGTAGCTGCGCCTACGGCGGGATTACATTTTACTCCACGAGTATTGGATGCACTTCAAGAAAAAGGGATTGATCTTGAAGAATTAACTCTACATGTAGGAGCAGGCACATTCAAACCTGTAAAAAGTGAAGAAATCGAAGGTCACGAAATGCACACGGAATATATATCGGTCAACCGGAGTACCATCAAAAAACTGATTGACCATGACGGTTGTGCTATTGCAGTAGGGACTACTTCTGTACGGACTCTGGAAAGCCTGTATCACATTGGAGTTACATTGGCTGAAAATCCGTATGCTACGGAAGAAGAACTACGTGTCAAACAATGGCAGCCTTATGAAAAGTACGACCAGATTCCTCCCGTTGTTGCGTTGCAAAAGATATTAGGATATCTCGACAGGAATGGTTTGGAAACCCTTCACACCAGTACACAGATTATCATAGCACCGGGATACAATTATAAAATAGTAAAAGCGATGGTTACTAATTTCCATCAGCCGCAAAGTACCTTGCTGCTTTTGGTTTCAGCTTTTGTAAAAGGGAATTGGCACACAATTTATGATTATGCACTGGCGCATGATTTCCGATTCCTAAGTTATGGAGATTCTTCTTTATTAATACCATAAGATATTCTCCTCTCCGTAAGATTTCACCCAATATAAAAGACACTATGCCAAGCGATAATAACCAGGAAATGTTCCCTATCGTAGACGAACAGGGAAATATCACCGGAGCCGCTACTCGCGGAGAATGTCACAGCGGTAGCAAACTGCTTCATCCGGTGGTTCACCTTCACGTATTCAATGCCCAAGGAGACATCTACTTACAGAAACGCCCCGAATGGAAAGACATTCAACCGGGGAAATGGGATACGGCTGTGGGCGGACATATTGATTTGGGCGAAAGCGTAGAAATCGCCCTAAAGAGAGAAGTCCGTGAAGAATTAGGCATCACAGACTTCACTCCCGAGCTTCTCACCAGTTATGTTTTTGAATCCAGCCGTGAAAAAGAGCTTGTTTTTGTCCACAAAACCGTTTATGAGGAAGAAATCCATCCCAGCGACGAACTGGACGGTGGACGATTTTGGAAGATAGAAGAAATAAAAGAAAATCTGGGTAAAGGAATCTTCACTCCCAACTTCGAAGAAGAGCTGAAAAAAGTATCTCTTATTCCTTCTCTATCCAAGTAATAATCTTTTCAGAGAACGGACTTTCTTTCGGAGACACAACTCCCGCCCAATGTCCGTTCTCGTCAATCATAAACTTCTGAAAGTTCCACTGAACCGGTGCGTTTTCTTTCCCATTCTGTTTTTTCTCCGTCAACCATTGGTAAAGAGGAGCCATATCTTTTCCTTTAACGGAAATCTTAGCCATCATCGGAAAAGTAACATCGTAGTTCAAAGAACAGAACTTGGCTATTTCTTCATTACTACCCGGTTCTTGTCCCATAAAGTTATTCGCCGGAAAACCGATAACAACAAAGTCTTTTTCTTTATATTTCTCATATAGTTTCTCCAGTTGAGCATACTGGGGCGTCAGCCCACACTTAGATGCCACGTTGACTACCAGCACTTTCTTACCTTTCAGTGAAGAAAGAGAAAAGTCCTTACCATCAATAGTTTTCACTGTAAAATCATAAAAAGACTTGTTTTGCGCTTCCGAAGAAATTGCAAACAACAGGCTTACCATCATCAAGACGAATGTTTTCATGCTGAATATACATTTAGTTTGTTTTTATATTAAACGAGTAAACTGAAAGAAATGTTTGTTCAGCAGTGAAACAAGAACTATGATTTTACATCTTTCAATTCCCCAATCCGTCACTTCACCCCACAATCTTTCCGCTTCATTTATTCTTAGTGATAACGGATGAAGATAGGCAGTAATTTTGTACTGTGAAATAATAATACAACGAAAGTCATGTTTACAGCTATTGTACGTTTTTCAATCAAGAAGAAACTATTTGTAGGACTCACTACTCTCTTCCTGTTTATCGGAGGTATCTATGCGATGCTGACACTACCTATTGATGCCGTGCCCGACATTACCAATAATCAGGTACAAATAGTGACCGTATCCCCTACACTCGCGCCACAAGAGGTGGAACAACTCATCACTATGCCTATCGAAATAGCGATGAGCAATATTATGAATGTCGAAGATATCCGTTCTGTCAGCCGCTTCGGGCTATCGGTCGTAACGGTCGTTTTTAAAGAAAGTGTCCCCACACTCGATGCACGGCAGTTGATAAATGAACAAATACAAAGCGTAACAAGCGAGATTCCCTCCGAACTCGGAACACCGGAGATGATGCCCATCACCACCGGTCTGGGAGAGATTTACCAGTATATATTGAAGGTAGCTCCCGGATATGAGAAGAAATATGACGCAATGGAACTCCGCACCATTCAAGATTGGATGGTGAAACGTCAGTTGTCCGGTATACCCGGTATAGTAGAAATCAATAGTTTCGGCGGTTACCTGAAACAATATGAAGTAGCCGTTGATCCGGACGCCCTGTTCTCTTTGAATATCACTATCGGCGAGGTGTTCGAAGCACTTAGCAGCAACAACCAAAATACCGGCGGAAGCTACATTGAGAAGATAAAGAATGCCTACTATATCCGGTCGGAAGGTATGATTACCCGCATCAAGGATATTGAACAGATTGTAGTGACCAACCGGAATGGGATTCCGGTACATATCAGTGATGTAGGAGTTGTCCGCTTCGGTTCTCCAAAGCGTTTCGGTGCCATGACAAAGGATGGTGAGGGCGAGTGTGTCGGCGGAATTGCCATGATGCTGAAAGGTGCCAACGCAAATGTAGTGACTCAAGAACTCGAAAAACGGGTAGAAAAAATACAGCAGCTATTACCCGAAGGAGTCAGTATAGAACCTTACTTGAACCGTTCGGAACTGGTAAACCGGAACATCTCTACGGTTGTCAACAACCTGATTGAAGGAGCGGTTATCGTCTTCCTTGTACTCATCCTCTTCCTCGGCAACCTCCGTGCCGGACTGATTGTAGCATCCGTCATCCCGCTGGCAATGCTCTTCGCTTTTATCATGATGCGTGTATTCAATGTCACCGCCAATCTGATGAGTCTTGGCGCCATTGACTTTGGTATTGTAGTAGATGGCTCTATCGTTATCTTGGAAGGTATCCTCGCCCACATTTACGGAAAACAATTCCGAGGCCGCACACTGACCCGCAAAGAGATGGACAAAGAAGTGGAAAAAGGAGCTTCCGGCGTTGCACGTTCGGCCACTTTTGCAGTGTTGATTATCCTTATCGTCTTCTTCCCCATCCTTACATTGAACGGGATTGAAGGGAAATATTTCACTCCTATGGCTAAAACACTTGTGTTCTGCATTATCGGAGCCTTAATTCTTTCACTGACTTATGTTCCTATGATGGCCTCCCTCTTTCTGAAGCATACCATTGTTGTGAAACCCACCCTTGCCGACCGCTTCTTCGAGAAACTGAACAAGATCTACCAGCACACCCTGCGAGCCTGTCTTCATCACAAATGGCGTACCGTCATCGTAGCCTTCTCCGTGCTGATCGGTTCACTTTTTCTCTTTACCCGCCTGGGAGCAGAGTTCATTCCTACTTTGGACGAAGGAGATTTTGCCATGCAAATGACACTACCCGCAGGAAGTTCGCTGACCGAAAGTATCGAAGTATCCCGCTTGGCAGAAAAAGCATTAATGGATAAATTCCCTGAAATCAAACATGTTGTAGCCAAAATAGGAACGGCAGAAGTTCCCACTGACCCGATGGCAGTGGAAGATGCCGATGTGATGATTATCATGAAACCATTCAAAGAATGGACAAGTGCCGGAAGCCGTGCAGAAATGGTGGATAAAATGAAAGATGCACTTGCTCCGCTCTCCGAACGTGCCGAATTCAACTTCTCGCAACCGATACAACTTCGCTTCAACGAGCTGATGACGGGAGCAAAAGCAGATATTGCCATCAAATTATATGGAGAAGACACGCACGAATTATATGAAAGAGCCAAAGAAGCAGCTACCTTTGTAGAAAAAGTGCCGGGAGCAGCGGATGTCATCGTTGAGCAGACGATGGGATTACCTCAATTGGTAGTGAAATACAACCGTGGCAAAATAGCCCGTTACGGCATCAACATACAAGAGCTTAACACCATTATCCGAACTGCCTATGCCGGAGAGTCAACAGGTGTAATCTTTGAAAACGAACGGAGATTCGATCTCGTGGTCCGGCTTGACCAGGAGAAAGTGGCCGACTTGAATCTTGATAAGTTGTTTGTACGCACTTCGGAAGGAATTCAAATCCCTGTTGGAGAGGTAGCAAGCATCGACCTTGTCAGTGGGCCACTGCAAATCAACCGGGATGCAACCAAACGGCGCATCGTCATCGGGGTCAATGTGCGTGACGCAGACATCCAGCAAGTGGTCGCCAATATTCAAGAGACACTGAACAAGAACATCAAACTGAAGCCGGGATATTACTTCGAATACGGCGGCCAGTTCGAAAACTTGCAAAATGCCATCAATACCTTACTGGTGGTCATCCCCGTGGCATTAATGCTCATTCTATTGATTCTGTTCTTCGCATTCAAGAACATCACCTATACCCTGATGGTATTCTCAACGGTCCCCCTATCGCTCATCGGTGGTATCGCTGCACTTTGGCTACGCGGACTTCCGTTTAGCATATCGGCCGGAGTAGGATTCATCGCTTTGTTCGGGGTGGCAGTATTGAATGGTATCCTGATGGTAAATCACTTCAACGAACTTCGTAAACAAAATACCTATTCCATGACTACAAACCAGATTATCAAAAGAGGGACTCCACACTTACTCCGTCCTGTATTCCTGACAGGACTGGTTGCATCTCTGGGATTCGTCCCGATGGCAATAGCCACTTCAGCCGGCGCAGAAGTACAACGTCCGTTGGCAACGGTGGTCATCGGTGGCTTGATTATTTCTACCGTACTGACTTTACTCATCATTCCGGTGTTTTACAAAATTGTAAATTCATTTGCTACCTGGAGACGTCCGGGAATCAAACTGCGCTGGCCTTTCGGGGGATTGTGTCTCCTGTTCTTGTTTCTTCCCGCGTTCGTTTCCGCTCAACAGACACAAACAGTCAGTCTCGAACAGGCGATAGAAATAGCCAAACAAAATCATCCTCGCCTGAAAATAGCCAATAATGCTATTCAACAAGCCAAAGCCACTCGCGGAGAAGTGATAGAAGCAACGCCTACCTCGTTCAGCTATTCCTGGGGTCAACTTAACGGAGAAAACAAAAAAGACAAGGAACTGGCTTTCGAGCAAAGCCTGGGCTCCCTTCTAACGCCATTCTATAAGAATGCGTTAGTCAACCGTCAGGTAAAAACGAACACCTATTATCGGCAGATGGTAGAGAAAGAAATCACAGCAGAAGTGAAAAGGGCGTGGGCCTACTACCAATATGCCACTAATCTCTGTTCAATGTATCGGGATCAGGATAAAATGGCAGAAGAACTGCAGCGCATCGGAGAATTACGATACCAACAAGGAGAGATCACCTTGCTAGAGAAAAATATGATGACCACCATAGCTGCCGATCTGCATAACCGCTGGTTCCAAGCAAAAGAAGAAGAGAAAATGGCATTGGCACGTTTCCAATGGAGTTGCTACTCCAACGATCCCATTGTTCCGGTGGATTCCACTTTATCCTTATTCTATACCGGCATTTCGGATGGAAACCTATCGGGAGCACATACTGCCTACTTTCAAAGCCAGGCAGATGAAGCGAAAGCAATGCTCCGTGTAGAGCAGAGCCATTTCTTTCCTGAAATCAGTGTGGGGTATACCCGTCAGGACATTCTCCCACTTAAGAATCTGAATGCCTGGATGATCGGGGTTTCTTTCCCCATCTACTTCCTGCCACAAAAGAGCAAAGTGAAGCAGGCACGGCTAACTGCCACTTCAGCGCAAATACAAGCAGATGCCAACATCCGGGAGTTAAGAAATAAAACACTCGAACTGGAAGCATCCCTCCGCAGATATAATGAGAGCTTACGATATTATACCTCATCGGCCTTGAAAGAAGCGGACGAACTGACAAAGGCAGCCAACCTGCAATTGCAGCAGAGCGAAACAGGCATTGCCGAATATATACAGTCGATTACCACCGCCAGAGAGATACGCAGAGGCTATATTGAAACAGTCTACCAATACAATATTGCTGCACTGGAATATGAACTTTTCAAGTAGGTGGAAGATCGAGACATTGAATGACATACATCACCCAGAATAATTATTATAAAACATAAGATATGAAAAAGATAGTTTATCCCATCCTTTTACTAGTTCTAACGGCTTGCAAAGGAAACCAGCAAACTACAAATAACGAATCCGCCGCAATTCCCGTTACCGAAACGATAGCAGATACCATCGCACAACCCGAAGTGGATGCCATCACTTCAGCTACCTCAAAGCCTAATCAGGTTTCGTTCAACGGACGAATCGTTCTTCCTCCTCAACGTCAGGCAACCATTGCTTTAACCATGGGAGGCATTGTAAAAAAGGCTTCTCTGCTTCCAGGGCAATGGGTGGCTGCAAACAGTGTAATCGCCACGTTAGAGAATCCGGAGTTCATCACCCTGCAACAAACTTATCTGGACAGTCACGCACAGACCGAATATCTCTTAGCTGAATACGAACGGCAAAAAAATCTGTCTGCCGAACAAGCAGCTTCTCAAAAGAAATTCCAGCAAAGTAAAGCGGACTTTCTCTCCATGAAGAGTCGCCAGGACGCCGCTGCTGCACAACTTTCTCTTTTAGGCGTTCAAACGGAGGCATTACTTAAGAACGGAATACAACCGCTACTGGAAGTCAAAGCCCCCATTAGTGGTTATGCCGCTAATGTAGCGATGAATATCGGCAAATATATCAATCCGGGAGAAGCACTTTGCGAACTTATCGATAAAAGCAGCCCGATGCTTTGCCTGACTACTTACGAGAAAGATCTTGCAGACATACAAGTCGGCAGCCCGGTACAGTTTCGGGTAAACGGAATGGGGACACAAACCTTTCACGGCATCGTGATTTCCATCGGACAAAAAGTAGACGAAACCAATCGTTCGCTCGAGGTATATGCTTCCATCAAGGAGGAAAATGTACAATTCCGCCCCGGTATGTATGTCACGGCACACATTCAGAAACAATAATTGACCAACTGTGACAACAGCATTGACATTTTATAACCGGTAACTCATAATTTACCACTATCTTTGTTGTATGATAGCCAAAGCAATAAAAAAAGATAAATATATACTTTCCACAGTCATCATCTCCTTAGCGGTTGCTGTACTGATTCATTTTCCTGAATCAGTATCTCTTTTCGACCGTTTCGAAAGTCATTCCTTATTCCCGGGGATGAAGTTTATAGATGTGGCAAACGAAATACTGTTTACCTTTCTGTCGCTATTGTTACTTTTTGCCATCAATACCCGTTTGTTTCATTTCAATCAGGCTTCCATTAAAATTACAGGGACAAAGATTTTGCTTTCCTTTATCGTGACATGGATATTGAGTAACTTGTCAGGACAGTTTTTTGTTTTCCTTCACAGAACGTTTGATATTCCGGCCATCGATGCCATGGTACATCATTATTTGCATCCATTGCGGGATTTTATTGTGGCATGTCTCGTCACCAGTAGTTGCTGTATCATTCATCTTATATTCAAGCAGCAACTGGTACTTATTGAGAACGAACAGCTTCAGGCAGAGAATCTCCGCAATCAGTATGAAGTACTGAAGAATCAGCTGAACCCACACATGCTGTTCAACTCGCTGAATACCCTGCGTTCGCTGGTACGCGAAAATCAGGATAAAGCGCAGGATTACATTCAGGAACTCTCCCGGGTACTAAGGTATACTTTACAAAGTAATGAGTCACAATGTGTCAGTCTCCGGGAAGAAATAGAATTTGTTTCCGCTTATATTTTTCTATTAAAGATGCGTTTTGAGAACAATCTACAATTCGACATACAGATAAGCAATGCATACGAAGAATATCTCCTCCCTCCAATGGCGGTGCAAGTGTTGATTGAGAATGCAGTAAAGCACAACGAAATCAGCGACCGGAAGCCGTTGACCATTCATATCACGACGGACGATAACGGCAATTTGTCTATCAGCAACGACATTCAGCCCAAATGGACTGCAACTTCCGGAACCGGTATCGGACTTGCCAACCTTGCCAAGCGATACAGGCTCTTGTTTAAACGGGATATACAAATAACGGAGGACAGAGAGTTTACAGTTTGTATTCCTTTGATTGAAAAATCACAACTAGAACAATAATCACCATGAAGATTGTCATTATAGAAGACGAAAAAGCAGCAGTACGAAACCTGACTTCACTGCTTAATGAGATAAAACCGAATGGAGAAATCGTGACCATACTGGATAGTATCAGTTCCACTATCGAATGGTTCAGTTCTCATCCGATGCCGGAACTGGTATTCATGGATATTCACCTGGCAGATGGTTCCGCCTTCGAGATATTCAATCATATCAATATTACTTGTCCGATTATCTTTACAACTGCCTATGATGAATATGCGTTACGTGCATTCAAAGTAAACAGCATCGACTACTTATTAAAACCCATCGGTAAGGAAGACATAGAACACGCTTTCGATAAGCTCCAAGGTTTACAAGATGCTGCTGACAAACACCAGTTCCCCTTTCCACAACAGGAGAATGAGCTACTGAAACTGATACATTCACTCCAAAAGCAGGAAAACTATAAAAGTCATTTCCTTATTCCTACCAAAGGAGACAAACTATTGCCCGTTTCTGTAGATATGATACAATTGTTTTATATTAAGGACTGTCAGGTCAAAGTAGTCTTAACCGATGAAACCGAATACTGTTTTTCTCAAACATTAGATGAACTTACGGAGTGTCTCAATCCTTCTCTTTTCTTTCGGGCTAACCGCCAATATCTTATTTCGCGAGAAGCTATTAAAGATATTGACTTATGGTTCAACAGCCGCCTGTCCATCAACTTGTATTATTCAGGAATCAAAGAAAAAATACTTGTCAGCAAAGCCCGAGTAGCAGAGTTTAAAGAGTGGTTCTCTAAGAGAAAACGTTAATTCCGAGGCATTGCCTTCTTAGAACAAATAGCAAAACAAAGTGTTTCGTGCCGTGAAACGATTGGTTTCAACGCTTGAAACAAACAGTTTCATGTAGTAAAACACTTTGTTTCAAGCCTTAGAAACTTTAGTTTCAAGCCTCTGAAACTGCAGTTTCCCCTAATAGAAACTAAAGTTTCCCGCCTTGAAACCAAAGGTATCCCCTGTTGAAACTTCTATTTACATACAAGCTTATATTTATATGCAGGCATGTTCATTTCAAACGGTGATAGATGAATGATTAGGTGATAGGTGGAGAACAATCTATCACCGCCCTGAAAGCTCGATGAACAAAGCATTTCAGAAGGATGGTGATAGATTGAAAGATGATTTCCATTTTTACGTATGGAAAGTTAGAATATGTGCCATCATTCAATGACAGCTGCAAAGCCACCATTTCTAACCATCTTTATAGTTAGCTGCTCTCCGGCTTTCACCTGGGATGACTTGCAACGATAATCCATCGCCTGACGTCCTGCGTTGATACCATCCTCAAAAGATGTCATTTGATAAGAGCGATCTTTATTCAAGAAATCTAACTTTATGGTAAACTCACGTTCCTTTTTACCATTGTTAGTCATTCCTCCTATAAACCACTTATCGCCTTTCCGTTTTGCTACAATGACATATTCACCCGCTTTAGCTTCCAGTGCCACAGTCTCGTCCCACGTTACGGGAACTTGTGTGATGAAACGGGTACAATCTTCATTACGATAATAAAGAGTAGGATTATCCGCCAACATCTGCAGGCCACTTTCAAAAACCACAAAGAGTGCCAACTGATAAGCGCGTGTTCCGATACTTGCAGCATTGGGACGTTCCGAGCGATACACATTAGGCTGCATACTAATCATCGCTCCGGGAGTATAATCCATCGGACCGACAGCATTACGCATAAACGGTAAATACAGACTATTATCCGGATAACAACCGCCCATTTGTTCCATGCCACGCACTCCTTCGTAAGACAGTACATTCGGATATTTATATTCCAGTCCGGCAGGTTTGAAAGAGCCATGAAAGTCGACAAACAAATGATGTTTGGCTGCTTCCCGGGCTACCCGTTCGTAAAAGTTGACCATCCACTGATCGCTTCTGTCCATAAAATCAATCTTAAGTCCTTTTACTCCCCATTCATTGAAAGTCTTGAAGAGATCAAAATTGTTTTCTACCGTCAACCATGTCAACCAAAGCACAATCCCTACATTTTTTTCTTTGCCATAACGAATCAACTCGTGCAAGTCTACTTTGGGATTAGGCGTATAAGGATCACGTGTACTTTTAGCCCAGCCTTCATCCATAATGATATATGGAATACCAAATTTAGAAGCAAAATCAATGTAATACTTATAAGTATCCAAGTTATAACCGGAAACAAAATTCACATCCGGTCCGTAAGGAGAAGCGTCATTCCACCATTCCCAGCTCACCTGTCCCGGCTTAATCCATGAAACATCCTGAAGTTGATTCTTTTCAGCCAGTTTATAAGTCATTGTATTCTCAATCAACTGCTTATCATTTTTACTTATCACAAAGTAACGCCAAGGATAATTTCTCGTACCTTTTGTTTTAGCAATGTAATCAGCTTCTTGAGTAATCTTCACGCTACGATCACTGTTTTCGGCAAACGCAAGCGGAGCTTTAGGAAAAACAGAGATTGCTCCGTTCGTACCCGTTCCTTTGAGAAACATACATGGATAATCAGCCAGATCCGACTCGCTGATTAATATTTTATAGTCTTTTTGTGTGTCAATCAATACCGGCAAAACAGCTATCCGTTCTTCAGGCTTCCACGCATTACTTTGAACATGTGTGTAAGGTTCCTCATAAGCTGTATGGAAGCCTCCCGGTTGTTGCAAGTGAAGAAGATAATCCGACGGGAAGTTGATAGCAAACTCTTCGTTCATTACTTCAACATCACCTTTTTGTGAGGTAATAAACCGGTAAGCAACTCCATCGTCAAAAGCACGGAATTCTACTGCATAATCTTTAAAGGTCAGTAGCAATTGATTATAACGATTATTGACTTTCGAATATTTCAAAGGAACAATAGGAGTTAATTGCTCGTCGACACTCATACGTTTCTGACGGCGCAGTTTGGGATTTTGTCCCAACACCTGATTCCTCAATGTCAACTGAAGGGTATTGTCTTTCAATAATACATCGCCATTATAATCTATACTATAATAGATTTTATCCGAGAGATTCAAGGACACTTTCAGCTCTCCATTGGGAGAAATTAACTCTAACTTATTCTGTGCACGAAGTAGTGATGCCAAGCACAAACACACAACTAACAGGAAATATCTTCTCATGATTTAGATATTTAATTAATAATCGTTTTACAATGGCAAATGTAATAAAAACATCACTTCGTACTATCAAACGGACTGGGTAATACTCCTTCAAAAGTCATTTTCACTGGTTTGATATACCCGTTTTCATTAAATTTACCTGATATTTCATTGTCTTTCCGGGCAACGACAAAGAAGGAGCTACCGCTTCATCCGATACCGCACGCTTATAGTTCGGTTTACTGCTCATGACAAAACGTAGTTTCACGCCATCACGTATATCCTCATATTTCAAATAAGATTTGTCATACTTCTTGCCATTTACATACAATTCCTTTACATACACATTCTTCGGCGACCAATTATCTGCTACCATTTCAATAACTTTTCCGTTACTCATCCGAACTGTTATTGCCTCGACGCAAGGAGAACCGATGTTATACATATTGCTTGAAGGAGCCACCGGGTAAAAGCCAATGCAATTGAACATATACCAAGCCGACATCTGTCCGCAATCGTCATTGCCACTTAATGCATCCGGAGTATCGCCATAGAAACGGTCAACAATCGTACGGACCCACTTCTGACATTTCCAAGGTTCTTTCAAGTAATTATAAAGATACGCTACATGATGGCAAGGTTCATTTCCATGCCAATAGGCTCCGATACGGCCTTGAATATCATGTGCTCCCGGAATGTCATCCGGCAACTCTACCGTGAACAGTTCATCCAACCGGTTGCGGAACCAATCTTCGCCAGCTTCGTTCATATATCCTTGTACATCTTGTGGTACATACCAGGTATATTGTACAGTAAATCCTTCCGTAATATCCCCCCATCCATTTACAGATCCGGGTCCCTGATAAGCTACCGGAGTAAACGGTGTACGCCAGTTTCCCTGACTGTCCTTGCCACGCATATACTTCGTTTCCGGATCAATCAAAGTCTGATAAGAGAGTGCACGATTCAAGAAATAACGGTAATCATCCTCTTTACCCAAAGCCTTGGCAGCCTGTGCCATGCAATAATCATCATACGCATATTCCAATGTTTTAGATACTGATTCCGCCTCTTTATCGAAAGGCACATATCCCATCATACGATATTCCGGCAAACAGTCATAATTCGGATTCATCGCCGTGGTCTTCATAGCCTCATACGCACGTTCGTAATCGAATCCTTTCACTCCCTTCACAATCATGTCAGCCAATACGGAAACTGCATGATAACCAATCATACACCAAGTCTCATTTCCATAAAACGACCAGATAGGAAGCATTTTCTCCACACTTTTATCATAATGAGCCAACATGGAATTGGCAATATCGACATTCACTTCCTGCTGAACTAGATTGAACCAGGGATGCAAAGCCCGGTAGGTGTCCCAAAGAGAGAATACCGTATAGTTAGTAAATCCTTCGGCTTTCTCTATATTTTTATCTAATCCTCGAAACTGCCCGTCTGCATCCTGAAAGATGAACGGATGCAAAGCCGCATGGTAAGCCGATGTATAGAATGTTCTTTTCGTTTTACGGTCAGCAGTAAGGGTATATTTTCCAAGTTCTTTTTCCCATAGTGCTTCTCCTTTAGCTTTCAGATCATCGAAAGCGAGTCCGGCAAGTTCCGCCATATTGTTCTTTGCCCCGTTTGTGCTGACCGATGAAATAGCAGTTTTTACAATCACTTCCTCTCCGGCTTTTGTATCAAAAGAGATGCAAGCCATCAGATTCTTTCCCCAAGCCTCATAGCTGCTACGAAACCGTGAGGTATTGTAAATCACCGGCTTCTTATTCTGCATAAAGCGCAAGCCGGTCAACTTTTTAGAGAAAGTAGCCGTGAAATAGATATGCCGTTCCGGTCCCCAGCCTTTCACCAGTTTATATCCGGTGATGGTAGAATCATTTTCCATGCGCAGATTCGCCCATTCACAAGATTGCCATAAAGTATGGTTCATATCGATCATAATAAAAGCTTTATCCGATTGAGGATAGGTGAAGCGAAACATACCACTACGTACCCCCGACGTCATTTCAGCCTTTACTCCATAATCTGACAGTTCTACTGCATAATAATTAGGTGATGCCCATTCCTTTTCATGAGAATAACGTGAACGGTATCCCTTTTCCGGCTCCTCACGTGTCCCCGGATCCAGTTTCATCTCTCCTGTTCCGGGAATAAACAAGAAGTCTCCCAAATCAGGTATACCAGTCCCGCTTAAATGAGTCAGACTGAACCCCAACAAGGTGGAATGATTATATTTATAACCGGAAGCCGCATCATAGTATTTACTATCCGTGTCCGGACTCATCTGAATTCCTCCGAAAGGAATCTGCGCACCCGGATACACATTACCATAACCATCTGTTCCCACAAATGGATTCACATAATCAATCAGTTTCTCGGTTTGAGCCATGCCTGGCAAAATACTCACCAGGCACAGCCATACTAAAAACAATCCTCTTTTACCCATTACACTCACCATATTTACATTATTATGCTTGTATATCACCTACTGCAACTTGATATTCATGCCACAGTTCATCAATATTATATTCGTCTCCTAAAACATGCTTGATAGCTCCATCAAACGACCAAGGGATAACCTCCAATGTACTCCGGTTAAACTTACGCAGGAATTCAGGATCTTTGTTGTCACGTAACCACACGAAGAAATAACCCGCCGTACGGTATCCGTCCATATAATTTCCACCTTTCGGACGGGCATTCGGTCCGTCAAATCCTCCATTGGCAACCCGCACAGCATCTGCCATTCCCTCGATAAATGCCCAGAACACACGATTGGTTCCATAAGAGCCGATTCCCTGTGGCTCCAGCTGATATGCGTGCGTCAATTCATGCAAGAGCACCCCGCGTGTTTCAAAAAACAACTTCGCCGTATCATTCGCTGCAAAAGATTTTTCAATGTGACGTGTACTGTAGAAAATCGTCACATCACCATTACCACCACCTTTCGCAGAAATACCGTTGATATCTTCCAATGTATAATGTATCTTGTGCACTGCAGGAATACTATCTTCCGGAGAATTGTAAAGAGTAGCTAATACAGTACGTGCCTGTTCCTTGATATACGATTCAGCATCGGGAATGATCCGGTGGTAAATGTCCGATCCCAGCGTTTCCGGTGCTTTATCCTCAAACAATACAGCACCTGTATTGTACTCTTTCCATACATCAGAATTATCCTTCACCTGTTTTTGCACACTTGCAGCACAAGCCCCCATACCTACCAGCAGGCAGGCTGCATAGATTAAATGTATCTTTTTCATACTCCTTTATTGATTATTCGTTGATTCCGTTAGTTAATGAATAAGGTTTATCCTCCGGTGATAATCCGCGACGTTTGTTAGGTGACGCCCCCATCTTGAATTCAAGCACGCCTCCTTTCAAAATGTCTTCATGTGTAATGTACATCTTGTCGTATACCTTACCGTTCAATTTCAGCGACTGCACGTAACGTTTCTTGTCGCTGACACCCGGCGCTTTGATCTCCAATGTCTTTCCATTAGGAAGCGTCATCTTCAGATAAGGCAGGTAGGGCGCTCCCAATACATACTGGTCTGTACCAGGACAAACCGGATAGAAGCCCATCACGGAGAAAAGGTACCATGCTGACATCTGTCCGCAATCATCATTTCCACCCAATCCGTTAATATCATTCTTATACATCTTATTCAGAATCTCACGCAGCCAGTACTGTGATTTCCACGGCTGGGAAGTCCACGCATATAGATAAGGAACATGGTGGCTCGGTTCATTACCATGCACATATCCGCCGACCAAACAGTCTTCCGTAATATCCTCATTATGTTCATAGTACTTCTCCGGCAGATGCATGGAGAACAGTTCATCCAATTTCTGCACGAACGTCCCTTCTCCTCCCATCAAATCGATCATGCCAAATACATCGTGCGGCACATGAAAAGAGAAATTCCATGAATTGCCTTCGATAAAACCTTCACCATAGGTTTGTAATACATCAAACTCTTTCTTGAAAGAACCGTCACTATAACGGGGACGTGCAAAACCAATACTTGTATCATAGATAGTACGATAATTGAGGGCACGCTTTCGGTAAGTCTCCGCTATTTCCTTGTTACCTGCCTTCAAAGCTGTCTGATAGATAGTCCAATCGTCGTATGCATACTCCAAAGTAGAAGAGGCTGCTGTACCACTTTTGTCAAGCGGAATATATCCCAGCTTCATATAATCAGCTATACCTTCATAATACGGAACGGTGGATGTACTGACCATTGCCGCCAATGCCTCATCCACATTCGAAAAGACGCCTTTGGTTATTGCATCCGCCAGTACAGACACAGCATGATAACCGCTCATACACCAGTTTTCATTTCCCATCAGACTCCATATCGGCAACATTCCGTGCACGCTTTGTTGCTCATGTTTAATCATGGATTCCACCATATCCGCATTGCGTCCCGGTTTCACCAGATTCAGGAAAGGATGTTCCGCACGATAGGTATCCCAAAGGGAAAATATAGTATAGTTGGTGAATCCTTCCGCCCGGTGTATGTTATGATCCAGCCCACGATAGGAACCGTCTACATCCATATACACAGACGGATTAATCATGGTGTGGTAAAGAGAAGTATAGAACATTGCTTTCTGATCGGGCGTACCTTCGATCTCGAAATGCTTCAGTTCACTATTCCAATCTGTACGAGCAGCTTCCGCCAACTGTTCGAAACTCTTTCCGGAAGCCTCGGCATGCAGATTCTTAATGGCCCCTTCCGTACTGACTGCCGACAATGCCACTTTTACAACCAGTTCCGAATTGTTAGCGGTATCGAAGTTAAAGTAAGCCACGATTTTTCGACCTGTGATTTCGGGGAAGTTCTTTTCCAACTTAAAACGACGCCAAAAGCCATTGTACAATACTTTTTCCTTATCCTTATATCCGTAGTCTTTAATCGGCTGTGACAAAGAGATAGCAAAATAGGTATAATTCGTACGCGCCCATCCATTGGTGATACGATATCCGGTCAACAGAGTATCGTTTTCGACTCTCAAATTGGCCCATAGAACTTTGCCGTCATAATTATAAATACCATGCACCAGATCCAAAATCAAATGACCATCTTTTCCTTTCGGGAAGGTATATTTATGTATACCCGTCCGTTGTGTTGCTGTCAGTTGGGCCTTAATGCCATAATCGTCCAGTATCACTTCATAATATCCGGGAACAGCTTTTTCTGTAGCATGGTCAAAACGTGAACGGTATCCCTCTTCCGGATAATCCGCCCGACCGGGATTTAACTTCACATCGCCAACAGCAGGCATCAACAAGATGTCTCCCAAGTCAGAATGTCCCGTACCACTAAGATGAGTGTGACTGAAGCCAACAATGGTCTTGTCCCTATATTGGTAACCGGCACAATACTCGTAGGCATTTTTCTGATAAGCTCCATTTACATTATGCGGAATTGTGTCTGTGTCCGGACTCAACTGTACCCATCCGAAAGGAGTGCAAGCACCGGGAAAAGTGTGCCCCATCCCATTGGTCCCGATAATCGGATTCACATAGTCTACCGGCTGTTGGGCTATGGCGGACAAAGTTGCTGCCGCCATAGTCATCATCAATACTTTCTTTCTCAAATTATTCATATCAGCTTACTTTGCGTCACGAGAGAATGAATACGGGAAGTCTGATTCGTTGATACCTCTTCCCTTATTCGGTTTGTTATCCATATCAAACACCAGACGACCGCCTTTCAACAGATCGAAATGGTTCAGATAATTCTTTGTATAATTCTTGCCATTATAATTCAATGAACGAATATAACGATTATCATCGTTATTCTTCGGGGCGGAGATTTCCAGTTTCTTGCCGTTCTCCAGTGTAATCGTTGCTTTCTTGAAGTAAGGAGCTCCCATTACATATTCATTGCTACCGGGACATACCGGATAAAATCCCAATGCAGTAAATACATACCAAGCCGAAGTCTGACCGTTATCTTCATCTCCACAATAACCGTCCGGAGTAGGAAGATAGAGGCGGTTCATCGTCTCACGCAACCAATATTGGGCTTTCCACGGTTCGCCGGCATAGTTATACAAGTAGATCATGTGCTGGATAGGTTGGTTGCCATGTGCATAGTTACCCATGTTAGCAATTTCCATTTCACGAATCTCGTGAATCACTCCTCCATAATAGCTATCATCAAATACAGGAGGAAGATTGAATACAGAATCAAGCATACTGACAAACATCTTCTTGCCGCCCATCAGATCAACCAGTCCTTGTACATCGTGGAATACCGACCATGTATAATGCCAACTATTTCCTTCCGTAAAGGCATCTCCCCATTTAAAAGGATTGAAAGGAGTCTGGAAAGTTCCGTCGGAATTCTTTCCCCGCATCAACTTAGTTTCTGGATCGAACAGATTACGGTAGTTCTGACTCCTTTTCTTATAAACATCCAGTTCTTCTGCCGGACGACCTAATTTTTCACCCATACGGTAAATGCACCAGTCATCGTATGCATATTCCAATGTGCGTGCCGCATTCTCATTAATTTTCACATCGTATGGCACATAGCCCAGTTTGTTATAATATTCATATCCACGGCGTCCGGTAGTAGAAACTTTCGGATGTACGCTATTGGCCCCTTTCAGTAGACCTTCATACATTTTTTCTGCATCCGCTTTGGTTATATTCTTCATGAAAGCATCCGCCACTACAGAAGCAGAATTATTCCCAACCATGCAACCACGATGGCCCGGGCTTGCCCATTCAGGAAAGAATCCACTTTCAAGATAGGTATTCAACAGACCTGCCTGCATCTTCTCACCCATTGAAGGATATATCAAATTAACAAATGGAAACAAGCAACGGAAAGTATCCCAGAATCCAGTGTCGGTAAACATATATCCCGGACGGATTTCACCATTATAGGGGCTGTAATGCACAGTTTCCCCCTTACCGTTTACTTCGTAAAACATACGAGGAAACAACACCGAACGATACAAACAAGAGTAGAACGTACGCATACGGTTCTCATCGCTGTCTTCAACCTTGATACGCCCCAAGACATTGTTCCATGCCTTACGACCGGCCTCTTTTGTCTGTTCAAAAGTCTTATTACCAATTTCCTTCAAGTTCAGTTCCGCCTGTTCGGGGCTGATGAATGAGGATGCCACTTTTGCATGCACTTGTTCTCCTTTTTTCGTCGAAAATCCGATAGCAGCACCCACGTGATTGGATTGCAGTTCGAGATGTGTTTCAACCAAATGATAGTCTGCCCATACTTTATTGAAAGTAAAAGGCTTGTCGAACTCTATCACAAAGTAATTCTTAAAGTTTTGAGGAACACCGCCACTATTGCGTGTCGTATAACCAACTATTTTATTTTCTTCGGGAATCACCTTCACATACGAACCGCGGTCGAAAGCATCTACCACCACATAGGCATCGGAGGTTTCAGGGAAAGTGAAACGGAAATATGCGCAACGTTCCGTCGGAGCTATTTCAGTTGTCATGTCATACTCTGACAAATAAACACTATAATAATAAGGAGTGGCTTTCTCTGCCTTATGAGAGAACCAGGAAGCACGACTGTCCTGATCGATCTTCAACTGTTTAGTCATCGGCATGATTGAGAACTGACCGTAGTCATTGATCCACGGACTAGGCTGATGGGTTTGCTTGAAACCTCTGATTTTGTCGGATGCATAAGTGTAAGCCCAACCGTCACCCATCTTTCCGGTTTGTGGCATCCAGAAGTTCATTCCCCAAGGCAACGCGATGGCAGGATATGTATTCCCATTAGATAGTGATATTTTCGAATCAGTTCCCATTAAAGGATTCACATAGTCTACCGGTTGCTTTTGCGCAAAGGTAGAGGAAGCTCCCAATAGCAGGGCTATTGCGATAGATAGTAGTTTCTTTTTATTCATGGTCTACGAATTAAGCTATTAATTAAATTATCAAGTCTTTTTTATTTACGTTACAAATTAAAGCATCTTTCTGCAATTATCCGTCCTCTGATACGCCAAAATAAGAAAAAATAGCATGTGGTCAACCAAAGGATACGAGCGTCAACGAGAGTACAACCGAAAGACTAACCGTTTAAGCAATAGAGAGAGGATAATTAGCCTTTACCCTCTCTCCAATTCTATCAGAAACAAATATTTATTATTACCTAATTAATTCCATCCCGGGTTCTGATGTCCTTCCAACGCAGGATTAGCCTGAATTTCATCTAACGGGATAGGCCATAACAAAGCATATTCAGGAATGGCACCGGCTCTTGTGCTTCCATCGGGCTTGTTTTGGATTTGAGCCGATGCAAGAGCAGTCCATTTCAATTTTCCTGATTCGGTAGATGCTTCCGGATACAAACGAGTACGACGAATGTCATCCCAAATCTTAAATTCCAACGGTAACTCATGCAAACGTTCAGTCAAAATCGATTGTATTAAATCGTTTCCTGTAGCCGTCTCATCTGCCAATCCAGCACGTTTACGCACTTGATTGAGATAATATTTAGCTCCACCGACAGCATTATCTTCATGATTTGTACGTGCCAGACCTTCGGCCGCAATCAGCAAGACTTCCGCAAAACGGAATACTGGCATATTATAATCACCGTCGTGACCACTAATCAAAGCATTTTCATCAAACCATGCCCAGTTGCCTGCATTGTTCAAAGTATAAGTCTTTCCTTCAGCATCGGTATATTGCTTAAAGAAGAACTGTTTCTCATGTCCTCGAATATCATTAGAGGCATAGCTGTTAAGCAACATATCACAGGGAAGGTATGCATTATACAGCACGTCTCCTCCCGGATGGAACACTCCCCACTGGAAAGCATCTGTTCCGATAGAACGGCAAGCATAAGAGTTACCTACACTATAATTGGTGTAATTGTATTCTTTAGCATAAATGATTTCAGCAGATTCTTTCGTCGTCTTAATTACATTATATGCTGAGTTTAAATCATCAGTCGTTCCATTCGGATGAATAAGTTCGTGAGGACTGTCATTGATCACTTTCAATGCCATCTGTGCAGCTTTTCCATAATAGTCTGCCCCTCCGTTTAACGGTGCACCAGCCCATTGTAGATAAACTTGTGCCAGCAAAGTCTGCGCCATTGCTCTGGTAACATAACAGCCATTTTCATAGAACGTTTTATTCGGCAATGCATCCCCGTTGACAATATCCAGCAAGTCGGCTTCAATTTTCTTATAAACCTCTTCAGCAGAAAGACGTTCTTTGTACATACCTTCTGTAGATGTGTAAGGTTCTGAAATATAAGGAACGCCACCAAATTCTTTGACCAGCCAAAAATACCCGTATGCACGGAAAAATTTACCTTGAGCCACATAATTATTAATAGTAGCTTCATCCAGCACACCGGTCATTGTCGGAATATTGGCAATAACAAAGTTGGCACGTGAAATACCTTTATAAAACTCATGCCAGTATTTCATTGCAATATCATCAAAAGATTCAATATTGAAGTTACACCCTTCGGATGCCGTAGTAAATGTTCTATCCTTACGCTTATCAACGTACAATCCGGACACAATACCACCCCACATTGTCGCTTTAGGAGTCCAGCCACCGCCTACATCAGTGTTGTGTAAATAAGGTACACCACCAAAATACAATGCGTTCACCCCCGACTCCGCATCAGCTTTCGTCTTCCAGAATTGGTCAGATGATTTCATATCCAATGGTTCTTCTTTCAGGAAATCGTCGCATGAATTCAGCAACACAGAAAGTGAACACATACAAAATGCAGATATATATACTTTTAATAGTTTCATAATTCTTATGGTTTTTATAACGGTGAATTAAAATGCTACATTAAGACCGAACGTAAACGTTCTCGGACGCGGATAGGTGAAGAATTGGCGGTTAGCCCCCCATTTGTTGTCACCTAAACGAGATGAGTTATCCGGATCGTATCCGTTATAGTCCTTAGAAGTAATCAGGAACGCGTTATTCACATTCGCATACAAACGCAATGAAGACAGACCGATCTTCTTAATCAATGTTGGATTGAAGGTATATCCGAGCTGAATCATGTTACAACGCAAATAAGAACCATTGCAAACCCAGTCATCATCTGCCTGGTTATTAGCTCCCTGACCAAAGTTATTCAGACGAATTGCCTGTTCTTTACCCGACGGATTGAGAGTTGGATGCCATGCTTCCTTATAAAGACGGTCTATACCGTTAGTTAGGAAACGGGCTACAGTAGAGTGATAATATTCTTGCATCACGTCTACCCCCCATGTAAACTGAAAGTCTAAAGTCAAATCAAATCCTTTATAATTGAAGGTATTGATAAATGAGCCCATCCAGTCAGGTAATCCGTTACCGATAATTTCGCGTTTCTTATAAGTTACCTTTTCACCGATAGTGGAAGGTATGTTCATTGTCTCCGGATCCCAGTTAGACGGAATACCATCGTAAATACCGGCACGCTTATAACCATAGAAAGAGGAAAGCTCTTCACCTTCACGAATCAACATATCGTAACCCACAAAACCGTCGGTCGTAATCTGACGCTTACCGGTGACAGGATCAACAGATGCACTTTCATCCAACTTCTCTACACGGTTTTTGTTGAAACCTAAATTAAGAGTGGAAGTCCACTGGAAATCATGTGTCTGAATAGGATATGCTGTAACCAGAATATCTAAACCACGATTGGAAACGGCTCCAATATTATCCATAATGGAAGAGTAACCTGTTGATTCAGGAACCGGACGGTCGAGCAACAAATCCGAAGTATACTTATAATAATAGGAAATATCGAAATTCAGTCTGTTATTGAATAAACCCAACTCGAATCCTAAGTCCCACTGTCCTGTCTTTTCCCATTTCAGGTCCGGATTAGGCATATTGTCCAGATAAGACACTACATGCAGAGCATCACCAATAATCGTATTCGACTGGCTCACCGTAGCCAATGATTTATATGTACCAATTTCCGAATTACCTGTCAGACCGTAAGAAGTATGTAATTTCAGCTTGCTGATCAATGAGTTATCTTTCAAGAAGTCTTCATTAGAAATCATCCAACCCAAGCCGACTGACGGGAAAAATGCATATTTATTGTTCTGTCCGAATTTGGAAGAGCCATCATAACGACCGGTTACGGTAGCCATATACTTGTTGTCATAAGAATACGCCAGACGCAAGAAATAAGAGTTCATTGCCCACTTGTCGTAATCACTGCCAACAGAAGGACGGTTCGTTCCGGAACCTAAATTATAATATCCGTAGAAGTCATCAATATACTTACTGTCGGAAGCTTCGAATTTGGTATAATTATACTCTTGCCAAGACATACCCGCCATTGCATTAATGTGATGTTTGTTTATATCTTTCACATAAGTCAAATAGGTTTCTTCCTGCCAATACAAAGAGTTGGAGTTATTTGCAGAAGCTGCTCCCTCGGAACTTTGATTAATCATCGGACGCGGAGTGAACGGCGTATAGTTAGCATCACGATTATTGTGGTAGTCGATACCGAACTGGGTCTTCAAATCCAATCCTTTCATGAGATGGAAAGTCAAAGCAGCATTACCAAAAATCTGCGTACGATATTGCATAGCCTGCATCCGTTCGAGCAACTCAACGGGATTACCTACACCTTCCGGGCTGAATCCTTGTTTTCCGCTATTAGGATCAGTCTGATTATTGAGAATAGAGCTCGTATTAATAATGTTCGTCTGCGTATATTCACCATCCAGCTTAACCGGTAAGAAAGGCAACTGTTCGATCATTGTACGCAATGCGCCTTGTCCGTAAGGGTTATCAGAAGTTCTATTACCCCAAGTATGATTTACTAATAAATTAACGGAAGTAGACAACCAATCAGTCGGTTTGTCATCATACGCCAATTTTGCATTGATACGTTTGAAGTAAGAATTCAACAAAATACCCTGTTGATCGGTATAATTGATGAATGCTCCGATAGAAGATCCTTCTCCTGTACGTTGGATACTGATCTGATGGTTATGAGAGATGGCAGTGCGGGATGCTTCATCCTGCCAGTTGGTATTATATTTCGGAGAACCGTCTGCATTGAACAAACGTTCGTCTGTGAATATCTGTGACAGATCAGTTGTGAAGTTCTTGCCTTGAAATTCGTTGGCATTTTCCAATCCCTGCTTGAAGGTAGACATCCATTCGTTAGCATCCATTACATCTATTTTTCTAGCCATCTTACCGATAGACAATGAACCATCATAGGAAACATGGACTCCTTTTCCTGCATTACCGCGCTTGGTAGTCACCATGATAACACCATTTGCACCACGGGCACCATAGATGGCAGCAGAGGAAGCATCTTTCAATACTTCGATAGATTCGATATCATTCGGATTAAGCAATTCGAAGTTTGACATCACCACTCCATCGACTACGTACAGCGGTGATGCTGATGCGTTGATAGTAGAAATACCACGAATGATGACACGTGATTCTCCACCCGGCTGACCGGTATTAGAGAAGATATTCACACCGGCCACTTTACCTTTCAATCCGTCAAGCGCATTGAATGATTGTGCTTTCAGCATGTCTTTACCTTTGGCTGTGGAAATGGAACCTGTCAAGTCTGATTTGCGCATGGTACCATAACCTACAACGACTACTTCGTCCAGTGCTTTCGTATCCGATTGCAGAACTACGTTCAGAACATTACTCTTTAATTCCGAGACTTTAAATTCTTGTGTGATATAACCAATATACGAAAACACCAAGGTGGCATTGGAAGGAACAGAGAGAGTGTATTTACCGTTAATGTCAGTGATTGTTCCTGTACTACCGTTTTTAACTTTCACCGTACCACTGATAACCGCCTCTCCCTGATCATCGGTTACCGTACCGGAGATTGATTTTACAGATTGAGCATTCATGCCCAAACTCAACATCATACCTATTACAAATAAGGTAAGATACTTTAGTTTTTCATTCATAATTCCTTTAAATTTGATTAGTAATAAGGTTAATTCCCTTTAAATTGTTGCAAATAAAGGCTATTCGAATAAAAGTCCAATGCTCTACCTTGCCAAAAAAACGGCAAAATAAAGACACAAATTTAAAGCACAGAATGGTAAATTAGAGCACAGATTAACACACTAATAATCAACACAATAAAATCAACAAAAGGGATTTAGAGCACAAGGTTGTGACAAACAAATAAATAATAATGTTTCCCAACTAATCACCTATACGAAAGAATTTAACCTGACAATCAGCATACCTTTCGCTGTTCCCGATAATCTTTCGGTGTCATCCCGAACCGACGGGTAAACTCTTTATAAAAATAAGACCGGCTGGAAATACCGACCTCCATAATAACATCTTGAATAGAAAGTTCTTCATCAAGTAACAGGCGGGCTGCCTTTTCCATACGGTAACTCTTTATTAAATCACCGGGAGCAGTATTGGAAATTTCCTTGAATTTACGATAGAACTGACGGGAACTCATTGCCATACGATCAGCGATCAACGTTGAGCCCAGTTCTTCCTTGTCCAGGTTTTCTTCAATCACCTTTAACAATTTACGAATAAAATCAGCTTGTTCGGTAGTTGTACAGACAATCTGTCCCGCCAAATCTCCCAGTTCCTCCATATATATCTGCTTCGCTTCCCGCTTTCCATAAATAGCATTATGGACAACTTCCCGCAAGAATAATATATCATAAGGAAGTACAATATAAGAATCAGACCACAAGATCAGTTCCCGCTGAATGGCCGAACCAACTTTCCAGGTTAACAATGGAATAAAAGCTGTCTTTGAAAGCAGAGTACGATTCCGGCTAACATACTCCATAAAAGTACTTTCAGCATTGGCATACATTGTCATATCCACTAATAATAGAGCCGGAGCCGACCGACGAATTTCGTCAAAAGCAAGCTGCACACTCTTTACTTGATGAACCACATATTCATCAGCCAGGAAATTACTAATCAACCAAGTCATTTCATCTCTGTCTTCCAACAAAAGCACAGTTTTCTTCCCTTGTTCACCTGCCACTGTCAAGACCGCCGGTTCAAAGATAATCGTCAACCGACTACCACTCTCATCATTATCATAACGAAGAACGGCATGAATACGTTCCAAAGCCGACCGTACAAAACCTAAAAGTAAATGCACAGCAAACACATGATCGGAATCTTTCTCCGTCACCGAAGAAGCTTTATCTGAAAGATATTCATACAACGCTTTCGCAGTAGCATCTTTAGAAGAAAAATGTAGCTGCATCTTACCATCCTGTTCTGACATTTCTACTATTACGCCATGAGTACCTTTCATTTCAGTAATCCGGAGATAACAGCAATAAAGAATACTATATAATGCATTCTTGTAAACTGGAAATGTTAAGTGTTCCGGAATCATTGACGATATAGAAGAATGATCAATCCCTTGTTCTTCCAACGTACGCAACACCTCTTGAGAAACTCCCTGTATACTCATACGTGCAGAAACAATAAACCGATCCGGAAAGAATTGTTTAAGTTCTTCCAAAAACAGAGCGTCAGGATTAAGAAGTGCGCTCATCACAGTTTCGCGTATCAGTGACACTTTCTCAAGACATTGCTCATAAGAAAGATTCTCAGCACGCAATTGGTCACAATAATTATAAATGAGAGTAAAATCTTCAAGCATCCTACGGTTTGTATATACAGTCTCGGATTTCCGGCAACTTTCTGTCCCCATCAGTGTTTTCATCATCCGTTCCTGAAGGTAGTTTTTACGTAGTAAATATATCACGTACCCTAACAGCAACAAGAAAATGATCAAATAAACCAAATAAGCCGCCACCGATCGATACCAGGGAGAAAGGATATATACCGGAATAGAAAAATGCCGATATTCCGTATCAAATACATCCCTCTTATAGCGTACCTTAAAGATATAATCACCTGCCGGCACTCCTGTATATGAGGCTTCATTAATACTACTAAAAGAGGTCCAATCCTTATCATATCCTTCCAACTGGTAAGAATATTCTATATCTTCTCCTGATAAAAAATCCGGAACAACAAAAGAAAGTGCAAATGAAACCTCCGTCCCCTTCAACTGTAATGCCTTACCATCGTCTGTATAGTAATCTCCATCCCCCTGAACCACTTGCGTATGTCCAACAGTCAACTTACGTAACAAAATATCCGGATAAAATTCCGGAGCAGCCTGCACCTCTTTATCCAAATAAAGCAACCCGTCAATCCCACCGAAAAAAAGCTCCTGTGTATATGGACACATGTAATAAGCATCATCACTAAACTCACCGATTTGAACACCTGCACTGTAAAAGTAGGCATGTGATGAGCCATTTATCGGATTATATTTAATCAGCCCCCGATTCGTACCAAGCCATAAGAGTCCGTTCTCATCTTCAAGTACACCATGAATCATATCATTGAGCAAACCTTGCTCCCGTCCGATATAGGTAGCTTTCATCTGTTTGCCATTAGAATTCAGACATACCAATCCTGATGTTGTCCCTACATATAACAACCCTTCTTTGGTCCGATACAGGCTGAGCACATCGTCTACCGACTTATGAAGCATTTCTTTCAAAGAAATCACTTTATATTCTTCAGTCCGCTTATCAAACCGTACGAGTCCTTTCTCCCGACTGCCAAGCCACAAAATAGAATCCCCCTCGGGCAGCATTGGATAGAACATCGTAATTTCTCGCTGACCGTGAAAAAAATGATAACTTTTCTGCGACTTGAAACGAATGGTACCTGCCTGCTTCTCAAGTATTAATTTATGAAAACCGGAACCGGCTGTCACCACATAAAGTACACTATCATTTTCCTCATAAATGCCATGTATCTCGGTGGGTTGTGCCGGCAGATTCTCCACAGAATGCAAAGCTTTGTCTTCAAAAGAATAGTAAAATAGTCCCGGATCTCCAGATCCTATCCAAAAGCCATCCATATAACGGCTTTGAACCAATTTATAAACAGGAAATTCTTTATTCCATCGTATATAAGACACAACATTTTGCTTACCTTCAGGAGAGTAAACTGTAACGGTAGAAGCCTCCTCATTCTCACGATAATCCGGTATATGCAACAGTCCATCACCTTTCGTCCCGAACCATAGCCCACCACTATTGTCTGTCATAACAGAACGTACCTGCCTGCTTAAGTTAGATGACAGTTGATTGAGCATCAAATTGGTGGCAATAGAATATTTCTTAGCATACATAATCGTTCCTTGTCCGTCTGAAGCAACCCATAAGACATTCTGATGAGGATCTCGATAAATACTATATATACGTACATTCCGGTCGACCACTTCTTCTTTATATTTTTGTGAAGTACGGAGACGGACTAACCCATTCGTTCGAAAACCAATAATAATATCTTCATAGAAAAGGGCTATTCCTGCAATAGTTCCATTCTTCTGCACTAATGAAGAAAGGTTACGAATATAAATTTTAGATTGTCGGGAAATATCATAAACATAAAGATCATGCTCACTATCGATAAAACAAAGAACGCCATTCTGATAAAAGACATCTTCAATAGGTTTCGCATGAAAATTAGTAGATGAAACAGTTGAATGAATTGATAATGTGTCACAATCAAAAGCATCCTGCGAAACCTGTAACAGTTCCCCTGTTTGTTGAGTGAAAATCCACAAAACACCATCATCCGTTACGAACGCCCGTTTATCCATATCCTCTACGGGTACTTTCAGATTCTTAATCTGTACAAATCGTTTATAAGATGTATTATAGTAGAAAATTCCACCATGACTCACCACCCATGTGTTTCCTTTAGAATTGGAATGTAGATAATAATCATCTGTAAAGTCATAATATCCGACAACTTGCCGTGAATCCTGTGAAAGACGATTAATCCCCAAATGAGTAGAAATCCACAAACAATTATTATCCGCCTGCTGAATAGAATGGATTACGTTGTTACTCAAAGCCTTGGGAGCTGAAAAATCGGAACGGAAAACTTCCATGCTTCTGCCGTCATAACAATTGACACCATCGTAAGTACCGAACCACATCAACCCTGTATTGTCTTGAAAAAGACAAAGCACAGCGCTATTAGATAATCCTTGCTGATAATCTACTTTCCGGAAGATATATGAATCTTTACCGCCATCTGCCTGACAGATCAATGAATAAATCAATAGAACAAAAGGAAAAATCAAGCGCATTTTCATTGTGTTAATCATTAATATCATCTATTAAATATCAGGCAATCGCTTATATGTTTTGTTTCGCAGTGCGAAAAAAATAGCCATTAATAATCGATGTCTTTGATTCTCTTTACACAAAGATACGTTTTTATACGGAAAATGCAACTCTATTTTATCAAGTACCTCTATTTTTCAACAATTACTTCACTACTAAGTTCACACAATCTAAGAGTCTGCCTCTTCCATTTTTCAATGATCTCATCATTATAAATAATAATGCAATCAGTTTTATTTTCATATCGCACGTTTATCAATATGTATATTTAAGCCATGTGTTTATCATTGATATAAGACCTATAAAGTTTTGTATACCAATTGATATTCTTGTAGTGTATCTATGCTAACGACGCAGAAAAGTAAGCTTCGTTGATTACTTCTCTCTCAACACTGCTTACTTCTCATGTAATCTATTAATAGAAAAGTTGCTCTTGATTAAGTCCAAACTTTCTTTTTATTAACAGTAAAGTTGCTTTTCATCCCTTCCAATCTATAAATGCAATCTTCATTTATAAAAACAAAGGTTCCGTTTTTAAAAACAAAGCTTGCATTTATAAAAATGAAGCTTTCATTTTAAGTTTGTAAATAACAAAAGAGAAGTTTACTATTAGACGAAAGGAAGTTTAGACTTAATCAAAAGAAACTTTATTGTTAATACTCAAGGAGAAGAGTAACTATTATCATTCAGTGGATATCATCCTAATAAAAAAGTCTCGTATATCATGTGAGACAACTTATTCAGTTATCTTTATGATATACGAGACTCAAATGTTATAAATAAAATCCTATTTTACAGGATATTATTTTGCTAATTCATTAATCACATCCATTATCTTCTGACCGATTTCTTCGGCAGCTTCCATGGTAGAAGCTTCACTATACACACGGATGATCGGTTCTGTATTACTCTTGCGCAAATGTACCCATTTGTCAGCAAAGTCAATTTTCACACCGTCGATATCGTTGATTTCTTCGTTCTTATAGATTTCCTTCACTTTGGCAAGGATAGCATCTACATCGATTTCCGGAGTCAGGTCTACACGGTTTTTAGCAATGAAGTAAGGAGGATAAGTAGCACGGAGCTCGCTAACCTTCTTTCCTTCGTGAGCCAGATGGCTAAGGAATAATGCGATGCCTACCAATGCATCACGTCCGTAGTGACTGGCAGGATAAATTACTCCACCATTTCCCTCACCACCGATAACAGCATTGATTGCTTTCATCTTCGTTACCACATTTACTTCGCCTACGGCAGAAGCGCTGTATTCCATTCCATACTTGCGAGTTACATCACGCAAAGCACGGGTAGAGCTTAAATTAGAAACAGTGTTACCGGGGGTATGTTTCAGTACATAGTCGGCAACAGTAACCAATGTATATTCTTCACCGTACATTACGCCATTCTCGCAGATCATTGCCAGACGGTCAACATCGGGGTCTACAACAAAAGCTACATCGGCCTTTCCACCTTTCATTAAGTTCATGATGTCACCGAGGTTCTTTTCAAGCGGTTCGGGGTTGTGCTGGAAGTTTCCGGTAGGTTCACAGTAGAGTTTTTCTACATGTTTCACACCTAAACGTTCAAGAAGTTCGGGAAGAATGATACCGCCTACCGAGTTTACACAGTCAATAGCTACCCGGAAATCAGCTTTTTTGATAGCTTCTACATCTACCAGATCGAGAGCCAATACACTGTCGATATGTTTCTGATTATAAGTCAGGTCTTTGCGGTAAGAGCCCAAGTGATCTACGTCGGCATAGTCAAATTCTTCTGCTTCAGCAATACGAAGTACTTCGTTGCCTTCGGCTGCATTCAGAAATTCGCCATGTTCATTCAGCAATTTCAGTGCATTCCACTGCTTCGGGTTATGAGAAGCTGTCAGGATAATACCGCCACAGGCGCCTTCCATTGTCACAGCAAGTTCTGTGGTCGGAGTAGAAGCAAGATCAATATCTACTACATCCCAGCCCATTCCCATTAATGTGCCGACTACTACGTTTTTTACCATTTCACCTGAGATACGGGCGTCGCGTCCCACAACAATCTTGTTGCTCTTCGCTTTGCAGGTCTTACGAATTAACGTAGCATAAGCCGAGGTGAATTTTACAATGTCAAGCGGGTTCAGTCCTTCTCCCGCTCCTCCGCCGATGGTTCCGCGGATTCCAGAGATAGATTTGATTAGAGTCATAGGTTTTTAACTAAAAGATTTATCTAATGTTAGTGCTTTAGCTTTTTGCTTTCTCAAACTTCCAGATATCATAGAAATAAGGATTGACATATTGTTGTGCAGTTGTATGCCCCATCTTAGAAGGTACAATCAGGCGTACATGTGCATTATTACGCAAATAAGGTAAGGCAATCAACCATCCGGATGGAATTGCAGTTCCATAACCTTGATTAACCCATAATAAATCATATTCCAAACTACCGGATAAAACGATCCCATAAACAGTAGACGCGTTTTGTACATAACGGAATGTTAATGGAAACTTATAATAATCAGGAGCATCCATCCATTCTTCTAAAGGTACATTGAAGCAAGTAACCTCTCCTGTCATCATATCCTTTTCTACATAACGAGTACAAATGACATTATTATTAGCAAAAGTGTCTACCGCATTCTCAAATTCACTTTTATCTTCATCTTTCCCGCCACGATCTACGATCTGCATATATACGCCATTGGAAAAAGCAACATATTCGTCATATCCATCCCCAGCTTCTTTTGAAGCCGTAACAGTGTCTCGTTCGAACTCTTCCAGTGAAATGACACGAATATCATTATCTTTGATGAACTTATTCACCGCATTTTTCTCGTCTTCCAGCATTTCTGCATAAGTCTTCGAATTGTCGCATGCCTGGAACAGACTTCCGGCGGTTAACAAAGAGAGAAATAAAAATACAAGTTTCTTCATTATCTGTTATTTAGCTATATTCCGCACAAATGTATCTCAAAATCATTAAAAGTTGAAAGGGGGAAGTTGAAAGTTCGTATCTTTTAACCTTTCCATATTCACTTTTAACCTTCCATCTTTAGCTTTTTGCTGTTAGCAAAGGTTTATACTTCTCAAGCGCTTTCTCAAAGACCGCTTTTGCCTCTTCTATCGTTCCGAAAAACTCACCGCCCGAAGCGTTCAAATGTCCGCCACCGTTGAAAAATTCAGCGGCTAACTGATTACATGGAAAGGTTCCTACCGAACGAAGGGAGATTTTAATCATCGGCTTCTCTGTATCTTCCCGCAAGAAGCAGGAGAAACAAACATTCTTGATGGAAAGGGGGATGTTTACGAAGCCTTCGCTATCACCTTTTATATAGTTAAACTTACTTTGCTCGGCTTTTGTCAATGTGATTAATGCCGAATTACAATCCGGATAAACAGTCATGTTCGACAGTACATAGCCCATCAAACGCAAACGGCTCTCGGAATAGGTATTGTACACCTTACGGTAAATATCATCCTTATCGATTCCTTTGGAAAGTAGTTCGCTAATGATAAAATAAATTTCCCGGTTATTCGAATTATAAGTGAATCCTCCTGTATCTGTCATCATGCCTGTGTAGATACATTCTGCGCCTTCCTTCGTGATATCACTGAAATATCCCATACGACAAATCAGCCGGAATATCAATTCGGAAGTAGAAGAAATCTTAGGATAGGACATTACAATCTTACAGAAATCTTCGGGATACAGGTGATGATCGATCATGATTTTACGCGCAGGAGATGCAACCACAGCATCTGCCATATCGTCAATACGCTTCAGTGCATTGAAGTCGAGACAACAGATTACGTCAGCTTCGGCTATCAACTTATCGGCAAAATCTTTGTAACGGTCATACAAAAGAATATCCTTACTGCCCGGCATCCATCGCAAGAAATCGGGAAAGGCATTCGGCACAATTACGTTTACTGTTTTTTCCTGTGAATCCAGAAAATGATATAATCCCAATGATGAACCAATAGCGTCGCCGTCAGGAGAAACATGGGATACAATTACTATTTTGTCAGCTCGTTCAAACCATTTGGTAAAATGGTCTATTTTGGCTTGTTCAATTACTTTCGTCAACATACTCTTAAACTTTATCAAGGTGCAAATGTACGATAAATCTTTGTACTTAGAGCAAAAAGCGGACAGAACCTTCGTCAGACAAAGAGATAAATCGCAGACCGGATTTCTTGCATTCGCTTTCAAGTAGGTGTTTGCGGTATTCCGAGAGGGACGCGTCCAATATGACGTAAGAGAAAGAAAAGACCTGGGCGAGTTCTTCCAGATGACCGTCATATCCTTTGCATAAGTAAAGATACTGAATATATAACGGAGAAACGGTAGATTTGTTTCGCCAACGGTTATCGTTTATGACACATACACGACAACCATGATAGGATATAATCTGCTGTTGACGGTTAAGTTCAGCGTGCCGGCAATCAGTCGTTATTTCTTGGGGAGGAAGAAGGTGATGACGCTTCCAATAGTTAGCTGTCATGTATTTCAGACGTTTTTCATTGGAGAGAGTATCCATATAGTTTATCCAGGATTGCCCGTCACTTTTTATGCAATGTACTGCCGGACAACCACGCACATTGTAAAAGACTAAACTCGTTTGAGGACGATCCAACCAATACAGCGTTGCATGATAAGTCCCCATCAACAAGATAGAAAAAAGACAGATTTGCAGATTCCGGTATCGGCGATTCATGAAATAATAGGTTAGCAGAGCGATGACAATATAGATACCTAGCACTTCTGACTGATAAAGCCAAATTCCATCTATAGAAGCGCAAGGAAGCTGCTCTACCCATCGGACAAAGAAATTAAGTCCTTCCAACAGCTTCTTAACACCTCCGGCCACTCCTATCTGAAGCCAGGAGAAAGGAGTCAGAAGAAGCATTACGACAGCAGCATATAAGATAATTGTAATCAAAGGTATAACAACTAAATTCGTCAACAGAAAATGCACGGAGAATCGAGAGAAATAAAACAGAACAAGCGGAGCTGTTCCTATTTGTGCGGCAACAGATATACTCATCAGCCCCCAAACATACTTTCCTATTCTACTTTTCACGGTAATCAAATGGTAGATCGGCTTTTGGATAAGCAAGATAGAAGCAACAGCAAGGAAAGAGAGTTGAAAACCAACATCGAACAACCATGCAGGATTGCAGAATAAAATCAACCACGCAGCTACCGCCAATGTATTTAAAGATAAAGATTCACGACCAGTCATATCCGCCATAGCTAAAATCGAAAACATACTGACCGAACGTACTACCGACGGAGAAAGCCCTGTAAAAAAAGCAAAGGTCCACAATAAGACAAGAAGAAAAACAGAACGCACACATCTACCTATATTTCCTCTTCGGGCAATAGGTTTCAGAATGAAAAAGATCATTGTATATAAAAGTCCGATATGCAAACCGGATAGAGCAAGAATATGGCTTGCACCTGCTACCGAATAACTTTCACGAACCGAATCACTTAATTCTGTCTTATCTCCTATTGTTAGTGCTGAAAGTACTGCCAGTTCATCCCCGTTGAATCCCAGTTCCTGATAAAGTGAAACCACGTTTCTTCTACAAGAGCTGGCTACACTTTTGAGGTCAAAGTTATTCATTCCGTCTTGTCGTAAAGAGATGGATGGATTAGCAGAAGATAAGGGTGGTTTGCTTGAAGATAAGATTGTCCATTTCCCGGATGCAACATATCCTGTTCCGCTAATATCTTTCCGCATCAGGAAGCGGGCATAATCAAATTCATCAAAGTTTCGATTGTTGAGAGGAGGAGAAATGCGAGCAGAAATCAGCAGTTCATCTCCACTCTTCAAACGGGAGGCAGACGAATCTTGCTGTAGATAAAGAACCGCAGTATGTCCTATCGGATATATGCCCGCAGTATCACGACGTTCTTTCAATAATGCCTGACAGAGGTAAGTATGTTCTTTAGGTTGAGGCACATCCGTTATCAAAACCCGGTACACAGTTTCTTCTTTCGGAAAAGAGCAGACAGCCTGTTGCAATTGTCCAGCCATCCCAAGCCATCCTCCCGTAAAACAAAGAGCGGAGATAGCTATCCCAAAACACCATCGCAGCGAATAGCGCTTCAGAAAATAAAGAGCAAAAGACAATGCAGCAAAAAAGCCAAAGAAGAGAATACCACAAAGGGGGGCCCATGAACGGTCAAAAAAATGATCTCCACAAAAAATGCCTGCTATCCAGGGGATAAGCAGGCGTATAAATGGATATCGATGGACGTTATAAAGAAACAATGTCGCAGTTATTTCACAGATTCTTCAGCCACTTCTTTCCCGACTTAGTGAATGTCCACAGATAAATACCTCCAACAATCACACATCCTACTGTAAAAACAAAACCTAACATTTCCATATCATTTTAATATTTTATTAGCTAATAATGCAGACAAAGTTGTCAAAACAATACCCGTTACAGCTATGTACCAATTATTTTCATCCAAAAAGTTGGCGTATAGAGGTATAATTATACCAATCACAAGTCCAGCAAATGAAAGCTTCGAAAGATCAAAAAAATAACCAGCCAATTTTTCTTTTCTAGTCTTATCTCTTTCTTTGGTTTCTTTTCTAACCTCCTGCTGTTGACTCCAAGTTCCCATTTTTGTTTATTTTCCAACAAAGGTAACTTTTATATTTTATATCTAAGCTAATTTACCAATATTTATAATTCATCCACTACAGTTCGTGCAACTGACGAATCATTCCTTCCGGATCCTGTGCACCAAAGACAGCATTTCCAGCCACCAGCGCATCGGCTCCCGCCTCAACCAGACGGGCCCCTGTTTCCAGGTTCACGCCACCGTCTACTTCAATCAGGGCTTTCGAACCTGTCCGTTCAATCAGGGCACGCAGTTCACGAACTTTTTCTACCGAATGTTCGATAAACTTCTGCCCACCAAATCCTGGATTCACGCTCATAATAAGCACCATATACACGTCCTGAATAATATCTTGCAGAAGAGCTACAGGAGTAGCAGGATTGATCGTTACAGCAGGCTGCATCCCGGCTTCTCTGATTTGTTGAATCACCCGATGCAGATGTGGACAAGCTTCATAATGCACATTCATCGTATGAGCACCCAATGCTTTTACTTCCGGAATGAATTTCTCCGGATTCACAATCATCAAATGCACATCCAACGGCTTCTTACTTAACTTCGCTACATATTTCAGTACCGGAAAGCCAAATGAAATATTCGGAACAAATACTCCGTCCATAATATCAATATGTACCCACTCCGCTTCACTGCGGTTTACCATTTCAATATCCTTTGCCAAATATCCAAAATCGGCAGAAAGAATAGAAGGAGCGATAATCGGTTTCATAATTCTTTTATTTTAGGTTCTAATTGTCTCGTGTTCGGGACGGTTTTTATTCTATCTTATTGTCAGATCACTTCATCTTACACCCATCTTCCAGGTGATAACCACGAAGTAACTCATCGATTTTCAGTCGTTTCTTACCGGGTAGTTGTAAAGAAAGAATAGACACAAATCCACCCGGTACAGATACCTTTATATACTTCTTCCCATCAGTTTCGATGGATCCTACCTTACAAAAACGTCCACGTGAGTTACGACAACGTTTATCATTCTTCTTTACAATCTTTTCCACTTCGAAGATTTTTACTACTACAGATTCTTTTTCGGAAGCAATCAGTTCACTCCAGGCAGCGGGGTAAGGTGATAGTCCACGGATAAAATCGTAGATCTTCTTCACCGGCTGGTTCCAGTCAATCCGGCAAGTTTCTTTAAATATCTTCGGAGCAGGACGGAGTTCACCGACAACTGCCATTTCTTCTTGAGGAATTGGTTTGACCGTTCCATTCAGTATAGCATCTACTGTTTCAAGAACCAGTTTTCCTCCCAACATCATCAATTTATCATGTACCACTTCTACATTATCCGTATCTGCAATAGGCACACGTACCTGTTGAATGACCTCTCCGGTATCTATCTCATGCTTCAAAAAGAAAGTCGTAATCCCGGTTTCCGTATCACCGTTGATAACCGCCCAGTTGATAGGAGCAGCTCCACGGTATTGAGGAAGTAAAGAAGCATGAAGATTAAATGTACCCAGTCGCGGCATATTCCATACCACTTCCGGCAACATACGAAAAGCAACTACAATCTGCAAATCGGCTTTCCATTCACGCAACGCTTCCACAAAAGCTTCATCTTTCAACTTTTCCGGTTGAAGCAACGGTAAATTCTGTTCGAGCGCATATTGTTTGACAGGAGAATATTGAATCTTATGTCCGCGTCCGGCAGGTTTATCGGGCATCGTAATCACACCCACTACATTATAACCGCCTTCTACCAATTGACGCAGGGCCTCTACCGCAAAATCGGGAGTCCCCATATATACTATTCTTAAGTCCTCTTTCTTCATAATTGTCTTATAATCTACATAGAAACCTGTTATCTGCATAGAAACCTGGGTCCGGCACCTTGCCGGTTAGTCTTCAGAAAAATGTACCAGCACTTGCCGATACGAATTAAATATCTTTGATTTAGAGACAAATCCCTGATAGCGACCTTCCTCATCTACAACCGGAAGATTCCAGGCTTTCGTATCGTCAAATGTTTGCATAACCTGCTCCATTCCATCCGTATCGAAGATTTTGGCAGGAGCAGATATCATCAATTTATTAACAGTGAAACGATGATAAAGTTCTTGCCGGAACATGATGTTGCGAATATCGTCGAGCAATACAATTCCCAACAATTCACCCGTTTTCTTATCTGTCACCGGAAAGACATTTCGATGAGAAGCTGCAATTGCTTTCACCAGTTCGCCCAAGTCCATTTCCGGGTGTACGACAACGAAATCTTTCTCCACCACGTTTTCCATTTTCATCAGCGTCAACACAGCTTTATCCTTGTGATGTGTCAGCAATTGTCCCTTCTTAGCCAAACGCATCGAATAGATACTATGAGGTTCAAAAGCAATAATTGTCAGATATGAACTTACAGATACGATCATCAACGGAAGAAATAAATCATATCCACCTGTCAGTTCAGCTATCAGGAACACCCCTGTCAATGGAGCATGCATGACACCACTCATTACTCCCGCCATTCCCATCAATGCGAAATTCTTCTCCGGCAAATAAGCGGAGAAAGCAAAGTCATTGCTAAAATGAGAGAAAACAAAACCGGCAATACATCCCAAATAAAGCGAAGGAGCAAAGATACCACCACAACCACCGCCACCGTTTGTTGCACTGGAAGCAAATACTTTCAATAAGATAATCAGCATCAGATAAACCAGCAACAAATTGCCATAGCCATAAAACATAGAGTTGTTCATGACCGTATCCCACTCTTCGGCAGACGTTCCATTCAATAAAAGATTAATCGTATCATATCCTTCACCATAAAGAGGCGGGAAAAGGAAAATCAATACACTCAACATCACACCACCAAAAGCCAGTTTCTTGTAAGGGTTATTGAGTTTGCCAAATACACCTTCTACCGAATTCATGGCACGTGTGAAGTACAACGAAATCAGTCCGCAAAAAATTCCCAGCAAGATAACGAAAGGAATACGCTCCAGTTCGAATGCCTGATCGAGGTGGAACTTAAACATAGCCTCCGTACCAGTGACTATGTACGAAACAGTTGCAGCTGTCACGGCAGAAATCAGCAGGGGAAGCAAAGAAGACATGGTTAAGTCAATCATCAGCACTTCCAAGGTAAATACCAGTCCCGCAATCGGAGCTTTAAAAATACCGGCAATGGCACCTGCCGCACCACAACCTACGAGCAGCATCAACGTGCGATGCTCCATCTTAAACACGCTCCCGAGATTGGAACCGATTGCCGAACCTGTCAGTACAATTGGTGCCTCTGCTCCGACCGATCCACCAAATCCGATGGTTATGGCACTGGCGATAGTAGACGACCAGATATTGTGTCGCTTGATACGTCCCTGCCTACGGGAGATGGCATATAAAATCTTGGTGACCCCATGACTGATGTCATCCTTTACAATATTACGCACAAACCAACCTGCAAGGAAAATACCGACTACCGGATATACCAAATACAGGTAGTTAGCTTCTGTTGCATTGAAATTATTAGTCAGGAAATTCTGTATCTGATGGATAAAGAATTTCAATATTAACGCAGCAAACGCAGTGAAGATTCCGACCAGGAAACTTAATATCAGGATAAATTGCTTCTCCTTTATGTTCGCTTCCCGCCATTTGATACAACGCTGCAATAAACTAAGTTTTTCTCCTTTCATTTATTCGCGAATTATCTTTATCACTCCACCTTTTTCCAACTTAATAATACTTGAGGGTTTCGGCTTATTCATATCATCCTGGCGAAAGCCAACTATATAATCTACCGCCGATTTGATCTCATCACTAATTTCACTAAAATTAGCAGCACCCGGCTGCCCGCTGACATTAGCCGAAGTAGAAACAATTGCTTTACGGAACTGCTGACAGAGTCTTCTGGAAAAATCTTCATTCGTCACACGAATCCCTACACTGCCATCTTCGGCCAGCAGATTAGGTGCTAAATTTCGTGCTCCGGAATAAATAATCGTCAACGGCTTGTCGGCAACTTCAATCAAATCCCATGCTACATCAGGTACATCCTGTACATAAAAATCCACTTTAACCGGAGAGTCCACCAACACCAACATAGCTTTGCTATCAGCACGTTTCTTAATCTCATACACCCGGCGTACAGCCTCCTCATTAGTCGCGTCACAGCCTATACCCCATACGGTATCAGTGGGATAAAGGATCACTCCTCCTTCATTCATCACCTGACAGGCTTTTTTAATATCTTCTATCATTTCTTGATTAATTTCCGTTAAGAACAAGACGCAAAAATAACACATTTATTCCATTTAGTGAAATCTATCCTGACGTTTTTAAATCACCCTTTAAAATCAACTATTAGCAGACAATAATTTAACTATTACATTATTACAAGCGTGTTTCCCTAACAGGACAAACATCCCAAAACTTCGTTTTAAACGATTATTAACGAAAATCTTCCTTATCTCCGAAAGCAGAATCATTAGAAATCTCTATCTTTGCCTCAATTTCAAGCAAGAAAGCAAAAGTGCTATTTTTGTGTCGAATTTAAAACGTTTAAGAGAAAACAATGGAAGAAATCGTATTTCATCACACATTACCTATCCAATTGCGATTCAATGATGTAGACAAATTTGGTCACGTCAACAACACAGTTTACTTCTCCTTTTACGACTTAGGAAAGACTGAATACTTCGCTTCAGTATGCCCCGGAGTAGATTGGGAAAAGATCGGGATTGTCGTTGTCCACATCGAAGCGGATTTCGTCAAACAGATATTCGCATCCGATCATATCGCCGTACAGACTGCTGTTTCTAAGATAGGCACCAAAAGCTTTCACCTGATCCAGCGGGTTATCGACACAGAAACGAATGAAGTAAAATGTATCTGCAAGTCTGTTATGGTTACTTTCGATCTTGAAAGACATGAATCCATGCCACTGACAGAAGAATGGATAGAGGCGATCTGCAAATATGAAGAACGGGACTTGCAAAAAGCATAGATAGTTTTTTTTTGAAAAAGCCCCCTCACGAATGAGAAACAAAACAAGCAAAACCAATTCTCCGGAAAAAGTTTTATTCTGATTCATGTCCGCTATATAACAGAAATTGCCTATTTTTGTACCTTAATTAATAAGGCATAAAATATCTAGTACAGAAAATGATAGCTGACAAAAGTATAAATTTAGATACCCTTTATAAAGTATTGTTTGATAATGAGAAGCTGGAACTCTCTAAAGAATGCATCCGAAAAGTAGAGGAAAGCTTCGATTTCCTACAATCTTTTTCCAGCGATAAGATTATTTATGGTATCAATACGGGGTTCGGCCCAATGGCACAATACCGGATAGAAGATCAGTCACTGATCGAGCTTCAGTACAATATCATTCGAAGCCATTCCACCGGTGCCGGCAAACCACTTCCCGAACTTTATGTAAAAGCAGCTATGATTGCCCGCCTGTACACTTTTCTACAGGGGAAATCAGGAGTACACATGGAGCTGGTATCTCTTCTCTGTGAATTTATCAACCGTGGAATTTATCCGTTCATACCCGAACATGGAAGTGTAGGTGCCAGCGGCGATCTCGTGCAACTGGCCCATATTGCCCTGACATTAATAGGAGAAGGGGAAGTTTTTTATCAGGGGAAATTGCGTGATGCCGCTACTGTGCTTGAGGAAAACGGTCTGCAACCTTTTTCAATGCGCATCCGCGAAGGATTATCCGTCACAAACGGTACTTCTGTGATGACAGGAATCGGTATCGTCAATCTGATTTATGCCAAAAAGCTGCTCCGTTGGTCGGTAGCCGCTTCTGTCATGATGAATGAGATTGCCGCCTCTTATGATGATTTCATGGCACAGGCATTAAACGAGGCCAAGCATCACAAAGGGCAACAAGAGATAGCCGCTATGATGAGAGAATGGGTCGCGGGCAGCAAATGTGTACTTCAAAGAGAGAATGAGCTATACAACCAAGTGCACAAAGAAAAAATCTTCGAGCACAAAGTACAGCCCTATTATTCCTTGCGATGTGTTCCGCAAATCCTCGGTCCCATCTATGATGAGCTGAAGAATGCGGAAGAAGTATTGATTAACGAAATAAATTCCGCCTGCGACAATCCGATTGTCGATCCGGACACACAAAATATTTATCATGGCGGTAACTTCCACGGAGATTACATCTCTTTCGAAATGGATAAACTGAAAATCGCCGTAACCAAACTGACCATGCTTTGCGAAAGACAGATCAATTATCTGTTCCACGACCGTATCAATGGCATCCTGCCTCCTTTTGTAAACTTGGGAGTGCTTGGATTGAACTACGGTTTGCAGGCTTCGCAATTCACAGCAACGTCCACTACCGCCGAATGTCAGACATTGTCGAATCCGATGTATGTGCACAGTATTCCTAACAACAACGATAATCAGGATATTGTCAGCATGGGAACCAACTCGGCTCTATTAGCAAAAACAGTCATAGAGAATTCTTATCAGGTGATGGCTATTCAATTTATGGGAATGGCACAAGCCATCGACTACCTGAAAATACAGGATCGTCTAAGTCCCAAAAGCCGGCAGGTGTATGAAGAGATACGTAGCTTCTTCCCTGTATTTACCAATGACACACCTAAATATAAAGAGATAGAAAGAATGATGAACTATCTCAAAAAAGAAAATAAATAAAATGAAATACGCATTAGTAACCGGAGGAAGTCGAGGTATCGGCCGTGCTGTCAGTTGCAAACTGGCGGAAATGGGCTACTTTATACTGATTAATTATCAGAGTAACGACGCAGAAGCGGAAAAAACGTTGCAGTTAGTGCAGGAAAAAGGAAGTAACGGAGAAATCATGAAGTTCGATGTGACAGACCCTGCCGCTATTGCCCTTGCCTTGAACAACTGGGCGTCACAACATCCTGACGAATACATCGAAGTACTGATCAACAATGCGGGCATCCGTAAAGACAACCTGATGCTCTGGATGACAGGAGAAGAATGGAACAAAGTGCTCGATATCAGTCTGAACGGATTCTTTTATGTGACACAGCCTTTATTGAAGAATATGCTGGTCAAGCGTTATGGACGTATTGTCAATATCGTATCCTTGTCAGGTATTCAGGGAATGCCCGGACAAGCTAACTATTCCGCAGCCAAAGGTGGCGTAATAGCCGCTACCAAAGCACTGGCACAAGAAGTCGCCAAGAAAAAGGTAACAGTCAACGCAGTAGCTCCGGGATTTATCCGCACGGATATGACGGAAGGGATTGATGAGAACGAATGGAAAAAACACATTCCTGCAGGACGTTTCGGTACTGCGGAAGAGGTTGCCGATCTCGTCGGTTTTCTGGCATCTCCGGCCTCATCCTATATCACAGGAGAGGTGATTTCCATCAACGGAGGACTATATACTTAAAACAAAAGCATAGAATAGACAAAATAATGAAAAGAGTTGTTATCACGGGAATGGGGATTTACTCTTGCATCGGCAAGAACCTGGATGAAGTAAAAGACTCACTATACAATGGGAAATCGGGGATTGGCATAGATCCGGTACGGAAAGAGCTGGGCTATTTTTCTGCATTAACAGGCATATTGGAACGTCCCGACTTGAAGAAACTATTAGATCGTCGTAAACGTCTCTGCCTGCCGGAACAGGGAGAATATGCTTATCTCGCCACTTTGGAGGCTTTCCGCAACGCCGGTATTGACGAGGCTTTTCTCGAAGCTAATGAAGTGGGTATCTTGTATGGCAATGATAGTAGTGCCGCCCCTGTTATCAATGCAGTGGACATCATTCGTGAAAAGAAAAACACAGCGTTGGTAGGTTCCGGTTCTATTTTCCAGTCGATGAATTCTACCGTGACAATGAACCTGTCGGTTATCTTCAAGCTTAGAGGGGTTAACTTCACCATTGCCGGAGCCTGCGCAAGTGGTTCTCATGCTATTGGCATGGGTTATCTGCTCATTAAATCAGGATTGCAGGATTGCATTCTTTGCGGTGGCGCACAAGAAGTAAATCCTTATGCGGTCGGCAGTTTCGACGGGCTAAGCGCATTTTCCACCCAGGAAGCAGAGCCCGAGAAAGCCTCCAAACCTTTTGATAAACGACGTGACGGACTGATTCCGAGTGGAGGAGCCGCCAGTTTGGTATTAGAGAGCTATGAATCGGCAGTAAAAAGAGGAGCTCCCATTTTGGCCGAAGTTATCGGTTACGGTTTCTCTTCCAATGGAGATCATATCTCCGTACCGAATGTGGACGGTCCGAAACGTTCTCTTCAGATGGCCATCAAAGATGCGGGTATTGCACTCGAACAAATCAGTTATATCAACGCACACGCCACTTCCACTCCGGTAGGCGACCTGAACGAAGCGAAAGCCATTGCGGAAGTATTTGAAGGACATCACCCGTATGTCACTTCCACGAAGTCCATGACCGGACATGAAATGTGGATGGCAGGTGCCAGTGAAGTGATTTACTCCACCCTCATGATGAATAACGGTTTCATCGCCCCCAACCTCAATTTCGAGGAACCGGACGAGGCCTCCGCACAGTTGAATATACCTACCCAACGGGTAAATCTGGAATTTGACACGTTCCTTTCCAACTCGTTTGGATTCGGAGGCACCAATTCCACCCTGATTATACGCCAAATCAAAGAATAAATTACTAAAGAAAACAGATATATGACAAACGAAGAAATCATCGAGAAAATAAGAACAACTCTGGCAGAAGAGTTTGAAGTAGACATCGACGTCATCCAGCCGGATGCGCCGTTAATGGAAACTCTTGAACTGGACAGTCTGGACTTGGTCGACATGGTGGTACTGGTAGAAAAGAATTTCGGTTTCAATGTAACCGGACAAGACTTTGCAGGTATCAAAACCTTCCAGGACTTCTACGATCTCGTTATCACCCGTATGCAGGAAGCCAAGTAAATATGTCGACGTGGAAAGGCAAAACCCGGGGAGGAACGTTCGGATACTTATTCTTTATTTACCTGATTAAGTATCTGGGCATCACTGCCGCTTATCTTTTTCTAAGCCTGGTAGTGCTCTACTTCATACCGTTTGCTCCGAAAGCAACCAAAAGCACCTGGTTTTATGCCCGTCACATTCTGAAATACAATAGGATACGTTCTTTGAAAATGTTACTACTCAACTATTACCGATTAGGCCAAATCCTGATTGACAAGGTAGCCATCGGTAATGGAAAAGTAAATCAATATCAGTTCAAATTCGAGCGGTATCCGGAGTTTCTGCAACTGCTGAACAGTGAACAGGGAGTGATTATGATTGGCGCCCATGTGGGAAACTGGGAAATAGGCGTTCCTTTCTTTGATGATTACGGAAAGAAAATCAATATAGTGATGTACGATGCCGAACATCGTAGAATCAAAGAGATCCTGGAGAAAAACGGTCAGGACAAGGAATTTAAGATTATCCCTGTCAATGAAGACAACCTGACACACGTTTTCCGCATAACCGAGGCGATCAACCAAAAAGAATATGTATGTTTCCAAGGCGACCGTTATCTGAACAAAGAGAAACTTCTGCCAGGAATTTTACTGGGACAGAAAGCTCCTTTTCCTGCCGGTCCTTTTCTGCTGGCTTCGCGAATGAAAGTTCCGGTGGTATTCTACTTTGCTATGAGGGAACCGGGAAGAACTTACCGTTTTCATTTTATAATAGCGGAACCGGTAGTACGAACAAAAGAAAAGAAAGCGGAGATGGCTCTGCTCGAACAATATACTGTTGCTTTGGAACAGATACTAAAACGCTATCCGGAACAATGGTTCAATTATTATCCATTCTGGGAACCTGCCGGAAAGCAGTCACCGGATTTAAAAGAGAAACAAAAAGATGCAACAGAATAAATATGACAAGGAGCCGTTGACAGCGGTAGAGGCACAACGCCTGGCACAAGAAATAGCTTTTGGGCCTATTGTTTTTCAGGTATCACGCCTTATGCTTAAATTCGGTATTTTCCAGTTATTGGCCGACGAGCGCAAAGGTATGACGCAAGAAGAAATCAGCAAAGCTTGTGGGCTGTCCTCTTATGGCGCACAAGTATTGTTGGAGGCATCATTGACTATTGGCACCGTATTGTTGCGTGAAGGGCGATACTGCCTTGCGAAAGCCGGCTGGTTTCTGCTCAATGACAAAATGGTACGTGTCAATATGGATTTCAACCATGATGTCAACTATCAGGGAATGTTTCATCTGGAAGAAGCCATCACCAACGGACGTCCTGAAGGACTGAAAGTATTCGGTGAATGGAGTACTATCTATGAAGGGTTGTCAAGTCTGCCTTCACAGGTACAAAAGAGCTGGTTCGGTTTCGATCATTATTACTCGGATTGTTCGTTCGATGAAGCACTGGCAATTGTCTTCGCCCGTCATCCCAAGACTTTATTGGATGTGGGAGGCAATACCGGCCGTTGGGCGACCAAATGCGTAAGCTACGACGACACAGTGGAAGTAACCATCATGGACCTTCCGCAACAATTGGAGATGATGCGTCAACAAACCAAAGAGCTGCCCGGAGCTACACGTATCCACGGTCATGGTGCCAATCTGCTTGATCCGGAAGTGCCTTTCCCGACAGGGTTCGATGCTATTTGGATGAGCCAGTTCCTCGATTGTTTCTCGGAAGAAGAAGTTACCAGCATATTGACCCGTGCAGCCCGTTCCATGAGCCGGGAGAGCCGCCTGTATATTATGGAGACTTTCTGGAACCGGCAGAAATTTGATACAGCCGCTTATTGCCTGACACAAATCAGTCTCTATTTTACAGCGATGGCAAACGGAAACAGCAAGATGTATCATTCGGATGATATGCAACGATGCATCGAAGCAGCAGGATTGGAAATCGAAGAGATACATGACCATTTAGGAATGGGACACAGCATCGTACAATGCAGATTGAAATGAACAGAGAAGCCGTCATACAAGGAGAAGGAATACTCAACCTGATTCCACAGCGTCCGCCAATCGTTATGGTGGACAGTTTCTTCGGATTTGAAGAAAACCGTTCATATTCCGGACTGACTGTCACTACCGACAATTTATTTTGTGAGGCAGGCAGACTGCAAGAGCCGGGAATTATCGAGCATATCGCACAATCAGCGGCTGCACGTATCGGGGTTATTTATACCCGGCAGGGTGAAAAAGTTCCGTTAGGTTTTATCGGTTCGGTAGACAAACTTAAAATCTACAACTTGCCGGAAGCCGGAATGAAATTATTTACAGAGATTACCATCGTACAAGAGGTATTCGATATTACGCTAATTTCGGCACAAGTGAAAACGGAAGAAGAGCTGATTGCTGAATGTAAGATGAAAATATTTATCAAAAAAGAATGAAACGGAAAACAAATCAACAGATTGCAGCTTTGACTAACCGGACTACTTTCAGAGTACGGTTCAGCGAAATTGACTCCATGCAAATTGTATGGCATGGCGAGTACGTGCGCTACTTTGAAGATGGGCGGGAAGCTTTCGGCAAACAGTATGGTTTGGATTATATGAGCATTTACCGGGAAGGCTACATGGTTCCCATCGTAGATTTAACCTGTCAGTTCAAGCAATCATTGTCCTTTGGTGAAGAAGCAATTATCGAAACACGCTATATTGCCTGTGAGGCAGCCAAGATCAAATTCGAATACGTTATCTACCGGGCTACCGACCAGAGTGTAGTGGCCACCGGAAGCACCATACAAGTGTTCCTGAACCTGAATAAAGAACTGGAGCTTATCAATCCTCCGTTTTATCTGGAATGGAAAAAGAAATGGAATATCCTTTAAATATATACATCACAGCCCATACGCTGATTAGTTCGTTAGGTTTCGGTATTTCGGAAAACAAAAAAGCAATCCATGACTATCGAAGCGGGATTCGTATGCAGGAAGCCGGACGGATTTCTGACAGTCCGATTCTGGCAGGGATGATTGATTCTGTCGAGTTGGAAAAGAGAGCTAAAAAACAATTAGAAAAGCGGGCAAAGGAGCTGGATATTTCCTCTTATACCCGGTTAGAGCAACTGTTTATATTGACTATTCAGGAAGTGATTTCCCAATCGGGAGTGAATCTGCAAGAGTCGGACTGTGCTTTGTTGCTCTCTACTACGAAGGGAAATATTGATTTATTGAGCGATCAAGAAAAAAGAACTAATTCGGACAAGCCAAGCGATTCTGTACAATCAACAATTGATAATCCTTCCTTTTTACAGGAATTATCAGCCGATAGTCCGGCTTTTCTTTGGAAAATGGCAGAACGAATCGGGCATTTTTTTGAGGCAGCCAATCAGGTAGAAGTTATCTCCAACGCCTGTATATCTGGAGTCTCGGCACTGGTTGTTGCCAAGAGATGGATAGAATCAGGGCGTTACAAACGGGTGATTGTCGCCGGTGGAGATATTCTTTCCCATTTTATTACCAGCGGTTTCCTGTCTTTCCGGTCAGTCAGTGCACACCGATGCCGGCCATACGATATACAACGGGATGGATTAAGTCTAGGCGAAGCCTGTGGAGCTGTGCTTTTAGAAACTCAAGGAAACGCAAATCATATTATTCTATCCGGAGGAGCGATCAGCAATGATGCCAACCATATATCCGGTCCTTCCCGGACAGGAGACGGACTGGCGCTGGCTATCAATCAGGCAATGGAAGAAGCCGGAACACTTCCCGAAGATATCAGCTTTATCAATGCACACGGAACAGCTACGGTTTATAATGACGAAATGGAATCCAAAGCCATACATTTGGCAGGATTGTCAGCAGTTCCGGTGAATAGTCTTAAGCCTTATTTCGGGCATACATTAGGAGCTTCAGGCATTATCGAAACCATACTTTGCATAGAGCAACTAAAAGAAGGAATATACTACGGAACTTTAGGATATGAGACACTGGGTGTTCCCATGCCTATCACCGTTTATGGTACTCATCAGCCGATGCCGATGAAATGCTGTATCAAAACCGCTTCCGGTTTCGGAGGCTGTAATGCCGCACTGGTATTATCTCTCCCAGATGCTCATTTGAAACAGAAAACCGATTCTCCGACATTTTGCAAAGCTGTCGTGGAATCAGCCAATACAGTCACGATCAAACCGGGAGTGGTAGAAAACCAAGGAACAGCTATATTCAATTCTTCGGAGACTGACTTTGCGCCGTTTATCCGGGAAGCATACAAGCATCTGGGAGAAAACAATATGAAGTTCTACAAGATGGATAATCTTTGTAAGCTGGGATATGTAGCTGCCGGATATTTATTGAAAGATACCAGCTACCAGCCGAAAGAGATCGGAATCATTCTTGCCAATGCTTCCGCCTCTTTAGATACGGACTGCAAACATCAAGCTATCATCAATAAAGAAGGAGACAAAGCCGCCAGTCCTGCCGTGTTTGTCTACACTCTCCCCAATGTAGTATTGGGAGAAATCTGTATTCGACACAAAATTCAGGGAGAGAATACATTCTTTGTCTGTCAGCAATCCGACGTTGCTTCCTTAGAGGATTACGCAAGAATTGTGATGGCGAAAGGTAAGTTACGCACATGCATCATAGGCTGGTGCGAACTACTGGACGGACATTACCAAGCAGAATTTAAACAACTTAATAATATATCAACGAATTATGGATAATTTAGATCAAACCAAAAGAGAACTGATGGACGAAGTGAAAGGTAAACTAATCGAAGAGTTGAACCTTGAAGAAATCACTCCGGAAGATATTGACGATGAAGCCCCTCTGTTTGGCGACGAAGGTCTTGGCCTTGACTCCATTGACGCACTCGAAATCATCCTGATTTTAGAACGCGAATATGGTATTAAAATAGAGAATCCCAGTGAAGGCAAACAAATCTTCTACTCGGTATGTACACTGACTGACTACATCATTGCTAATCGGAAAGCTTAACTTATGAAGATTTACGTCACCGGATTGGGAGTTGTTTCGGGCATCGGCATCGGAGTTTCCGAAAATATAGAGGCACTACAACAAGGAAAGCATGGTATCGGAAAAGTAACTCTTTTCCCGACTGCTCTCGATGTACCCGTATCTGAAGTGAAACGTAGCAATGAAGAACTTAAACAACTATTATCTTTACCTCCGCAGCGTACAGTATCACGCACAGCATTGCTAGGCATGATAGCCGCCAAAGAAGCGATGGAAGATGCAGGACTAAACTTACATATATCATCCAATCAGCCAAAAAATCAATTACCGAATCAGTCAGTAACCTCGCAAAAAGACCAGCAACCGTTACGTATTGGTTTTATTTCCGCCACTTCTGTCGGCGGTATGGATTTAAGCGAGCGTTTCTATGAATCTTTCAAGAAAAACCCGAAACAGGGACGATTGCGGGAAGTGATTTCACACGACTGCGGAGCCAGCACAGAATTAATAGCTTCGTATTTAGGTATCAATGATTTTATAACCACCATCAGTACAGCCTGTTCATCGGCAGCCAATGCTATTATGTTGGGAGCGAGACTGATTAAACATGGGCAACTGGATGCTGTTATCGTCGGAGGTACGGATGCACTTTGCCGATTTACGCTCAATGGGTTCAACTCTCTCATGATTTTGGACAAAATACATTGTCGTCCTTTTGACCGTTCGCGTACCGGATTAAATTTGGGAGAAGGCGCAGGTTATTTAGTGCTTCAATCAGAAAGTTCACTCCAAAGAGTTCCTTACTGTGAACTAAGCGGTTATGCTAATACAAATGAAGCTTATCATCAAACAGGAAGTTCTCCCGAAGGAGATGGCGCCTTTCTATCAATGAGCGAAGCCATCGTTTCCAGTGGCATTTCTCCTGAAGATATTGATTATATCAACGTACATGGGACAGGTACTCCCGGTAATGACGCATCGGAAGGTATGGCATTGCGAAGAATCTTCGGAGAACATGTTCCACCGTTTAGTTCAGTAAAAGCTTTTATCGGACACACTTTAGGAGCTTCCGAAGGAATTGAAGCTGTTTATTCCGTTCTTTCCATAGATAAAGGCATGATTTATCCGAATCTAAATTTCACGGAGCCTATGCCGGAAACAGAACTGTTGTCAGAAACAGGAGTAAAATCAGAAACAGGATTGATACCGGAAACGTCTTTCCAGGAAGGAGTGCCAATCCGCCATGTATTATCCAATTCTTTCGGCTTCGGAGGAAACGACTCGTCGCTCCTCTTTTCCGCAACGAATTTTCCCAAACGAACGAACCTTTAAGTTTTTGAGCCTATGCAGCCAGTTTATATTCAACGCATCGCTTCTATCCATCCACAAGGAAATCATTCACAAGAAAATAATCCGAAAGTAAATGATTCGCCCGATGTTTCAGCAAACCGTCCTTTTCTTCAGGCTTGTGAACCCGATTATAAGGATATTATTGCCAATGCAACTTTGCGCAGGCGCATGAGCCGTATTGTGAAAATGGGAGTGGCTTGCGGATTGGAATGTATGGGCGAACTATCTCCCGAGAAGATAGGGGGAATTATCACAGCCACAGGGCTGGGCTGCCTGGTTGATACGGAAAAGTTTCTGAACAACCTGTTAAATAATGAAGAGCGGATGCTGAATCCTACTCCTTTTATTCAGTCGACATTCAATACAATTGGTGCACAAATAGCACTGATTCATCAAATACATGCCTATAACATGACTTACGTTCACCGGGGACTAAGTTTTGAAAGCGCTTTGCTGGATGCCATGATGAAAATAGAAGAAGGAAACGAGAATATACTGGTGGGAGCCATGGACGAAATGACAGAAACCAGTTACATCATTCAGCAACGCTTGGGACTGCTGAAAGGAATAGAAGCCGGAGAAGGTGCTCAATTCTTCCTATTAAGCCGGGAAGCCGGAGAGCATCCGTTAGCAGAAATACGAGGACTTGAAACTTTCACGGGACAACATACGACAGAAGAAATCAGTTCCCGAATTATTCGTTTTTTACAACGAAACGGATTAGAGTGTCAGGATATTCAATGGTTAGTTACCGGAAAGAACAAAAATGAGAAGAGTATCATGAATGAAAGCAACTCTATCTATGAAGAGCTTGAAACCAACCTTTTCCCGGAAAGTATTCATCTTAGTTTTAAGGACGAATGTGGAGAATATCCTACCGCCTCATCGTATGCAGTATGGAAAGCAGTAAAAGCATCAATAAACTGCACTACCCCTACCAATATATTGATTTATAATCATCACCACTCCATCAATCACTCATTGATTCTAATTCGGAAAAGCGTATGATGATTGTTTGCCTCCTTCTATGTTTATTCTTGATACTGTCCTTTCTCGTTTATGCTTCCTATAGCATTCAGTCGGGAATTTATCTACGATCGTTTTGCAAAAAACGTACTACGGAAAAAGTTGTCGCCCTGACTTTTGACGACGGTCCCGATCCCATTCAAACGCCCAAAGTATTGAAGGTACTAAAAGAATATCAGGCAACTGCCTGTTTTTTCTGTATCGGACACAAGATAAAAGGAAATGAAGCCTTATTGAAAAGTATGGTAACAGAAGGTCATCTAATTGGGAATCATTCATATAGCCATTCCGGTTTATTTCCGCTATATGGACTCTCTAAAATGAAAAAAGACCTGCAAACTTGTCAGTGTGAACTAGAACGAGTAACTTCGCAGCCGGTTACTTTGTTTCGTCCGCCATTCGGTGTCACTAATCCTACGATTGCGAAAGCTGTCCGACAGTTAGGATACACCTCAATAGGATGGAGCATCCGTACATTAGATACGCAACAGTCAGCTCCGGACAAAATACTTGCCAGGATTCGGAAACGTCTTAAACCGGGAGCCATCATTCTGTTGCACGACCGGATGCCCGGCAGCGACCAGATAGTAAAACAAATACTGGATTTGCTGAAAGAACAAGGATATACCGTTGTCCGTCCGGATAAACTATTGGCATAAAATAAAAATGTATGAGAACTTTATTACTATACTTATCGCTTTTCTTCTTGTCTATCGTCACCGTCCATGCGCAGAGCATGAAAAAGATGGTGCAAAAGACCGAATTTGAAAACCGTCTGGCAAAGGAGGCACAAACCGTAGAGTCCATCGAAAGCGATTTTACCCAAGTGAAATATCTCGATGTATTCGACGAAAAGGTTACTTCCAAAGGGAAGTTCTACTACCAAAAAAGCAATAAAATCTGTATGGAATACTTCCGCCCGATGGATTATCTCATCGTGATAAACGGCAGTAAGCTCAAAATCGTATCGGATGGCAAAAAAAGTATTATGAACCTAAGTTCGAACAAAATGATGGCACAGATGCAGGATATGCTAACTGCGTGTATGATAGGCGACCTGTCTAAGATGTCATCCAACTACCAGCTAGAATATTTTGAAGACGCACGATATTATTTGGTTAAAATAAAGCCGACTAACAAAGCAGTACAAGCCTATATTGCCGGTATCGAAATTTATTTGGACAAGAAAGATATGTCGGTGCACAAACTCCGCCTGTCCGAAACAGCTACAAACTACACAGAATACGAATTCTATAATAAAAAGTTCAACTCTCTGAAGAATGAGACGAAGTTTGCGATTCGTTAGCCTGACGGTTCTGTTATTCTTGGGAATACAGGTTCAAACGTCCTGCTCTCCACGAATAAGCGGGGAAGGCAGTACTGTGCCTCCTGTTATCGAACTGACACAAGGGGAAGAATCACAAAAATACAATATCCAACTGGATTTCATGAAACATCACATGAGTGGTATGCTGATAGTACGCCGTATGCCTGATAACGAAATCCGGATCGTGGCGTCTACCTACTTCGGGTTAAGCCTTTTCGATTTTTCTCTGCATGACGATCAATTTAATGTCAACAGCTGCATTGAACCCATGAAAAAAGAAAAGGTATTGAAACTGTTAGAGATGGATTTCAGGCGTTTGTTCTTAAATGGAAAAGACGTCCGTGTGAAAGCCACCAAAGACAATGCTACCCAAAAAAGAACCAGTGGAAAAGGCTTTGGAAAATCAGTGGTCTACATTACCGACGACACTCCGGGTGATCCGGCACAAATAAAAATCAAACATCCGTGGATACGGTTAACGATCCGTCTGGATAAACTATCTAAAGAAATTTAATATATGCTACTTGATAACTTCTATACTATCCTTTCCTCCGAGTCATCGGATTCAACCACCTGGACTATTCAGATAGAGTTGAATCCTGACCACACTGTTTATCAGGGACATTTTCCTGAACATCCGGTAGTTCCCGGAGTTTGTCTATTGCAACTTATCAAGGAATGTGCAGAAAATATTCGTCAGCAAAAGTTGCAAATAACACAAGTATCTTCCTGCAAATTTCTTTCGGCTATCAATCCTATAGAAACGCCTCGGATAGCAATCGTACTGAGTCTCAAAGAGACAGAAGAAGGCAAACTCCAGTTACAGGCGGAAGGTACTGTAAAGGAAAAGACTGTAAATAAAAGCATTGTGAAAGAGGATATTGCAAAAGAAGAAATTGTAAAGGAGAACACAGGAAAAGAAAGCATTATAAAGGAAGAAAATATAAAAGACGAATGTTTCATTAAACTAAAAGCTGCACTTACCCCAAAAGCATGAAGGAGCAAATAAGTACAGCCTATTGGCACGAAAAGTTGAAACAATTAGGGATCATCGTCATCATCCCGAGTTACAACAATGGCAAGACACTGGCAGAAGTCATAGCAAGTGTACGTTTTTATGCACCGGAAATCCTTGTTGTCAATGACGGTTCAACGGATGAAACACCTGAAATACTGAATCAGGAAGCTAATCTTCACATCATCACCCACCCTGTCAATCAAGGAAAAGGGGTAGCTTTGAAACATGGACTATCTTTCGCAAAGAAGCAAGGATTCCGATATGCCATCACCATTGATTCCGACGGACAGCATTTCGCTTCGGACATTCCCGTATTGATTGAAGCCATAGAAAAGGAACCGGACACGTTACTGGTAGGCTCCCGTAATCTGACCTCGGACAATATGCCGGGAAAGAATACCTTTGCCAATAAGTTTTCCAACTTTTGGTTCACCCTCGAAACCGGTATCAAACTACAAGATACGCAATCCGGCTACCGCCTCTACCCTATCCAACGCATGAATGTGGACAAGTGGTATTACACTGCCAAATATGAGTTCGAACTGGAAGCACTTGTTTTTGCAGCATGGGGAGGCATTCCCGTTAAAAATATTCCGGTACACGTTTATTATCCGCCACAGGAAGAACGGGTTTCTCATTTCCGCCCGTTCCGTGATTTCACCCGTATCAGTATTCTGAATACGATACTGGTACTCGTCACTTTCCTTTGGATCGTACCACGAAACTTTTTCCGTAAACTGACCTGGAAGAATTGCAAGCAGTTTTTCTCCAACCACATCACCCACTCCCCCGAATCTAACCCGCGAATTACGGCAGCCATCATGCTCGGCGTATTTATGGGCATCGTTCCGGCATGGGGATATCAAATGCTGATTACGTTGTTTTTGGCGCATTTGTTCCGATTAAACAAAGTCATAGCTATTGTAGCAGCCAACATCAGCATCCCTCCGATGATACCATTTTTACTGTACGGAAGTTATGTAACCGGCTGTAAAGTACTGGGAGAACCCGTAAACCTGCACTTAAACGAACTTTCTTTTGAAAATGTAAAATCAGTCATAGAGCAATATTTAATAGGAAGTGTTATCTTTGCAGTCGTATGCAGCATACTGGCAGGAACCATCGCGTTCATTCTGCTCACGGCGTGTAGGAAAAAAAAGATATGACCCAGTTTTTTATCGGACTATATGATTATTTTGAGAGGCACAAGATTCTGTTCTATTTGTCACTCATCAGTTGTGTCCTGTTGATGGGGTTCTTTGCCCTGCAAGTAAGGTTCGAAGAGAACATCACACAATTCTTCCCCGACACCAAAGACTCCCAAAACACAATCAAGGTATTCGACAATCTCAAAATCAAGGATAAGATTATCATTATGCTATCCTCGGCAGATACCTGTCACCAAGTAGAACCTGATTCCCTGATAGAAGCTGCCGGACAACTGCAACAAACCCTGACTGAAAAAGCCGGAGGAACCCTGATTAAGGGAATTTTCGCACAGGTAGACCAAAGCCTCATCGGAGGAGCCACAGACTTTGTCTACGAGCATCTCCCGCTTTTCCTGACAGATACGGATTATCAACGATTCGATTCCCTATTGACAGAGAAGGGTATACAAGCTATCATGCAGAAGAACTATACCAATCTCCTCTCTCCTGCCGGAATCGCATTAAGAAGTTATATTCTCCGGGACCCGCTCGGACTGGGAAGTGAAGCCCTGAAACATTTGCAGGACTTCCAACTGGAAGCCAACTACGAGATTTATGACGAACACATCTTTTCCAAAGACGGTTCCACCTTGCTGATGTTCATTACCCCGGTATTCAGCACTGGCAGTACCGGAAAGAATGATGAACTGATAAAGATACTCGAAGAAGAACTCCAACACGTACAGGGAGAATCTCCTACCATTCGAGCCGAATATTTCGGCGGTCCCTCCGTAGGAGTCTACAACGCCCGTCAGATCAAGAAAGACACGATTCTGACTTCCTCCCTGGCACTGCTTATCATCATAGTATTTATCTCACTCGTGTTTAAACGGAAGCGATCGATACCATTGATTATTACTCCGGTACTCTTCGGAGGATTGTTCGCCCTGTTTCTGATTTTCTTTATCAAAGGAAGTATCTCGGCCATTGCTGTGGGAGCCGGTTCGGCAGTGATGGGTATTGCACTAAGCTATTCCATCCACATGTTGGCACATCAGAACCATGTTTCCACCGTGCAACAACTGATTAAAGAAATAGCCTATCCGCTTACAGTAGGTAGTTTCACTACCATCGGCGCATTTATGGGATTGATATTCACCAGTTCCGATCTGTTACGCGATTTCGGGTTGTTCGCTTCCCTGGCATTGGTGGGTACTACTCTTTTCTGCCTCATTTACCTGCCTCATTTCCTGAAAGGACAGGCAGACGTCAAACAGGGATGTATATTACGCATCATCGAGAAAATAAACGCATATTCTTACGAAAAGAATAAATGGTTGGTAGGCGGTATTCTCCTCATTACAGTTATCTGTTTGTTTACCTCACAAAAGGTCGGCTTCAACAACGACATGATGAGCCTCAACTATGAACCTCAACACCTCAAACAATCGGAAGAGAAATTAATGCAGCTCTTCGACAACGGCGAAAAGACAGTACTTTTTGTCAGCGTAGGCAAAGACATGAATCAAGCTACCGAAACTTATGCAATGACCAATCAGAAGTTATCGGCACTGAAAGATCAGGGACTGATTAAAGACTATGCTTCCGCCTCACAATTTCTGATCTCACCACAAGAGCAACAGCTACGTCTGAAAAAATGGAAAGACTACTGGACAGATGAGAAACAACAGCAAATCCGTGAACAGCTGGAAACAGCTGCCGCTGAATACCGTTTCCGCCCAGGAAGCTTCGATCCCTTTTATCAATGGCTAAACCAACCTTTCGGTGAATATCACTACACCGCACAAGAAGACGATTTATCCGGCAAGCTACTGAACGAATGGCAAACTTCTGCCGATTCCATCACCATGCTTATCAGCCAGATACGGATTAGCGACCAGAATAAGGAAACCGTGTATCAGAACTTCAGCAAAACCCAGGATGTAGTCATCTTCGACCGTTCCTACTTTGCCAATAAATGGGTATCTGCCATCAATGACGACTTTTACCTGATTCTGTATATCTCTTCTTTCCTGATATTCTTCGCATTATGGTTCTCATACGGACGTATCGAACTTACCTTGATGAGTTTTCTCCCGATGCTGGTCAGCTGGGTAATCATCTTGGGATTGATGGGAATTTTGGGGATTGAGTTCAACATCATCAACATTATCCTGTCCACCTTTATCTTTGGCATTGGAGACGATTTCAGTATCTTCATTATGGACGGGCTACAAAACAAATACCGTACAGGTCAGAAGGTACTGAATTCTCACAAAACAGCCATCTTCTTCTCTGCTTTCACCACAGTTGTCGGTATGGGAGCACTTGTTTTTGCCAAGCATCCGGCTTTGCAATCCATTTCACTGATTTCCATTCTCGGCATGATAGCAGTGGTGTTGGTAGCCTATACCATTCAGCCACTCATTTTCCGGTTCTTCATTGCAGGACCCGCTTCCAAAGGATTGCCGCCTTATACGCTTATCGGGCTGATACGGACCGTATTGCTCTTCCTGCTTTTCTTTATCGGTTGTATCTTCCTCCGTGTACTGATCGCTGTCCTTTATTTGGTGCCTGTGCGGAAAAGCAGCAAACAACGTTTGGTATGCCGACTGATACAAATCACCTGCAAAGGGATTCTGTTGTTAGCCACTGCCGTCAAAAAAGAACATATCAACAAGGCCAACGAGCGTTTCCAGCATCCGGCAATTATTATCGCCAACCACCAGTCGTTCATCGATATTCTGGTATTGCTGTCTCTTTCGTCTAAAATCCTGATGGTAACCAACCATTGGGTATGGCATTCTCCTTTCTTCGGAGCAATCATCCGCTATGTCGATTTCTATTACATAGGCGAAGGCTACGAACAATATATGGAACGGATGCGGAAAAAAGTAAAAGAGGGCTACTCCATCGCTATCTTCCCCGAAGGTACACGCACTTACAACGGAAAGATGAAGCGTTTTCACAAAGGAGCTTTCTACCTGGCAGAAACATTGCAACTGGATATTCTTCCGATCCTCCTCTACGGCAACAACAAAATCATTGCAAAGGCACAGCCTTTCAATATCCGCAAAGGAATCATCTACACGGAAATACTTCCCCGTATACCGGCAGACGACCTTTCTTTCGGAACCACCTACCAGGAACGCACCAAACGCATATCTGCCTATATGAAGGAAGGTTACGCCCGTATCTGCCGGGAAAAGAACACGACGGACAATCCTGCTTTCTACGAAGCTCTGATCCAAAACTATATATACAAAGGACCGGTCGTTGAATGGTATATCCGTATCAAGGTGAAGATGGAAAGAAACTACCGGCTGTTCAACCGTCTGATTCCCGTCCAAGGGCAAATTACAGACATCGGCTGTGGCTTCGGTCCGCTCTGTTATATGTTGTCTATGCTTTCCGAAGACCGGGATATTTTAGGAATTGATTACGATGAGGATAAAATAGCTTTGGCACAACACGGATGGTTACGCAACGAACATCTCCAGTTCAGGCACGGCAACGCATTGGAATATCCGCTACCGGAAAGCGATGTTTTTATCCTGAACGATATGCTTCACTATATGAGCTATGAACATCAACGGACTTTGCTGTTGAAATGCGCTGACCGGCTGCGTTCGCAGGGAATGATTATCATACGGGACGGAAACTCGGCAAATACGTCCAAACACAGGCTGACCCGGTTCACGGAATTACTATCCACCCGTATCTTCAATTTCAACCGGACTGCCGGAGAATTGCATTTCACTACAGAAACCCAACTGCGGAAAATAGCAGTCACTTGCGGAATGAATGTAGAAATCATTCCTAACGACAAATATACTTCAAACACTATTTATATATTCAGAAAACCAAACGAACATGAGTAAATACGATATCATCATTATCGGAAGCGGCCTTGGCGGACTGGAATGTGGAGCGATTCTTAGTAAAGAAGGATTCAATGTATGCGTCATAGAGAAAAACGCGCAATTCGGCGGATGCTTTCAAACCTACCGGCGAAAAGGACACTTATTCGATACAGGCATTCATTATGTAGGAAGTCTGGATGAAGGTCAAGTGATGAATCAGTATTTCCGCTATTTCGGCATCATGGACAAACTAAAGCTGAAACGTTTGGACGATGAGGCTTTCGATACAATCTACTATAAAGGAAAAACATACGATTATGCAATGGGGTATCCGCAATTCATCGAAACGATCTGCCGGTCCTTCCCGCACGAAAAAGAAAACCTGAAACATTATGCCGAACAGCTTCAGACTGTTGGTAACTTGATTAGCGTTGACCATCTGAAACAGGGCACACTTGCCCTGGAAGGAATGAAATACTTCTGCACCTCCGCCGCAGGACTGATTGCGGATATTACTCCGGACCCTACTTTACAAAATGTACTGGCAGGCTCGGCCTTGCTCTACGGAGGCTTGAAAGATGTCTCCACCTTCTACGAACATGCCATGATTAACCATTCCTATATCGAAGGAGCTTATCGTTTTGTGGACGGCAGTATGCAAGTCAGCCTGGAATTGATTAACGTGATCCGGGCGAATGGAGGGACAGTACTTAACAACAGCGAAGCCACCCGCATCATTGTTGAAAACGAAAAAGTACAGGGAGTCATCATCAACGGCGAAGAGCGGTTGGAAAGCGACTATGTAATTTCCAACATGCACCCTCAACGAACCCTGGAGATACTGGATAAAAACCGTAGTATCAAGAACGCCTACATATCCCGCATCCGTTCGCTCGAAAACACATACGGCATCTTCACGCTTTATCTGGTAATGAAAAAGAAGAGCACTCCGTACCAAAACCGTAACCTCTATCTGCATGGAGATCACAAAGTGTGGTATGACAAGCAGCTCTATCCGGGACGGACCACCAACTGCATGATTTCGATGCAAGCCTCTTCCGAAGACAGTCAATACGCCAGTGTTATTTCGATTCTGACACCGATGTATATGGACGAACTGTCTGCATGGAAAGACACCACTCCCGAACATCGGGGAGAAAGCTATCGGTCCTTCAAGCAGGAAAAGACGAAACAGCTGCTTCGCTTTATCCGGAGCCATGGCATTGATTTCTCCGACAACATAGAAGAGATTCACACCACCACTCCGTTGAGTTATCGCGACTATACCGGAACGGTGGACGGTTCCGCATACGGAATTATCAAAGATTATAAATGTCCGCAAATCGGTTTTGTGTCTACACGAAGCCGGTTGGGTAATCTCTTTCTCACAGGTCAAAACCTGAATGTGCACGGCGCACTGGGGGTAACGCTGACTTCCATGCTCACTTGTGCGGAATTTGTGGGACAAGAATACTTGGCTAAAAAAGTAGGAAATGCATAAGACAATCAAAAAGATATTCAAATACACAAGCTACGTTCTGCTGTCGCTCCTTGTGATATTGATAGCCGGAATCTGTTATCTCTACTTTTCAGCGGATATGCGGACACCGAAACATGAACCCAGTATCATCATGACAAAAGTGTCTCATGCAGATACTACCACCATGGTTCCGGCAGAGGTGCTCTACAACGATACGCTCGATCTCCGATATTATGACGGCAACTTCCTGCGCCACAGCGAAAGCGGATTGTGGGAGTTGTTTGTGAAAGGGGATGCCTTTCAAAGGGGAGAAGCCATCGGCAAACTGTCTTCCGATTTGCTTCTTTATCAGGAGAAAGTATTTGTCGATCAGATTCGTGAGATTGTTCCTTCAGACAGTTATCTGAAGTTCCTCCGGTTCTTCATCGTTTTATTCAACCGTCATTTGGGTGAGAACGTTCTCGAAGAATACCGCGACGAGATCTACGGAATCTCGCTATCATGCACCCATGAATACGACTTTATCGGCACTCCTTACGAACGTCAGCTGAATTACCATTCGGCACACGACCTGGGACATGCCATGCAAGATTATATGTTAGTAGGATGCAGTTCGTTTGCCACTTGGGGAACACAAAGCGCCGATTCGTCTCTACTGATCGGACGCAACTTCGATTTCTACGTGGGAGATGCCTTCGCAGAAAATAAGCAAGTGGCTTTTTATACACCGGATCAAGGTTATAAATTCGCTTCCGTAGGATGGCCCGGTATGATAGGTGTATTGTCCGGCATGAACGAAACAGGGCTAACTGTCACGATCAATGCTGCGAAGTCCGCTGTTCCAACAGGTTCCGCCACTCCTATTTCCATTCTGACCAGAGAAATACTGCAATATGCGTCAACGATTGATGAGGCTTTTGCCATTGCTAAGAAACGGAAGACATTCGTCTCCGAATCCATATTGATAGGTTCTGCCAAAGATGGCAAAGCCGCTATCATTGAGAAATCTCCGGAGAAGACAGTGCTCTTTAAAGGGAAAGAATCCGACCGGCTCATCTGCACCAATCATTACCAATCGGAGGAATTCAGTAAGGATGAACGAAACATGGAAAATATCCGTACTTCGGACAGTCCATACCGTTTTGCACGACTGAAAGAACTCATCAATGAAAATATGCCGATAGACGCCTCCAAGGCTGCCTCTATCCTGCGCAACCACAAGGGTTTGCAAGATGCGGACTTGGGACTGGCTAACGAAATGGCTATCAATCAATTCATTGCTCATCATTCCGTTATCTTCCAACCGGAGAAACGATTGATGTGGGTATCTACCTCTCCCTGGCAATGTGGAAAATATGTAGCTTATGACTTGAACAAGATATTTAACGACACGATTAACTTGCAACACGAAATATACAGTTCCAACCTGACCATTTCGGCAGATGAATTCGCCGAAACACCGGAGTTCCAGCATCTTCTTACTTATAAGAAGCTGACTCCGCTCCTATTGAAGAAGATCAGGAAAAAGGAGAAGATAGAAGAGCATGTTTTAAAAACATACGAAGCCTCCAATCCTTCTCTATATTATGTATATGAAGTGATGGGAGATTATTACGAGGCTATGCAGCAACCGCAACAAGCCATTGCGTACTGGCAAAAAGCATTGAAGAAACCGATTCCCAAGTTGCAAGAGAAAGAACGTATCCAACAGAAAATTCAAAAACAATCCAAAGATGGAAAAGAATCCTGAAATTCAGTTCCGCTCACCGGAAGAGATCAAATGCTATCAGGAAGAACGGTTAGCCCAAACGTTGACCTACCTGCAAGCACACTCCAAGTTCTACCAACGAATGTTCGAAGAACACCACATTGACATCAATCAGATAAAGAAGATTGAAGACCTGCAACAAATCCCTGTCACCACCAAGACAGACTTGCAACTTCATAACGACGACTTCATCTGTGTAGACAAGGAGCAAATCATCGACTATGTAACGACTTCCGGCACACTGGGAGATCCGGTGACTTTCGTTCTCACTTCCGAGGACCTGGACCGTTTATCTTACAACGAGTACCTGTCTTTCACCACCACCGGATGCAGTAAAAAGGATATTCTGCAACTCATGACTACCATCGACCGCCGCTTCATGGCAGGACTTGCCTATTATATGGGAGCACGCGAACTCGGCATGGGAGTGATCCGGGTAGGTAACGGCATCCCCGAACTGCAATGGGACACGATTCGCCGGATTCATCCGACTTGTGGAATGGTCGTTCCTTCTTTCCTTATCAAACTGATAGAGTTTGCCGAGAAGAATCATATCGACCATAATGCGTGCTCGATGCAGAAATGTATCTGTATCGGTGAGGCTTTGCGCAATCAGGAGTTTCAGTTAAATACGCTCGGACAGAAGATACATGACAAATGGCCTGCCTTACAGCTATATTCCACCTATGCTTCCACCGAAATGCAGTCGTCTTTTACCGAATGTAGCGAATTCCACGGCGGGCATTTGCAACCGGAACTTATCATCGTAGAGTTTTTGGATGACAACAATCGTCCTGTCGCAGAGGGAGAAGCAGGCGAAGTGACGATCACGACGCTTGGAGTAGAAGGTATGCCGCTGCTCCGCTTCAAGACAGGTGATATTTGTTACCATCATACCGAACCTTGTGCCTGCGGAAGAAATACGATTCGCCTTAGTTCCATCCTCGGACGAAAAGGGCAAATGATTAAATACAAAGGGACTACTTTGTATCCACCCGCACTGTTCGACATACTGGACAATATCCCTTCGGTAAAGAATTACATCATTGAAGTCTACACCAATGAATTGGGAACGGATGAAATTCTGATCCGTATCGGAAGTGAAAACCGTAGCGAAGGTTTTGCCAAGGAGATAAAAGACCTGTTCCGTTCGAAAGTAAGAGTGGCTCCAAGCATTAATTTTGAGTCGGCAGAATACATCGCAAAAATTCAAATGCCTCCAATGAGTCGAAAAACGATAAAATTCATTGATTTACGATAATTATTTTCTACTTTTGGAAGTTAGTAAACCAACTATATCACTTTAACATTAACGTATATGAAGAAACTTATTCTATTCTTATTCTTAAGTACGAGCCTGTTCTGTTTTGGACAAGGCAAGAGTGCATTGAAAGACATCCAGTCTATCAAGTTCTATGGAGTGGACTACTCCCAAGCTAAAGTTTTCGGTGCAGATGAATCACCGATACAATTCAAAGATGCTTTCAGACGTATCAATGAGCTGTTCATCACAGAAGCAAAAAAGTATAACGTAGGAAAACAGTTGAAAAAAGAAGTAACGGAAATCTCACTGGATGCAGTCAATCAAGTGAACGAAAACATCAACGTGGCCGAGCTGATGACTACCAAAAGAGAATATAGCCTTAGTAAAGAACAAATCAAAGCGGCTATCGAAGCATTACCTATTCAGAAAACGCCGGGCGTAGGTATGGTATTTATCGCACAGTTCCTGGATAAATCAAACAACAGAGGCACGTATGAAGTCGTATTCTTCAATACTGAAACAAAGGAGATCATTGAAGAATGGATAACAGATGGAAAAGCACGTGGTTTCGGATTGCGCAACTACTGGGCAGGCTCTGTTTATAGCGCACTCAAGAAATTATAAACCAATAATATATATAAACATGAGAAAACTACTATTATTGCTGACTTTACTGTTAAGTATCAGTACTTATGTCGCAGCACAAAATTACACAGAAGTAGTGTATTTAAAGAATGGCAGCATTATCAAAGGAGTTATCATTGAGCAAGTGCCCAATGTTTCCTTAAAAATTAAAACAAGTGATGGCAGCCTCATCATCTGTCAGATGAGTGATGTGGAGAAAATCACTAAAGAAGAACGGTACACAAGAGATTACCGCAAAGAGGCCAACAACCGCAAAGCTGCAAGAAATACATTAAAAGGCTATAAAGGTTTCGTTGACTTTGCATACATCGGTGATGTCAGCGACTACAATGCCTCCAAAATTGAATTATCAACCTCACACGGTTATCAATTCAATAATTATTTCTTCGTTGGTGGTGGTGTTGCTCTCAACTACTATACGGATGCTGATCTTGTTGCAGCGCCAATCTATGCTAACTTCAGGGCTAACTTCATCAACAAAAGAGTGACGCCTTTTGCCGATGTAAAAACCGGATATGCTGTAGGAGACATAGAAGGAGCGTATGCTTCGATAGGAGTAGGAGTACGTTTTTCTTTAAAAGGGAAAAAGGCCTTGAATTTAGCTTTAATATATAACTTCCAGGATTATGAGATCTCAACAGATTATGGTTACAGTTCCGGAGGTTATTATTACCATTCCAGTTATGATGATACATGGGAGTTACACGGAGTAGGAGTCAGATTCGGATTTGAATTCTAAATCTACTGTTGTCTGTACCTTTTAACAACAAACAAATAAACAATAAATCAAATTCGAACCATGAAGAAGACTATCACAACACTTCTACTATTGAGCTGCATTACTGCATTTTCATTTGCGCAAAGCATTGTTATGACTTCAGGAACTATCGACTTCATCAAGGACCAACAAGTGATACAATTCACTTTCTCTTATGATAAAATGCTGGTAGGAAAACTGACAGAAAGCGAATATGTAGATAAAAAGAGCTCTGAATATAATGCAAAAGAAGAGGGCAAAGGAGATCAATGGAAAGCTGCCTGGTATGGCGACCGTAAAGAACGATTTGAGCCAAAGTTCTTGGAACTTTTCGATAAATATATGAGCGAAGTTGGTATCACAGCAGGTACGGAAGGCGCTCAATATCGAATCGAAATCAATACAGACTTCACCGAGCCGGGTTGGAATGTGGGTGTCATGCGTCAGAATGCATCTGTCGACCTAAGCTGCAAAGTGAAGAAGATTGAAACGGGTGAGCAAGTAGCCTCTATCAGAATCCGTAATGCTTCTGCCAACAACTTTTGGGGTACTGATTTCACTTCCGGGTATCGCGTTCAGGAAACGTATGCCAAAGCAGGAAGAGAATTAGCCAAGTTCTTTATCAAAAAGGCGAAGTTGCGCAAGATAAAAGACTAACTGGCTTGAACCACATTTGCCTACTATAAAGTTGAAAAAAAATAGAAGTATCTGCCACCTGCAACAAAAAGCGCGTAATACACTAGCTGACAAATAGTTGGAGCGTTGCAGATACCTGCGGCAGATACGTTGCAGATAAAGTATCTGCAACGCGTTATATAACCAAAGAAAACCGCTTGGTTTCTATATGTAAAGCTATAAGATAGTTTTGGTATCCATACGGAGAAACGGCAGTTTCCATACATAGGAACTGTCGTTTCCTGCCTTGGAAACGCTCGTTTCCTACCGTGGAAACTACAGTTTCTAATACTGGAAACGACAGTTCCCCGCCTGGGAACAGGAGTTTAATGCATTTAATAAACTTCCGTACTCATAGGAAATAGGTTTATGTATAGATTATACAGTGTTGCAGATACTCTATCTGCAACGCATCTGCAACAGGTATCTGCAACGCTACAACTAGTTATAAACTAATATATTATACGCATTTTGTTGCAGGTGGCAGATACTTCTATGTTTTTTCAACTTTATGGAGGAAAGAATATATCACGATTATGCTCATAACTGTAAAACAGTTGGATGAAGCACTCTCCCATCCGTTATTGAGCTAAATAAATGCTCTCATTAAAGAGTAGTATTAATGAATATAAAGAATATTAGGCACCTTACGCTCCCCAGCATGGTCAAACCGCCCATTATCACAAGGATAATTAACAACTCCATCATCCGATGCACCGGACAGCCAAAGGGTAGTAGACCCGCCTCCATCCAAATTTAACGCATCCTCACCTCCTAAAATACGAATCAAATGTGCCAGTTCCGGAATATTCACTCCTTCGGCTTGCTCCGGGAAACGTCCGTCTACGGTTATCAACAATATTTTCCCCTCCTTAGTGGTGGCAACAGCACTACGAGGATGCTTGGTTCGGATAAAATTCGTGCCACATGAATTCCAATCGCAAATCTGTCCGTCTTTCAGCATCAGCGGACCGGAAGCAAGTACTATACCTGTTTCCCCTTTGTATTCTTTTTCTATCTGCCTGCTCCAGGGAATTAACTTTATCTTCCCTTTATGTACATGCATAGCTCCTGTGACACGCAGTTTACATTCGCTCAAAGTGGTTGTGTCAACAACCTGATTGCCCACTTTCAGGAAACAAACCGAATTTCCCCGCTTCATATCAAAGTAGGAACCATTAATTGCTGCAATGCCACGATATTCTGAAGCAATCCGACTCGTCTCTTTCATCTCACCCGAAACGGCAATATCGACTTTCAAACCTGCGCCGGGGTCTATTTCTATCAGACTAACAGACTGGGTCCCCTGATATAATCGAGGGATAGAAGCATACTTATGAATTATTCCTTTTTGAGGACTTTCCACTTTCCATCGGGCAGACATGATCACCAGTGAATCCGACACAGTTTGCCCTTTTATTATTCCGATAGAGCATAAAATCAGGATAGCGATTAACAAGTTTCTTTTTATCATAAACAGAGAAATCTCACAAATTTAATTCTTTGCACTTTTTACAAAGATAGGCAAAAGAAATCAGCCTCCAAAAAGTCAGCCTTGAAATATTTTCGTCTTATCTACTATACACTTCCGCTTTTTTTCGTACTTTTACCCCTTGTTGGGAAGAAGTGCCTTTCCAACCCTTGAGAACAGAAAAAGAAAAAACAATATATAAAATGAATCACAAATGGAATTATCGACCCATTACACCCGAACAGGCAGAGACAAGCCAGACATTGGCCCAGGAATTAGGGATTAGCCCGATTCTTGGACAACTTTTGGTACAGCGGGGAATTACGAAGGCAGCAGATGCCAAGAAGTTTTTCCGCCCGCAGTTGCCCGACCTGCACGATCCGTTCCTGATGAAGGATATGGATATTGCAGTAGAACGTCTGAACAGGGCGATGGGAAAGAAAGAACGTATTCTAATTTATGGAGATTATGACGTAGACGGTACTACTGCCGTGGCATTGGTCTACAAGTTTATTCAACAGTTCTATTCGAACCTTGATTACTACATACCCGACCGCTACAACGAAGGGTATGGCATTTCTAAAAAAGGAGTGGACTACGCCGCTGAAACCGGTGTGGGACTGATTATTGTACTCGATTGCGGAATAAAAGCAGTAGAGGAAATCACGTATGCCAAAGAAAAAGGGATTGACTTTATCATTTGCGACCATCACGTGCCGGATGATATTCTCCCGCCTGCCGTAGCTATATTGAACGCCAAACGCCTGGACAACACGTACCCGTACACCCACCTTTCCGGTTGTGGAGTCGGTTTCAAGTTTATGCAGGCGTTCGCCATTAGTAACGGTATCGAATTCCATCATCTGATTCCGTTGCTCGACATCGTAGCCGTGAGTATCGCATCGGACATCGTTCCGATTATGGGTGAAAACCGTATTCTCGCCTACCACGGTCTGAAACAACTGAACAGTAACCCGAGTATCGGCATGAAAGCCATTATCGATGTATGCGGACTTTCTGAAAAAGAAATTACTGTCAGCGATATTGTGTTTAAAATCGGACCGCGCATCAATGCGTCGGGACGTATCCAGAACGGAAAAGAAGCAGTAGACCTGCTGACGGAAAAAGACTTCTCGGTGGCACTTGAGAAAGCCGGACAAATCAACCAGTACAACGAAACCCGGAAAGACCTCGACAAAAGTATGACGGAGGAAGCAAACAACATCGTTGCCAATCTGGAAGGATTAGCCGACCGCCGCTCTATTGTGCTCTACAACGAAGAATGGCACAAAGGAGTGATCGGTATCGTAGCTTCCCGTCTGACGGAAGTGTATTACCGCCCTGCCGTGGTATTGACACGAACGGATGACATGGCGACAGGTTCCGCACGTTCTGTTTCCGGCTTCGACGTATATAAAGCAATCGAGCATTGCCGCGACCTGTTGGAGAACTTCGGAGGACATACATACGCCGCCGGACTATCAATGAAAGTGGAGAATGTGGATGCTTTTACCAAACGGTTCGAAGACTACGTTTCACGGCATATCCTGCCGGAACAAACCAGTGCCGTCATCGAAATTGATGCTGAAATCGACTTCAGGGATATTTCTTCCAAGTTCTTCAACGACCTGAAAAAGTTTAATCCTTTCGGCCCCGACAACACGAAACCCATTTTCTGCACTCATCACGTCTATGATTATGGAACGAGTAAAGTAGTGGGACGCGACCAGGAACATATCAAGCTCGAACTGGTTGATAATAAATCGAATAATGTAATGAACGGTATCGCGTTCGGACAGAGTTCGCACGTGCGCTATATCAAAACGAAACGTTCGTTCGACATCTGTTACACCATTGAAGAAAACACGCACAAGCGTGGCGAAGTTCAACTTCAAATCGAGGATATAAAGCCGATTGAATAAGTATCAGGAGATATTAAAACAATATTGGGGATATGACTCCTTCCGCGACTTGCAGGAGGAGATCATCACCAGTATCGGCGAAGGCAAAGATACACTGGGGCTCATGCCTACCGGAGGCGGTAAGTCCATCACCTTTCAAGTGCCTGCTCTCGCCCAGGAAGGGATTTGCATTGTCATTACTCCGCTCATCGCCCTGATGAAGGACCAGGTGCAGAACCTCCGCAAACGCGGTATCAAAGCTCTTGCCGTATATTCCGGCATGACGCGGCAGGAAATTCTCACTGCACTTGAAAACTGCATCTTCGGTGATTACAAATTCCTTTATATTTCTCCGGAACGTCTGGACACGGACATATTCCGCACCAAACTGCGGTCGATGAAAGTCTCTATGATTACGGTTGACGAAAGTCACTGTATCTCACAATGGGGATATGACTTCCGCCCCGCTTACCTGAAAATTGCCGAGATACGGGCGCTGTTACCGGGAATTCCGGTACTGGCACTTACCGCCACCGCCACTCCGGAAGTGGTGAAAGATATTCAAGCTCGCTTGGATTTCCGTGAAGAGAATGTTTTCCGCATGAGTTTCGAGCGGAAAAACCTGGCGTATATGGTACGGCAAACAGATAACAAGACTCAAGAACTGTTACATATCTTACGAAAGGTACCGGGCAGCGCCATTATCTATGTCCGCAACAGACGACGGACCAAAGAAATCACCGAATTACTGGTAAATGAAGATATCACCGCCGACTTTTATCACGCCGGACTGGATAATGCCGTAAAGGACCTACGTCAAAAACGCTGGCAAAGCGGAGAAGTTCGCGTGATGGTAGCTACCAATGCCTTTGGCATGGGGATCGATAAGCCTGATGTGCGTATCGTATTGCATCTCGACCTCCCCGACTCTCTCGAAGCCTACTTCCAGGAAGCCGGACGTGCAGGAAGAGACGGTGAGAAAGCGTATGCCGTAATCTTATATACCAAAACGGACAAAACGACGTTACACAGGCGTATAGTGGATACTTTTCCCGATAAAGAATATATCCTCAATGTGTACGAGCATCTGCAATATTACTATCAGATGGCAATGGGCGACGGTTTCCAATGTGTACGTGAATTTAACCTGGAAGAGTTTTGCCGGAAGTTCAAATACTTCCCGGTTCCGGTAGACAGTGCGCTGAAGATACTGACTCAAGCCGGTTATCTGGAATATACGGACGAACAGGACAACGCCTCACGCATCCTTTTTACGATTCGCCGGGACGAACTGTACAAACTGCGGGAAATGGGAACGGAAGCGGAAGCTCTGATACAGATGATTCTCCGTTCGTACACCGGAGTGTTCACCGATTATGCCTATATCAGCGAAGCCACCCTGTCCGTACGTACCGGACTGACCCGCGAACAGATTTATAACATATTGGTCACGCTTACCAAACGTCGCATCGTAGATTATATTCCGCACAAAAAGACTCCTTATATTATATATACACGCGAACGGCAGGAACTTCGTTTTGTGCACATCCCCCCTGCTGTCTACGAAGAGCGTAAAGCCCGGTATGAAGCTCGCATCAAGGCGATGGAAGAATATGTCATTTCGGAGAATGTGTGCCGAAGCCGGATGCTGCTCCGCTACTTCGGAGAGAAAAACGAGCATAACTGCGGACAATGTGATGTTTGCCTTAGTCACCGTGCAACAGATACGCTGACCGGGGAGTCTCTTGAAGAACTGAAAAAGAAAATAGCAGAATTACTTGCCCAAAAACCGCATACGCCGGCAGAAATAGCCGAGAAAATAGAGGCGGAGAAAGAGAGAATCAGTGAAGTCATCCAGTATTTATTGGAGGAAGGTGAGTGGAAGATGCAGAATGGAATGATACATATTTCAAAATAAGTTACTACCTTTGCAAGGTAACTCAAAAATAACACAGTCATGCCGAACTTTTTTAAATCTTTCTTCTCCGGTAAGTCGGAAACTCCGGAAAGTGAAAAACAGAAAAACGATCAGAAAAATTTCGAGATTTTCAAATACGACGGTTTACGTGCGCAACGCATGGGACGTCCGGATTATGCAGTAAAATGTTTTACAGAAGCTCTTGCCATTCAGGAAGAGTTTGAAACAATGGGCTATCTTAGCCAACTCTACATTCAGATGGGAGAAACGGCAAAAGCCCGCGAACTGTTGGAAAAAATGGCTGCCATGGAGCCTCATCTCACGAGTACTTTCCTGACACTGGCAAATGTATGCTTTATCCAGGAAGATTATCAGGCCATGGAAGAGGCTGCCAATAAAGCAATTGCCATTGAGGAAGGAAATGCCGTAGCTCATTATCTGCTAGGAAAAGCCCGTAAGGGACAAAACGACGACCTAATGACCATTGCCCATCTCACCAAAGCGATCACTTTGAAAGACGATTTCATCGAAGCCCGCCTGCTACGTGCAGAAGCTTTGCTGAACCTGAAACAGTATAAAGAAATGATGGAGGATATAGACGCTGTACTTGCTCAAAATCCGGAGGAAGAAACTGCCATGCTCCTGCGTGGAAAAGTGAAAGAATCCAACGGTCAGGGCGAAGAAGCGGAAGAGGATTACAAACTGGTGACGGAAATAAACCCGTTCAACGAACAGGCTTACCTTTATTTAGGACAACTTTATATCAATCAGAAGAAGCTGACGGAAGCCATCGGACTGTTTGATGAAGCCATCGAACTGAATCCGAACTTTGCAGAGGCCTACAAAGAACGCGGACGTGCTAAATTGCTGAATGGTGATAAGGATGGTTCTGTAGAGGACATGAAGAAATCTCTGGAACTGAATCCGAAGGAGGAAGCAGGTCTGAACGGGGAATTCAAAAACTTGGGACCGAAACCGGAGGCACTGCCGGGTATCTTTTGATTGTTTTTTTTGATTGTTTTGTAAGATATATCATAAAAGTAGTGGTCGTTTCTATTTTGGAAACGACCACTACTTTTATATATAGGGATCTAACTAAAAAGGACTCAATTCTACAATCCAGAAACATTCCGCTTAATCCTCCCTGTATCTTATACCTTTTTCATCCTTTTTAGATGAAAAAACAAAAAAAATATCGTTTTTTGTTTGCATCTAACAGAAAATTATTACTTTTGCCCCAGAATTAGAAACCAAAGCAAAAAACAAAGATTCGAATGAAATCATTTACTTATGCATATTACTTCTTTTTTTACTTTTACTTTAGCAACAAAGTAGAGCGGGAGTTTGTATGTATCAAGTGACAGTGATGCTTAAGGACTGAATAGAGAAATCAATCATATGAATCCCGCTCCAATATGGACGCGGGATTTTTTTATATAATACATTAGAACAATGAAAAAGATAGCAATTCAAGGAACACTCGGCTCATATCATGATATCGCCGCACACAAGTACTTCGAGGGAGAAGAAATAGAGTTAATCTGTTGTGCCAACTTCGAAGACGTGTTTACTTCGATACGAAAAGACAGCCAGGTTATCGGAATGCTAGCCATCGAGAATACGATTGCGGGAAGCTTGCTGCACAACAATGAGTTGCTGCGACAAAGCGGCACACAAATCATCGGTGAATACAAACTGCGTATCTCGCACAGCTTCGTCTGTCTCCCTGATGAGAGTTGGGAAGATCTGACTGAAGTCAACTCCCACCCTATCGCCCTGATGCAGTGTCGCGAATTTCTGAACCAACATCCACAGTTGAAAGTAGTGGAAGGTGAAGATACTGCCCGTAGCGCGGAAATCATCAAGAATGAAAACCTGAAAGGCCACGCCGCCATCTGCTCTAAAGCTGCCGCCGAACGTTATGGCATGAAAATCCTTCAGGAAGGCATTGAAACGAACAAACACAACTTCACCCGTTTTCTGGTAGTTGCCGATCCCTGGCAAGTGGACGAACTCCGCCAACATCATGTCAACGCAACCAACAAAGCGAGTATGGTATTCACTCTTCCGCACACAGAAGGTAGTCTCTCACAGGTTTTGTCTATTCTATCGTTCTATAATATCAATCTGACAAAAATCCAATCGTTGCCAATCATCGGACGGGAATGGGAATACCAATTTTACGTAGATGTAGCTTTCAACGATTATCTAAGATACAAGCAATCTATTGCCGCAATCACTCCATTAACCAAAGAACTTAAATTATTAGGCGAATATGCAGAAGGAAAGTCAAACGTATAAAATCGCTCCTGCCGACAGATTGGCAAGTGTTAGCGAATACTACTTCTCAAAGAAACTTAAAGAGGTAGCACAGATGAATGCTGAAGGAAAAGATGTCATCAGCCTCGGTATCGGAAGCCCCGATATGCCTCCTTCAAGGGAAACCATCGAAACATTGTGCAACAATGCTCATGATCCCAACGGACACGGTTATCAACCGTATGTAGGTATCCCCGAACTGCGCAAAGGTTTCGCCAATTGGTATCAACGCTGGTACGGAGTGGAACTGAATCCGAATACGGAAATACAACCATTGATCGGTTCGAAAGAAGGAATCCTCCATGTTACGCTGGCATTTGTCAATCCGGGTGAGCAGGTGTTAGTCCCGAATCCGGGATACCCCACCTATACTTCTTTAAGTAAAATACTTGGCGCGGAAGTTATCAACTATGACCTGAAAGAAGAAGACGGTTGGATGCCCGACTTTGAGGCACTGGAAAAGATGGATCTTAGTCGTGTAAAACTGATGTGGACCAACTACCCGAATATGCCGACAGGAGCCAATGCTACTCCGGAAATCTATGAGCGTCTTGTTGATTTTGCCCGCCGAAAGAATATTGTAATTGTGAACGACAATCCGTACAGCTTTATCCTGAACGATAAGCCTATCAGTATTCTAAGTGTGCCGGAAGCCAAAGACTGTTGCATCGAGTTCAACTCTATGAGCAAGAGTCACAATATGCCCGGCTGGCGTATCGGTATGCTGGCATCGAACGCAGAATTCGTACAATGGATATTGAAAGTGAAAAGTAATATCGACAGCGGTATGTTCCGTGCCATGCAACTGGCTGCAGCAACTGCTCTTGAAGCAGAAGCAGACTGGTATGAAGGCAATAACGAAAACTATCGCAACCGTCGTCACCTCGCCGGTGAAATTATGAAAACATTGGGATGCACCTACGACGAAAAACAAGTAGGAATGTTCCTTTGGGGAAAGATTCCCGCTTCCTGCAAGGATGTAGAGGAACTGACGGAAAAGGTGCTGCATGAAGCAAGAGTGTTTATCACTCCGGGATTTATTTTCGGCAGTAACGGAGCAAGATATATTCGTATCTCTCTTTGTTGTAAAGACAATAAACTGGCGGAAGCACTGGAAAGAATAAAAAGAATATAGGTTTCTGTTGTTCTCTCTTCAAAGAAAAAGAGAAGAAAACAGCAGCATAATGAGACAGAACAATTTCAACGAAAACAAGTTATTAAAAGAATAAAAACAAATAAGAATATGGAACTCGAATCAATTTTATTACCGGGCGTTGAAGCTAAAAGACCGATTGTCATTGCCGGCCCTTGTAGCGCAGAAACTGAAGAACAAGTAATGGATACAGCCAAACAACTGGCTGCAAAAGGACAGAAAATATATCGTGCCGGCATCTGGAAACCGCGTACCAAACCGGGAGGTTTCGAAGGTATCGGCGTAGAAGGTCTTGCCTGGTTGAAAGAGGTAAAGAAAGAAACAGGAATGTATGTTTCTACGGAAGTAGCAACAGCCAAACATGTTTACGAATGTCTGAAAGCGGGAATCGATATTCTTTGGGTAGGCGCACGTACCACTGCCAATCCTTTCGCCGTACAGGAAATCGCTGATGCGCTGAAAGGTGTTGATATCCCTGTATTGGTTAAGAACCCGGTGAACCCGGATCTCGAATTATGGATCGGAGCACTGGAACGTATCAACAACGCTGGTTTGAAACGTCTGGGTGCTATCCATCGTGGTTTCAGCAGCTATGACAAGAAAATCTACCGTAATCTTCCCCAATGGCATATTCCTATCGAACTGCGCCGCCGTATCCCTAATCTTCCGATTTTCTGTGATCCGAGCCATATCGGTGGAAAACGTGAATTAGTAGCTCCGCTTTGCCAACAGGCGATGGACTTGAACTTCGACGGTCTGATCGTAGAAAGCCACTGTAACCCTGACTGCGCTTGGAGCGATGCTTCCCAACAAGTTACTCCGGACGTACTCGACTATATCCTCAATCTACTGGTGATCCGTACTGAAACGCAATCTACCGAAAGTCTGGCACAACTCCGTAAACAAATTGACGAATGTGACGACAATATCATTCAGGAACTATCAAAAAGAATGCGCGTAGCCCGCGAAATCGGTACTTACAAAAAAGAGCATGGAATCACCGTTCTTCAAGCCGGACGTTACAATGAAATCTTGGAAAAACGTGGCGCGCAGGGCGAACAGTGTGGTATGGACAGCGAGTTTATGAAGAAAATTTTCGAAGCCATCCACGAAGAATCGGTTCGTCAACAGATGGAAATTATTAATAAATAAAAAGCAGCCTCTCCACTAACCCTCTTCCAAAGAGAGGAAAGAAAGTAACCTTACTGTTCATATTGACAAGAGTAACTTTTAGTCTGTTCTCCTTGGGAGAAGGTTAGGGAAAGGATTTTTAAATAAACATTATGAGAATATTAATCCTTGGAGCCGGCAAAATGGGCTCTTTCTTTACTGATATATTAAGCTTTCAACATGAAACGGCCGTGTTCGACGTCAACCCGCACCAGTTGCGTTTTGTCTATAACACGTATCGTTTCACCACATTGGAGGAGATTAAGGACTTTGAACCGGAACTGGTTATTAACGCCGTTACAGTGAAGTACACGCTGGATGCCTTTCATAAAGTATTGCCTGTGTTACCGAAAGACTGTATCATTAGTGACATTGCCTCTGTAAAAACAGGACTGAAGAAGTTTTATGAAGAAAGCGGTTTCCGTTATGTCTCCAGCCACCCGATGTTTGGCCCTACTTTTGCTAGTCTTAGTAATCTAAGCAGCGAAAATGCCATCATCATCAGTGAAGGAGACCACCTGGGAAAAATATTCTTCAAAGATCTCTATCAGACATTGCGTTTGAACATCTTCGAATATACGTTCGACGAACACGACGAAACAGTAGCTTACTCGCTTTCTATTCCGTTCGTATCGACTTTTGTATTTGCTGCCGTAATGAAACATCAGGAAGCTCCGGGAACTACGTTCAAAAAGCACATGGCAATTGCCAAAGGCCTATTAAGCGAAGACGACTACCTGCTTCAGGAAATTCTATTCAACCCACGCACTCCGGGACAGGTAGCCAATATCCGCACGGAGTTGAAGAATCTTCTCGAAATTATCGAGAACAAAGATGCGGAAGGAATGAAAAAGTATCTGACTAAGATTCGGGAGAAGATTAAATAATCCATTATATAGAGAGGGATCAGGGGAAATAATAATCTTCCGTGTGCCTCTCCGGTTACAGAACCATCCCTTATATAGGCAAGATTTTACGATCCTCTGCATACTTTTTTGTTTGCAGGGGATTTTTTTATGTGTACCTTTCCTCTAAAAAGAAAAATCTCCTGCTCTTATATTCGCATGTAACTTACTTGTATCTAATTAATTATACTTA